>ERZ791842.16-NODE-16-length-201355-cov-39.4001_pt1 | contig 201355 bp, 220 predicted proteins | sample MGYA00509944_ERZ791842 | MGnify/ENA primary metagenome ERZ791842 (study PRJEB30046, sample SAMN00715263) | human gut metagenome | study: EMG produced TPA metagenomics assembly of the A metagenome-wide association study of gut microbiota in type 2...
TATCATGAGGAAATCCGTGGGACAGAGAATACCGGAAAAAGAAATCGCTAACTTCAAGTTTATCTGACTCACAACAATTTAATAACAAACGTATACAGCACTTTAGCCACAACAGGTTAAGGTGCTTTTTTCATGCCATAAAAGGAGGTGGTTGAAGGCACAACGCATCGGGGAAAGCCCGATTAATCATTGCAACAGGCATTGCCTGATAATCATATAGTAACAAATAACAAGGACAGAGAGGAATGTATATATTCCATAGGAGACGTAGAAAGCCTTCATAACATTTGCCCATATAATCAATCGTACGCGCAGACGCGATATCGGCAATTTTACGTTGCGTAAACCAGAAACGTTAAAAGTATCTTTTACATCCGAGCAGCAAGAACGTTTCGATAGGAAAGACGGCGATTTATACAACGAACTGTACTTTGACGATAGTCTGTATTGACGAAAAAAAGCAAATTTAATATCAAATATTTTAAAAAGAAATTGACAACGGAAAGATTTGCATTACAATAGTGGTGTGGGGGATAACTACTATGAATAGTTTTGAATTTTTGGAAAAACTCGGTTTTTCATCTAACGAGGCAAAAGTATACGGCACGTTGATAAAACACAAAGTGCTAAACGGCTACGAAATCGCCAAATTGTCCGGCGTTGCGCGTTCGTTGGTTTATGAAGTCATCAATCGTTTGATTGCAAAAGGCGCGGTCATCCGTATAGACGGAGAACCTAATTTTTACAAGCCTATCGAGTATCAAGATCTTATCCGCAGCATTAAGGAAGAAAACGAAAAGAATATTGCCTGCGCCGAACGCGAACTTCAACAACTCGCAACGGAAAATGTCGACGTCGATTATGTAATGAATATAGTGGGCGAAGAAAAATACGTTGCCAAGGCAAAGGAACTTATCGACAGCGCGCAAGCGGAAATTTCGCTGTCCATTTGGCAGGAGTCGTTCGAGGTGCTGCGTAGTAATATCGAAAACGCAATATCCCGTGGAGTAAAGGTGTATATTTTTACCTTCGAAAGTATTTCGGTCGCCGGCGCAACGGTGTATTCGTACAATATCAACGACGTTTCAACTCTGTTTCCCTACCGCAGAACAACAATCATAATCGACGGCGGAGAGTGCTTAGTCGGCGAAGAGGGCGATCGCAATGTTTACGTGCATACGCGCAATCATTCGGTTGTTTCTCTTGCCACCGACGAAATAGTTTTGAATGTTTTTTGGAATAAACTTATCGAAAAAGAAAACCTGTTGTCCAAGGGTTGCTCCGGTGCGGATTTTTTGCAAGCCATACACAATTTGGCGGAGCGCTACGGCATTACCGACGAGATGACCAAGAATTTTCTTGTATACAATTTTCAAAAGGAGAAAACTCAAAATGGCAAAAAATGTTGAACGATTACAGGCGCGCGAAGCCAAAGAACTTATCCGCCGCGAAAAGCAGTTGGGCGCAAGACGCAACAAGTTTTATATGATTTACTTGTTTATGATTTTGTCGCTCATCTACATAACGGACGAAATGGCATCTACTATATCCATTCAGTTTCAGGCGAATATAGTTACGGAATTCTTCGTAAAAAATATGGGTATGGAATACGGCGCGGGATTATCGCTCTTTTCCGCCATAGGTTTTATTTCCTATCCGGTAACGGTGCTTATTATTTTCTACCGTCCCCTTGCGGACAAATTCGGGCGTAAGCCGTTTTTGGTTATTAACACGTTATGTATGGGGTTAGGGCTGTTCCTTGTGTATTTATCTAAGGATATATACGTTTACATGATAGGAGGCACGTTGATGAGTTTTATGGTGTCGCACGATATGCAATGTGTGTACATACTGGAATGCTCCGACGAAAAGTCCCGCGCCCGTAACTACGCAATCGTAAAAGCGGTGGCGATACTGGGTACGTTGCTTGTTCCGTTGCTTAGGGCTACGCTTATGCAAAATGTAAGCGAGCGTTGGCACGTTGTATATTTAGTTCCGGCAATTATCGGTTTTGTAATGGCGTTATTCGCGTTGCTTTTTGCAAAGGAAACAAACGCGTTTTTAACAAAAAGAATAGAGTACTTAAAAACTCCTATCGAAGAACGCAAACAACGCAGTAAGGAAGAGTGCGAGCAAAACGCTCAAGGCGGAATTCTGACCGCTGTAAAATTCGCATTCAGACACAGGCAATTACGCTTTTTGATCATTGCCTGCTGTTGTTTCTATCTTGCTTCGTTAGGTACGGCAACGTACAGTACGGTTATGGCAAAGTCTGCTTTGATGACGGAAGAAGAAATAACTCTTGCTCTATTCTTGTATCCCGTAGGCAACGCGCTGTTTACGTTGATATCGGGTTTTGTGTCGGACAAATTCGGGCGCAAAATAACTATAATTGCGATGTCTTGTTCAGCGTTGGCGTGCTATTTGCTGTTTATTTTAAGCGGTATGTTCAAGTGGACTCCGTATTTGACAGGCTTTGCAATCGGCGGATTTATGGGCAGTTACTGGGGCGCGGGCGATACTATCGGCGGAATAATGTTCTCCGAGTCTTCTCCTACAAACTTGCGTTCGTCCGTAACTGTAATCAACACGTTGCTTAACGGAGTTATGGGTGGACTTGCAACGGTTATCTCTATGATACTGCTTCCTGTCATTCCCGAAAAGATGTTTGGCTATATGTACTTGGGTTTGACTGTGCCGGGGCTTGTGGGCGCAATCGTAATAATGTGGCTGTTTGTCGGCGAAACTCGCGGACTGGATCTTAAAAAGGTAACGGGTACGGAATGGGATAAGCCTAAAAAAATTAAAGAAGAAACACAGGAGGGTGAATAAAAATGGATAACAAATGGTTTGAACTCGGCGCAAACGAACAGCCGTTGGATATTATCAAGGAAACATGCGGTTTTGCAGGCATATTCAAACAAATAGGAGTGATAGGGGATTCTTTGGCGTCGGGTGAGTTCGAAAGCCACGACGAAAACGGCAGCATAGTTTATACCGATATGTACGAGTATTCGTGGCCCGCTGTTTTGGAGCGCATTACGGGGACGAAGTACAACAATTATTCTCGCGGCGGAATGACCGCGCGCGAGTATATGCAAAGTTGGGCGGATGCAAACGGATTTTGGCAATGGAATCAAGCGTATATCATTGCGCTGGGCAACAACGATTCGTTTGTCTGCGGACATCCGTTGGGAAGCGTCAAGGACGTTAACGCAGAATGTCCGCAGGATAACGCCGATACGTTTTTCGGCAATATGGGCAAAATCGTTTGCAAACTTAAAACGATCGAGCCAAATGCGCGTATTTTTGTCGTTACTCCGCAACTTCGCGGTGAAGCCTGCGATAAAGATATTCGCTATATCGCAAGCGAACTTGCCAAATTGTGCGATATGTTTGACTTTACATACTTGCTGGATATGACTGCGCATGCGCCAGTATACGATGCCGAAATGCGTAAATCGTTCGGGCTGGGCTTCCATCCGAACCCGATGGGGTACTATGCTTACGCATTGATGGTGGCTAATTATATCGATTACGTTATACGTAGTAACCCTCGGGAATTTGCAACGATACCGTTTGTCGGTACGTCGCTCAAAAACAAAGATTACAAATAGTATGTATTTGCTGAAATGCACAATTAACTAAACTTGTAGATGTTTTCATTGCAAGTTTACAACAATTTATACTAAATATATAACCGTTTTGGGGACGAATGTATTTGAGCATTCGTCCTTTCTGTTATGATTGACAAAGAAAATGCGATTTGTATGATAATTTAGCTGAAATGAAAAGTTAAAGTCCACATAGGTAGGGAAAGTACTGGTGCTAAGCCTGTAAGGAATTCTGAGAGGGAAAAGCCTAAGTGGGAAGATACCATTACAAATCGAATGCTTCACTGGTCATATACACCTGAGCAGAAGGAAGAGCTTAAGATGGCTCTTGCTGCAGGAGTTCCGAAAGCGACGATTCTTACTTACTTCTATCCGGAGGTAACTGTGGAGAAGATGAGTTCTTATCGGCAAAAACAATAAAAAAGAGATCGCATAGATACAGGAGCTGTGTTATACTGTGTCTATGCGAGATTAAAGAAACTTACAAATCGTTAAGGAAAGAATCGAAGGTGGTGCAAACGAAAAAGCAGTATTGAGACTTTTCATTAACTGCCCTTTCGTTTGCATCAATTTCGATTTTTTCTGGTTGAACAAAGCGCGTCAACTCTATATGGACTTTTAATTCTAACACTCTATTTATAATAGGATAGCGTGTACACATAGAAATACATAGAATTTATAATTCAGTCCTGTATTATGACACCAGAAATAAGCCTCCCTAAGGAAGCTAAAAAAATATACAGTTATGATACGTTAACAGAGCATATGTGGTTTTGGTTTTATAAAATGTTGTTCTGTAGGCAGAGGAATAATCTTACCACCACAGGAAGAGCACTTGCATATATCTTTATTATAAAGAAGACGGATAATGGCAGGTGCATCCATATCTTTCAGCTTGGAAATATATTTTTTGCAGCCAAGGATGTTTCTGCATAGGGTAATCTTTTTCTTCTTATTTCTGGATGAAAGAAGACCATAGTGCCTGATACGTACAAAACGTTTTGGAGGAACATGCATTAAAAATCGACGGATAAATTCCTCGCCGGATATGGTGATCTCTTTCCAAAGCCCTTGGTTTTTGTAATCTTTAGCAGAAAATGTAACTGTAGATTCTGTCATGTCTTTGATACGGTAGTTGCTGATAGCAATCCGGTGGGTGTATTTTCCGAGGTATCTGATGACAGATTCGGCACCGTCAAATGGTTTCTTGCAATAAGGAATCCATTCCTTTGCATAGCAGGTATTTACAATTCCTTGAAAGTATAGTAGTTTTTGTAAGGTGCAGCCGATCCATGAAATTCAAGCCTGTCATTTTCCCAGAGCTGCTTAAGTTCAGCCATGTATTTTCCACGAAATGTTTTTGAGATTACCTTAATCGGAAGGAAAAAATCTTTCCCATTGTCTTTCCAATGATTTTTCACATCCAGCCCTCCACCAAGAACAATCGCATGGATATGAGGATGAAAATTCATGGTACTTCCCCATGTATGGAGGATACAGATATAGCCGATATCAGTCCCAAGATATTTACAATCAGCAGCAAGTTCACTGAGAGTATCTGAAGCCGCATGATAAAGAGCAGAGTATAAGAATTTCTGGTTGCTGTAGATAATGGGATTAAGTTCTTCCGGAACTGTAAAAACCACATGGAAATAAGGGGCATCTAAGATATCCTCACGCCGTGCATCTACCCACTTTTCTTTTGGAAACTCCTGACACATAGGACAGCATCTGTCACGGCAGGAGTTATAGTGGACTGATATGCAGCCGCAGTCCTCGCATACGCTTACATTCACACCAAAGGCGCCGGTTTTGCAATTCATGATGTGATAAGCGGCTTTTCTCTGAGCGGGAGAAATATCATGTGTGGATTCAAAAGATGAATAAAAATGATGAAAAACATCCTGAATCGTACAATCCTTACTCATGATTCACCACCTTCCGGGTTGTCGAACGGGCTGCGGATCCAAAGAAGTGTCTTGTTGCTCACATGAAGGTAAACATCTGTAGAGCGGGGATCAACATGTCCCAGAAGTGACTGGATATATTTTATATCTGTGCCACTTTCGAATAAGTGGCTGGCAAAACTATGACGGCACGCATGAGAGGAAACATGACGGGTAATGCCGGCGAGTTTAGCACTTTTCTTAAAGAACTGGTTAACACTGGTTATATCAAGATATCCACCGGTCCAGGAACTTGGAAAAAGGATATCTTTAGGGCGACCACATTTGTACCAATACTCAGTGAGAAGGTCTAAATTTTTTTGAGACAGAATCGTATACCTGTCAATTCTGCCTTTGGTTTCACGAACATGAATTGTCATGTTGGTACGTGAAATGTCATCATAATGAAGATGAACAACCTCCGATACACGTAATCCGGAAGAATACATAGTTGCAATAATCGCTTTATGTTTCAGATTCGGAGTGGCGTCAATGATTGCATTTATTTCATCGCAGGATAGAACAGCAGGAAGATTTCGCTCTCTTTTCATAGCCGGAACAGTGTCATCATCCCAGAGAATCTTCAGCACCTTTTTATATAAGAACTTGATTGCAGACCGATAGTGATTGTGAGTTTCAGGAGACCTTCCTTCCAGACGTTTGGCAGTAAGAAAACTTTCCGCATCTTCAAGTGTAAGATCAGAAACATTTTTTCCAATCCAACGAAGGAAGTAACTGACATCAGAGCAATACAGTTGAATAGTTCTTTCACGCAGGTTACGTTTTTCCGCTTCATTGCGGATGGATTCAAAAATATCTTTATACATAATAAAACCTCCAGAATAAGTAGTGTTAATAATTACATCTACCTATTCGGAGGTGCATTAGCGTCATAATTCCGATTGCGGAAGAGACTGGAAAATGTTATTCTTATCATAGGCAGTGGAGCTTTCTTAGTTCAGTTGTTTCGTGTGGTAACTTAACAATAACGGATTATGGAAAGTAATTCCACTGCTTTTTAATAAAAATAAAACTGCGCCACAGCCTTGGCAGGCCATCGCGCAGCGATTTTGTTCAATCGGAATTTGGAGAGGTGAATCATCATGTTTTTCGAGAGAAAGAAGAACGATTTTCTTAGTATCAACATAGAGAATTTAATTGATTGGAACGAACCAAATGGAGAAGGATGCATTGTATCTGACAGAATAACAAAAGAAGGTTTTAAAGTAGGATATATGTATCGAGAAGCTCCAGATGAAGACAACCCAGATAGCGGATGGCGTTTTTTAGCGGGTAATGAAGATGAGGCTTATATGAACGAATCAAGCAATCATTCTGTGTTTTCCATCAATACAATATGTAATTATGACAGAGATATTATTCCTTATATTCATGCGGAAATAGGAAGTGTTTATATACGAACTGGAAGTAATACATTTGAAATTGATGATGGCAGCAAGCCAATATTCGTTGATAAACAAAAGCGATAAATTCCTATTTTGCTGTGAGAGGGGTTGCTATGAGAAATAGAAGCGTTGTATTTGTTATAAGAGACAAGAAAATTCTTATGGAAAAACTGTGTTATGAAGGCAGAACTTTTTACTCAATTCCCGGTGGTGGAATCGAAGATGGTGAAACTCCCGAACAGACTGCAATCAGGGAACTTAAAGAGGAATGCGGACTTGATGGCGTCATAATAAGAAAACTGGCAGAGGTATATAATCACGAAAGAACAGAATATTCATTTTGGGTAAGTGTACCCAAGGAACAGGAAGCAATCAAGGGATATGATCCGGAAGAACCAGTGGATGACCAGCCAATTAAAGAAGTGCGATGGATGAATTTGAATGAAATGTCAGAAAAAGATCGTGCTTTTATGTGGAGATATGGTTTATTGGAGATTCCTGAGTTTTGTGAAGAAGTAATGTATTGGGGCGATACGATAAGTTATCCCGGTAATGATTTGTAGATTCATATTTTCGGCGCGATTGAGAGGCGTTAGTAATGAATAATAGTATTTCAATAATTGGTGGTGCGGATGGTCCGACATCTATATTTCTTGGAGGAAGCCTAGGAATAAGCTGGCTTAATATATTTGGATTAATACTTGTAGTTCTACTACTAGTTCCAAATATCATATATGCAGTAAAAGAAAAGAATCAAGAAAATAAATGTACAAATAAGCTCATGAATCTGGTAGAACAAATTGGGCGATATGCAAGTATGTTTTTAATGGTATTTAATATAGGTTTAGCAGAAGTTGGTTTTTCATCTGTTGGAGCCTTTATTGTTTATATGCTTGGCAACATATTATTAATGATTTCTTACTGGACTATTTGGGTGTTATATTTCAAAAAGAAAGCCTATTGGAAACAGATAGCATTGGCTCTTATTCCGACTTGTATATTTTTGCTAAGTGGTATAACAATGCTACACTTTTTGTTGATTATATTTGCGGTTATTTTTGGAATAGGACATTTATATGTTACTAACAAAAATAGAGTAGATTGATTCAAATTCCGATTTTGAGTGCGATAGGAGTAATATGATGGGTGAGATAAGATATATAAAAACATCCGAAACTGATATTGAACTTCTGATGCAAGTCAGACTTGAAATGCTTCGAGAAGTAAATGATTTGTCAGATGAGTATGTGTATGATGAAACACTTGTAACTGAAAGTAGAAAATATTTTGAAAATGGTAATCAGACAACGGTGTTAGCTTTTGATAATGAGATAGTGGTGGGATGTGCTAGTTTGTCATATATTTGGATTATGCCTACATTTGACCACCCGACTGGAACTAGGGCACATTTGATGAATGTATATACAAAATCAAATTATAGAAGAAAAGGTATTTCCAAGCGAATGGTTGAAATGCTTATTGATGAAGCAAAAGAAAAAGGTGTTACCGAGATTAGTTTGGATGCAACAGAAATGGGGAGACCATTATATGAGGCATTAGGTTTTGAGAAAAATTGTGCTGGGATGGTACTAGAATTAAGATAGGAAACTCCTATTTTTAGTGTTAGAAGGGAAATTGTAAAATGAGTATAGAATATAAAGAAATTCACGAAATTGAAGCTGAACAATTGAAGGACTTATTTCTTTCTGTTGAATGGTCATCAGGTCATTACCCAGATAAGTTAGTAGTAGCAATGAAAAATTTCCAGACTGTGTATTCTGCATGGGAAGGGGAAAAACTTGTAGGAATGATTTGTGCTATGGATGATGGAATTATGAATGCATATGTTCATTATTTGTTAGTAAATCCACAATATCATGGAAACACGATAGGAAGAACATTGGTAGCTATGATGAAAGAACATTATAAAGATTATCTGAGAGTAGCAGTTATTGCATATGATAACGAATTACATTTTTATGAACAATGTGGATTTGTAAAAAGTAATGATGCATCACCAATGTTTATTACATCATTATGGACATAAATTCTTATTTAGTGAATGATAACAATTTATAATTTAGTATTGGATAAAGAATAAAAAAGGAAGTAAGTTATGACGAATAAAGAAATAATGGATATAGCAATGCAGCAATCTGCATATGACACAAATGCAAAGGTTTCTGACTTCCTTCAGGATACAAATGTATTTGTTAAATCTGGAGTTGGACCTTTGGCAAGAAAATATTATAAAGAACCTATCGCTTGTAATTTTGTGTCTTATGGAAGCAATGTAGTTGCATCTGTGAAAGATGAATTTAAAGAAATAGTTGAAACATATCTGAGTAAGTTTGAATTTTATCATTGTTTTGAGACGCCTAACATGCACTGGCTTGATGAACGGATGAAAGAAAAAGGATATAGAGTATGTTTTATGGCAGAGTATTTTTTGCCGGATATGGAACGATTGAAAAGATTAGAGTGCAATTATGTCCTTAAAGTGTTAGAACAAAAAGATTTTGCAGATTTGTATCTTCCAATGTGGGGGAATGCATTGTGTGCAGATAGAAAAGAGTTAGATGTTCTGGGAGTTGGAGCATATGATGGTGAGAAGCTTGTAGGTCTCGCAGCGTGTTCAGCGGATTGTGATAATATGTGGCAGATAGGTGTCGATGTTTTGCCTGAATATCGAAGAATGGGAATTGCTTCATCACTAACAAGTAATCTTGCAATTGAAATAATTGAAAGAGGCAAAGTACCATTTTACTGCTGTGCGTGGTCAAATCTTAAATCGGTAAAAAATGCATTGCGCAGTGGTTTTGTGCCTGGATGGGTGGAAATGACGGTAAAAGCAGCAAGCTTAGTTGATGAAATGAATAAGTAATAAATTCTAGTTTTTAGTGCGAAGGAGAACTGAATGAAATTACTAGTTATAGACATACAAAAAGGAATAACAGACAGCAGACTATATAATTTTGAATCGTTCATAGAGAATACAACCCAAATTATAAAAGCAGCTAGAGATAATCATATAGAAGTTATTTACTTTCAGCATGATGATGGACCAGGAACGGGTTTTTCGATTGGTGATGAGGATTTTGAAATCGCAGTTCAGGTAACACCTGCAGATAGAGAAAAGGTATTTGTTAAAAATATTAATACTTGCTTTGGAAATAAAGAGTTTGTTGATTATATCAAAAATGAAGATACTTTGATGATAGTTGGCTTGCAGACTAATTTTTGTATTGATGCAACTGTAAAATCTGCTTTCGAGAGAGGATACAAGGTGATTATTCCACAAGGTGCTAATTCAACATTTGATAATGATTATATGACAGGAGAAGTAACATATAAGTATTATAACGATATGATGTGGCCTGAAAGATTTGCTACATGTGTATCCGTTAACGAAGCAATTAAGATGTTAGAGTAAAAATAGGAAATTCAAATTTTGAGGTATGCAATGAATAGATTTGAGATTGTAAAAAAATATATTGATGAATATGACTATTATGACTTGCTGGCTTGTGGTGCACCAAATGATGAATTTGACAGTTATTCGCGTAAGTTTGCTAATACTATAACAGAAAAAGATTCTATTGAAGATATTGCAAGACTGATTTCTGAAACTATAGACAAAGCATTTGCAGAAGAAATCAAGCCTGAAAAATTTTTGGAAACTGCGAAATTGATACGCAAAGAATTATATGGAGATAGCGAGTAAAATTGAAATTTTATCTATGTAAAGAACCCGCAAATTTCAGTTCTTGAAACAGAAAATAGGAGATAGGAATTTGATAAGACAATATAACAAAGGTGATATAGATACAATAATACAAATATGGCTTGATACGAATATTCAGGCACATTATTTTATATCGTCCGATTACTGGCGTGCCAACTACGACATGGTGAGGGAAATACTTCCCCATGCAGAAATATATGTGTATGAAGATGACTGCACAAAGCAGATAGATGGATTTATTGGTTTGAACGATGATTATATTGAGGGCATTTTTGTAAAAGAAACAATGCAATCAAAAGGAATTGGAAAACAACTGCTAAATCATGCAAAGGAAGTCAAGTCCACATTAAAATTAAGTGTCTACCAGAAAAATGAGAAAGCAATTAAATTTTATTTGCGAGAGAAATTTAATGTTCAATCTGAAAATGTAGATGCCAATACGGGAGAAAAGGAATTTACAATGGTATGGAATCGTTAAATTCCAGGTTGTCGGATTGTAAAGGCAGAGCCTTACGCAAGGTGCAGGAGAAAGACTCCGCTCGGGTTAAGGGCGAAGCGCCTTAGCCGGTCAAGGGTGCAACCATTGCCCAGTTAGTGGCGTTTCGCCACTAAGTACTGGGTATTGCTTGTAGCAAAGCTTCACAAGATTAAGCAACTTCGTTGCAATTCCCTTCGGGAAAAGAACTAAATATTGTTACGATAAACAGACTGAGTAGAGAGATTCACTTTTACGGAAATAGAAAAAGCATATTATGTTGAGAAATATTCAGACCATGTGGACGGTCAGAATGAGAGAAACCGGAAAGCAAGACACTATGACCGAGTAAAAACGATTGATGCTATTCTTGAAAATAATAAAACGTGTCCGGAAGAAACTTTATTACAGCTTGGAAACATGGACGGTGCGGTGTCTGCTGATGTGCTTGCACAGGTCAGTGCAGAATATTTCGAGGAATTTAACAGACGGTATGGTTCCCATGTTCATATACTGGACTGGGCTTTGCATCTTGATGAAGCAACACCACATATTCATGAACGGCATGTATTTGATGCTGTGAATCAGTATGGAGAATTATGTCCCCAACAGGATAAGGCATTGGAAGAACTTGGCTTTGAACTTCCGAAGCCGAATGAGAAAAAGGGAAAGTACAATAACCGGAAGATGGTTTTTGATGAAGAGTGCAGAAAACTATTTATCAGCATCTGTCAGAATCATGGACTGACGATTGATGTTGAGCCGGTGTATGGCGGTGCAAGCTATCTGGAGAAGCAGGATTTTATCATCATGAATCAGAAGAAACGCATTGAGGAAAAACAGGCTGTTCTTGATGGTCTTGTGATGAAGATAGAGGACGTAAACGCAGTCATTGAAGAAGCAGTAGGCCTTGCTTATGAAAAGGCTTGTGAGGTTGTCACAAAGCGTGTGAAAGAGGAAACAGTGAAGCATGATGTTGATGTCGTAAAGGACTATGGAGAGCTTTTACAGCAACAGCCGAAAGATAAACTCAGTGATAAATCAAAGTCGGTGGCTTCCAAGGTCGTAAATGCGATTGTTGCCAAACTAGAAAAAGCATCACAGGCACTTTTGGGAAATATCATCTCTGCCCTGAATGAGCCGAAAAATAAGGTTAGGTTCTCTGGTCTGGGATGGGAAAGAACGTATCAAAGATGTGCTTCATCACTTCCTTGGAGCCGATCAGAACAATTATGTCTATGAAGCAATGAAAGTCCTTCTGTTAGGGGCAATTTCAAGGGTATACCGACCTGGAACGAAGTTTGAATATATGCTGATTCTGGTGGGTGGTCAGGGAGCCGGAAAGTCAACGTTTTTCAGATTCCTAGCCATGAATGATTCATGGTTTACGGATGATTTGAAGAAACTTGATGATGAAAATGTGTTCCGGAAGATGCAGATGCAGGAATGATACTTGCGTTTCTTGATAATTTCAAGGGGGACAGGGTTTGTTCCAAAATGCTTTGGAAAGAAGCTCTTCACAGGGCTTATGAGCCAAAGAGAATTGAATTGAAACAGATTTGCGACATTATGAATAATTCGGTAACAGACTGGATTATGAGTGATGGTGCCATGCATTTCGGTGTCTATGGCAAACAGCGTGGCTGGGTTCGTGCCGGTTTCTCTCAGGGAATCCCCGACAAAGCGGACAGCGATGGTTTTATGGCAGTACCGAAGCAACTGGAATTAGAGATACCATTCAAGTAACAGAATTGATGATGTTAGCTTTTTGTTACTGGTTCTGTTACCCAGTGAAAGTATTGATTTTACTGGGTTTTCTCTTGTAGGTAACAAAAGTAACAAGAAAATAGAAAAATAAATAAAACACAGGTAGCAGATACAGGTAGGGTGATTTGAGAGGTCTTTTCGGTCATGTTACCTTTTTTGTTACCTGTCCCTTGTAGGGGGAATCTTGGAAAGGAGAGGTACGAATGCAGGAAGAGAAAACAGCGGAAAATAAAGCAAATTATATTGATGGTGGCAATTTCAAGGCGAGAATAGGAAACACTACCTACCTTGTCGGGGCGTTCTTCAACAAAGCAAAAAAGGTAACAATAGAGGACAGAATGAAGAATTTAATCTGTCAGGAAGTGACAGCAGGCAATTTCTAAGGCTGTACACCACAAAAACAACTCATTTTTTAATGAATTATCATTCTCTGTATTGACAAAACGCTTCCGAACGGTATCTTTTATACAAATTTTCTTTGTAAATTTTTCTGTAGAAAGAGAATATACGCCTTCTTCCGTCATTTTGAGAAAACTTATATCTAAAACACTCGTACAAATCCACAGCATCGAAAAAAGCATTGACAGATACGCAATATGTGAGAAGATAGAAATAAGCCCCACAAAGGGGCAAAAATAATACAGGAGATATGCATTTATGGCTCCAACCTATCGAAAGAGATATAAAAAACGAAGAACAAGAAAAGAACAGCTGCAGATGCGCATTTTAATGATTATCATTGCCGTAATTTTGCTGGGATCCATTCTGGGAATCATACATAAAGTGAAGCAGGAACGGGCGCAGCAGACGGTGTCTGACAGCAGCTGGGATATTACAGATAAAAAATACGTTGACCAGAGACCGGAATTAGACGTGGAACTGCTTCCGGTCAATGAATATTCCCGTCCGGGGCTTGCACTTAAAAAGGTTCGTGGAATTGTCGTTCATTACACGGCCAATCCGGGAACGACTGCCATCCAGAATCGGAATTATTTCGCAGGGCTGGAACAATCTCACCAGACCAAGGCAAGCAGTCATTTCGTGATCGGGCTGGATGGAGAAATTGTACAGTGTATTCCCTGCAATGAAATCGCATATGCATCCAATAACCGAAACAGTGATACAATCGCAATCGAATGCTGTATTCCGGATGACACCGGAAAATTCAATGACAGTACGTATCAGTCATTGATCGAGTTGACAACCTGGCTGATCGGAAGATATGATCTTGGAATTGAAGATGTGATCCGGCATTATGATGTGACAGGCAAAAACTGTCCGAAATATTTTGTGGAACATGAGAGTGCATGGGAAGATTTTCATGATGATCTGGCGGCTTACATCGAAAAAAATGGAGTAGACAAAGAATAAAAAATCATCTACAATAAATTAAATATAGGAAGTATTCTGAATAATTAACGGAACAGAGGAGAAATTTTTGATACAACTATTTACGGAATTACAGGAAAAGAAAAATGTAAGGAGTAATCTGAGTGCTCTGCGTGCCAGCCTGAAAGAAGCAACGGAAGAGCAAAAAGCGCAGGCTATAGAATTTGTACGTGGGCATGAAGATCTGGTGTTTGGATTTTTACAGGAAGAGGATGCAAAGACGCGGAAGAATGCAGCACTTCTTCTGGGAGACCTGGCAGTACAGAATGCGTTGCAGCCGCTCTGGAAAGCATATACCCGAGAACAGACACTGTTCGTAAAAAGTGCATATCTGGAAGCCATGAAGGCACTTCATGCAGAAGAAATCCTTTCGCAGCTGAAAGATCGTCTTGCAGAGCTGGAAGGAGAGCCGGTCACCGAAGAAAACCGGAAACACTGGGAAGCAGAACTGCGGGCACTGCGGGCAATCCTGATTCAGTATGAAGGAATCGATACCCATCATTTTGATATAAAACAAAAGAGCAATCATGTACTTTTGGTGACAAACCGCAATCATCGCGGAATACTGGAAAATCAGACCGGTGGAAAGGCGCATCCGCTCGGTGTGATTGTACAGACGGATGATCTGTTGCAGCTGTTGCAGATCCGCACATATCGGGACATGCTGTTTTTGATTCCGGTCAAAGGACTTCTGGAGCAGGAACCGGAAAAAGCAGCAGAGACGGTGTGGAAGCCAATGCTTGCAATCTGTGCAAAATACCACCGGGAAGACAAGCCATTCTTTTTCCGGATTGAGTGCAGATCCGCAATGACACTGGAACAGAGAAGCCGGTTTGTCAAAAAGCTTGGATCTGCCATTGAACAGTTGTCGGATGGAAAACTGGTGAATTCTCCGGGGGATTATGAGGTAGAACTTCGACTGATTGCAAATCGTGAGGGAAAGTTTTTCCCGGCACTGAAATTTTATACCCTTCCGGATCACCGGTTTGCGTACCGGAAACATGCAATTGCAGCTTCCATGCACCCTTCTCTTGCGGCATTGATTATGGAACTGGCAGCGCCGTATCTGAAAGAGAATGCACAGATTATTGATCCGTTCTGCGGCGTGGGCACCATGCTGATTGAGCGGGATATCCGCGTCCCGGCACGTGAAAAATACGGTACGGATATTTTTGGGGAGGCAATTGACGGAGCACGGGAGAATGCGGCTCTGGCGGGAGAACAGATCAATTTCATTCACAGGGATTTCTTCGATTTCAGACACGATTATTTGTTTGATGAGATTGTAACCAATATGCCGGTGCGGGGAAAAATGACGCGGGAGCAGCTGGACCGTCTGTATGAGAAATTTTTCCGGAAAGCATTAACCATTCTGGAAAAGGAAGCTGTGATCGTGATGTATACAGGAGAAATCGGATTTGTGAAGAAACAGTTGCGTCTTCACAGGGAATTCTCTCTTTTGGAAGAATATTGTATGCAGAGTAAGGCAGGATGTTATCTGTTAATTATAGGAGTAAAGAGGTAATGGCATGAACGATGATACGAATCTGATAGATATATCAATGTTACAGCAGCTGCAGGATCAGTTTTGCTGTGCAGATCATTTGTATCTGATGTGTGTGGATAAGAATAAAGGTGTTGTGACAAAACCGTTTGGAACAGAAGAACAGGTGGGGTTTTTACGGACACAGGTAGATAAACATGCCTACATGGAACTGGTAGACCAGATGCAGCATGACCGGATGGAAACGGTTGTGGAGCGGGAAACAGCACAGGATTTCATGAAATTGTGTGCTGTTTCCACAAAAGTAGAAGATCAGCTGCAGGTTGTCTGGATTGTTATGGGCATTATAAAGGAGCGGCTGACACCAGAGGTTCATCTGCCGGAGGGAATGCTTATTACGACGGAGGAGCAGTTTTACGCATCGGTAGAATTTCTATCACTGCTTTCCGGACAGTTGTTTGAGAGTCGCAGAAATCAGATGATCGCGCAGAAAGCGGTTGAAAAGAGTTCTGTTTCCGAGCTGGCGATGGAATACCAGCTGCACCGCAGCCGGGCAATGACCGAAATTTTGCAGATGATGGATTCGGATAACAGTTTTGAAAAAGTGGCTGAGGATATTTTGCGGGAGACCTGTGAAAGTCTGGAAATTTCCGGTGGATGTCTGTTGCGCGAGAATACAGGGGAAAATACGGCAGACATGATCTGCGAGTATACAAAAGAACCAGACAAGTCCATTCTTGCAGAGGGGCAGCATATTCCGATCGGTGCACTGCCGTTTTATAATGGTAAAACTTATATGATCTCATCGGACTCCATCATGCCGGAACCGTTTGCACATTTATTTAAAACCTGTCATATCAGTGCCGGAATTTTTGAACCGATTGAAATACAAAACCGCACGGCGATGTATTTTTGCGTGTATGATAATGAAAAAACAAGAATCTGGGAGAACAGAGATATCAAATTTGTCAGTGATGTGCGAAGAGTTGTGCAGAGCATCATGCTTAAAAGAATTGCAAAGAATTCGCTGGCAAGTTCCTATACATCTTTAGAGGCGATTCTGGAAAATACCGGATGTGGAATATATGTGGTTGATTACCATACCCATGCAATTCTTTATATGAATCACAAATTCAAAGAACTTTTCTCTCGCAGTATCGCGGGAAATCATCTGGAAAAGATGCTGTTTTCCGACCGGGAAACAAAGCGCAGCCAGTATTATGAGGAAATTTATTCGGTTGTTGAGGAACGCTGGCTGGATGTGCATAAGACCGAGATTGACTGGGTGGATGGCAGAAAAGTTGCCATGTGTACACTCTATGATATTACCGAAAAGAAAATTTATCAGAAAGAAATCGAAAATCAGGCGAACAATGATTTCCTGACAGGGTTGTTTAATCGCATGCGCTGCGAACAGGATCTGGGACAGTTTATACGAAAGACCCGGGAAAAAGATGCAACAGGAGCGTTGCTTTATATGGGACTGGATGATTTTAAGCATATCAATGACGGGCTGGGACACCAGTATGGGGATATTCTGTTGAAAGCGATTTCCCATAGCCTGCGCAGGATAGATGGGATTGAGAATACCTGTTACCGCATGGGAGGGGATGAGTTTGTTGTGATTATTCCGGATTCCGTGTATCCGGAGCTGGAACGGATTGTGCGGGATGTGACATCCATATTTAAGAAACCGTGGTTTTTAAAGGGAGAAGATTATTATTGCACCATAAGTATGGGGATTGTATATTTCCCGAAGGACGGAGAAACGGTGGAAGAACTTGTCCGTAAAGCAGATATTGCCCTGTTGTCGGCAAAACGCAGGGGCAAAAACCGCGTGGAATACTATGATGGGATGGACGCATCTTCCTCATACCGCAGACTGGATCTGGAGAAAAATATGCGTACTGCAGCCATGAATGCATGCACGGAATTTGAAGTGTTTTATCAGCCGATCATTGATGTCTGTCAGCCGGGAGAGCCATGCTGTGGTGCAGAAGCATTGATCCGCTGGAATTCAAGTGCACTTGGATTTGTGAATCCGGCAGATTTTATTCCACTTGCGGAATATCTGGGACTGATCAATCCAATCGGGGAGTATGTCATGAGAAATGCGGCATTGCGGTGCAAATACTGGAATGATATGGGGCATCCGGAGTATCATGTTAATGTAAATTTGTCGGTTGTACAGCTGTTACAGAATGACATTGTAAAGAAGGTTGCAAAGGTTCTGGAAGAAACCCGTATCATACCACAGAATCTGACGTTGGAAGTAACGGAAAGCCTGGCGATCAATGATATGGTACGGATGAAGAAGATATTAAGTGAGATCCGGAATCTTGGTGTACGTGTGGCACTGGATGATTTTGGAACAGGATATTCATCCCTCAATCATATCCGTGAGATGCCTTTGGATGTGATCAAGATTGACCGTTGTTTTATTGAACATCTTGGCGAGGACGACTTTTCCAATGCATTTGTGCGGATGGTATCGGAACTGGCAAATGCCATCAATGTACGCGTATGCGTGGAAGGTGTGGAGACTAAGCGCCAGAGAGATATTGTAAAAAAGATGGGAATCCGTATGATTCAGGGATTTTTTTATGGAAAGCCGATGAAGATTGAAGAATTTGAAAAGAAATATCTGATATAAGGTGAATGCTATGTATGCAGAAGAACAGGTTTGATTGTCAATGGGAGGAAAAATGCTTAATCTGAAAGGACAGTCTGATAAGAAAAGTAAAAATATAATTGGTATTATACAAAGCTGCCTTATCCTGGTATTGGTAATTCTTATTATTTTTATGATGATACAGATTAGCTGGTTACAAGGGACAGCGCGTGTAATAAATTATGCAGGTCTGGTACGTGGAGCTACACAGCGTGAAGTAAAATTAGAAATTACAGAAAACCGGAATGAAGAATTAATGAAATATTTGGATGATATTCTGAGTGGGTTAAGATATCAGGATGGACATTATGAACTGGTAAAACTCTATGACAAAGAATATCAGGAAAAATTAAAAATTCAGAGTGATTACTGGGAAAAATTGAAAACAGAAATTGAAGCCGTAAGAAGTGTGGGATATGAAAATACAGATATTGTCAATATGAGTGAGATTTATTTTAAGATGGCAGATGAAACTGTATTTGCAGCAGAAAAGTATTCCGAAAAGATTGCCACAAAGATTCGCACCATAGAGATTCTGTCTGCGTTTGATATGCTGTGTCTGGTGATATTGGTTATTGTGCAGACCCTGATGGCAATGAAGATGGCGGTGAAAAATAAGCTGTTAGAACACAGGGCATATACAGATGCCCATACCGGATTGCCAAACAAAAGTGCCTGTAAGGAACTTCTTGGTAATAAAGAAATAATTAGTGAGCCTACCGCATGCATAATGTTTGACCTGAATAATTTAAAGACGGTAAATGATACAATGGGACATTCGGCAGGAGACCAGTTAATATTGAATTTTGCCCGGCTTTTGCGCAATGTGATTCCGGAAAAAGACTTTGTTGGAAGATATGGTGGAGATGAATTTATGGCAGTTATTTATCATACAAGCCAAACAGAGGTTGAGGAAATATTAAAATGTTTATGTCTCGAAAAAGACCGGTTAAACAACAGGGAAGACAAAATGCTGATTGACTATGCTTATGGATGGGCATTATCCGCAAATGACGGTAAATATACAATTCAAACATTGCTCGATAAGGCTGACTCTTATATGTACGAAAATAAAAAATTATGTAAGAGATATAAACGGATATCTGAGGTTGAATCTTTTTAGTCTTATAACAGGGAATCAGCATCTGTCAAATGCTGGTTCCTTTTATTTATTTTATCAGAAAGGAAGAGAAGCCGGCAAAGGTTCGGGAAGAAAACAGGCTTTGAGGGATGTCCTGCATGTGATCCATGAAAAAACCTCTTGCATTTCCGGAGAGGGTGTGTAATATAGTACATGCAGCGGCAGATTGGGGGCACCACCTTCAGTCGCTATATAAAATTAATGCACAAAGGGATACGATAAGGAGGATGTTATGTACACAGCATTAACAATTGCTGGAAGTGATTCCAGTGGAGGCGCCGGCATTCAGGCAGATATTAAGACAATGACAGCAAACCATGTTTACGCAATGAGTGCGATCACGGCTTTGACTGCCCAGAATACGACCGGTGTAACAGATATTATGGAGGTAACCCCGAAGTTTTTGGCAGAGCAGCTGGACAGTATTTTTACGGATATCTATCCGGATGCGATTAAAACCGGAATGGTTGCTTCTGGTGAACTGATTGGGACGATTGCGCAGAAGCTGACAGAGTATCACGCAAAAAATATTGTCGTAGATCCTGTCATGGTGGCAACCAGTGGGGCAAGACTGATCAGTGAGGATGCTATCAGCACATTGAAAAGTAAATTATTACCGCTTGCAACGGTGATTACGCCAAATATTCCGGAAGCGGAAGTGCTTTCCGAAATGCAGATCAAGACCGATGCAGATATGGAAAAAGCAGCAGAAATTATTTGTGACACATTGGGCTGTGCCGTTTTATTAAAAGGTGGTCATCAGTTAAATGATGCCAATGACCTGCTCTACCAGAAGGGTAAAGAGCCGGTATGGTTTGAGGGAAAGAGGATTGACAATCCAAATACACACGGGACAGGCTGTACGCTTTCTTCTGCGATTGCATCAAACCTTGCAAAAGGAAGAGATCTTGAAACGTCCGTGAAGTATGCAAAAAATTATATTTCCGGTGCACTTGCCGCCATGCTTGACCTTGGAAAAGGAAGCGGACCAATGGACCATGCATTTGCAATTGAAGGAGAATATTAGTATCCGGCAAATGTGAGGCCGGGTTTATCATAGGTTAAGAGGAGTGTACAAATGGAAAGAAAAGGAACTTCCGTGTTCAGTAACGGATTAATTTGGTTTGGAGCAGGTGTATCCCTGGCGGAAATACTGACAGGTACTTATTTTGCACCGCTTGGATTTGGAAAAGCCATGGCAGCAATTTTACTGGGACATCTGATCGGCGGACTTATGATGTTTGCAGCAGGAATGATTGGAGCGAAAGAACGAAAAAGTGCCATGGAAACTGTGAAAATGAGTTTTGGCGAGAGAGGAAGCCTTCTGTTTGCTGTCTTAAATGTGTTACAGCTTGTAGGGTGGACCGCAATTATGATTTATGACGGAGCACTTGCGGCAGACGGGGTTTTGCATACCGGAATCTGGGTATGGGCGATCATTATCGGCGCACTGATTGTTGTCTGGATTTTTGTCGGACTTACGAACCTTGGCAAGTTAAATACGGTTGCCATGACCGCACTTTTTATTTTATCTCTGGTTCTTTTTAAAGTGATCTTTTTTGGAACCGGAAGCGCGGCTCCGGTCGTGGATGATGGAAGTCTTACATTTGGTGCGGCTGTGGAACTTGCCGTGGCAATGCCGCTTTCCTGGCTGCCACTGATCAGTGATTATACAAGAGAAGCAGAAAAACCGTTTGCCGCAACACTTGTCAGTGTGGTTGTCTACAGTCTGGTCAGCATTTTTATGTATATGATCGGTATGGGGGCTGCTATTTTTACCGGCGAATATGATATTGCGCAGATTATGTTAAAAACAGGGTTTGGCGTTGTGGGACTTCTCATCATTGTATTTTCCACGGTTACAACGACGTTTCTGGATGCATATTCCGCAGGAGTTTCAAGTGTTTCCATTTCCTCAAAAATTAAGGAGAAATGGGCAGCGATTGTTGTTACCGTGATTGGAACTGTGGCAGCAATTGTTTATCCGATGGATAACATTACAAATTTCCTGTATCTGATTGGTTCTGTATTTGCCCCGATGATTGCAGTGCAGATTGCAGATTATTTCATTTTAAAGAAAGCAGATGCTGAGGAATCCGCTTTTCAGTGGAGAAATCTTGTGGTGTGGCTGGTCGGTTTTGTATTGTACCGGGTGCTGATGCATGTGGATACACCAGTTGGAAATACGCTGCCGGATATGGTGATTACCGTAATTGTCTGTGTGATTGTAGAGAAAATTGCAGCAGCAGTAAAAGAAAAAAGAGAAATATAATAATTTTCAAACGAGTAGCAAACGAGCGTAAATCCAGTTTTGCTGCTCGTTTTTATTTTTATGATGCCATGAAAAAGTGTGTAGCTTATCAGCGTAAGTCCAGCTTGTGAGATAAGTACATGCTTTTTTTATGCAGAAAAAGGAGGATTCAGTTAAGATGGCAGAAAGTAACAGGATGAAGGAGATGCCGGTCAATAAGCTCATGGTACAGATGGGAATACCGATGATCTTGTCGATGGCATTGCAGGCGGTCTACAATATTGTGGACAGTGCCTTTGTCGGAAACATGAAGGAGGGAAGCGAAGCCGCATTAAATGCACTTACGCTGGTATTTCCGGTGCAGATGCTCATGGTTGCAGTAGGAATCGGAACCGGTGTGGGGACGAATGCACTTCTTGCGAGGACACTTGGACAGGGAAACAGCAAAAAAGCAGCAAAAGTTGCGGGAAACAGTTTATTTCTTGGAGTAATTATTTATGCGGTATGTCTGCTGTTTGGAATTTTCGGAGTGAAAGCCTATATTTCATCGCAGACGGTTGATCCGGAAGTAATTTCGATGGGAACCGGCTATCTCAGGATATGTTGTGTGATTTCGTTTGGAATTATCTTCTTTTCCCTGTTTGAAAAGTTATTACAGGCAACCGGACGTTCGCTTTATTCTACAATCGGTCAGGTTGTGGGGGCAGTGGTAAATATTATTCTTGATCCGATCATGATCTACGGGATCGGACCTGTTCCTGAAATGGGAGTAGAAGGTGCTGCATATGCGACGGTAATCGGACAGGTTGCATCGGCAGTATTACTCTTTATTTTTCATACGAAATTAAATAAAGAATTTGCGCATGGAACAAAATACATGAAACCGGAGGGTGGAATTATAAAAGAGATTTATTCGATCGGACTTCCGGCGATCATTGCACAGGCATTGATGTCTATTATGGTTTATGTAATGAATCTGATCTTAAAATTTAATCCTTCGGCGCAGACCGCATATGGATTGTTTTATAAAGTGCAGCAGTTTGTGTTGTTCCTTGCATTTGGTCTGCGTGATGCGATCACACCGATCATCGCTTTTTCCTATGGGATGGGAAGTAAAAAGCGAATTAAGGATGGTATGAAGTACGGACTGATTTATACAATCGTACTTATGGTTCTTGGTGTGGCGATCACGGAAATTTTCCCGGGTGCATTTGCAACTTTATTCAACGCAGGGCAGTCAAGAGAATATTTTATCGGAGCAATGCACATTATTTCTATCAGTTTTCTTTTTGCAGGGATCAATGTCGCATATCAGGGAATTTATTAGGCATTGGACGGAGGCATCGAGTCGCTTGTGATTTCGCTGCTTAGACAGCTTGTAATTATATTGCCGTTGGCAGGCATTTTCTCTATTTTCGTCCGAAATGGACAGATGGGATTTTCGCTGATCTGGTGGGCGTTCCCGATCACAGAGTTTATCGCGTGTCTGGCCGGCTATGTATTTTTAAAGAGAATCCGTAAAACAAAAGTAGATGTTTTAAGCGAAAGGGAGATGTGATTATGGCAAAAAGAATTATTACGATCAGCAGAGAGTTCGGAAGCGGTGGTCGTTTTATTGGGGAAGAAGTGGCAAAGCATCTTGGCATAAAGTATTATGACAAGGATATCATTGCGCAGATTGCGGAGCAGTCCGGATTTTCAGCGGAATATATTGAAGAAAAGGCAGAATTGTCTCCGAAGAAAGGACTGCTTGCCTATGCGTTTGCAGGACGTGACATCACCGGAAAATCCGTGGAAGATATGGTGTATGAAGCGCAGAGAAAAGTGATTTTGGAGATTGCGGAAAAGGAAAGCTGTGTGATCATAGGACGGAATGCGGATTTTGTCTTAAAAGACAAAGATAATGTGCTGAACGTTTTTATACATGGGGATATGCCGGAAAAGGTGGCGCGTATCTGTAAACTGTACAATGTTACCGAAGAGGAAGCAGAAAAAATGATGGCAGATATCGATAAAAGGCGTATGACAAATTATCGATTTTATACGGATCAGAAGTGGGGGATGGCAAAGAATTATACATTGTCACTGAACAGTTCCGAGCTTGGATATGATCTGTGTGAGAAGATCATAATGGATTGCAAGAAATAGAAGAAAACAAATGTGCAATTAAGAGATACCATACATGTGACACCCAGATCTGACTGAAGTTGTTTTGCTATTTTTTCAGTATTTCCAGAACGGGAATAATAAATGATAATTGCATTCATATAACTCTTCCTTTCATTATCCAACACTGTGTTGTACAATATTATAAAAGTTAGAGAAACGTTTATCAACCAACAAACAGATGAACTGGCTTCGTTGATATACACTTTATATATTAGTGGAGCACAGGGAGTGTTGTTGGATTGACTTGTCCTTAAAATGCGGTAAAATTTAAGGGAAAGAATGAAAATTAGGGGAATGAGAAATGAAGATAAGAACAGCAACCATGGATGATCTTAACGAGATTGCAAATGTAGAGGCAGAGTGTTTCCCAGCAGCGGAGGCTGCAACGAAAGAAGAATTTGCCGGTCGAATCCGGTATTATGGAAATCACTTCTGGATTATGTTGGAGGAAGACAAACTGATCGCATTTGTAGATGGTTTTGTAACCGATGAGGCAGATTTGACAGATGAAATGTATGAGAAGGCTGCTATGCACAACGAGGATGGTGCATGGCAGATGATATTCGGTGTCAATACACTTCCGGATTATCGTAAACACGGATATGCAGGACAACTGATCCAATGTGCAATCAAGGATGCAAGAGAGCAGGGCAGAAAAGGTCTTGTGTTGACCTGCAAGGAAAAACTGATCAAGTATTATGCAAAATTTAGTTTTGTTGATGAAGGCGTGTCCGATAAATCCACACACGGAAACGCTGTGTGGCATCAGATGCGGCTGACTTTTTAATTCATTGTAATGCGTATAAGTAATCGAAAAATCAATCGTATTTTTTTACGATTGATTTTTTGATTGCTTTTGCATATAAATAGCTTACATTGTTTTTGCAACGATTTTCTCATCGTCATTCTGAATCTCGTTGGTGTTTTTTTCTTTCTTATGATTGATAAATAATGTCCGGAAGATCAGTCTTGCAAGCGGTCCTACAAAAATAAGCTGCAGCGGAAATGCCATGATAAAATTTTTGCAATAGGTCATAAGATAATCCGGTGTAAAGTTGGCGGTAAATCCATGTCCGTGATAGACACCGATCACACTGGCGAATGCAACCTGCCAGATTACCGTGAAAGTCTGGATCGCAAAGATGATAAAAATCGGCCGGTCGCCAGGCTGGACAACGCGGAAGGCGCACATTTTTGAGAGATGACCGGACACGAAATAGGCAAGCAATCCGATGATGATATACTCTATCCACATTCCCTTCAATGCAATAAGAAAGGTCGTATTTGTAAAGCTTCCTGTTGCGAGTACCGTGTTATAGACTGTCATGACATAGACCATCATCCATGCGGTGATCGCTGTAAAAAATATGGATTCTCCTCGTGTTCTAGGCATTTTCTTTTCCTCCGTTGTATTTTTGAATCGCATCAAGAATGAGTTTCATAACCATAGTGTTTCCTTTCCGACAACAAAAAAAGACAACAAATGCTGCCCGTCCGTCTGACAGTGGACAGGTGACATTTATTGTCTGATATGTGTCTTGTATTTAATTTGTTTTTACAACTCTTGCATTTTAGCAGAAAAATGAAATTAAAGTCAAGTAAAAAATTTTTTACGGTTGTTTTCTATGGCGTTTCCGGTTGTTAATAAATTCTATGCATGCTATATTGGTAGGAGTGAGGTAAGAGTAACGAGGATAAGAACAGCAACAATGGAGGAAAATCATATGGGTTTGGTCCAAGCGTTACGATAGCAACTGCGAATCATCCGATTGAGCCATCACTTCGTGAAAATGCGATGCAGTATAACAAGACCGTTCATATTGGGGAAAATGTCTGGATCGGCGCAGGGACTATTATAGTTCCGGGAGTTACAATTGGAAAAAATTCAGTAATTGGCGCAGGAAGTGTTGTTGTAAAAGATATTCCTGATAATGTTGTTGCGGTAGGAAATCCATGTCGTGTGCTGCGTAAAATCGGAGAACATGATCATGAATTCTTTTATAAAAATGAAAAGATTGACTGGGAAAATCTGTAGAACTATGATAAAACTAACAAAGAAAGTTAAAAAGTTATAATGGTCTCGATTTTCTTTACCATTGAATTTTTTTTTTAAAGATATGGTATACTCGGTTTAATCAGTTGAACGAAAGCGAGGATATTAAAATGGATATATTAGAGACCATGAAAGCGCGACACAGCGTAAGACAGTATAAAAATCAGGCAATTGAATCTTCAAAGAGAGAAAAAATCAATGCGTTGATAAAAGATGTTAATGCGGAAAGTAAACTGTCGATACAGGTTTTTTACGATGAACCGAAATGTTTTGATTCATTTATGGCTCATTACGGAAAATTTGAAAATGTAAAGAATTATATCGCAATTGTCGGAAATAAGAATGATCAGGAAAAGGCAGGATATTATGGCGAGAAGATTGTGCTGAAATGTCAGAAACTTGGGCTTAATACCTGCTGGGTGGCAATGACGCATGGAAAATCAAAAGCGCAGATCAAAAGAGGACAGAAGCTACTCATTATTATCTCACTGGGATATGGAGAAACACAGGGAGTTCCACATAAAAGCAAAAGTATCGCAGAACTTGGACAGGCGGATCAGAAGAACGAATGGTTTGAAAAAGGTATGGAAGCGGTAAGTCTTGCACCAACTGCTGTCAATCAGCAGAAGTTTTATTTTGAACTGAAAAACGGAATTGTAACAGCCAAAAATCTTGGTGTTTTTTATTCCAGGATTGACCTTGGAATTGTAAAATATCACTTTGAGGTCGTGACAGGACATGAGGTAAAATAATGCCGGACATTATTATCGTAGAGGACAACAGGGAGATCGGAACACTTTTGTGCGATTTCCTGCGAAAAGAAAATTATACGGTGAGCCTTGTGGACACCGGGGAGAAGGCACTTCAGATCTTTGAGCAGTACGGTGCCAATCTTGTTGTGATTGACATCGGTCTGCCGGGGGTGGACGGTTATTCCGTCTGTTCCAAAATAAGAGAAACCTCAAACGCACATATTATGATCGCGACTGCAAGAGACGACAAGGAAAGCACATTAAAAGGCTTGCAGATCGGCGCGGATGATTATATCTGTAAGCCGTATGATATCGATATTCTGATTGCCAAGATCAACGGCATTTTCAAACGAAAATATGCATTGGACGAAATCGTATGCGACAATCTGAAATTGAACAATGTCACGCAGACACTCACCGTGAACCAAACACCAGTCAATGTCACGGAAAAGGAATTCCAGCTGCTGAAACTGCTGGTCGAAAATAAAGGAACGACATTGAAGAAAGAATACCTGTTCAACCGCATCTGGGGAAGGGACAGTGAATCGGAGCCGCAGACGCTCACGGTACATATCAAGTGGCTGAGGGAAAAGATCGAGAAGGATTCGAAGAAGCCGAAACACATTATTACGGTTTGGGGAACGGGATACCGATATGAATAATTACAAAAAATTTGCAGCAAAGTTTTGTGGAGTGGAGCTGCTTATTATTGCGCTTGCGAATATCGTTTATTATGTGACAGCAAATGATCAGGAACCGGGAATTGCGCGTGTGCAGGATAAAACCGGAACAATCTACAGGATCATTTATACACAGACAGACGACAGAACCTGGATTCTCATGGATATTGCGTTGGGAATTTTGTTTTTGCTGTCTGTTTTTTCGATCTGTTATATCGGAAAGAAGATCATAAAGCCCTTTGAGCAGATGCAGTCGCTGACCGAGGATCTGGCGAAAGGCAATCTCTCGGTGCCGGTCAAAGCCGAAAAAAGCAAATTCTTAGGCAGATTCCTATGGGGAATGGATATGCTGCGCGAAACATTGGAGAGCAACAAAGAAAAAGAACTCGCGCTGCAAAAAGAAAAAAAGACGCTGATCCTGTCGCTGACACATGACATCAGGACGCCGTTATCTGCGATCCGGCTGTATGCGAAGGCGCTGGCAGAAAATCTTTATACGACCGGGGAGCGGCGTGTCGAAGCATGTCAAGGGATTGAAAAGAACGTAAAAGAGATTGAGGAGTATGTCAATGAGATCACGCTCGCATCGAGAGAGGATTTCCTGCAACTGAGTGTCAATCCGGGGGAAGTGTATCTGTCCCATGTGATCGATGCGATCCGGGGACTTTATGAGGAAAAACTGCATAATTTACATACCGGATTTCAGATTGCATCCTACACGGATCTGTTGCTGAAAGGGGATGCGGACCGGCTGATCGAGGTGTTGCAGAACCTTTTGGAAAACGCGATCAAATACGGGGACGGCAAGTGTATTTCCATCGACTTTTCGGAGGAAGAGGACTGCAGACTGATCACGGTAAGAAATTCCGGATGCAGCTTAAAGCAGGAAGAACTCATAAATCTGTTTGATTCTTTTTATCGCGGAAGCAATGTCGGCTCGACGGATGGTTCGGGACTCGGACTGTATATCAGCCGGCAGTTGATGCAAAAAATGGATGGGGAAGTATTTGCGGAAATTAAGGAAGATGATTTCTGCGCGACAGTTGTTGTGCGAAAGGCATAATGTGCATTTAAGGATTGTTTAATAATTTCTCCTGTAAGATGAGTACATCAAACGAGGGGAGGAACGTTAAAATGCTTTTTCGTATTTTGAAAAAAGATTTGAAAAGAAAAAAAGTAATGAACGCAATATTGCTTTGTTTTATTCTGCTGGCAACGATGTTCGTAGCGAGCGGAATCAGCAATGTTGTTTCCGTCATGAACGGAACGGATTCCTATCTGGATAAGGCGGGGATCGGCGATTATGTGGTCATCTCGATGGGTGCGGACAGCAAAGCGTCCATCGATGAGATCCTGCATGAGATGGAATCCATCCGGGATTATCGCATTGAGCCGGTTGTATTCGGAGAAAAATCCAATCTGAAAGATATGCACGGAGAAAAACTGGAGGCAAAGAATTCTGTTATTTACCAGTCCATCGAGGACAGCCGGCTTAAATTTTTTGATAAAGAGAATAAGCAGATTACCCAGATCAAGCCGGGGCATGCATATGCAACTGGTGATTTTATGGAGAAAAATCATTTGCAGCCGGGGGATAAAATCAGGATTACGCACAACAGTATTTCTTTTATGGATGTTTTAATCATATTGCGAAAGGTACCGAAGGGGGCAATGATTCAGGCAACAGAAAATGGATTGGTTTGGTATCTCTAATACGACAGATTCCAGTTTTTGAAACTGAGAAATTGGTATTTTAAGAGGAGGTATGTATTATGAATATAGGATTTTGGTCATGTATAATTTTGATTATACCATTTGTAATTATAGGTGTGTTGTTTGCGATTTTTAAGGAAAAAGCAGCTAAATTTGTTTCAGGATTTAATTCATTTTCTAAAGAAGAACAGGCAATGTATGATAAAGCTCAGATCTCTCGTGATATAAGAAATCAGTGCTTCATATGGACTGTTATAATGTTAGCAGGAGCGACATTATCCTGCCTTTTAACCCCATATATGGCTATACCAACCTATATTATTTGGTTAGTTCTGTTTTTTAGAGAAGTCCACTTTGATAATCATAAAGCGTTTAAAAAATATTTATTAAAATAAATTATTGTTTGCAGGAGATGCTTATTTATGAAAAAAGGAATAAACAAATCAATCTTATTTTATGTTGTATCAGCTCTGTTTTTGATAGCCTCAGCTATAGGCTTAACGAGTGGAAATGAAAATACTATGGCTATAGTATGGTTAAGCCTTGGTTCCGCATTTTTTTGCTTAGGTTCGACTTATAAGAAAAAGGAAAACAATAAAACAAATACAGATGATAAATAATTTCCTGTGTGTATTGCTGGAAAATCGATATTTACCAAGCTGTTTAATTTTGAAAATTTCTTTGAAAAACTATTGACTCCTACGTAACGTAATAGTTTAGAGTATGCTTATCGAGAGGAGGAAATGACAATGATGACGGTGAATGAAGTAAGTAAATTAACAGGAGTGAGTATACGCACTCTGCAGTATTACGACACCATTGGACTCTTAAAACCTATTGAATATACAGAGTCAGGTTATAGGTTGTATGACGATACATCCTTGGAAAGGCTGCAACAAATTTTACTGTTTAAAGAATTGGAATTTCCGCTTAAGGAGATTAAAAAGATAATCGATGCTCCTAACTTTGACAGGAACAAAGCATTAGAGCAGCAGATTGAATTGCTTACGATGAAAAAGGAGCATCTTGAAAATCTTATTAGTTTCGCTCGAGGAATAAAAGGAATAGGAGTGAAATATATGGATTTTAAAGTATTTGATACAAGAAAGATTGATGAGTATTCTAAACGAGCAAAAGAACAATGGGGACAAACCTCTGAGTTCAAGGAATTTGAAGAGAAAACAAAGAACTGGACGAAAGATGACGAAGCTACTGCCGCCAATGAGTTTATGCAATTATTTGTTGAATTTGGACAAATGAAGGAAATGAACCCGGCAGATGAGCAGGTGCAGTTGCAGGTAAAGAAACTTCAGGATTACATTACGAATCATTTTTATACATGTTCTGATAAGATTTTATGTGGTCTTGGAAGAATGTATGCTGGTGGAGGAGAATTTACGGAAAATATTGACAATGTTGGTGGTACAGGCACTGCGGAGTTTGCAAGTAAAGCCATTGATATATTTTATATGAGCAAAAAATAACTTCAGGTTTGTCTGACTCATAAATAATTTAATAACAGGATTACAAGCACTTTAGCCACAACAGGTTAGAGTGCTTTTTTTCATGCCCTGCAGTAAAAGGAAAGAGGTGAACAACAAGTATTGATATTTTTAAACCTGGTGACAAGATCCTGGCACTTCTTGAGGCTGTGTTTGGGTTTTGAAACAATCAGATATCCCTGGTCTTTGCAATGCTTGGACAGTCACCGGTCAGCTTTAAGGGCGCAGTCATTGAGGGGATTGAGCCGGTCTTTGTAGCGGTTGGTTCATCCCTTTATCAGTGTTGTTGAATACATCCTCGACAGAATTTGTAGAAAGCGCAAAAGAATCGAGCAAATATTTAAGAGAAATAGGCAAGTACCATTTTGTATTGGCTTTGGCAGCAGCAGAAGTGGTTGCGTCGGGAGTTCCGTGTAAAGTGATTCGTAAAATAAATTTTATTTTGAATGTTAAGTTTGAAAAAAGATATTGTTGCCATATGTAAATTATGATATAATTTGCATATACTATAAGCGGAGGTGACTAATATGTTAACATTACAAGAATCTATAAGACCATCTGCTGATTTGAGAAATCATTATGCTGAAATATCAAAGCAATGTAAGGAAAACAAAGAAGCAGTTATTATTACAGTAAATGGTAGAGGCGATACCGTTGCACTTTCGTATGAAGAATACAAAAATATGAAAGCGAGAATAGAACTATTAGAAGTATTAGCCGAGGCGGAAGATGATGTGAAAAATGAAAGAGTAGCCCCGATAACTGAGACATTTGATGACTTGAGAAAAATGCTTCAGGAGGATAATGATGAAGTATGAGATAATTAGAACTGATACAGCGGATGCCGGCATTAGAAAAATAATTTTGTACGTTGCTCAGAATTTTGGAAATACAGTTGCACTTGAGAAGCTTGATCAGATTGAGAAAAGAATTCTTGATTTGGGAGATGATCCGTATATTGGAACAGATCCAAGATATTTGGTTCTTAAGAGGCAGGGATATAAAGTCCTTGTTTTAGAAAAAGATCTTGTTTTTTACAAAATTGATGAGGATAATAAAAAAGTAGTTGTATATGCTATTGTAGATCAACGACAGGATTATTTAAATATAATACGAGGGTTATAAAAATGTGGTAAGATAATAAGCAAGATAAGGAAGTAATATGTCGAATTATAAACCACCATATACAATTACAAATAAAATGTTGGAATAAAAATAGAGGCAAATTCATTATCACTGTCAGAGGTAAGAGATGTTATAAACGGAAGAATCGTTTTGGGGGACAGGCAGGAGATTCAGGAAGTAAAAAATGCATATATGGCTTATGGAGAAGTTAGGACTAAAATTAAGGGAAACATTTCGAAAGAATTACATGAACCCGGCGCTGGAACTTGGAATTGTGCAAATGACAATTCCGGATAAACCGAATAGCAGGAATCAGAGATATGTGAGAAAATAAAAGGATTAATATAGAAATGTGAACTTTAATGCGTGGGAAGCCGTATTATCCATGAACTGAAACAGACTGCCAGGGGCAGAGAATTGGCAGTTGTATCGGTGTATTTGTACCTTATGCGGGAGTTGCAGGGGTGGCCTGGTCATCTTTGATTGCAAGAACATTTTCAGCTATAGTCATCACAGTCCTATGCTTTTCATAGAAAAATCCGGTACGATATTTGAAATAGGGCTACCGCAATCCCACTGGCTTTAGACGGTGGGTTAAGGTAGCCGGAAGCGGAGGTTTGTGCGATACTTGCGTTATGGGAACGTGGAAATTAAAAAACAGACACAAATATTTGTTACAGTATCATATTATTTTCGTATGCAAGTATAGAAAGAAATTGCTGATGTCAAAACAAATATCAGATGATATAAAGCAGTTTTCTTATGAGATATGTCAAAAGATAAAGTCATTATCAGATATATGGAGACAGATAAAGATCATATTCATTACATGATAGAAACAGAACCAACAATGTCTATCAGTAAAATAGTAAATCTGATGAAGAGTTATACAACATATCATATTTTGTCCGCAGTGTAGGAAATGTTTCAGAAGAGATGCCACAAAAATATATAGAAAATCAAGGGTAGGAAGGTGGCGACAGTAGGTGTTAAAAGCATATAAATACAGGATATATCCTAATAGCGAACAAAGAATTCAGATTGCAAAAACATTTGGCTGTTGTCGTTTTGTTTACAATCAGACATTGGCATATCGGAAAGAAATATACGGGAAAGAGAAAAAGTCAGTTAGTAAAACGGATTGTAATAATTACTGTAACAGAGAATTAAAGAAAGACTATGAATGGTTAAAAGAAATAGATAAATTTGCTCTGACCAACGCAATCTATAACATGGACGCTGCATATCAAAAATTCTTTAAGGAGCATGCAGGATATCCGAAATTCAAGAGCAAACACGATAACCATAAATCATACACAACAAACTTCACAAATGGAAATATTGCGGTAGATTTTGAGACAGGGAAGATAAAATTGCCAAAATTAAAAGCGGTAAAAGCAAGGTTACACAGGGAATATAGTGGGCAGATTAAGTCAGCGACCGTTTCGCAGGTTTCCAGTGGAAAATACTATGTGTCCATACTTGCAGAAACGGAGCATAAGGAACTGGCACATACAAATCATAACATAGGAATCGATTTAGGAATTAAAGATTTATGTATTACTTCCGATGGGAAGGTATATGAGAATCTAAAAATTATAAAAAAATACGAGAAACAGCTTGTAAAGCTGCAAAGGCAACTGTCACATAAAGGAAAGAGAAGTAAGAACTATTATAAAACAAAGAAAAAGATAGCATTATGCCATGAGAAAATAAGGAATATAAGAAAAGATTATCTACATAAAGTTTCACATGAGATTATCAGCGAAAACCAAGTGCTAGTTTCAGAGAATTTACAGATAAAAAACATGGTAAAAAATCATCATCTGGCAAAAGCCATAAGTGATGTATCATGGTATGAGCTGACAAGACAGTTAGAGTATAAGGCAAAATGGAATGGCAGGAAATACATCAAAATAGATACATTTTATGCTAGTAGTCAATTATGTTCTGTTTGCGGGTATCAGAATCCAGATACAAAAGATTTGTCAGTGAGGACATGGACATGTCCGAAATGCGGAGCAGAACATGACAGGGATATCAATGCCGCGAAAAATATACTGACAGAAGGATTAAGACAAATAGCATAAAGAAATATATAGGGCAGGGACTGCCCAAATTAACGCCTGTGGAGATAGTAGGTTACGAGGTCGCTGAAGCAGGAAGCCCATTGGCTTAAGATAATGGGTAGTTCACACAATCGGGGATGATAAATTTATGTTTCAGGCTATTGCGCATGCGTAAGTATGATTTATGTGATATTGTATAAAAATAAAAATGTGAAAAAACACATTGATTCATATGAAAAGATGTAATATAATACATTAAAATACACCAAAATATTTTGGGGAAGGAGAATGCATACGCATGAAACGTAAAATAACGTCTAAGTTATATGAGTGGAAAAATATGTCAGATGGAAGAATGCCATTGCTTATTTATGGTGCACGTCAGGTTGGAAAAACATTTGAAATGCGTGAGTTTGGATCATTATATTACAAGAATACGATTTATGTAAATTTTGAAACAGACGAAAGAATTGGAAAATATTTTGAAACAGATATTCATGCAGATCATGTGATAGCTGTTTTGGAAAAATACTATCAGGCAAAGATTGTACCTGAAAATACACTCATAATTTTTGATGAAATTCAGATGTGTGAAAGAGCATTAACTTCGCTAAAATATTTTTCAGAAGAAGCTCCGGAATATCATGTAATGGCTGCCGGAAGCCTGCTTGGTGTGGCGGTGAACCGGGAAAAATATTCATTTCCGGTTGGGAAAGTTCAGATGCTGACCATGTATCCAATGGATTTGGAAGAGGTGTTGTGGGCAAAAGGGAAACAGATGCTTACAGACACGATCCGGGAACATTATGAAAATAATCAGCCGTTGAATGAGATGCTCCATGAGGAGGCTATGCAGGAATTTTATCATTATTGTATTGTTGGGGGAATGCCGGCAGCGGTGAAAGCCGACCTTGCAAAAGACAGTCCTATAGAGCAGACGGAAATCAGACAGATGTTATTAAACTCTTATATTGCGGACATGACAAAATATGCGAATAAGTCAGATACAGTGCGCATTTTTGAAGCATATGATTCCCTTCCGGCACAGTTGGCAAAAGATGCTAAAAAGTTCCAGTATAAGTTGATAAAATCGGGTGCGCGTGCATCTCAATATGGAGATGCGATTGACTGGCTGATTCGGGCTGGAATTGTAAATAAGTGTATGAAATGTAGTCAGGGATTTTATCCGGTTGCAGCATATCAGGATGTGAGTACATTTAAATTATACTATAGTGATATGGGTATTATGTCTGCCAGAATGGGAATGACGCTGGAAACATTGAGGAGTAAGGAAACAGAGCATTTTCGTGGTATATTGACAGAGAACTACGTTGCAATTGCATTGAAAACGAATGGCTATGATCTTCATTATTGGGAGTCAGATAATACGGCAGAAGTAGATTTCCTGATACAAAAAGACAGTCATGTAATTCCGGTTGAATGTAAAGCGGGAAATCATGTGAAAGCGAAAAGTATGATGGTTTATATGGAAAAATATGATCCGGTTTATGCCATCAGGATTTCAACAAGAAATTTTGGAATGGTAAAGGGGATAAAGTCTGTGCCATTATATAGTGTATTTTGCACTTGATATACGAGGCTTCACTACAAATGAATCATTTGAAAAACAGTACCAGTTATTACTGGGAAAAAGATTTATTAAATGTTTCACTTTCGTCTATGTAAAGTGTATATTCTGCCAAGCAGACACCTTCTTTCTTCTATAGTATTTAATCTCTTGCCTAAACCAAAAGCCACCTTTTACAGTGGCTTTTTACAAGTGAACGATATTCTAATTTTTTATTTCCGTCATCCCCGGAGGATAAACCTACATGTGAATAATATTCTAAGCGTCATTCACGCACTTGCGTATACAACATTAATTACCATGTGGTTTGGTCGGTAAAGTACAGGCGAAACTGTATTCACGACTATCTTCATAAAGTGACCAGAGCAGTAGTGAATTATTGTAAAGCAAATGATATCCACACGGTTATTATTGGTGATATCACAAATATTCGAAGGAATAAGAATCTGGGAAAAGTGACAAATCAAAAACTTCATGCACCACAAGTAACAAAAGAATATGCAAAGAAATGTAACAGAACGAACAGGGGATTGTATAAGGTGTTTTATTTAAAACAGTCTCCAAAATTTCTTGAAATATCAAATGCTTTATGCTATATTGAATATAAAGAAAGACACCTGCTGGAACAGATGCCTTTCAGTTCGGATAGTATCCATTCCAAAAGTGGATGCTCCCAAGTATGCATTTTGCTCTTATGAGCACAGCCTTACCTGTTTGCCGACAGGTAAGGCATTTTTATTTCTTCTTATTATTTCTCTTATCGAGAAAGGTAAGAAACGCAATAATCAAACTACCAAAAGACATCAACAAAGCTAATATCCCAATGAAAATCGTAATGATTTCATAAGCTGTCATATGCGCCACCTCCCTTCTTATGTATTCCAGTAAACTGTCATTAAGCTCGGGAGGCTACCACCCCTGTCATGGGCTTTCCGTAAGAAAATTGTATCATACCAACATAAGGGTTTCAACAATATTCGACAGCGTGATTTTTCATTTTTTCCAAATAAAAACACATATTAATAGTGAAACAAAAGTGCTCTATCATAAAAATGGGAAACACATATTAATAATAAGAATAAAAATCGAAGGAGGAAAAAATATGAGAAACGATGATAGTTATGAAGCCTACAAAAGGAAATTTAATCTGGGGGTTGTTGGTGTAATTATACTTATGCTGGTGCTTTGGTTTGGGAATTTTGATGGTTCGAACCACAATTGGGAGCTACTGGTTAAAAATATAGGCACCACCAAAGCAACTTATCGGTGTAGTGATTCTTCCATCACTGATCTTATCACTGATCTTTTTTGGGACGAACATAATCAGGAAATGCTTGAAAAATATGTGAAAGAAGAACGGGAATGGGAATCTACTCATGAATATGACCATTTTTTGGAAGATTTGGGATTATATAGTGTTATTTGCCTCGATGGTTGCATTGGTTGCGCCCCATGGCGCACCTTTGGCTGTACCACTGTAGTAGATAGTGGTTAAAGAAAATGCGTTTTCAAATAAATTTGTGGGTATATTTGTAAGGTTATTTGATAATGTTACACTAATAAGATTACTACAAGATTCAAACACACCCTGTTCTATATAAGTTACGCTATTCGGAACAACTATGGCCGTTAAGCTTTCATTTATCTGATTCGTCCGCATGTGCTGAGGTAGGGGAAACAACCATTCCAACAGCAAGCGCCCCTGTTAAAATTTTTGCTACTAACTTTTTTAATTGGCTATTTTGGCTGTATACCAGAAAAATAGGGTGTTATATTCTTTGGGAGCAGAACAAAGAAAGATATCGACAGGATGGAACTTCCTGGGATTGTATATGTGATATGCAAAAAGACGCATGGTCAAAATTTTCTTTAGACTCATTGGTGACGAATAGAGATAAAAAATTTTGTGATGCAGATACGCTTACTGAAGAAATGAAAGAATTATTGATAGAGAAGATATTGGTTTATAGCAATAATGTATTGGAAATATACTGGAAAGCAGATTTCATAAAATACTTTTCTGATACAAGCAGGATCATTGGAAAGGAGACAGGAAAGAATGAGTGAAACAGCAATCAAGGCACCAAAGGTGAATCATTGGATTTTTGTGTTAAAAGACGGAAAATTTGTATTTGATAAAAAGACATTGGAAGCTATTGACAAGGTATATGCAATATTAGAGGCTGTTGAGCCTTGCGGAGAGGATAACAGAAGAGAGTTGTGGTTGAAAGCGGAGCGTGGAACTATAGATGATTATGACGACCACGAAAGTCTAAAGGATGAAGAGGTCGTAGAGAATTATGAAGAGTTTGAGAAAATGTGGCATGAAGAATATCCAGACGAAATAAGCTGGTATCATCTTGTGACAATAGAACGGGATGATTACAGGGCAATATTTCTTGGAAGAGAGCTGATCTATCAGTCCAGGATTCTGGAAGCTCACTCTTCATATGAGTACAATGTTGAAGAACTATTTGTATGGATGCAGGATGAAGTTAAGAAATGTATTGCTTAAATGAAGGAAGGAACCTATAATGAGGATGTGAATGATAATCTAAATGCCAGACAGAGAACAGGTACAATATCAAGAAAAGATTACTGGGATATATTCCCTGAACGAAAAGATTCTTATCTGTCAGACATTACAGCCGCTACGACATCGGAGAAAAGGAGCAGGATATTATTGCTCTTGTCGGAGTTGGAAAAAGCAACCGTGAGATTGCAGACGAACTGTTTCTGAGTGAGGGAACCGTCCGCAATTATATCAGCAGCATTCTCGATAAGCTTTCCCTGCGTGACCGCACCTAGCTTGCAGTATTCTATTTGACGAAGGTGCGCAACTAGCAACGAAAATTTAATCAAATCAGAAAACCAGTCCTTAAAGGCAGATGGTAGCTGCTCAAAGGGCACAAGCGAAAATAGTCATATAAACAAAAGAAGGGGGAAAGACGAGTTTATGTCATTTATGGGTATAGAGCATTGGACTATTGCAATATGCGATGATGATGAAATATTTCTTTCGAGGTTGGAGAAACAAATAAGGGCAGAATTGCAGCAGCTAAATGTAGTGGGGGAAATTGTATCATACACGGATAGTGAAAAATTGTTGGAGACAAAACTGCATCAGACAGAAATTTTTTTTCTTGATATTGATATGCCGGAAGTAACGGGTATGGAATTGGCTGCCAAGTTGGAAGAACAAAATCCGCAGGCAATTGTTATTTTTATCAGCAATCATGAGGAGGCTGTATTTGAGGCAATTCACTATAAGCCATTTCGTTTCATTAGAAAAGCGTATTTACAGGCGGAACTTTCGGAAGCGTTGCAAAGCTTGAAAAAACAGAAGGAGAAGAGAGCGCGATTTATTACATTAGATGTAAAAGAGCAACAGATTGTGCTTCCGGTAAAGGAAATCGTTTATATAGAGAGTCAGGCTCATTACCTACTATTTCATGTAATGAATTCTGAGCGTGAAGAACAGGTTGTGCGAAGCAGAGGAAAAATATCTGATTATGCAGAAAAAATGCTTATTTTCCATTTCCTGCGTCCGGGAAAAAGTTATCTTGTAAATAGCATGTGGATACAGAATTTTAATTTGAAGGAAATCACTGTAAAAACAGGGCAGCATATTCCGGTCAGTAGAGATAAGAAGGAAGAGGTAAAGAAACAATATTTTGGTTATATGAGGAGTCGGATATATGAAATGGATTAGTTTCATAATAGAGATTGCGGCCTGCATTATCAGTTTTGGAATTTGCACAGCGGTAATTCGGGCGCAATTTAGACCTAAAGACGAATTGTCATGGTGGAAGTATCTTGTGTTTGGAATCACATTTACAGCAGTTACTTATTTTGAAGTGGGGTCGAATCTGATTGCGTCATTTATTGGAATGGGAATATGTATTTTTTTTGCCTGGAGATATTTTGAAGGACGGTTTGCTTCAAAAGTCATCTCTGTTATTATGATTAATGTATTGACAATTCTGATAAGTATCATATGTCTTTATGTTATTTCAGCATTCAGCGGAGTGACAATGGAAAAACTGACGATGTATGGGAATTCGATGAGACTTATCGAGGTTTGTGTCATGAAGAGTCTCTGCATTTTTATCGCATATGCTTATATAAGAACTATAAAAAGACAGAGAGAATTTGTACAACAGGAATTGCTGATAAGCGGGATTTTTTTTGCTTGTTTTTTTGTTGTCTCTCTGTTTTTTATTATCCTGTTAAAACAGGTTATGTTACCGCGAATCTTACAGATAGCTTTTGCAGTAATAACGCTTTTGTTTCTGGGAATCATTCTTCTTGTGTTGTGGCTCTTGAACCACTTGCAAAATCAAAATCGAGAACTGCTTGAGAACAGTATTTTGCGAACTCAGTTGAGGGAGCAGGAGAAACTGATGAAAGTATCAGAGGAAAGCAACCAAAAAATCCGCGAAGTAAGACATGATATCCGACGTTATTTCTCGAACTATCTCCAACTTTTGGAAGAAGGTAAGGTAGAATTAGTTAAAAAAGAAATGCAAAAGACTTTTGCCACGAAACTGTCAGAGAAACAGCAGATTTATACCCCTAATTTGATGTTGAATGCTGTTATCAATGAGAAGAAGGAGATATGTGAAAAGAACCACATACGATTTGTGATTCATGTGCAGCTTCCGGAGAATATAGATACGATAGAACTGGCAATTGCTTTGTCGAATCTTTTGGATAACGCGATTGAAGCTGAGCAGAAAGAGCAGGAGCAGGAAATTCATCTTAACATGGAAGTGGTAGATGAAATGTTTAATCTAATTGTAGAGAATCACATTCAAAACTCTGTTCTTTGTGTAAATCCTAAACTTGTCACATCGAAAAAAAATAAGGCTGAACATGGATTGGGAATCCCGACAGTTCGGGAGATTGTCAATCAGTATCAGGGATTTTTAAATATATCGGAAGAAGCAAATAATATGATTGTACATATGGTAATTCCACTTGCTAATTTTGCCAAAAACAGGTAAAACTTGCCAAACGAATTGTAAAGATTAAGAAATCAGTTATCATCAGATTGAAAGGACGTGTGTTTATGTCTGGATTATCAAAAATGATAGCTGATTTTTTTGTTCGTGAAAATGTAATTGAACATGAGGAATATGAGATTTATAAATATGGTTCAGATATATTATTGGAGGGGGAAAGATGGGAAGAAAAAATTGTGCAGTTATTATGCTGACAAGCGCCTGTCTTGTTCTGACAGCCTGTGCGCCAACGGAGTTTCCCGAGCAGAATGGCACAGAGAACCAGGACCGGATGGAGAGTTTTGTGGAACAGGAGCTTGCAGAGTTCGGTAAAGATGATATTGAGAAAATTCCGGACCATCTGACTTATCAGGTGGATGATCTGCTGACGGTAGATGCAGACATCCGGTTATGGGGGCTTTCGGAATGGAAGCTTTCCGACTGGTATGCGACAGAAAAAAATTATACAGAATCAGAAGAAGAAGCGAATCGGTTAATAAAGGAGATTATGCAGGGCATGGGATGGACCTATGACAGTAAGAGGGTGGAATGCTCCGAGTACAGCTCAGGAGGAAAGCGATATGATGTAGAAATTTCCGATAAAGATGAAAGAGTTTCTATTATTCCGGATTCCGTCTTTGCTACAAACGCGAGCGGATATATTTCAATGGGGCAGTCAGTCTTTAGTCCCTACTATGGACCAGTGGTAGACCGGGAGCTTTATAAGACCGGCCGGGAACTGGAATTTGGAACAATAAAGGAAAGTGAGAAAAAGGCAGCAGATTTTCTGAAAAAGCTGGGATTTCAGGTGAGTGAAACGGCTGACTGTTACACACTGGATGAGAAAAATAAGCGCTGGTTGTGGGATCATGATATGGAAAAACAGGAAAACCACACACCGGAGGATGAGGAAAATAAGAATTTTTCCTATCTGTTTTTATTTTACCAGGATTACTTTGGTATTCCGGTTATCAGAGGCGGAGCGGATGAGAAAATTACAAATGATGAATATTTTGAGCCGAACCAGTGCGAGGTAAACATAGATAAGGATGGCATTGCGTGGCTCGATACAACACCTGCCTACGTGTCGGAGAAAATGGGAACCGAACAGGAGATTCTTCGTCCGGCAGACATTATAGAAAAACAGGTAGAGATGATGAAGTCAAAGGAGAAAACCGGTGAAATGAAGCTGTCGGAGGTTTCGCTGGAATATCTGCCGGTTTACGATGAAAAAACCGATTTGTACCATATGTGTCCGGTATGGGCATGTTATTATTCGCAGGTCGTCACCTACTATGGCGAAGTAAGTTATGACAGTGATGAGGCATACATGGCTATTTATGATGCCTATACAGGTGAAGTTCTGCAGACCAAATGAGGGGGAGAAATATGAACCGGTATTTTACAACAAATGTACTTCGCATGTTTCAGAATCGAAAAATATATATCTGCACACTTGGAATGGCACTGACACTGTATATGAGCGGAATTGCTTTTATCCGCTCAAACGGGGATTCTGCGAATCTGCAGGATGCTTTTTCCGTCGTATCCAGTTCCGGGTTCATTATCCTGTTTTATCTGCTCTGCGTGATTGGCGGAGGTCTCAGTTACTGTGAGGACTGTAACAGTGGTTTTACCAGATACGCAGTCGTAAGAGGTGATGCAAAAAAGTATATCAGGGGGCATCTTTTTTCTGCAGCCCTTGGCGGCTGTGCAAGCATGCTTGGCGGTATGGCATTGTATGAACTGCTCATGATTTTTACGCTTTGGCCGATAAAAGGCTCGTTTTATGCTATGTTTTCGCAGAATCATGCTTACTTTATCCAGAATATCTGGAATGCTCTGCTACTGTCCCTGCTGGGTGCGGTTCTCGCAGGATTGGCGATGACGGTGACGGCATGTATTCCCAATATATTTGTCGGGACGGCAATGCCCATTCTTATTTATTACATGGTCATCGGCCTGTCCAATAAATATGCTCCGCTGGAGCTGGGACCAATTCTGCCGGCATGGGTATACTTTGGCAATGCGGAGTTTCTGGGGGGAGGAATCTGGCAGATGCTTTATGCTCTGGCGTATACAGGCTGTATCTACTTTGTTTTGTGGAAGATTGCGGCAAGGCAGATTATAAGGAGGATGGAAAATGCTTAGGAGTATGTGTAACAATTTCAGAAAGTGGAAAAGCAGCTACCGGGTATTCATCGTCTTTTTGTCCGTTTTGGTTTTCACATTTATCCGGGAAGATTATTTAAGGCAGTATGCGCAGGATGTGGGGCTAGCGGTGACACCATATTTTTTCGCTTTTCAGATGGATGACGGAATAACGCGGATGTCTTTTTATTTTGGGGTGGTTTTATTGTTTTGTAATGCCCCGTTTATGGATGACCAGCAGATGTTTGTTCTGGTGAGGACAGGGCGGCTGCGCTGGTTTGCCGGACAGCTTGCCTACATTGTTGCCGCGAATCTGGTATATTTTCTGTGGACTGCACTGACGACAGTTCTGGTACTCATTCCGCAGGTCGGATTTTCTACGGACTGGGGCGGTATTATCCGGATGTGTGCAGAAAATAACGGACTGGCCGGAGTGGTGATGCACAAGGAAATCGTGGAAGCCTATACGCCACTTGCTGCCTGTCTGATTACCTACGGACTGAATGTACTTGTGGGTACGCTGCTTGGTCTTGTTGTTTTTCTTGGAAACATGCTTGGGAGCAGAATATATGGATCAGCAGTGGCCATTGGCTGGATTGTTTTTTCCAATATGATTGATGTGGTGAGGCTGCCTAAGCTCAGAGTTCTGTCACCACTGCACTGGACGACCACCTATGCTTATTTAAGGAGCGATGATGCAGTTCCGCTGTGGTATATTCTTGCGGTTGAAATCGCAATTATTCTGGTGACCGGATTTATCATTATGAAAAAATCGAAGACATACACACTTGACGCTATTGAGTCAGGTTTTTAGACCATTTGCTGCAGGCAGAAAGGATTTAGAGAATGGAAAATTTGATAGAAATACAGGATGTCGTAAAAAGGTTCGGGGAACAGACGGTTCTGGACCATGTGAGCCTTTCTGTCACACCCGGAAAAATATATGGAATCATCGGAAGGAACGGAAGCGGCAAGACAGTTCTTTTTAAAAGCATCTGTGGTTTTGTCCTGCCGGATGCGGGGAAAATCCTGGTTCGTGGCAAACAGGTGGGGAAGGATGTGGATATCCCACAGGGAATTGGAATTATTATTGAACATCCGGGTTTTCTGCGGGATTATTCAGGCTTTCAGAACCTGAAGCTTCTTGCGCGTCTGCAGAAAAAAATCACAGATGAGAAGATAAAAGAGAGCATCCGGCTCGTGGGGCTTGATCCGGAAGATAAGAAGAAGGTGGGGAAATTTTCCCTCGGCATGCGTCAGCGACTTGGAATTGCACAGGCAATTATGGAAAGTCCGGACATCCTCATTTTGGATGAGCCGATGAACGGTCTGGATAAACATGGCGTGGAGGATATGCGGAAGCTTCTGGTTCAATTAAAAGAAGAAGGGACAACCATCCTCGTAGCGAGTCATAATCCACTGGATATAGAAATTCTCTGTGATGAGGTGTACGAGATGGATGCCGGAGCAATAACGAAAGTTCATTAAAACAAAAAAACCAAGCAGGGAATTATTATATAATGCTTATTGACTGTGCAATCATACAAGAATATATTCCTGTCTTTGACAGTTATTAGAAGAAAAAATCGCTGTATCCATTGATTTTACTGGGGTTCAGCGATTTTTGCCGTTGTTTTGAAGTATAGTAATTTATTCCTTCCCTTTGCAGATATAAAAGGACTCTGCATTTTTGGATTTTGATATATGAAGATGCATATGCAACACCTTCTTATTATACAATACAATAACAGAAAATAACATATATAAAAACATAAAATTTGACGCAAAAAAAGCAGGTTTTATAAGGCCTGCAAGTACTTTTTCTATTATTCAACTGTCAAACTCCCGAGTAGGCGGTGATAGTGATGCGCTGTTGACAAAATGTAGTTTACAACATAAAATAAATATGAATTAAATATAACACTTATCGTTGCCACCGGGCAGCGATTAAATGAAAGGTGTTCAGGACACCGCCGTAGGTACAGCGCATTAAAAATGTGCTATAAGGCGATGCCTTGGATACTTTTTTCTTTTTGGTGGCAATTGGGAAAGAAAGGAGATTTTATAGTGAAGATTAAACCGTTTGCAGTAGAAGAATGGATGAATGAATGGGAGGCAGAGGCCAGGTATAATATTGCGGAAACCTGTGTGGATTCGATTTCTCTGGATGAATTGTTTGAGATTACCGGTGAGGATAAGAATAAATTCTTAGAAGATTTTTGTAAACAAAGATTAACTTATGGTAACATTGAGGGAAATCCTGAATTTAAAGCAGGAGTCTGCAAGCTTTATAAAACTATTAAATTGGATGAGATTATCCCCACGCATGGTGCTACGGGTGCCAATCATCATGTGTTTTATTCTCTCATTTCGCCGGGAGAGAGAGTCATTAGCATCAGACCGACCTATCAACAATTGTATTCTATTCCGGAATCCTATGGTGCAGATGTGCAGTTGATTGATCTTAAAAAGGAAAATGGGTATCTTCCTGATATTGAGGAGATTCGCCGTCTGGCAACACCGGAAACAAAAATGATCTGCCCATTGATTCTTATACGTTTTGTGAAGAAATGTACAAGCAGACAGGTGCTTTTGTCACGCCAGGGGACTGTTTTGAACAGTCGCACAGCATGAGGATTGGATATGCCTGTGATGCCGAAATCCTGAAAGCTGGTCTATGTGCGGTCAGCGAATATATTAAGACGAAATTGAAAGTGAATTAAAAAATCATGTGATTTATCCGATATATGAAATATAAGGGAAACAATGGATATATTTCACGGAGGAGACATTATGAAAGTAGGAGAGGCAAGAGGAATCTACAGTTCTGTTCTGAAATCATACAATCAGCAGAAATTCAAACTGTCAAAGCAGCGAAATGAGCTAAAGGAACGGATGGAAAGCACACCGGACGGTAAAACGTTGTATGCCGATGAGGCAGCCACTCTGGATTTGCAATATAATGCCGTTGCAGAAAAACAGGATGAATATCAGGATTATGTAGATCAGCTTATGGAGCAGTGGGAAAGCAAGTTTAACAGTGTTGCGGCAAAGCAGCAGGACGAGGCTGCGAAAGACTACAGTGAGGAAATGGGAAAAATCATGACGGTAGCCAGACGCATCATGCATGGAGACATTGTGCCAGCACAGGATGAGAAAAAGCTGATGGAATTTGATAAGGATCTGTACATGATGGCAAAAAATGCCGGAATGATGGCGCGGTTGGAAAAACGCAAAAAGTATAAGTCGCTTTGGGATGATGAGGAAAAGAAAGAGCGTGAGGATCCAATGGAAGCAGCTGATGCAGAGGAAGCATTTGCAGCCGGACCGGAGGTTGTGTCGGTGGAATCGGTTATGGAGGCAGCGACTGGGGAGATGGAGTCGGAATAAGAGTAAATGGACTTTCAAGTTGGTAAAAATTGTGCTAAAATAACAGTTAGAAATAACTAACCTGAAAGGAGAGACGTAACTATGGTAATCAGGATTACAGTAGAAGCAATCGTGTACAGTCTGCTTTATACAGCGTTTATGCTCGTTTTATTTAGAATCCAGGGAGCAAAATACCAACTTTACAATTATCCACCTGCAATTAAGGCGCGGGCTATTGAAAAAGGGATTACAACACAGGCGGAGTTGGATGCACATGCGAAAAAGAATAGAGTATTCGGGCTTTTCGTGTAAGTGAGTATGGAAATAGCATCCTATGTATTTTTTACAAGAAAGTTTAGTTTGACTTTTTAGAAAAAGAGAAATATAATGATTTTCAAACGAGTAGCAAACGAGCGTAAATCCAGTTTTGCTGCTCGTTTTTATTTTTATGATGCCATGAAAAAGTGTGTAGCTTATCAGCGTAAGTCCAGCTTGTGAGATAAGTACATGCTTTTTTTATGCAGAAAAAGGAGGATTCAGTTAAGATGGCAGAAAGTAACAGGATGAAGGAGATGCCGGTCAATAAGCTCATGGTACAGATGGGAATACCGATGATCTTGTCGATGGCATTGCAGGCGGTCTACAATATTGTGGACAGTGCCTTTGTCGGAAACATGAAGGAGGGAAGCGAAGCCGCATTAAATGCACTTACGCTGGTATTTCCGGTGCAGATGCTCATGGTTGCAGTAGGAATCGGAACCGGTGTGGGGACGAATGCACTTCTTGCGAGGACACTTGGACAGGGAAACAGCAAAAAAGCAGCAAAAGTTGCGGGAAACAGTTTATTTCTTGGAGTAATTATTTATGCGGTATGTCTGCTGTTTGGAATTTTCGGAGTGAAAGCCTATATTTCATCGCAGACGGTTGATCCGGAAGTAATTTCGATGGGAACCGGCTATCTCAGGATATGTTGTGTGATTTCGTTTGGAATTATCTTCTTTTCCCTGTTTGAAAAGTTATTACAGGCAACCGGGCGTTCACTTTATTCTACAATCGGTCAGGTTGTGGGGGCAGTAGTAAATATTATTCTTGATCCAATTATGATTTATGGTATTGGACCTGTTCCTGAAATGGGAGTAGAAGGTGCTGCGTATGCGACGGTAATCGGACAGGTAGCATCGGCAGTATTACTCTTTATTTTCCATATGAAATTAAATAAAGAGTTTGCACATGGAACAAAATACATGAGACCGGAGGGCGGGATAATAAAAGAAATTTATTCGATCGGACTTCCGGCGATCATTGCACAGGCATTGATGTCGATCATGGTATATGTGATGAACCTGATCCTAAAGTTCAGCCCGTCGGCACAGACTGCATATGGATTGTTTTATAAAGTGCAGCAGTTTGTGTTGTTCCTTGCATTTGGTCTGCGTGATGCGATCACACCGATCATCGCTTTTTCTTATGGAATGGGAAGCAAAAAGCGTATCAAGGATGGAATCAAATACGGGCTGATTTATACGATTGCACTTATGATCCTCGGTGTGCTGATCACGGAAATTTTCCCGGGTGCATTTGCAACTTTATTTAACGCAGGGCTGTCAAGAGAATATTTTATCGGAGCAATGCGGATTATTTCTATCAGCTTTCTTTTTGCAGGAGTCAATGTCGCATATCAGGGAATTTATCAGGCATTGGACGGAGGCATCGAGTCGCTTGTGATTTCGCTGCTCAGACAGCTTGTAATTATATTACCGTTGGCAGGCATTTTCTCTATTTTCGTCCGAAATGGACAGATGGGAGTTTCGCTGATCTGATGGGCGTTCCCGATCACAGAGTTTATCGCGTGTCTGGCCGGCTATGTATTTTTAAAGAGAATATGGTGTATGAAGCGCAGAGAAAAGTGATTTTGGAGATTGCGGAAAAGGAAAGCTGTGTGATCATAGGACGGAATGCGGATTTTATCTTAAAAGACAAAGATAATGTGCTGAATGTTTTTATACATGGGGATATGCCGGAAAAGGTAGCGCGTATCTGTAAACTGTACAATGTTACCGAGGAGGAAGCAGAAAAAATGATGGCGGATATTGATAAAAGGCGTATGACAAATTATCGATTTTATACGGATCAGAAGTGGGGTATGGCAAAGAATTACATATAAATATGATTACATTGCTTTTGCAACGATTTTCTCATCGTTGTTTTGAATCTCGTTGCTGCTTTTTTCTTTCTTACAATTGTTACAACAAAAGAGAAATTTGAACAAAGAAATGGTGCCGAGAAAAATGCTGTTTATTGTATTGGACAGACATCTGTAAGTCAGTATGCTAATCTTTGTAGTGTACCATTAAATTCTATTTTAAGGAGAAACTATGTATGGGATTAACAGATACAAGTAAATTTTTAAGTCTGGTACTCAGACATAAACCGGATACAATAGGAATTTCGCTGGATGAACACGGCTGGGCGAATGTATCAGAGTTAATAGAAAGCATTTCAAAGACAAGGCCGTTTGACATGGAAATGCTCGAAAAAATTGTACAAACAGATAATAAACAAAGATATTCATTTAATGAAGATAAGACGTTCATAAGGGCAAACCAGGGACATTCCATACCCGTAGATGTTGAATTAAAAAAAGCCATACCGCCGGAGTTTCTTTATCATGGAACCGGGGAGAAGTATGTTGCATCGATTGATAAGACCGGTCTGATTCCAAAGAGTCGGTTATATGTCCATTTATCAGGGGATGAAGATACGGCAGTCAAGGTTGGAAGCAGGCATGGAAAGCCGGTGATTTACAAAGTGGCTGCTGGAAAGATGGAAAGGGCAGGTTATGCGTTTTTCTTATCGGTAAACGGAGTCTGGCTTACAAAAGAGGTGCCGAAAGAGTATTTGATTAAAATGGAATAAGAGTAATTCCGATTGACCATTTTGAGTGTCTCATTGCTTAGGCTTTATTGTTGCGTGCAAATTGTATTTCTGTGTTAATGTCATTTAAGGATAAATCCTGCAGATTGTTTTGTTCTGCGGAATGACGCAGGGCATTAAAAGCAGAGCGTCCGTCCTCTAAAGAAACGCTGGTGGATGCACAAATTTCAAATGGAATTTTACGTTCTCTGACAACTGCTCGCGCAAAAATATTAAATGCGGTGGAAGCGTTCATACCAAATTCTTTACATAAATTATCAAATTGATTTTTTAAAGACCATATGGAGCGCTGGTCGATTTTTGTAAAAAGTGCAGGTAGAAACAGTTAAGCAAAGATGTTATCATTTAAAATATCAAAGTGAAATATGTGGAGGAACTATATTGGTTAGAAAAATTTATGAAAATGAATTAAAGGATCTGCTTGAATTATATTTGCATTTGCATGAAAGTACAATCTCGGAAATGTCAGAGTATTTAAGTAAAACATGGAATTGTGTATTTTCGACAGCAGGACACGCAATAGACAGCGAACAGAGAGGGCAGGGGCTGGAAATTGCTTTGCCAATCACAGTGGGAGACAATGTCTGGATTGGAACGAATGTATTCGTGCTGCCGGGCGTGACAATCGGAAACAATACCATCATTGGTGCCGGAAGTGTTGTGAATAAAAATATTCCGGATGGTGTGATCGCGGCCGGTAATCCCTGTAAGGTAATCCGTAAAATAACCGATTCCGATAAGAAAAAATATCCAATTTTTGAGGAAAATCATGAACATTTTAATCATAGAAGATGATGCAGCCATCCGTCAGGAATTAAAGCTGCTGTTAGAAAATGCACTGTATCAGGTCACGGTATTGACAGAGTTTCATCACGTGGTAGAGGATATTCTGCAAATAGAGCCGGATCTGCTTCTGCTTGATGTAAATCTGCCGCAGCAATCCGGATTTGAAATCTGCAAAAGTATAAGGAAAACGTCGGATGTTCCGATTATTTTCCTGACCAGCAGGACGGATTCGATGGATGAATTAAGCGGAATGCTGCAGGGCGGCGATGCTTATATCACGAAGCCGTTTCAGCCGCCGTTACTTCTGGCACATATCGCAGCCGTATTAAAACGGGCGAAAAAAGCAGACATACCAGAGAAGATGACCTGTAAAGGTGTGGAACTTGATGTTGTCCGTGGTTGCGTAAAATATCAGGGTCAGCAGGTGGATCTGTCGAAAAACGAATTGAAAATCCTGCATTACCTGTTTTTGCATCAGGGAGAGATTGTGCCAAGAATCGAACTGGTGGAATACCTGTGGGATCAGCAGGTCTTTATTGATGATAATGCCCTCAGTGTAAATATCACACGCCTGCGCGCAAAACTTGCAGAAATTGGCGTATGTGACTTTATTGAGACAAAAAGAGGGATGGGCTATCGCATATGAAACTGACAGAATATCTGAAAGACAAGGTGTTGCTACTGCTTTTACATATGGTATGCATGGCTGGGCTTGTCATCTTTTTGCGGCTGACCGGTTATTCCATGGATAAATGTGTGATCATATTGGTGTGTTACTGTGTAATACTGGCAGGATGGCTTTTCCTTCAGTTTTTTTCACGCAGAAGTTATTTCAGAAAATTAGAGCAGCTTACGGATCAGCTGGACAGGCGTTATCTTCTCGGAGAACTGATGCCGGAATCGTTTGGGCTGGAAGATCAGAAGTATCGGGAACTGATCCGCAAATCCAACAAATCGGTGATCGAGCGGATACACCAGATGGAACAGAACCAGAAAGATTACCGGGAGTACATTGAAAGCTGGGTGCATGAGATCAAGGCACCGATCACGGCGATCGCGTTAAACTGTGAAAATAATCGGGATGAGAGGAGCCGCTATCTCCTTGTGGAAAACCGCAAGGTGGAGAATTATGTGGATATGGCACTGTACTATGCGCGCATGGATGCGGTATACAAAGACTACATGATCGCGGAAACCAATCTGCAGGAAGTGGCACAACAGGTGCTTTTGCAGAACAAATATTATCTGATCCAGAGCCATGTAAAGGCGGAAGTTGCCTGCCCCGATACGGTATACAGCGATAAGAAATGGATTGCTTTTATTTTAAACCAGCTCATTCAAAACAGCGTAAAATACGGCAGAAGTGAGGGTGCTCACATTCAGATCGTTACGGAAAAAACAAAAAGCGGCGTTCTTTTGCGGGTAAAAGATGACGGTATCGGGATTCCAAAAGAAGAACTCACGCGGATTTTTGAAAAAGGGTTTACGGGAACGAACGGAAGAAACAGGGAGCGTTCGACCGGAATGGGACTGTATCTGTGCCGTAAACTCTGTGACAAGTTAAATATAGAAATCCGGGCAGAATCTGCGGAAGGAAAGGGAACAGAGATCATACTTATGTTTCCGGTGAGTGATTATCTTACCGGTTACAGGGAGACATAACACGTTTATCTTTCAAAACTGTAAGATTCAGGAAAGGTAACTCCATACAAAGCGGACAGATCACGTGTTAAAGTAGGCATAGTGAAGAAAAAATGATATTCTTTACTATGCCTTTTATTTACAAGCGAGGGAAAGGAGCGTCAGAAGATGCAGGAAATCATACGCGTAAGCGATGTGGAGAAATATTATGGAAACGGGGATCAGGTGACCAAAGCGGTGGATCGTGTCAGTTTTGCCGTGCAGCAGGGGGAGTTTATCGGTGTGATGGGAGCTTCCGGTTCCGGAAAAACAACGCTTTTAAATCTGTTGTCAACCATTGACCGGGTGACAGCGGGACATATTTATTACGGAGATACCGATATCACAGAACTGGGGGAAGAACAGCTTTCGGAATTCCGTAAAAAACAGCTTGGGTTTATCTTTCAGGAATACAATCTGCTGGATACGCTCACGCTGGAAGAAAATATCATGCTCGTTATGACGCTGCACCGGCGCGGCAAAAAGGAGATTCAGAAACGGTGCAGGGAGCTGCTTCGCATTCTGGGAATCGAGGAGGTTAAGGATAAGTATCCGTATCAGGTGTCCGGCGGACAAAAGCAGCGGTGTGCATGTGCCCGTGCACTTGCAAATTATCCCACACTTCTTCTGGCAGATGAGCCGACGGGGGCACTGGATTCACTGGCAGCGCAGACACTGTTAGAGACATTTACGGAGATGAACAAAAACATGGGGGCAACCATTCTGATGGTGACACACGATGCTTTTTCCGCAAGTTATTGCAGCCGTATTCTGTTTCTGAAAGACGGACGGATTTTTCATGAACTGGTGCGTGGGGAAAAAGAACGCCGGGCGTTTTTAAATGAAATACTCGATGTGATGACACTGACGGGAGGTGAACGTTCCCATGATGTGTAAACTTGCTTTTCGAAATGTAAAGCGCATGGCAAAAGACTATATAGTGTATTTTATGACGATGGCGGTCGTGACTGCACTCATGTTTTCGTTTCATACGCTTTTGTTTTCCAAAGATGTGCAGAATCTGTTTCAGATGGATGCCATGATGAGTGTGATGACGGGACTTGCGACTGCTTTTATCGTGCCGATTATTGCGTGGCTGATCAATTATATGGTGCGGTTTGTACTGGAAAAGCGAAGCCGTGAGTTTGGGATTTATCTTCTGGTCGGGGTAAAGAAAAAAGAGATTGCGAGACTTTATTTTGCAGAGAATCTGCTGCTTGGAGCGGGCGCATTTCTTGTAGGGATGGGACTGGGCCTGCTTTTTCAGCAGATCCTTCTGTCCATTTTTTACAGCATGGTGCAGCTGGATTACAAACTGCATCTGGAATGGAACCGAAACTGTATTTTGATGACGGCTGCATGTTATCTGTGCTGTTATCTGCTGGCGCTGTTTCGAAGCCAAAAAAAATTCCGCAAAATGAATATCCATGATCTGATGGACAGCCAGAGACAGAATGAGGAAATCAAAGAAACACATGAAAAGGCAAAGAGATGGTTCCTTCCGTTATCTGTGCTGTTTCTTGTCGTATTCGGTGTGTTTCTGTTTTGTTTTAAAGCATGGGATACCGGAGTTGTAATCGCTTTTCTCATTGGACTGGTGCTGACGATTTATCTTTTTTACACAGGCATTGCGGCGTGGATCGCCTGTTATGTCAGAAAAAAGGGAGCTGCTATTTACCGTGGGGATGCGCTGTTTCTGCTCCGGCAGTTTTCTTCTAAGATCCGGACACTGCGGTTTACCATGGGAACACTGACGGCACTGTTTACTCTGGCGATACTCGGAAGTTCGGTGGCATTTATGTTTAATCATTTCCAGAATGAGGTGCTTGTGAGCAAATTTCCGTTTGATGTGCAGGTATACAGCAGCAATGTGAAGGATGAGTTTCAGCAGGAAATTGCTCTGCTGAAACAGGAGACAGCCATAAAGGAAATTTTTACTTATAAGGTTTATGAGAACGAAACGAATCAGGTCAATGCATATCTGTATACACATCTGAAAGAATTTGGATCAGAGTATCGGAACGCAGATGGCACACCGGACTGGAAAAAGATCAGTAAAAATGAAGAACTGGCATATTGCAATTACGATACCTATATGGGACTCTCGGATTACAACCGGCTCCGTACCATGATCGGACTTTCGGAAGTGCAGTTAAAAGAAGATCAGTATACCATCCATATCAAAGACCGCGTGCTGAATCAGACCGGGGATTTTTCCGGTCGGATCAAAATTCAGGGAACAGATGGGACATTATCTTTTGCGGGCTATCACACGGAGGGATTTTCGCAGAACGGCCACAACGGAGGGGATTATATTATTATTGTTCCGGATGCCGTTCTTGCACAGATGCATCCCTATTATGCAGAATTGGTGGCGGATATCAAAGGCGAGGCACCTGCGGATCTGGAGAAACGGCTGGATGATCTGGAGAAGGATCCGGATAAAATTAGTGTGCAGGGGCACGCCATGACGGAAGCAGCTTCAGATGACTGGGATGGAGAAGCGCTTGGAAATTCCTGCTCGGGTTCGGATACGATTGTAACTTATACAGCAAAAAATCTTGTGCGCGACAATCTGATTCCGGAAGTGAAATATATGTTATCTTCGCTGATGTTTCCGCTTTTTTATATTGGTCTGGTATTTTTATGCGTGGCACTGACAGTACTTTCTGTGCAGCAACTCAGCGACTCCGTGAAATATAAATTTCGGTATCGGGTTCTCTCGCAGATTGGTTACAGCAGAAGAGAAATCCGCCGGATGATTTTCAAGCAGCTTGCCGGTTATTATCTCTGTCCGGCGTGTGTGGCGCTTGCAATCAGTGGACTGGTCTGTGTATATACCGGTGGCAAGTTTGATTTTTATACGGGGGTTCGGGCGGCACCGGCAACTTATTTTTTGATTTCTTCGGTATTGTTTTTCGGAATTTATCTGGTGTATTTTATCATTACCTATATTGGATTCTGCCGGAATGTGGAAGATCAGGGATAGGAGGAAAATAGAAAAATGAGTACCAAAAAAGTAATTGGCGGTTCGGTTGCTGCTATAGTTATTCTCATTATTGCACAACTTGCGGCACAGCTTGCCGCAAGTGCATTGACGCTGATAAAGATTCCGGATGGAATATGTAATATCATTGCAGGAATTTTTTATGTCGGAATGACTTATGTTATTTTAAAGATATATATTGAGAAAGTGATCAGGTTACCTATTTCTGATTTTGGAATGCCCGTATTTCATATTAAAAGAAAATGGATTCTAATTGCTATTCTGTTGCCACTGCTGGTAAAAGGAAGTTATCTTTTGTTCTTTCAGGGTGCGTATGTTTCCTCGCATATGAATGGAAAGCAGATGTTTCATACATTAAGTGCCGGAATTATGTTTACCGGAATCGCGGCTGGATTTGTCGAAGAAATGGTATTTCGGGGCGTTATTTTAAATCTTTTAAGGAAAAAATGGAATCGTAAGGTGGCGGTTATCGTTCCATCGGTGCTGTTTGGCATGGTTCATATTCTGGGAATGGATTTTTCCATCGGAAGCTGTTTGCAGGTTCTTGTTGCAGGCACGATGGCGGGAATTATGTTTTCAATGATTGCAATCGAGAGTGGTTCTGTCTGGAACAGTGGAATCGTGCATGCCATCTGGAATATTGTAATGATCGGTGGGGGACTGGCAATTGGACAAAAAGCGGATCAATTCTCTGTCATGACTTATGTTCTTGATGCAAAATCATTTGCGGTGACGGGCGGTGAATTTGGCATGGAAGCGTCTGTTATTTCGCTGGTGGGGTACATCATAGTTACTGGTGTGGCTTTTTTCGGGAATAAAGAATTATGTGATATCATTTACAAAAAAGAATAGTTGAGGTATATATGTATAAGACAGTAAAAAGATGGATGCAGGGAATGGCCGGTTCCGGGTGCTTCAACACTCTCTTGGAAGGGAAAGCCCCTTGCTTATATGCCGTTTGTGTATGAACATGGAACGCATTTTGTACTGCCGGAATCTTTGCTTCGTATGGCTTTGCCGGTAGGACTTAAATTTGTGCTGCGCTTTATATTCAGAGCGGCAAAAGAATACCCTGATGCGTGTGAAGCAACCAGAATAGATATTGACAGAAAGCTTTCTGCTGCACTAAAAGAATGGCGGGAAGAGTAGAATATAAATAAAGAATCGCGTGAATAGTCCGATATATGAAATGTAAGGAAACAATGGATGGATGCATTTCACGGAGGAAATATTATGAAAACAGGAGAGGCAAGGGGAATTTACAGTTCTGTTCTGAAATCATATAACGAGCAGAAATTCAAACTGTCGAAGCAGCGGGAAGAGTTAAAGGAGCGGATGGAAAGTACGCCGGATGGAAAAACACGGTATGCGGATGAAGCTGCTACACTGGAACTGAAATATAATGCGGTTGCGGAGAAACAGGACGAGTATCAGAATTATGTAAATCAGCTTATGGCGCAATGGGAAGGTAAGTTTAACAGTGTTGTGGCAAAGCAGCAGGGCGAGGCCGCAAAAGATTATGGGGAGGAAATGGGAAAGATCATGACCGTGGCAAGACGCCTGATGCATGGAGATCAGGTGCCGATGCAGGATGAGAAGAAACTGATGGAATATGATAAGGATCTCTATATTATGGCGAAAAACGCCGGAATGATGGCGCGGTTGGAAAAACGCAAAAAGTATGATTCGCTCTGGGAAGATGAGGAAAAGAAAGAGCATGAGGATCCGATGGAAGCAGCCGATGCAGAGGAAGCATTTGCAGCCGGACCGGAAGTGGTGTCGGTGGAATCTGTCATGGAGGCAGCGACTGGGGAAACGGAGTCATAGTCATAGGATGGTTTAAAAACTATAGATAAACAAAAAGGATTCATCCGTCTGGATGAATCCTTTTTCGATGCAGGAGATGGGACTTGAACCCACACGATATTGCTACCACAGGCACCTGAAGCCTGCGCGTCTGCCAATTCCGCCACTCCTGCGAACAAATGCTATTCTATAGGAATCTGAGCAATATGTCAATAGATAATTTTAATTTTTTTTATTTTGTTGCAATAAAAGAAAAAATTTAAAAAAATTAAAAATTACCATTGACATATGAGGGAGAGTTTGCTATTATAAACAAGTCGCTAAGACATGCGGAAGTGTCGGAACTGGCAGACGAGCAAGACTAAGGATCTTGTGATCATTGCGATCGTGTGGGTTCAAGTCCCATCTTCCGCACTAAGATGTGAGAAAGCCTTGAGAGATCAAGGCTTTTTTGTTATATAAAATATGGTATAATGAAGCATGCTGATGCATGCGCAGGTCATCAGGCTCCGCCTGGTGACAATGTATAATGAAGCATGCTGATGCACACAACAAAAAGGATAACTATATAAATATGAATATTCAAAAACAGTTTATAAAATATGTTTCCCAGAATATCTGTGGAATGTTGGGGATTTCCTGCTATATTATCGTGGATACATTCTTTATCTCGCAGGCAGCGGGAACGGACGGGATTACCGTATTGAATCTGGTGCTGCCGGTATATAACCTGATTTTTGCCATAGGATCGATGATTGGGGTAGGATCGGCAACCCGGTATACGATATTAAAAGCACAGGAAGATGACAGTGCAAAGAAATATTTTGCAAATGCGATTTTGTGTATCCTCATAATCAGCATTCCATTTGTCCTGTCTGGCATTTTTTCTCCGGATACGGTGATGCATATGATGGGGGCGGATGCCGGGATCACGCAGCTGGGCCGCACATATACGAGGATTTTCTTATTATTTACACCGTTTTTTATGATGAATTATGTGTTTTCTGCGTTTGTCCGCAACGACAATGCTCCGACTCTCGCCATGATTGGAACGATGATGGGAAGTTTTTCCAATGTTGTCCTTGACTATGTGTTTATGTTTCCGATGGGGATGGGACTGGCAGGAGCAGCACTTGCCACAGCAGCCTCTCCGATCGTCAGCATATTAATCTGCAGTATTCATTTTTTTCAGAAGAAAAATACGGTACAGTTTGCAAAGACCAGACCATCGGTACGGATGCTTACAGCATCCTGCCAGCTGGGGGTGCCGGCATTTGTGGGAGAATTTTCTTCCGGAGTGACAACAACGCTTTTTAATTACCTGATTTTAGGGCTTGCCGGAAATGTAGGAGTGGCTGCCTATGGCGTGATTGCCAACTTTGCACTCATATTTACCTGTATTTTTAACGGGATTTCCCAGGGAGCCCAGCCACTGGTCAGCCGTTATTACGGAGAAGGGAATGAACGTGCGGTTAAAAAGATTCTGCATCTGGGACTGGCTACGGGCGTTGTTTTCAGTCTTTTGATTATTTCGCTTGTCTGGGGATTTACAGACCCGATGGTAGCCTTGTTTAACAGTGAACATTCGGTAAAGATGGCGGAATATGCATTTACAGGAATGCGGCTTTATGTGATCGGATTTTTGTTTGCCGGTTTCAATATTATCGGAACCGGGTATCTGAGTGCATCGGAGCATGCAAAAGAGGCATTTACGGCCTCGGTTTGCAGAGGATTTGTAGCTATTGCGGTGTGTTCCGTGATATTGTCACGTATATTTGGAATCCGTGGTGTCTGGCTGTCGTTTATGGCTGCGGAAGCACTGACGGCAGGAATTACGGCATGGGCGCTTCTTAAAGATCGCAAAAAGGAGGCTATGGAATGAAGTATGATAAGAAAGAACCTGAAACGATGGATGCAGATCCGATGCGTCTTTTGGTTTCCGCCATACTGGCATTTACGGTGATGCTTTTTATCAATGGGTTTGTCGGAAGTATGGGTGGATTTCCTGCGTTTGTTGCATTTACGCTGGTATTTTTCCGGATACGAACCCGTGCGGGAATGGAAAACGGAGGGATGCAGCAGGAATTGTCAGATCGTCAGATCACAGGACGGCTGTTGTGGAAATATGCTGCTGGTTATCTGGTTTTATGGGGAATTTTAAGAATTGCGTTTCTGATCTCCCGGGTCACCGGCTGGGGAAATATCAATGGAGCTTCCGCAGTGGAATATGTACGGCAGATGTGGAACACATCGCTTTTGGAAAAATGGGCATATTTTTTTGCGGGGATGATCATGTTTGCGTTTGTGCTTTCACTGTTTCCGCTTGCTGTAATCCGGGAAAAGGTGCGGTGGATTCGCTATGCACTGGTTGATGGTGCGGTGTTTGCACTGGTATGTCTTGGAATTAACGGCGTCTGTCGTTTGAAATTTGAACAGAAATCATCAGGCAGAGCAACATGTCTGATCGATCATCTGCTGCTTTGCGGTCGGATGCGGACCTGGCAGGAAATCACCTGTCTGTTGGCAATGGTTGTTTTTATTCTTGTCATCGGTGCATTTGTATTTAGCTATGCATCCAGACAGTATGCGGTTAAAAATATAGATGGAATACCGGCATCCGCCGGGGAAGAAGAATCGCGCAGACACCGGATGATCAGAAAGATTGTGACGGTTGGCTGCAGTATTGCGGCTGCTGCAATTGTTGTCGTGATAGTACTTCTGATGCCAAAAGATACCGCAGGGGATTATACGAAGGTTGCGGAATTTCTGACTAAGGATACGCGGATGGGACCGATGGAATATGGAGATGTGGTTTATGTACCGGTAAATGAGGAAGCGGATCTGGAGAAAAACGGAATTGCCCAGGGCTATCTGGCAGAGCGTGGAGAGCGCTGCGACAGTCGGTTTTATCAGCTTGCGATTGCAAATCTTCTGTATACCGATCCGACCGGAAAAACAAATCTCGTACAGACAGCCGGAACCGATGGAGGAACATATGCACCGGTGGCATCGGTGGAAACAGATAAGACATGGGAAACGGATGATATGTTTCTTCTCTGGGATGAAGATTGGGCTTTAGAATCGGCATATTCGCACGAGCCGACAGGCTATGTGGCATGTCCGGCGGATCTGATACAGGGACTCAGGATGCAGTTTCCGGATGTGACTTACCGCACAGCGGATTTTTCGGATTATGATGCCTATTTTACACTTCGGGGATATCAGAACATGGAGCAGGTGCTGGAGGAAGATCCTGTGGATGGAGACTGGGTCGGATGTATTCTGGTGAAAGATAACAAATTTTATTTTGGAAGCTACGAAAATCAGATTACGGGTATCTGTCTGCAACAGCTGCGGAAAGTACTCGGAGGAAATGCAAAATAAAAAAGGAAATCAGGAATTCACGCAGAATATATAATATGTAGAGTTGTTTGAAATATTGTAAGGATTTTGGCGGTTTGTGCCGCAGAAATGAGCAGAATATGACAATTCGGGAAAGAATAGAACAGATAGAAGCAGATACTTTAAGTCCGTACGCCTGTCTGTCCATAAATTCAAAGGGCAGAGACAGGGAGGAACCGCAGTGTGATATTCGTCCGGTCTTTCAGAGGGACCGTGACCGTATCCTGCACAGTAAGTCTTTCCGGAGACTGAAGAGTAAAACGCAGGTTTTTCTCACACCAATGGGAGATCATTACCGGACGCGGCTGACACATACGCTTGAAGTATCGCAGAATGCGAGAACCATTGCGAAGGCGCTCCGGCTGAATGAAGATCTGGTTGAGGCGATAGCACTGGGGCATGATCTGGGGCATACACCGTTTGGACATGCAGGAGAATTTCTGCTGAATCAGGTGTATGAAGGCGGGTTCCGCCACAACGAACAGAGCGTACGTATTGTAGAAAAACTGGAAAAAGACGGAGAAGGACTGAATCTGACCTGGGAGGTCCGGGATGGAATTTTAAACCATCAGACACGGACAATTCCGCACACGCTGGAAGGAAAGATTGTGCGCCTGTCCGATAAGATTGCATATGTCAATTCCGATATTGACGATGCGATCCGTGCAATGATTCTGGATGAGGAAGATATTCCCGTGGAACTGCGTCGTACGCTGGGATTTACCACGAGAGAGCGCCTGGATCACCTGATCCACGATATCATCAGCAACAGTATGGGAAGAGACGATATCATTATGTCGGATGAGACCGCGGAGGCGCTGCGGGATCTGCGCTTGTTCATGTTTGAACATGTATACCGGAATCCGGTCGCAAAAGGCGAGGAAGTAAAAGCTAAGGCCATGCTGGAACAGATGTATTATTTTTATATGGACCATATCGAGCAGCTGCCGGCAAAGTTATTAAAAATGCTGGATGAGGGTGAAGACAAAGGGCGCATCGTCTGTGACTATATTTCCGGTATGACAGATAAGTATGCGATTACCAAATTTAAAGAAAATTTTATGCCGCAGGCATGGAAAGTGGATGGATATTGATGACTAGAGAAAGGAGGGGATTTCCACGCCGTATTTTTCAGATGATCTGATTGAGGAGGTACGTTCCCGCAATGACATTGTGGATGTGATCGGCGGGTATGTGCGTCTGCAGAAAAAAGGAAGTACATATTTTGGGTTATGCCCCTTTCATAATGAGAAGACGGGATCATTTTCCGTTTCTCCAAATAAACAGATGTATTACTGCTTTGGATGTGGAGCGGGAGGCAATGTTTTTACATTTCTGATGCAGTATGAGAATTATACTTTTACCGAAGCGATGCAGGTACTTGCCGATCGTGCGGGAATTGAACTTCCCAAGCAGGAGATGACAGGTGCACAGAAACGTGAGGCGGACAAGCGCACGAAGCTGCTGGAGATTAACAAAGAAGCCGCAAAGTATTTTTATAAACTTCTGCGCAGCCCGAGAGGGGAAAAAGCATATGCGTATTTCCGTAAGCGGGAGCTGTCGGATGAAACGATGCGCAAATTTGGCCTGGGCTATTCGGATCAGTACAGCGATGATCTCTATCGCTATTTAAGACATATGGGATATGACGATGCGCTGCTGAAAGAGTCGGGGCTTGTCTCCATCGATGAGGTGCGCGGAGGCCATGACAAATTCTGGAATCGTGCCATGTTTCCGATCATGGATGTACATAACCGGGTGATCGGATTTGGAGGGCGTGTCATGGGCGAAGGGGAACCGAAGTATCTGAATTCGCCGGAGACGAAGATTTTTGACAAGAGCCGGAATCTGTATGGATTAAATATTGCAAGGACAACCAGAAAACCGCAGCTGCTTTTATGTGAGGGATATATGGATGTCATTGCACTGCACCAGGCAGGCTTTGACAATGCGGTGGCCTCTCTTGGCACATCGCTTACCAGTGGACATGCCAGTCTGCTGAAACGCTACACCAAAGAAGTGTATCTGACATATGACAGTGATGGGGCTGGGGTAAAGGCGGCACTCCGTGCAATTCCGATTTTAAAAGAAGTTGGAATTATCACGAAAGTCATAAACATGCAGCCGTACAAAGATCCGGATGAATTTATCAAAGCACTTGGGGCCGAAGAATATCAGAAGAGGATTGATCAGGCGGAAAACAGTTTTCTGTTTGAAATCCGTATGCTGGAGCAGAATTATGATATGAATGATCCGGAGTCCAAGACGGCATTTTATAATGAGACGGCGCGGCGGCTTTTAGCCTTTCCGGAGGAGCTTGAGCGCAACAATTATATCCAGGCGGTCGCTGATAAGTACAGGATTGGCTTTGAGGATCTGCGGAAGCTTGTGAATAATCTGGCAATGGCAGGGAGCGGGATTAAAAAGGCGGCTCCGTTAAAGAGCGGTATCCATGAAAAAAAGAAAGAAGATGGCATGAAACAGTCACAGAAGCTGCTTCTGACCTGGCTGATCGAGGATACGCGGCTTTTTGACAGCATCAAAGGATGGATCACGGAGGAAGATTTCACGGAACCGCTGTATCGCAAAGCGGCACAGGAGCTGTTCACCCAGTATGGGGAGAGCGGACAGGTGAATCCGGCAAAGATTATCAGCCGGTTTCAGGAGGAGGAAGAACAAAAAGAAATTGCGGGGCTTTTTAATGCAAAAATTCATGAAGTAGAGACAAAACAGGACAAAGAAAAAGCATTAAAGGAAACAATTGAGAGAATCAAGGAAAACAGTATTGATGTTCGAAGCCGGCAGTCAGATCCGAATGATCTGACGGTCGTTATGCAGCTGATCAATGAACAGAAGGAATTGGAGAAGCTGAAGAAAACGCATATTTCTATTGATTAGGGACAAAATAGAAAGTAACCTGAGAGGACGAAACGACATGGCAAAGAAAAAAGAAGAGAATGCAGCAGTGGAAACGGAAGAAACAAAGGCAAAGTTCAGAGAAAAACTGAAAAGTCTGCTGGAACTGGGAAAAAAGAAACGGAACATTCTGGAGTATCAGGAGATCAGCGATTTTTTCAGGGATATGAATCTTGACGAAGAAAAGATGGAGAAGGTTCTGGATTTCCTGGAAGCAAATAAAGTAGATGTCCTCAGGATCAGTGACGGGGATGATGAGGATGATGATATCATTCTGGATGACGAAGACGAGGTAGAAGTAGAAAAGATTGATCTTTCGGTTCCGGAGGGCGTAAGTGTCGAGGATCCGGTACGCATGTACTTAAAGGAAATCGGCAAAGTGCCGCTGCTGTCTGCAGACGAAGAAATTGAGCTGGCACAGAAGATGGAGGCCGGAAGTGTGGCAGTTGAAAAAATTCCACTGCTCAAAGAGCGTCTGGCAGAAACCGGTGATGAACAGGAAAAAGAAGAAATACAAGCGGAGATCAAAGCATTGCAACTGGATGTCGACCGTGGATCAGATGCCAAAAAACGTCTGGCGGAGGCAAATCTTCGTCTGGTAGTCAGCATTGCCAAGCGCTATGTGGGCAGGGGCATGCTGTTTTTAGACCTGATTCAGGAAGGAAATTTGGGACTGATCAAGGCGGTAGAAAAATTTGATTACCGCAAAGGATATAAGTTCTCCACTTATGCAACATGGTGGATCCGGCAGGCAATTACCCGTGCAATTGCGGATCAGGCAAGAACCATCCGTATTCCGGTGCACATGGTGGAAACGATCAACAAGCTCATTCGTGTCAGCAGACAGCTGCTGCAGGAACTCGGGCGGGAACCTACGCCGGAAGAAATCGCGGAAGAGATGAAGATGCCGGTGGAACGTGTGCGGGAAATCTTAAAGATTTCACAGGAACCGGTATCTTTGGAAACACCAATCGGAGAAGAGGAAGATTCCCATCTGGGCGATTTTATTAAAGATGATAATGTACCGGTACCGGCAGATGCTGCAGCTTTTACGCTGCTTAAGGAACAGCTGGAAGAGGTACTCGGAACACTGACCGAGCGGGAGCAGAAAGTGCTGACGCTTCGCTTTGGTCTGGAGGATGGAAGGGCGAGAACCCTTGAGGAAGTCGGAAAAGAGTTCAATGTAACCAGAGAACGAATCCGTCAGATTGAGGCAAAAGCGCTCCGTAAGCTTCGCCATCCCAGCAGAAGTCGTAAGTTAAAGGATTATTTAGAGTAACATGATGAAATTATCGAGGAGAATGAAAGCAGTGGCTTCCATGGTTACAACCGGCGGTATCCTTGCGGATATCGGAACAGACCATGCGTATGTGCCGATTGCACTGGTACAGAGGCAGAAAATAAAGGGAGCCATTGCAATGGATATTAATGAGGGACCGCTTGCCCGGGCACAGGAACATATCCGGGCAGCCAGGCTGGAGGAATATATACAGACCAGGCTTTCGGACGGAGCAGAGGCACTGCTTCCAAATGAAGCGGATTCCATTCTGATTGCAGGAATGGGTGGAGAACTGATTCTGCATATTCTGACGGAAGGGGAATCCGTCTGCAGTACAGCGAAAGAACTGATTTTGCAGCCGCAGTCTGAAATACATAAGGTCCGGGAATATCTGCGCCAGCATCAGTATAAAATTGAAGATGAAGATATGGTCTGTGAAGAAGGAAAATATTATCCGATGATGCGTGCCGTAAAAACGGAGCAGGATGAAACGTGGAACCGGTTGAACGATCAGACAATTGCAGTCTGTGATATTTACGGACCGCTTCTTCTGAGAAACGGAAATCCGGTACTGCGCCGGTTTCTGGTGCGTCAGCATGGACAGCTGACACAGATTCTGCAGACGCTTGAAGCACAGAAAGAATCGGAACAGATCATACGACGTATTGCAGAAGTGCAGGAAAAATTACAGCAGAATGAATCTGCGTATACGATTTTGGGGGCGATAAAAAGTGCAGGAATTTGAGATCACATTGGAGACTGCGCCGGAGAAAACCGAACTGGTTCTGATTCCGGAGCAGACAAAACTGGAACAGATTGCAAAACAATATCAGAAAAATTACAGTGACAGGATTGTACTGGCATGTGTAGATGGAAAACTGCGGGAACTTTCAAAAGTGGTGAAGGCACCCGGTAAAATTTCGTTTCTGACGATGACGGACAGGGACGGCAAACGCACCTATCGCAGAAGTATGACGCTTTTATTGCAGAAGGCGGTAGAAAATCTGTGGAAGGATCAGGTAAAAATCAGGGTATATTATTCTCTGGGGGAAAGTTATTACTGTGAACTGCATGGAACTGCAAATGATGCAGCAGCCGTGCAGGCACTGCGTGCAGAGATGCAGCGTCTGGTAGAGGCCGATTTACCGATCAAGAAATGCAGTGTAAAAACAGAAGATGCGGAACAGCTGTTTCATGATAAGGGAATGAAGGACAAAGAGCGGCTTTTACATTATCGCAGAAGTTCGCGTGTCAATATTTATGAGCTGGACGGACATCAGGACTATTATTACGGTTATATGGTTCCATCCACGGGATACCTCGGAGTGTTTGATCTGGAGTTATATGAAGACGGCTTTGTTCTTTTGTTCCCAAATAAAAAGGGAGATGAAGTGGAACCGCTTCATACCTCCAATAAACTGTACCACACATTAAAAGAATCACGCAGCTGGAGCCGTATGCTGGACGTTGGAACGATCGGTGCGCTCAATGATGCAATCGCATCCGGCAGGGGCGAACAGATTATTCTGCTTCAGGAAGCATTGATGGAGGAACGGATCGGTTCCCTGGCAGCACAGATTGCAGCAAAAAAAGGAATTAAATTTGTCATGATTGCAGGTCCGTCTTCTTCCGGAAAGACGACATTTTCCAACCGCCTGTCGATTCAGCTTCTGGCAAAGGGAAGAAAACCGCATCCGATCAGTCTGGATGATTATTATGATGACAGGGAGCGGTGTCCGAGGGATGCAGACGGAAATCTTGATTTTGAATGTCTGGAGGCACTGGATGTCAGACAGTTTAATGAAGATATGACCCGGCTTCTGGCAGGGGAGAAAGTAGATATGCCTTCTTTCAATTTCAAGACGGGAAAGAGGGAATACCGTGGCAGGACCCTGCAGCTTAAAGAAAATGATATTCTTGTCATAGAGGGAATTCATGGTCTGAACGATAAGCTGTCGTATACACTTCCCGCAGAAAGTAAATTTAAGATTTATATTTCTGCGCTGACACAGTTGAATATTGATGAACACAATCCGCTGTCCACGACGGACTGCCGTCTGTTACGCCGGATCGTGAGAGATGCCAGAACCCGTGGAACGACGGCACAGGAGACGATTGCGATGTGGAAATCTGTGCGAAGGGGAGAAGAAAAAAATATTTTCCCGTTTCAGGACAGTGCGGATGTCATGTTTAATTCCGCTTTACTGTATGAGGTTGCGGTGCTTAAAGTATATGCGGAACCGCTTCTGTTTCAGATTCCGCGTGACAGTGCAGAATATCTGGAAGCGAAGCGTCTGCTTAAGTTTTTGGACTATTTTCTGCCGCTTCCGACGGAAGGAATTGCACAGAGTTCTCTGGTGCGGGAATTTGTCGGAGGAAGTTGTTTTAATGTATAAAAACACGGTAAACTTTACGGCTTGAACCTTACTGGAAACTGTGTTATAGTGGAAAAGCATCTTAAGATGGAGGACAGGTGATCGCGGCTGCAGGTGTCGAAAGACCGCAGGTGAGGAAAGTCCGGGCTTCACAGGGCAGGATGCCGGTTAACGGCCGGTGGAGGAAACTCTAAGGAAAGTGCAACAGAAATATACCGCTATAAGAGATGCATCACAGATGCACCTCTATAGTAAGGGTGGAATGGCAGTGTAAGAGACTACCGCCTCGCTGGTAACAGAGAGGGCACATGTAAACCCCATTCGAAGCAAGACCGAAACAAAGCGCTGACGTGGCCCGCCAGCTTTAGGTAGGTCGCTTGAGACGGTTGGCAACAATCGTACTAGATAGATGATCACCCAACGACATAACCCGGCTTATCGTCCTTCTTCTTAAGATGTTTTCCGTAAATATCAGCAGTATTCTTTGGAAATTTTCATTTTTCACGTCTATACCATTATAAATTTCCCGGATTTCTAAACACTTTATGAAAAGTGTATGAAAAGAAAATACGTTGCTTGACGATATGATTTCCCATGATATATAACTAATATAAGACACGAAAAATATCGACGAAACACAGAAAAGAGGAATTGTATGAGAGACAAATTGTATCGTTTTATGCAGGGAAGAAATGGCATGGATGAACTGGCACGGATGCAGTCCTGGCTTGTTCTGATTCTTTTGCTTGTCGGTATGTTTACACGCATTGGCCTGTTTTCCTTTGCAGCGCTGATTTTAATGATTTATATGTATTTCCGGGTATTTTCAAGAAATACATCCAAACGTTATGAAGAAAACCAGAAGTATTTGAATTTCCGTTATAACCGCACCGTATCGTGGAACCGGTTTAAAAAACGCATGGGACAGGCAAGGGATTACCGCTTTTTCAAGTGCCCGATGTGTAAACAGGAAGTCCGTGTGCCGAGGGGACATGGAAAGATAGAGATTACCTGCCCGAAATGCAGGGAAAAATTTATTCGCAGAACCTAAATCGGAGGCAGTATGTTCGGATATATTAATGTAAACGGCGCACAGCTGTCGGAAGAAAATAAAAAAATATATCAGTCGTATTATTGTGGGCTTTGCCGGAAATTAAAAGAGTTCTGTGGAAAAAAAGGACAGGCACTTTTGAATTATGATATGACATTTCTGGTCGTTCTGCTGACCGGTCTGTATGAGCCGGACACGCAGACTGGTGAATTTACCTGTATGATTCATCCGATGAAAAAACGGCAGCTGCGGGAAAACGATATTCAGAGTTATGCGGCACAGATGAACGTTCTTCTGGCATATTACAATCTGGTGGATGACTGGAAAGATGACCATAATTACACGAAGAAAACCATTGCCTCAATGTTTGAGAAAGATTATCAGCGGATCAAAATAAATTATCCGCGGCAGACCAATGCCATTGAGCAGTATATGGAGAAACTGGCAGCTTATGAGGCGGAAAAACAGACGAATATTGATCTTGTGGCAGGGCTGACAGGCGAGATGCTCGGAGAAATATTTGCATGGAAGCAGGACGAGTGGTATGATGAATTGAAAACACTTGGATTTTATCTGGGCAAATTTATCTACCTGATGGATGCCTACGAGGACCGGGATAAAGATGAAAAAAAAGACAGTTACAACCCGCTCCGGTATCTGGATACAGAAGATGAGCAGGAGTATGAGACGTTGTGCCGTCTGATGATGACCAGCATGATTTCGGAATGCGCGAAGTCTTTTGAACGCCTGCCGATTCTGCTTCACGCGGATATTCTGCGGAATATTCTGTATTCCGGTGTATGGTCCAAGTATGAATACATTCAGTTGAAGAAAAAGAGGAAGAAATCATGACAGATCCATATCAGGTGCTCGGCGTCAGCCGCAGCGCTTCGGATGAAGAGATAAAGAAAGCATACCGTACATTGAGCCGGAAGTATCATCCAGATGCAAATGTCAACAACCCGAACAAAGATCAGGCGGAAGAACGTTTCAAACAGGTGCAGCAGGCCTATGATCTGATTATGAAGGAAAAACAGCAGGGAACTTCTGGAAGCTACAGTTATGGTGCAGGCTCTGCAGATGGCAGATCGGCAGGCACAGGAAGCTATGGACAGGGGCCGTTTGGAGGGTTCAGCGGACAGTATTATTATGGAAATGGAACCTACCGTTCCCAGAGCCGTGCGACTTCTCCAAAATTACAGGCGGCACTTAATTATATTCAGAATCAGTGTTATCCGGAAGCACTCAATGTGTTAAGTTCGATTCCATTTTCCGAGCGTGCCGGACAGTGGTACTATTACAGTGCGGTGGCAAATGAAGGCGTGGGAAACAGTGCAACGGCGATTGAGCATATCCGCCGTGCGGTGGAACTTGAGCCGAGCAATATGGAGTACCGGCAGTTCCAGCAGCATCTTGAATATGGCGGAACCTGGTATACCAATATGGGGAGCGAGTATGAGCGTCCTTATGGAAATTACAGCAATTTCTGCATGAGTCTGCTGTGTGCGCAGGCATTGTGTTTCTGCTGTCGCCCATGTTAATTTTATATAGCTGCTATATTAGCCTTGAAAATAGCCGCAGTTTATTATATGATAGTAAAAATGCGTTAAGCTGAAGGAGGATAAAAATGCGGCATTTAATGAGTCCTTTAGACTTCTCCGTAGAGGAACTGGATCAGCTGTTGGATCTGGCGAGCGACATTGAGAAGCATCCAAAGAAATATGCACATGCCTGTGATGGCAAAAAATTGGCAACCTGTTTTTATGAACCGAGCACAAGAACACGATTAAGTTTCGAAGCTGCCATGTTAAACCTCGGTGGTTCTGTTTTAGGTTTCGCGAGTGCTGATTCTTCATCGGCATCCAAAGGCGAGAGCATTTCTGATACGATTCGAGTTATTTCCTGTTATGCAGATATCTGTGCAATGCGGCATCCGAAAGAAGGCGCGGCACTCGTTGCATCCCAGAAGTCCCGTATCCCTGTAATCAATGCAGGCGACGGTGGACATCAGCATCCAACCCAGACATTAACTGATCTTATGACTATTCGTTCCCTGAAAGGAAGACTGGGGAATATTACGATTGGTCTGTGCGGGGATCTGAAATTCGGACGAACCGTTCATTCCCTGATCAATGCACTGATCCGTTATGAAAACGTGAAGTTTATCCTGATTTCCCCGGAAGAGTTAAAGATTCCGGATTACATCCGGGAGGATGTACTTCAGGCAAATCATGTGGAGTTTGAGGAAGTGGAGCGTTTAGAAGATGCCATGAGCCAGCTGGATGTTCTTTATATGACAAGAGTACAGAGAGAACGTTTCTTCAACGAAGAAGATTATATCCGTCTGAAAGATTTCTACATTCTGACCAAAGAAAAGATGGAACTTGCGAAGGATGACATGATCGTGCTGCATCCACTGCCTCGTGTCAATGAAATTTCCGTTGAAGTGGATGATGATCCGCGTGCGGCTTATTTTACACAGGTACAGAATGGTGTATACGTCCGTATGGCACTGATCCTGACATTACTGGGAATCGAGGTGGAGTAAAAGATGCTGAATATTAGTGGAATTCACGAGGGCTTTGTACTGGATCATATCCAGGCGGGAATGAGTCTTCAGATTTATCATGATCTGAAGCTGGACAAGCTGGATTGTTCCGTTGCCATTATCAAGAATGCAAAAAGTAATAAAATGGGCAAGAAAGATATTATCAAAGTGGAATGTCCGATTGAAGCGCTGGATCTGGATATTCTCGGTTTTATCGATCATAATATTACGGTAAACGTGATTAAGGGTGACCGGATCGTAGAGAAAAAGGAACTGAAGCTTCCGAAGCAGGTCAAAAATGTCATCAAGTGCAAAAATCCGCGTTGCGTGACATCGATCGAGCAGGAACTGGATCAGATCTTTATTCTGGCAGATGAGGAAAAAGAAGTGTACCGCTGCAAGTATTGCGAGGAAAAATATACCAATCCGAACCGGCGTCAGATAAAAGTAATGTAAGACAAAGGGGCACATCACGAGAGGATGTGCTTCTTTTTTTGGGAAAGAATATATTCAAAGATCAGCCCGGCGGTGAACCATACAGGAAAATAATCGAGGCGGACAAGACCAGAAATATTGTAGGGAGTTTTGCTGTAATCCCAGGGACAAAGGGAGAAAAGCCGCAGAATACTGCCGCTGATAAATTCAACGAGCATGATGCCGGCACCGTAAAAACAGCCGCGCAGAAGCACAGGCCAGTGGCGCAGGCGCACGGAAAGAGGTCCGATGACTGCTGCAAGTCCGTAGATCGGAAACATCCAGATGGATGTGTGTCCGTTTAAAAGCAGATCTCCCCGCAGCAGTCCGCCCAGCGAGGTGAACAGGATTTCCATGCACCATCCGGTCAGACCACAGATAAAAAATGTTTTCCAGTTCATGAAAAGACCTCCCGCAAAAAATACTATGCATGTAGGATATGCGATTATCCGGCAGATATACTTGAAAAAAATGCAAAACAATTATAAGATAAGGGTATTATGGCTTATTTTCCAATGTTTATAGATATCGAAAAAAAGAAATGTCTGGTGGCAGGCGGAGGAACTGTGGCATTGCGCAAAGTCCGGGTGCTTCTGGATTTCGGGGCGCAGATTACGGTGGTGGCACCACAGATTGACCCGCAGATTCTGCAGCTTACAGGAAATGTATGTGTAAAGGAACGTACCTTTGAACCGGAGGATCTGAAGGAATGTGTTCTGGTTGTGGCAGCTACTGATGATGTCACAGAAAATCACAGGATTGCCCGGATGGCACAAAAAAAGCATATTCCGGTCAATGCCGTGGATCAGCAGGAGGACTGCAGTTTTATTTTTCCGTCCTATCTGAAACACCGGGATCTGGTGGGGGCTTTTTCCAGTGCGGGAAACAGTCCGGTGCTCACACAGTATTTAAAAGAAGCTCTGAAAGATATTCTGACGGAAGAACTGGGACAGATTAATGGTTACATGGGAAGCATCCGTCCGGCGGTAAAAATGCGGATAGAAACAGAAAAACTGCGCAGACAGGTATACCGGAACGTTCTTGCAAAATTACTGGCGGAGGAAAAAACTTCGCTTGTACCGGAGGAACTGGAACGGATTCTCTCGCAGGTCAATCATACGCAAATGTAAAAGAAAAGAGGAACAAGGGAATGGATCGAACAAGAAGATTAAGACAGACTGCTGTTATGCGAAGTATGGTCAGGGAAAATCACGTGAGGACAGAGGAACTGATCTACCCGCTTTTTGTTATGGAAGGGGAAAATATCGTACAGCCGGTGGAATCCATGCCTGGCATCTGCCAGTATTCCGTTGACCGCATGAACGAAGAGTTAGACCGTGTGAAAGCATTGCAGATTCCGGCAATTCTGATTTTTGGAATTCCGGAACATAAGGATGAAGTGGGGAGCGGGGCTTATGATGAGCACGGCATTGTACAGACCGCGATCCGCCGGATCAAAAAGGATTACCCGGATCTGCTTGTGATAGCAGATGTATGTCTCTGTGAGTATACTTCGCATGGACATTGTGGCCTGATCAGAGATGGAATTATTTTAAATGATGAGACACTGCCGCTTCTGGCACAGACGGCGGTCAGCTATGCGCGTGCGGGGGCAGATATCATTGCGCCGAGCGATATGATGGACAAGCGTGTAGGGGCGATCCGTCAGGCACTTGATGCGGCCGGATTTACCTATACACCGATTATGGCATATTCCGCAAAATTTGCATCCGGATATTACGGACCGTTTCGTGATGCGGCACATTCTGCGCCGGGATTCGGGGACCGGAAAACTTATCAGATGGACCCTGCAAACGGGCGTGAAGCCATGCGGGAAGTGGAAGAGGATATTGCAGAGGGAGCAGATCTGATTATCGCCAAACCGGTAATGGCATATATGGATATCATTACGGAGATCCGCAGAAATTATAATATTCCGATCGTTGCCTATAACGTGAGCGGGGAATATTCCATGGTAAAAGCAGCGGCGGCAAACGGATGGATCGATGAGAAAAAGATCGTGATGGAAAATCTGATCGGGATGAAACGTGCAGGAGCAGACATGATCATTACCTATCATGCACTGGACGTGGCAGAATGGATACAGAAGGGAGAAGTATAACATGACAGACCAGACATCAGAATTACTTTATATGAGAGCAAAACTCCGGCTTCCGGGAGGCGTGAACAGCCCGGTACGTGCGTACCAGGCTGTAGGGCGTACGCCGCGTTTTATTCAGAGTGCAAAAGGTTCCCATATTACCGATGTGGATGGAAATGAAATGATCGACTATGTATGTTCCTGGGGACCCGGGATTCTGGGGCATGCCGATTCACGTGTCATCGAAAAGGTAAAGGCTGCATGTGATGAAGGTCTTACGTTTGGCGCCCCGACAGAGCGGGAAGTGGAGATGGCAGAACTTCTGGCACAGCTGGTGCCATCCATGGAAGTCAGCCGTCTGGTAAGCTCCGGAACAGAGGCAACGATGAGTGCCATCCGTGTTGCGCGGGGATATACGAAGCGTGACAAGATCATCAAATTCCGTGGATGTTATCACGGTCATTCGGACGGACTTCTGGTAAAAGCAGGATCTGCGGCATTGACAACATCTGTTCCGGACAGTGCGGGTGTTCCGGCAGATTTTACCAGACATACACTGGTTGCAGAATACAATTCCCCGGACAGCGTCAAGGCACTGTTTGAGGCTTATCCGGATGAGATCGCAGCAATCATCGTGGAACCGGTGGCTGCAAATATGGGCGTTGTTCCGCCGGCAGACGGATTCCTGGAGTTTTTGCGTGAGATCACAAAACATTACGGGGCACTTTTCATCTTTGACGAGGTCATCACCGGCTTTCGTCTGGCACTGGGCGGAGCACAGGAGTATTTTCATATTACGCCGGATTTGTCCACGTTTGGAAAGATTATCGGTGGAGGTATGCCGGTCGGCGCGTATGGTGGAAGAGAGGATATCATGCGTATGGTTTCCCCGGACGGTCCGGTTTATCAGGCAGGAACACTTTCCGGCAATCCGATTGCTACGGCTGCAGGGCTTGCCACACTTCGTATTCTGGAGGCAGATACGGATATTTATATGCGGCTGCAGGAAAATACAGCGATGCTGGCGGATGCGGTGCGCCATGCCGCAGGGAACCGTGTGCATGTCAATCAGATCGGCTCTCTGATGAGTATTTTCTTCACCGGCGAAGATGTGACAGATTACGATTCTGCGACAACCGCGGATACCAAAGCATATGCCGATTATTTTGGGTTTATGCTTGATCATGGAATATATGTGGCACCGTCACAGTTTGAATCCATGTTTGTATCCGATGCGCATACCGATGCAGATATACAAAAGACCATCCATGTGATGCAGGAGTACTTTGCAGAATGAAATTTGGGTATATAGGAATTGATTATAAACATGCTGATCAGGACATCCGTGACAGGGTGTCCTTTACCGATAATCAGAAAATGGATTTTCTGCAGAAAGCCGGGAAAACAGGAATTGAACAATGTTTTGTGCTTTCGACCTGCAATCGCAGCGAAGTCTATTTTTTTGCACCGGAAGAGATTGCACAGCCGCTTGGCTTGATTCGCACCTTGTATGAAGAGATGTTTCCGGGAGTAGACTTTTCGGAATATCTCAGACAACGGGAGGGAATGGATGCCATTTCCTATCTGTTCCGGGTGACTGCGGGACTGGAGTCCATGGTGCTGGGAGAGGACCAGATTTTAGGACAGGTCAGGGATGCATTTGAATTATCACGGACGGTTGGAAGTACCGGGAAAGAGTTAAACCGTGTGGTACAGGATGCGGTCACCTGTGCAAAAAAGATAAAGACAAAGTTAAGAATCAGTGAACGGCCGCTTTCGGTCAGCTATGTGGGAATCCGCCAGCTGCAGGAAACGTTTGGAATTGCAGGGAAAAAAGCACTGGTTGTGGGAAGCGGACATACGGCAACGCTGGCTCTGCGTTATCTGTATGAATACGGGGCCTCTCATGTAACAGTCTGCAGCCGGACATTTTCACATGCCGGAAATCTCCTGCATGAGTTTCCCACACTTACCATCATTCCGTTTGAAAAGCGGTATGAAGCAATGAAGGAGTGTGAGCTGGTAGTTTCCGCTACAGCCTCCCCGCATCATATTATCCGGGAAAAAGACATACAGTTGTTACATCCGACTGCAATTTTGGACCTGGCATCTCCGCGGGATGTGGAGACGGCGATTGGACGAAATCCCCAGGCACTTCTGATTAATCTTGACAGTTTAAATGAAATTGTAGAGACGAACCGGAAGCAGCGGGAAGAACTGGTGCAAAAAGGTCAGCGTATGATAGAGGAAGCCATTGGGGAAACCAGGGAATGGCTGGCAACGACCGGTGTCGATGAGACGATCGCTTCGTTGCAGCAGCGCTGTACGGAAATTGTAGAGGACAGTTATGCATATCTAAACCGCAAACTGGATCTGAGTACGAGGGATCAGAAAATTGTAAAAAAGATTTTAAAGGCATCATTAAAGCGTCTGATCCGGGAGCCGATCCTGGAGCTTAAACAGACGGAATCCAAAGAGCAGCAGGAACAGTATAAAAAGGTATTGCAGGATTTATTTCAGTTTGATACCGAAATCCGGGAGTAGGGAGAAAAAGAATGAATGTGATCATTGGAACGAGAGGATCAAAACTGGCATTGGCGCAGGCAGAGTATGTAAAAAACCGCCTGCAGAAACATTATCCACAAAACAGTTACGAACTGAAAATTATATCCACAAAAGGCGACCGGGAACAGAAAAAAGCGTTAGACCAGATTGGGGATAAAGGACTTTTTGTGCGGGAAATTGAACAGGAACTGCTGGATGGAACGATCAGCCTTGCAGTACACAGTATGAAAGATATGCCGGCCGAACAGCCGTCCGGACTTGTGTTTGCACATGCATGGAAACGGGAAGATCCGAGGGATGTATTGATTTTGCGGGAAGCCGTTTCACTGGAGGAACTTCCACAGCATGCTGTGATCGGCACCGGAAGCCGAAGAAGGACATTTCAGCTTCTGCAGCTTCGAAAGGATCTGCGCATTACGGGAATACGCGGAAATGTCGATACCAGAATAAAAAAGATGCAGGAAGAACAACTGGACGGAATTGTACTCGCGGCGGCGGGACTGCACCGGCTGGGGAGAACTTCTTTGATCACGCAGTATTTTGAGCCGGAACAGATGATACCGGCAGCGGCACAGGGGACGCTGGCACTGGAATTGCGGGAAGACCACAAAGAATTGTTCGAGCAGGTGAATGCACTTTCAGATATCGTGACGGAGGAGATTACATGTGCCGAGCGGCTGTTTTTGAAGGGAACCGGGGGGGACTGCCATATGCCGATCGGAGCATATGCCTGCAAACTGCCCGATGGAAGGATGCAATTGCTTGGAATGGTCGGAAGTGCGGATGGAAGCAGTATAAAGAAATGTAAGGTTTTCGGAGAGACACCGCAGGAAGCGGCACAGCGTGCATTGCGGGAAACCGGGTGTACCCGATAGGGGTTCGGTTGCGGGCAATACCGCAGAAGTGGTATAATAAGATAGATTTTTATTTGCAAAACCAATGCCGGAAAATGAATTTTTAGCATTTATTAAAAAGCAGCAGTGCTGACAGGGAAAGGAAAAAAGAATGGCATCTATGGTATATCTGGTCGGTGCAGGTCCGGGAGATCCAGGACTTGTCACAGTCAAGGGACTGGAATTGATAAAAAAAGCAGACTGTATTATTTATGACAGACTTTCGTCTCCGGAATTATTGGGGTATGCAGGAATGGACTGTGAGCGTATTTATGTAGGAAAAGCGGACCGGCATCATACGCTTCCGCAGGAACAGATCAATGAACTGCTGGTCGAGAAGGCAAAAGAATATCATTGCGTTGTTCGTTTAAAAGGGGGAGATGTCTTTGTTTTCGGGCGTGGAGGAGAAGAAGGCCTTTATCTGCGGGAACATGGAATCTCCTATACCGTTGTTCCGGGGGTGACTTCTGCCATTGCAGGACCTGCTTATGCAGGAATTCCGGTCACACACCGTGGTGTTGCCACAAGCTTTCGGGTGATCACCGGACACCAAAAAAACGGAGAGGATCTGTCAGAACCTGATTTTACAACGATGTCAGATTCAAAAGAAACTCTGATTTTTCTCATGGGACTTTCGAGAGTAAGACAGATTGTGGATGGACTGATGCAGGCAGGAAGAAGCCGGCAGACACCGGCAGCTGTGATTTCCCATGCTACGACAGAAGCGCAGGAGATTTGTGAGGGTACGCTGGAGAATCTGGCAGATCGTGTGGAAGAGGCGAAACTGACCTCTCCGGCACTGATCATTGTTGGGGATGTGGTTGCACTTCGCCGCCAGCTGCATTTTTTTGAAGAGAAGCCGCTGTGGGGGAAACATTATCTGGTTGCAAAAATTGGTCCAAAACCTTCACGTCTGGCCGCCATGCTCCGGGCAAAGGGGGCATATACCAGTGAGTGTATGACAGGTGAGATTGTCGGTGTGCCGGCAGTGTATACCGCACAGGAACTGGCGCATGTGGACGTATTATTGTTTACAAGTGCCAATGGTGTGGATTATTTTATGAAAAATGTATTTGCATCGGGGCTGGATGCACGGGCACTTTTCCATACCAGATGTGCAGTGATTGGACAAAAGACGGCAGAAAAACTGCGGGAGTATGGAATTTGTGCAGACTTTATGCCGGAACATTCCAACAGTACGAATCTGGCACAGGAATTAAAGGAATATCTGGATCAGGAATTTCGCGGAGATCCGTTTAAGCGGGCAGTAATCTGGTATCCTACCGCAAAAAATGCAAAGGATAACCTTGTGGATACACTGCTTTCTTTCTGTGATTGCGGACGGCTCAATGTATACGAAAATGTACCTTGTCCGATGGAGGTGCCAGTGGACAAGGATGTATACGATGCGATCTTTTTTACCTGTGCGTCTTCGGCGGAGCGGATGCTTGGCAGTTTAAAGCCACAGGAGAGAGAAACACTGGCATCCGTTACGGATATTTATTCGATCGGGCCGAAATGTAGTGCAGCACTGGGAGAACTTGGCGTTTCTCCGGTGATTGAGGCTGCTGTAAATACCTATGAGGGCCTGGTCAACTGTGTTTTGAGAAAAGAATAAGTATGAAGTATGCAAATATTATTGTAGATATATCGGTAGAAAAACTGGATAAAACTTTTCAATACAGCATCCCGGAAAATCTGCAGGAGGAAATACAGGTTGGTGTACAGGTGGATATTCCATTTGGAAATCGTAAACTGACAGGGTATGTCATTGAACTGACGGAGGATGCCGAATTTGATCCCAGACGGATTCGCCCCATTATTTCGGTACATGAGGGAAGCGTGGCAATGGAATCCCAGCTCATTGCACTGGCCGGATGGATGCGGAAGAATTACGGTTCCACCATGAATCAGGCACTAAAGACCGTACTCCCGATCCGCAGGCAGACGAAAGAAGTACAGAAGCGGGAGATTGTATTACTGATTCCGAAGACAGAGGCGCAGCAGAAACTGGCACTCCTTGAACAGAAACACTATACGGCGAAAGCAAGGCTGCTGCGGGAACTGATACAGGAATCCGTACTGGATTATTCGCTTGTCACCGGAAAACTGAATATATCAGCAGCAGTGATCCGGGGTATGGCACAGCAGCAGATTCTTAAGGTGGAGAGCAGCAGACAGTTTCGCAATCCTGTGTCACATCTGGATCAGAAGGGATATCATCTGACACTGAATGAAAATCAGCAGCGTGTTGTGGACACAGTATGTTCGGATCTGGATGCTGGAATTCATAAAACGTATCTGCTCAGGGGGGTAACCGGAAGCGGAAAAACAGAAGTTTATATGGAACTGATTGCGCATACGGTGGCACAGGGACGGCAGGCAATTGTCCTGATCCCGGAGATTGCACTCACCTATCAGACCGTGATGCGGTTTTATAACCGGTTTGGAGACCGGGTATCAATTATGAATTCCAAACTTTCCCAGGGAGAGCGCTTTGATCAGTTTGAACGTGCCAAGGCGGGGGATATTGATATTATGATCGGACCTAGGTCTGCGTTGTTCACACCATTTCCGCATTTAGGGCTTATTATTATAGATGAGGAACATGAAACGTCTTATAAAAGTGAGACGGCACCGCGGTATCATGCCAGGGATGTTGCAATCGAGAGGGCGCGCATGAATGATGCATCGGTACTTCTTGGTTCTGCCACTCCTTCAGTGGACAGTTATTATCAGGCAATGCAGGGAAAATATCAGCTTCTGACGTTGTCTGAGCGTGTGGAGAAGAAACCGCTGCCGGATTGCGAGGTCGTAGATCTGCGCAGTGAATTGCGGGCAGGAAACCGTTCCATCTTTTCGGAGAGATTGCAGGAACTGATGGAAGACCGGTTAAAAAAACGTCAGCAGATCATGCTGTTTTTAAATCGGAGAGGAATTTCCGGATTTATTTCATGCAGAGCCTGCGGATATGTGATACAATGTCCTCATTGTGATGTTTCGTTGAGCCAGCATGCGGGAGGCCGGATGGTCTGTCATTATTGCGGATATGAGCAGCCATTGCCAAAGATCTGTCCATCCTGCGGCAGTAAATATTTAGGCGGATTCAAGGCGGGCACGCAGAAGATTGAGATGCTGGTGCAGCAGAGATTTCCACAGGCACGTGTGATGCGTATGGATTTTGATACCACACGGACCAAGGATGCTTATGAGAAGATTCTGCATGCATTTGCCAATCAGGAGGCAGATATCCTGATCGGCACACAGATGATTGTCAAAGGGCATGATTTTCCGAATGTGACGCTGGTAGGAGTACTTGCCGCAGATATGTCTCTGCATGTTCCGGATTTTCATGCATCGGAGCGGACGTTTCAGCTGCTGACCCAGGCGGTGGGACGTGCCGGGCGCGGAAAGGAACCGGGACAGGCGGTAATCCAGACGTATGATCCGGATCATTTTGCAATTCAGACCGCAAAGGAACAGGATTACGATGCATTTTATAAGCAGGAGATTGCCTATCGGAGAATGCTTGCCTATCCGCCGGTGTGGCAGCTGCTTCTGATTCATTGTACGGGAACCGATCCGCAGGTGACGACAGCTGCAGCCAGGGATCTGGCAGAATTTCTGCATCGCGTGATATCACAGAAAGGCAAAAATATTATGCTGGTAGGACCGGCAGATGCATCCATTGCAAAAATCAGTGATGTTTACCGAAAGGTCATTTACATGAAGGCACCGGAATATGCGACGCTGGTGGCATGTAAGGATCTGGTGGAACGAAAAATAAAAAATAACAGCGCATTTTCCAATGTGTCTGTACAGTTTGATTTTAACCCAACAAGTGGTTTTTAGGAGGTAATTATGGCACTTAGAACAATTCGAATTCAGGGAGATCCCGTATTGACAAAAGTATGCAGACCGATTCCGGAGGTGACGGATCGCATCCGTACTCTGGCGGAAGATATGCTGGAGACCATGTATGAGGCAAACGGTGTAGGTCTTGCGGCACCGCAGGTTGGAATTTTAAAACGTATGGTAGTCATTGATATCGGGGACGGACAGGGACCGTTTATTATGATCAACCCGGAAATTATCGAGTCTGACGGAGAGCAGACCGGAGATGAAGGATGCTTAAGTCTTCCGGGAAAAGCAGGTCAGGTTACACGTCCGAACCATGTAAAAGCAAAATTTTATGATCTGGACATGAATGAGTGGGAAGTAGAAGGCGAAGGTCTGATGGCACGCTGCATTTGCCATGAACTGGATCATCTGGATGGACATATGTATACAGAAAAAGTAGAAGGCGGACTTCATGATGTGAATTATGAGGAGCCGGAAGAGGAATAATATGAAAGTAATTTTTATGGGAACACCGGATTTTGCGGTGAATACATTGGAAAAGATCATAGAAGCCGGACACGAGGTTATGCTTGTGGTTACACAGCCGGACAAACCAAAGGGACGCGGGAATACCATGCAGTTTCCACCGGTAAAGGAATGTGCGGTTTCCCATGGACTGGAAGTATTCCAGCCGGTAAAAATCCGGGAAGATGCAAGTGTGGAATATTTGAAAAAGTTTGCGCCAGATATCATCATAGTGGCGGCTTTCGGGCAGATTCTTCCAAAGAGTATTCTCGATCTTCCGAAATACGGATGCATTAATGTACATGCATCCCTGCTTCCGAAATATCGTGGTGCCGCACCGATCCAGTGGGCGGTCATCAATGGAGATGAGATCACGGGAGTTACGACTATGCGCATGGATGTCGGACTGGATACCGGAGATATCATTGCCAAAAAACAGGTGCGCATTGCAGAAGATGAGACAGGTGGAAGTCTGTTTGACAAGCTGGCGGCAGTCGGCGCCGAGCTGTGTGTGGAAACCATGCAGATGCTGGAAAACAAAACGGCGACCTTTACACCGCAGGACAATGAGGCGAGTACCCACACAAAGATGATTTCCAAGGAGCTGGGAGATATTGACTGGAAAAAGCCGGCGGTGGAGATTGAGCGCCTGATCCGTGGATTAAATCCATGGCCGAGTGCCTATACCCATCTGGATAATAAAGCGTTTAAGATCTGGAAAGCCCGGGTGGTGGAGACAGATGGCGCTTATGCACCGGGGTGTATCTGTAAAGTTGGAAAAAATACGATGGTGGTACAGACCGGAGAGGGTGGACTGGAACTTTTGGAAGTACAGCTTGCCGGTAAGAAACGGATGGATGCAGGATCATTTCTGCGTGGCTATCCGGTTGCAGAGGGATCTTTTTTACAGCAGTAAGACGGAGGTAGATTTATGCCATACATTTATTGGGACAGTACCTATATACTGGTTGTTATCGGTGCAGTGATCTGTATGATTGCATCTGCACGGGTAAAGACAACGTTCAACAAATATTCCGCATACCGCAGTATGTCAGGAATGACGGGAGCACAGGCGGCAGAGCGGATTTTGCACGCAGCAGGAATCTATGATGTGCGGGTGCAGCATGTATCGGGAAATCTGACCGATCATTACAATCCTGCCAATAAGACACTCAATCTTTCCGACAGTGTCTGCAATCAGACTTCGGTTGCAGCTGTGGGTGTGGCAGCACATGAATGCGGACATGCGATCCAGCATGCCAGAGGATATGTGCCGCTTCGGCTGCGTACCGCATTTGTGCCGATTGCAAACTTTGGTTCCATGCTTGCATGGCCGGTGATCATTCTTGGTGTGATCATAAACAGCCGTTCATCCATGATGCTTATCAATATCGGAATTCTGCTGTTTTCGTTTGCTGTGTTATTCCAGCTGATTACGCTTCCGGTTGAGTTTGATGCTTCGCGTCGTGCGATGGTTCAGCTGAGGGAACAGGGAATTCTGGGAGATCAGGAACTCCATTACACAAGAAAAGTTCTTACAGCAGCAGCACTCACGTATGTGGCAAGTGCAGCAGCTGCGATTCTGCAGCTGCTTCGAATCGTTTTACTGTTTGGAGGTAGAAGTCGTGACGACTAAGGTCAATGAGAGAGCACTGGTGCTGGAAATGCTTCTGACGGTCAATGAGGAGGGACAGTACAGTCATCTGGTCCTCCGCGATGTGCTCGATAAATATCAGTATCTGGGAAAACAGGAACGCGCTTTTCTGACGCGCCTGATGGAAGGAACGCTGGAAAGACAGCTGACACTGGACTATGTGATCGATCAGTTTTCCAAAACCAGAGTAAAGAAAATGAAACCGCTCATCCGCAATCTTATGCGCATGAGCGTTTATCAGATTATGTATATGGACAGTGTGCCGGATTCCGCAGTGTGCAACGAGGCGGTAAAGCTGGCGAGAAAGCGTGGGTTTTCCGGCCTGAGCGGATTTGTCAACGGTGTGCTGCGTAGTGTGGCAAGAGGATGGAGAGAAGTTCGCTTCCCGAATCTGAGCGTTACATATTCAATGCCGGAATGGATCGTGGACATATGGACCGAAAATTATGGAGAGGAAAAGACCCGTCAGATTCTGGAGGGACTTACCGCAGAAAACCGGCTGACGATCCGTACCAATCTTTCCGCTGTGACACCGGAAGAACTCGTAAACAAACTGAAAGCAGAAGGGGTGACAGTACATGCGGTTCCGGAACTGCCGTATGCTTTTGAAATATCCGGGCTGGATTATCTGGCGGGACTGAAAAGTTTTAAAGAAGGGCTGTTTTATGTACAGGATGTCAGCTCCATGCTGGTTGCGGAAACTGCGGCACCGAAAAAGAATGATTATGTGATTGATGTGTGTGCGGCACCGGGAGGAAAGAGTACCCATATGGCAGAACTGCTTCAGGGAAGTGGTATGGTAGAGGCAAGAGATCTGACAGAATATAAGGTGGATCTGATCCGGGAGAACATAGCCAGACATGGATTGTCAAATATGAAAGCGGTACAGATGGATGCAACGGTGGATGATCCGGATTCCCATCAGAAAGCGGACGTCTTAGTCTGTGATCTGCCGTGTTCCGGACTTGGCGTTATGGGAAAGAAGACGGATATCCGTTATAAGATGACCAAAGAAAAGGCGGCAGAGCTTGCAAAACTGCAAAGACAGATTCTTTCTGTTGTATGGGATTATGTCAGACCGGGCGGGACACTTGTGTACAGTACCTGTACGATCCACCGGTCAGAAAATGAGGATAACACCGCATGGTTTTTAAAAGAACATCCGGAATTTTCCCTGGAATTCCAGAGACAGATTTTCCCGGGAGAAGCCGGAAGTGACGGATTTTTTCTTGCAAAGCTGGTAAGGAGTAAATAAGAGGATGAGTGAAAAGACAGATATTAAGTCCATGGATCTGGAAGAATTAAAAACCTTTTTTTCCGATATGGGGGAGAAAGCGTTTCGTGCAAAGCAGGTATATGAGTGGTTGCATGTGCGGCAGGTGGAAAGCTTTGAGGAGATGACGAATCTTTCCAAAACCTTGCGGGAGAGATTGGATGAGACCTGCAGGATCATCACACTCAGAAAAGAACAGGTACAGATTTCAAAACTGGATGGAACCCGCAAATATCTGTTTTTACTGGAAGACGGAAATGTCATTGAGAGTGTGCTGATGAAATATAAGCACGGAAATTCCGTATGTATTTCTTCACAGGTCGGCTGTCGGATGGGATGCCGGTTCTGTGCATCAACACTGGACGGACTGGTGAGAGGACTTGCACCGGCGGAAATGCTGGATCAGATCTATCAGATTGGTAAGGATATCGGAGAGCGGATTTCGAATGTTGTTGTCATGGGCACCGGGGAACCGATGGATAATTTTGATAATCTGGTAAAATTTATCACTTTGCTGACGGATGAGAACGGACTTCACATCAGCCAGAGAAACCTGACTGTTTCCACCTGCGGAATTGTTCCGCGGATGCGGGAACTGGCGGATAAAAAACTTGCGATTACGCTGGCATTATCTTTGCATGCTTCCAATCAGAAAAAACGTCTGGAGCTGATGCCGGTGGCGAACAAATATGACATTCATGAAGTAATTGATGCCTGCAGGTATTATTTTGAACAGACCGGCAGGCGTGTGACGTTTGAGGACAGTCTGGTAGGTGGTGTCAATGATACAAAAGAAGATGCAAAAGAACTGACGGAACTGATCCACGGGATGAACTGTCATGTAAATCTGATTCCGGTGAATCCGATCAGGGAGCGGGATTATGTGCAGTCAAATGCACATGTCATCGAAGCTTTTAAGGAGAAACTGGAACGGAGTGGTTTAACGGTGACAGTACGCCGTGAGATGGGGCGTGATATTGATGGTGCCTGCGGACAATTAAGGCGCAAGTACAAAGAGAATCAGAGACTTGCATAACGAAAAGTCATGTGCTAAGATAGACAGATGATGGAAGAGTATGTATATTACATGTAATTGAGAAAGGATAAAGCGGATGAAGACGTATTCCATAACGGATACAGGCATTCTTCGTGAAATGAATCAGGATTATTTTTTCGCGTCGGATGAACCCGTTGGGAATCTCCCGAATCTGTACATTGTTGCAGATGGCATGGGGGGACACAAGGCAGGAGATTACGCATCGCGTTATACAACGCAGCGCATCGTTGCATCCGTGTCCCGGAGTTCGGGAGAAGAACCAGTTACAATTTTAAAAGAGGCAATAACAACTGCAAACAGACTTCTGATCACAGAAGCTGCAGAAGATGAAGCGAAAAAAGGTATGGGGACGACACTTGTTGCAGCCACCATTATTGACGGACGGCTTTATGTTGCAAATGTCGGAGACAGCAGACTGTATATCATCGGTACGGATGGCATCCGGCAGATCACGAGGGATCATTCTCTTGTGGCAGAGATGGTCAGGATCGGTGAAGTAGGTGCAAAGGAAGCACGTGAGCACCCGGACAAAAATATTATTACCCGCGCAGTCGGTGCAGGGGAAGAAGTAGAGGCAGATTTTTTTGAAGTGGAATTAAAGAAAGATGACCACATCTTAATCTGTACGGACGGACTCACGAATATGGTGGAAGACGAAGAAATCTGCAGTATTATTCTGCGGGATGCTTCCATTGAGGAACGCGCCGGACTTCTTGTAAAAACTGCAAATGACAACGGTGGAAAAGACAATATTACAGTAATGATTATAGAACCATTTTCTTGATGAGGTGAAAGAATGTTAACAGTTGGGACGTATTTAGCAGATCGCTATGAAATCGTAAGTAAGATTGGTGCAGGCGGGATGTCCGATGTTTATAAAGCAAAGGATCATGTGCTTGGCCGTTTTGTGGCAATAAAAGTATTAAAACCGGAATTTTCGGAAGATCGTGGATTTGTAGCAAAATTTCGCACGGAGGCACAGTCAGCAGCAGGGCTGGAGCATCCAAATATTGTAAATATCTATGATGTAGGAAGCGAAGAGGGGCTTCATTATATCGTCATGGAATATGTTGAGGGAATCACACTTAAGACATACATTGAAAAGAAAGGACAGTTATCCTTTAAGGAAGCCGTCAGTATTGCCATTCAGGTAGCAAGAGGTATTGAAGCTGCCCACAACAAACAGATCATCCATCGGGATATCAAACCGCAGAATATCATGATCTCCACAGAGGGAAAAGTCAAGGTCATGGACTTTGGTATTGCCAGAGCCGCGTCTTCCAATACCGTCAGCTCGGATGTGATGGGATCGGTTCATTATTCTTCTCCGGAGCAGGCGAGAAACGGGTTTGTAGACGGAAGAAGCGATATCTATTCTCTGGGTATTGTTATGTATGAAATGGTAACCGGACGTGTACCTTTTGACGGAGATACAACGGTTGCAGTCGCTATTCAGCATCTGCAGGAAGAGATGACACCTCCAAGTGTGTATGCAAAGAATCTGCCGATCAGCATGGAGAAGATTATCTTAAAATGTACACAGAAGAATGCGGACCGCCGTTACCAGACCATTGGAGATCTGCTGGCGGACCTGCGCAGATCGCTGGTACATCCGGATGAGGATTTTGTTGTGATTGCTCCGCTTGTGGACAATGGAAAGACCAAGGTCATCAGTGGGGAAGAATTAAAGCAGATCAAAGAACACGGGGTGGAGCCAAAAGAAGACAGGCACGCTTCCAAGCTGGAATCTTCCTATGATCCGGATGAGGATGAGGACGATGAGGATGAGGACGAAAACGAAGGACTCAGTCCGAAGATGGATAAGGCAATGACCATCATGGGAATTGTGGTGTTTGTTGTAATCCTTGCAGTGATTATTTACCTTGTGGGAAGTTTCTTTGGTTTATTCCGTTTTGGCAGTAATTCATCAAAGAATACAGAAACGCAGACGCAGACACAGACGCAGACACAGACAGAAAGTGAACAGCCTGTCGTGGTACAGGATGTACGCGGAAAGTTACAGGAGGAGGCACAGTCTGAACTGGAAGCACAGGGGCTGTATATGTTTGTTATTCAGGAGCAGAAGTCGGATCAGCCGGAAGGAACCGTTCTGAATCAGGACCCGGTTGGTGGTTCTGAAGTATCTGCCGGAACGACAATCAATGTAATTGTTGCCGGAACAGAAAATGTCGATTTCACAGATTCGGAGAGTCAGAGTGAGCAGAACGATGTTCCGGTTCCAAATGTAGTTGGAAAACTGGAAAAAGATGCTTCTTCTACCCTTTCGGCTGCCGGATTTAAAGTGTCCAAAACATACAAATATGATGATTCCGTAGATGCAGGAAAGGTTGTTTCCCAGAGCCCGAGAGACGGAAATGCACAGGAGGGAAGTACGGTTACGATTGTGATCAGTCAGGGAAAGAAGTCTAGTACGGTGCCATCTGTTCAGGGTCGCTCCAAGAAAGATGCACAGGCGGCTTTGCAGAAGGCTGGCTTAAAAGTTGCAGTGAAAGAAGAATACAGTGATTCTGTCAAAGCCGGACAGGTAATTTCACAGAGTGTAGCATCCGGCAAGATTGTACCGGCAGATACAACGGTAACGATTACGGTAAGCAAGGGACCGGAAGAGATAAATTACAGCTATAAATTCTCAAAGTCATATGCAGCACCGGAAGGAGCAGTCAGTGCAACGTATACACTGACGGGAAGTGATGGCACGACCTATGCAAGCGGAACCAGTGATGTCGATGGTTCTCTTACGATCGGGGCATCCGATATGGCATGTGAGTCCGGTAAAGTGACGATTACCTGGAGCATTGAAAAAATAGATGATGAAGGTCTTTCCGATACGTCTACAAAGACAGAAACACATTCTGTCAGCTTTTCAAAACAGTAGGTAATATATGAAGGGAAAGATTGTAAAAGGAATTTCCGGTTTCTACTACGTTCACGTGGCAGAAACCGGAATTTATGAATGTAAGGCAAAAGGAATTTTCCGTAATCAGAAGATCAAACCTCTCGTGGGTGATGATGTGGAAATCGTTGTACTGGATGAAGAAAAAAGGATTGGAAATGTAGAAAAAATTCTTCCACGTACCAGGGAACTGATCCGCCCCGCAGTGGCAAATATCGATATGGCACTCGTAATTTTCGCGGCTGCAAAACCGGACCCGAATTTTAATCTGCTGGATCGCTTTTTGTGTATGATGGAATATCAGAAAGTTCCGGTTACGATCTGTTTTAACAAATGCGATCTGGTGACGGAAGAACAAAGAGAAGTATTACGAAAAATTTATGAACTGGCGGGGTATGAGCTGCTCTTTACAAGTGCAAAGACACAGGAAAATGTGGAAAAACTCAAATCTGTGTTGCAGGGAAAGATGACGGCAGTGGCAGGACCGTCCGGAGTAGGAAAATCTTCGCTGATCAATGATCTGCAGGATGCGGTGCAGATGCAGACCGGAGGAATCAGTGACAAGATTGAGCGGGGAAAACATACGACACGCCATTCGCAGATTATACCAATTGCGGAAAACACCTATATTATGGATACTCCGGGGTTTAGTTCTATGGATCTGCCCGGATTTTCCAAAGAGGATCTGTGGACATGTTATCCGGAGTTCGTGCGTTTTGAGCCTGGATGCAGATTTATCGGATGCAGTCACATCGGAGAGCCGGATTGTGGCGTTAAGACTGCACTTGCAGAAGGAAAAATATCGCAGGTGAGGTATGACAATTATGTGCAGCTTTATCAGGAAATGAAGAATATGCGCAAGTATTAGGAGGAATCAATGAACTGTTTATCACCGTCAATTTTATCGGCAGATTTTGCTAATCTGGGAGAACAGATCCGGTTGCTGGATCAGGCAGGTGCGGAATATGTACACATCGATGTTATGGATGGAATGTTTGTTCCGAGTATTTCGTTTGCATTTCCGATCATTCGTTCCATTCGTAAATGTACCGATCGGATTTTTGATGTCCATCTGATGATTGAGGAACCGATTCGCTATATAGATGATTTTGTTGACGCGGGAGCGGATATTATTACGGTCCATGCAGAAGCATGCAGGCATCTTGACCGCACAGTGGAGGCAATCAGGGAAAAGGGAGTTCTGGCCGGTGTGGCATTAAATCCGGCCACTCCGCTGGAAACTGTCCGATATATTCTTCCGAAGGTGGACATGCTTCTTATCATGACCGTTAATCCGGGATTCGGAGGACAGAAACTGATTCCGTATACGTTAGATAAAGTGCGTGAAGCGAGAAATCTTGTGAAGCAGTCCGGATGTAAGACCGATATTGAAGTAGATGGGGGAATTAATCTGGAAAATGTGGAAGAAGCCATGGATGCAGGAGCCAACATAATTGTGGCAGGTTCTGCGGTTTTCAAGGGAGAGATCGAAAAGAATGTGGAAGCATTTCTGGAAAAGTTGCAAAGGCAGGGGTAGAAGATGAAGTATTTAATTGTTTCCGGGGGAGAAGTGAAGGAAGGTTTTTTAACCTGGATTGTAAAAAATGGAGGATTTGATGTCATATTAGCGGCAGATGCGGGAATGGAAGCATTGTATCGGGATCATATTCTGCCGGATATCATAGTGGGGGATTTTGATTCGGTAAATCCGGATACCCTTGAATATTTTCATGACAAAGAGCAGATCGAGGTGTGCATGCTGAATCCGGAAAAGGATGATACCGACACGGAATATGCGATCCGGGAGGCCATTCGCAGAGGTGCAATGGAGATTGTGGTCATTGGTGCAACCGGTACCAGAATTGATCATGTACTGGGCAATATCAGTCTGCTTGGTATTGGTCTGGAGGAACAGATAAAGATCAGCCTGGTCGATGAACACAATCGTATCCGCATGATTAATCAGCCGTTGACGATCCGGAAAGCGGAGCAGTATGGAAAGTATGTTTCTTTGATTCCATTTTCTGAGAAAGTATGTGGAGTTACATTACGTGGATTAAAGTATCCTCTTACCGATTATACCATGGGTGGATTTAATTCTCTTGGAATCAGTAATGAAATTGTTTCAGATGAAGCAACGATTTCGTTTTCTTCCGGAGAGCTTATTGTCATCGAATCAAAAGACTGATTATTTAAAAAAATAATGGGAAAATGGTACGAAAGAAGTAGTTCGTACCATAAAAAATAGCAAATATTATGGAAAAATGCTTGCATTGGAGTAATAAGTCTGCTATGATTATCTACGACGAAGGCGTCAAAAGAGAATTCTTTTGACGCCTTTTTTGCGTTTAAAAATATAAGAGATCGGAGGAAGATAGGATGAACGCAGGGGATACAGGATTTATGCTGATATGTTCAGCTCTGGTGTTTTTTATGACACCTGGATTAGCCTTTTTCTATGGAGGATTGGTTCGAAGAAAGAATGTCGTCAGCACCATGATGGCATGCGCAGCGATTATGGGATTGTCGGTTGTCATGTGGGTATTGTTTGGATATTCACTGTCTTTTGGTGGAAATCATGCAGGAATTATTGGAGATTTCCGGTGGTTTGGCTTGCATGGAATTAAAATGAATGAAGCAGGTCCATATGCGTCGACGATACCGCATCTGGTTTATATCGCATTTCAGATGATGTTTGCAATGATTACGCCGGCTTTGATCACGGGTTCCCTTGTGGGTCGTGTAAAATTTAAGGCATTGTTTTTATTTATTATGTTCTGGTCCGTCATTGTATACTATCCAATGGCACATATGGTATGGGGACAGGGAGGATTACTTGCAGAAATCGGATCGGTTGATTTTGCCGGAGGAAATGTGGTACATATCAGTTCCGGTGTCAGTGCACTGGTATTTTCCATTATCCTTGGCAGGCGAAGAGGATATGAACAGACGGCATACCGGGTACATAACATTCCGTTTGTAGCACTCGGAGCATTTATCTTATGGTTTGGGTGGTTTGGATTTAATGCAGGAAGTGCACTGGCAGCGAACGGACTGGCAGCACATGCGTTTATGACAACTGCACTTGCCAGTGCAAGTGCCATGATGTCCTGGATGTTTATTGATGTGATCAAGGATGGAAAGCCTACCTTAGTAGGTGCTTCTACCGGTCTGGTTGTTGGACTGGTTGCAATTACACCGGGAGCTGGATTTGTTCCGATCTGGTCGGCAATTATCATCGGAGCACTGGTCAGCCCGATCTGCTGTGGTACCATTTCCCTGTTGAAAGGAAAATTAAAGATTGATGATGCACTCGATGCATTTGGCTGCCATGGCATCGGAGGAGTCTGGGGAGGAATTGCAACCGGATTGTTTGCAAAACATTCTATCAATCCGGTTGCCCGCTGGGATGGACTGTTTTTTGGAAATTACCGTTTATTTGTTGCACAGATTATTGGAATTGTTGTGACAGTTGCCGTGGCGATTGTCGGTACACTGGTCTGCCTTGGCATTGTAAGATTGTTTACGGAGCTTCGTGTAGATGAAAAAGCAGAAAAAGTTGGTCTGGATATTTCGCAGCATGGAGAGAGTGCGTATCCGACATTTAATGGTCTGGATTCATAAGTCCCAGAAACAGACCTCGTATGTTATAATGGATCCGTCAGTTATTTCGAGACAGAGATAAATCTGGAAGTATAAAATAATCATGTATAAGGAGAAAAAAGAAGCTTATGATGATAAAAGTGGAAGCAATCGTCCGGGAAGAAGTTTTTGAGGATGTAAAGGAAGCATTAAACGCGATTGATGTGAATGGTATCACCGTATCACAAGTGATGGGATGCGGTGCACAGAGGGGATATAAAAAGAGAGTGCGTGGTACAGAAGTAGATGTTATGATGCAGCCGAAGATTAAGTTTGAGATTGTGGTATCGTCCGAGGAATGGGAGAAAGCGACCATTGATGCCATTCAGAAGGCTGCATTTACCGGAGAAGTCGGGGATGGAAAGATTTTCAGCTATGAGATCCGTACTGCTACAAAGATCCGTACCAGAGAGAGCGGGGCTGACGCCTTAAATTAGATTTTTAACAGAATCTACAGCATTGAGTTTTGGTTTTGGTAAACAATAAAAAGAGCATCCACATGGGATGCTCTTTTTGCATATCGAATTTACCTGATACAGGGAAATTATAACTGAGGACCAGCAGAAACCAGTGCCTTACCAGCTGCATTTCCTTCATACTTGGAGAAGTTCTTGATGAATCTTGCTGCAAGATCCTTAGCCTTTGTCTCCCACTCAGAAGCATCAGCATAAGTATCACGAGGATCAAGAATTCCTGTATCTACACCGTTTAATTCGGTTGGTACTTCGAAATCGAAGTAAGGAATCTTCTTAGTAGGAACGTTGTTGATATCTCCGTTTAAGATTGCATCGATGATTCCACGGGTATCTTTGATAGAGATACGCTTTCCGGATCCGTTCCATCCAGTATTTACGAGGTAAGCCTTAGCGCCGCTCTTCTGCATCTTCTTAACGAGTTCCTCAGCATACTTTGTAGGATGTAACTCAAGGAATGCCTGTCCGAAGCAAGCAGAGAATGTAGGTGTAGGCTCAGTAATTCCACGCTCTGTACCAGCAAGCTTTGCAGTAAATCCGGAAAGGAAGTAGTACTGTGTCTGCTCTGGAGTCAGAATAGATACTGGAGGAAGTACTCCGAAAGCATCTGCTGACAGGAAGATTACGTTCTTTGCTGCTGGAGCAGAAGAGATTGGACGTACGATATTCTTGATATGATCGATTGGGTAAGAAACACGAGTGTTCTCGGTAACGCTCTTGTCTGCGAAATCGATCTTGCCGTTTGCATCTACAGTTACGTTCTCAAGAAGAGCATCTCTTCTGATTGCGTTGTAGATATCTGGCTCAGAATCCTTATCCAGGTTGATAACCTTAGCATAGCATCCACCTTCGAAGTTGAAAACGCCGTTGTCATCCCAGCCGTGCTCATCATCACCGATCAGGAGACGCTTAGGATCTGTAGAAAGTGTAGTCTTTCCTGTTCCAGACAGACCGAAGAAGATTGCTGTATTCTTGCCATCTAAATCTGTGTTTGCGGAGCAGTGCATAGAAGCCATACCCTTGAGTGGAAGGAAGTAGTTCATCATAGAGAACATACCTTTCTTCATTTCTCCGCCGTACCATGTATTGATGATAACCTGCTCTTTGCTTGTGATGTTGAAAGCTACACATGTCTCAGAGTTTAATCCTAACTCTTTGTAGTTTGCAACTTTAGCCTTAGAAGCATTGTATACTACGAAATCAGGCTCGAAATTCTCAAGTTCTTCAGCGGAAGGCTTGATGAACATGTTTGTTACGAAATGTGCCTGCCAAGCTACCTCTACGATGAAACGGATAGCCATACGGGTGTCTTTGTTTGCACCACAGAATGCATCTACAACGAAAAGTCTCTTGTTGCAGAGCTCTTTCTTTGCAATATCCTTAACAACTGCCCATGTGTCTTCTGTCATTGGGTGGTTGTCGTTCTTGTACTCATCAGATGTCCACCATACAGTGTCCTTTGAGTTCTTGTCCATAACGATATATTTGTCTTTTGGAGAACGTCCGGTGTAGATACCAGTCATTACGTTAACTGCACCAAGCTCTGTCTCCTGACCAACTTCATATCCTTCAAGGCCAGCTTTTGTCTCTTCTTCGAATAATTTCTCATAAGAAGGGTTGTGAACGATTTCTGTGGTACCGGTGATACCATACTTGCTTAAATTGATTTCTGCCATCTTGATTTAAACCTCTTTCTTTATAGTATAGTAAGAAAAATTCCTTTTTCCCTAATTTAGTATTATACATAATTACCCAATAAAATCAATAAAATTTGTATGAATTTTTCCCGATTTTGTAATTTTGTGGGGGCAATGGAAAGGCGGTTCCGTGGCGTTGGATGATTGCATGCAAATTACTGGTAAAATAGAGAAAACACGTAAAAACACAAACAATTTAAATATAAACAGAAAATAAAGAGAAAAATTTAAAAATATAGAACAAAATAGTTGACAATATAAAGCAACTATGATAATATACAGTCAACAAAACAAACAAGACCTAATTACACAAGACTTCCAATCGGACCAAGCGGTTGGAAAGCCAATTGGAAATAGAAAGAAGCTTGGAGTAAGCAGGAATTGAATGAGAAAAGGAGGTACAGTCCAATGGGACGATGATCAAAACAAAAACTTCATGGTAAGCGTGGTAGTGTCTGAAAATTTCAGCGGGAAAAGCCTTTTGGAATAGAAAATAATAATTGAGGGTATTTAGGATAAGATACCAAGAGTGAGAAAGGCAATGGATATGTACAGACATTTTACTGATGAAGATGCTGCGGAAAGATACCACAGAAGGTAATTTGAGGGTAAGATGTGCGGAAGAAGTTCATTTTATAAAAAGCGAGAGAGCAGACTTCAGATTATTATTCAATATAGAGATTACATATCACTAATTTTCTAAACAGATGGAAGTATCTGTGAGCTGAAGAAAATAAATTACAAAAGAAAGGAACAAAAAATTGAATAACGAAACCGAGTAGAACGGTCACTGTATTTTTAGATTTGAAAGTATGGTGGCCGTTTCTTATTGTTGTGATATATAATGAAAGTAAAATGTATGGGAGAAATGATATGGAATATATAGCACATAAAGATGGGGATAGAATTCAGACGGTTTTGGAACATTTAACCGGAACGGCTCAATTGGCTGGAGCATTTGCAGATGCATTTGGAAAACAGGAATGGGGGTATTGCTGTGGAATGCTCCATGACATAGGAAAATATTCCGAAGAATTCCAAAAGAAAATAAAATATGATACGAATGAACAGGTAGATCATTCTACAGCAGGAACGAAATTGTGTATGGAAAAAGGTGGGTATTATTCTTTACTGGCATATTGTATTGCCGGACATCATGCCGGACTTCCGGATTATGGAAATACAGAAATTCCATCCAGTTTATGCGGCAGATTAAAGAAAAAAATATGTGATTATCAGGCATATCAATATGAAGTAAAGATTCCGAAGATAGAGACGGACCCATTTGTAAGAAAACCAAATAAAAATTTTGATTTTTCACTCAGTGTTTTTATGCGGATGATTTATTCCTGCCTTGTGGATGCGGATTTTTTAGATACAGAAAAATTCATGAAAAATGGTCAGACAGGGAGAAATTCCGGACAGAATATGGAAATATTGTTGGAAAAACTGGAAAATCATGTGCAGCCCTGGCTTGAAAATCAGGACCTAAATTCGATCAATGGAAGAAGAACAGAAATTTTAAAAGCATGTATGGAAGCTGGAAAAGAAGAAAGAGGTCTGTTTCATCTGACGGTTCCTACCGGTGGTGGAAAGACGATTGCATCGTTAGCATTTGCGTTAAGACATGCAGTTTTTCATCATATGGATCACATTATTTATGTCATTCCATACACCAGTATTATTGAACAGAATGCTGAGGTGTTTCGGAACATCCTGGGGGAAGAAAATGTGTTGGAACATCACTGTAATGTTGATTATGACAGCTCGGAAGATCTAAAACCCATGCAGCTTGCCAGTGAGAATTGGGATAAACCGGTGATCGTGACAACCAGCGTGCAGTTTTTTGAATCGCTTTTTGCTAATACATCGTCCAAGTGCAGAAAGCTTCATAATATTGCAAATTCGGTTGTGATTTTTGATGAGGCACAAATGCTCCCTGTAGATTATTTAAAACCGTGTATTGCAATGATGGAAACACTTATGGAGGATTATCGGTCAAGTATGGTATTGTGTACGGCTACACAACCGGCGCTGGATAAAATATTTATCGGAGAGCGTACATTTGTAGAATTGTGTCCGAATGTGAAGGAACAGTTTGAATTTTTCAGAAGGGTAACGTATCAAAATCTCGGATATGTTCCTATTGATCAGTTAGCGGGCCAACTGCAGAAAGAAAAACAGGCATTGTGTATCGTAAATACAAAAAAATGTGCACAGGAACTTTATCGCAAATTAAAGGGAGAGGGAGTTTATCATCTGTCAACAAGTATGTATCAAAAACACCGAAAGCGGATTCTGGCACAGATCAGGGAAAGATTAAAGCAGAAGAAAAAGTGTATCTTAATTTCTACTAGCTTGGTGGAAGCCGGGGTAGATCTGGATTTTTGCCATGTGTATCGACAGATTGCAGGTGTGGATTCTATCATACAGGCGGCAGGACGCTGCAACCGGGAGGGGCAGGAAAAAGCAGAGGACAGTATCGTTTTTGTGTTTGATGTAACAGACAGCAAAATAGCTCCAAGTCAAAGGCTGCCGGTGGATATTGCAAAAGCAATTTTGCAGGAAACAGATGATATTTCTGATCTGGACAGCATAACAGAGTATTTTAAACGGTTATACCGTTTTCGGGAGCAAAGTCTGGATAAAAAGAATATTATGGGAAAATTTCAAGAACATAAATATAATTTTGAAACTGCAGCAAAAAAATTTCGTCTGATTGAAGAAGATACAAGAACCATTTTGGTGCCGGTGGAGCAGGAGGCAGAAGAACTGCTGGCGGAATTGAAACATCAGGGATTTTCAAAGGAACGGATGCGAAAGGCATCACAATATTGTATTCAGGTATATGATAACCTTTTTAAAATTTTGTGGGATGCCGGGATGATACAGGAGATTTCTTCGGATGCTACAGAGTTTTATGAGCTTGTGAAGCTGGATCAGTATACGGAGGATATGGGATTAGATTTGTCTGTGGATTCGGGAATGGATTTGTATTTGTAAAGAGGAGTGGCGATGTAAAGAAGATTACATCGCCACTCGTTTGCGTTACTAAAAAGACTATTATTTCAATCCACAGGTGGAACCTGACAATAGTAAGTATAAACAATTTTATTTTTATATTCAAGAATAAATTTAAAGTTCAATAGTAATTTAAGTAAAAAGTCAAAAAGAATTGATTAATGATAGATAAAGTAGTATGATAAATAAAAGATAGAATGTTGTAAAATGATGACAATAGAAAGAGGAAAGAATGATCTTATATCACGGCAGTAAAGAAGTTGTAAAATATCCGGAAATTCGAAAGGCACGTTTTCATAAAGATTTTTATTTCGGATTTTATTGCACACAGTTTCCGGAACAGGCGAGGCGATGGGCAGGCAGGTATGGAACGAAAGGGTATCTGAATCAATACGAGTATACACCAAATGAAAAGTTAAAATATTTGCGTTTTGATGAGATGACGGAAGAATGGCTGGATTTTATCGTGCAGTGCAGAAAGGGCATTGCACATACTTATGATATTGTGGAAGGTCCGATGGCAGATGATACGATTTATAATTATATCCAGAATTTCATTGACGGAAAAATATCCAGAGCCGCATTCTGGGAATTGGCGAAATTTAACCATCCTACCCATCAGATCAGCTTTCATACGATTTCGGCGCTGGATACGTTAGAATATATAGGAAGTGAGGCTGTGTATGGGAACAAAAAATAATAATGATTTATTTTATACATGTAGTCTGATTGAATATATTGGAAGACAGATGAAACGAACAAGAAAAGAAGTCGTGGATTGTCTTACAAAAGAACGCATTCAGCGGATTTACGAATTCGCGGATGTTTTTCACTGTGAGCCGATCGAAAAAGTGGCGGATGAGTTTATACAGGAATGTCACATGAACTCTGGAACTTTTGATAATGTGCAGGCATGCCGGTATAAAATACCGGATTATTGGGATATCGGGGAAGTTTATGAACGGTTGATAGAAGACTGTTATGATGATCATAAAATTGTAGATGGAATCTGGAAAGTATATCATTCGTGGATAGATGCACAGATCTCCAATTATAATTCTGATTTTTACTATCAGCCGAGAGACTATATTGCAGCGTGCTATGAGGAAGGAGTGGTACTTTAAATGGGAGTAGGAGTAAAGGTACAGGTATGGGGGGAATATGCATTATTTTCCAGACCGGAGATGAAAGTGGAACGGTGTTCCTATGATGTCATGACACCATCAGCGGCAAGGGGGATTTTGGAAGCAATCTATTGGCATCCGGGGCTGCGTTGGGTGATTGACAAAATATATGTAAAAAATCCAATCCGCTTTACAAGCGTCCGGAGAAATGAAGTAAAAAGCAAAGTTTCCGCCAGCAATGTGTTACAGGCATATAATGGAGCAGACAAGCCTCTTTATATCAGCACAAAAGAGGACATTGTCCAGCGGGCTTCATTGATTTTAAGGGATGTATCATATGTGATAGAAGCACATTTTGAAATGACGGATCAGGCAAATGAGACAGATAATCCGGGAAAGTTTAAAGATATCATGATGCGGAGACTAAAACGTGGGGAATGTTATCATATGCCATATTTTGGCTGCCGGGAATTTCCAGCACATTTTTGTCTCTGTGAGGAGGAAGTGATCCATACCATTTATGATGAGATTCCGGAAAAAGACCTGGGGTTTATGTTGTATGATATGGATTATAGTAACAAGGAAGATATTCAGCCGATGTTTTTTCGGGCGGTTATGAAACGTGGTGTCATCGATTTGCGGGATTGTGAGGTGATACGATGATTTTGCAGGCATTGGTAAAGGAATATGAAAATCTTGCACAAAAGGGTCTGGTTTCCAAGCCGGGATGGAGTCAGGCAAAAGTTTCTTATGCCATTGATCTGAATGCAGATGGAAGTATAAAAGTCATTTATTCTTTGCAGACAGAAGACCAGCGAGGGAAAAAAATAGTTATGGTTCCAGCGCTGTTATATGTGCCGGAAATGGTTACACGATCTTCCGGGGTTGCAGCAAATTTTCTGTGTGATAATGCCAAATATATGCTTGGAATTGATACAGATGGAACAAATGATCGTGTGAAAGACTGTTTTCAGGCGGCAAAGGAAAAACATATCGCACTATTAAAAGATGTAGATAATCCTATGGCAAAAGCAATCTGTTCTTTTTTTGAAACGTGGAATCCGGAAAATGCAAAAGACAATGGCTGCGTTCAGGACAAATGGGAGGAACTAAATGAGGGTGGAAATCTTATCTTTTGCATGGGAATGGATTATGCACAGGATGATTCAGATATAAAAGCAGCTTGGGAAAATTCGATTGAAGCAAACGGGGAAGAACAAACGGGAATATGCCTTGTAACAGGGGAAAGAACGGAGATTGCAAGAATCCACCGGGGAATCAAAGGGGTTCCTGGGGCGCAGTCCAGCGGGGCGGCGCTTGTTTCGTTTAATGCCCCGGCGTTTGAATCCTATGGAAAGGAGCAAAGCTACAATGCACCGGTGGGAAAATATGCAGAGTTTGCGTATACGACAGCATTGAATTATCTTTTAAGCAAAAGGGAAAACACATTTTCATTGGGAGATTCCATGATTGTATTCTGGGCAGAAACCGGAGAAAAAAAGTGTGAGGATCTTTTTTGTATTTCGATCAACCCGCAAGAAGATAATCAGGAACAGTTACAGAAAGTTTTTGATAATTTAAAAGCAATGCGTCCGATCGATCTGGACGATATAACGATTGATCTGACACAGCAGTTTTATATATTATGTCTGGCGCCAAATGCAGCGAGACTATCGGTTCGGTTTTTCTATCAGAATTCATTTGGAACCATTTTAAAAAATATAGAAGCACATTATAAACGCATGGATGTTGTAAGGCCTTCCTGGGCAAACGATAGAAAATTTCTTGGAATCTATCGTATGCTGCAGGAAACCGTGAATATGAAACCCAAAGAGAAAAAACCGGTTGCGAATATGGCGGCTTCTGTATTACAGGCGGTTTTGTCGGGGAATCGGTATCCAGCAAGTTTATATACAGATACCCTGATTCGCATTCGTTCGGAACAGGGAAATGTTACTTATGGAAGGGCAGCAATTATCAAAGCTTTTTTGATAAAAAATTATCAATGGAAAGAAGGAGAAGAATGTATGGGATTAAATGAATCAAGTAATGAGACTCCATATATATTGGGAAGATTATTTTCAGTATTGGAGTCTATTCAAAAGGATGCAAATCCGGGAGTTAATACAACGATAAGAGATCGCTATTTTAATTCCGCATGTGCAACACCTGCGTCAGTATTTCCAGTTTTAATCAAATTAAAAAACAGCCACATTAAAAAATTGGAACGTGAAATTGGGGGTGGATCAAAAATTTATTACGAAAAACTGTTGACAGAACTCATGGAAAAAATTAACGCTTTTCCACAACGATTGAGTTTGGAAGAACAGGGAAAATTTATGTTGGGATATTATCATCAGACACAGAAAAAGTATGAAAAAAGGGAGGACAAGTAAATGGGAGAAGCAATTAAAAACAGATATGAATTTGTTGTATTATTTGATGTGGAAAACGGAAATCCAAATGGAGATCCGGATGCGGGAAATATGCCACGCATTGATCCGGAGAGCGGATTAGGTCTGGTAACAGATGTATGTTTAAAACGTAAGATTCGTAATTATATCGAGATGGTGAAAGAAGACGAAGCTGGATACAAGATTTATATTAAGGAAAATGTGCCATTAAACAGAAGTGACCGGGAGGCCTGTGAGAGTATTGGCATAACAGGGGATAAAGATGTAACAAACGAGTTGAAAAAATTAAAAAAGACAGATCCTAATGCAGTAGTTAAATTAAAGGATTATATGTGTGAAAATTTTTATGATATTCGAACGTTTGGCGCAGTAATGACGACTTTTGGAAAAGCAACTTTAAATTGTGGACAGGTGCGGGGACCGGTGCAGCTTGGGTTTGCCAGAAGTATTGATCCAATTATTAGTCAGGAAGTAACCATTACAAGAGTTGCAATTACAACCGAAAAAGATGCAGAAAATAAAAGCACAGAAATGGGAAGAAAGAGTATTGTTCCATATGGACTGTACCGCGTGGAAGGATACGTTTCGGCGAATTTGGCAAGAAAGGTAACCGGATTTTCAGAGGAGGATCTGGATTTATTATGGGATGCAATTATCAATATGTTTGAAAATGATCATTCTGCGGCAAGGGGAAAAATGGCAGTCCGGGAATTGATTGTGTTTAAGCACAGTAAGGAATTGGGAGATTGTCCGGCATATAAATTATTTGACGCAGTGGAAGTTAAGAAAAATGAAACTGTGGAATATCCGAGAAAGTATCAGGATTATAAAGTTACCATTCATGAAGAAGAAATACCAGATTCGGTAGAAGTGAAAAGGATGATTTAATGGAATACGCGCAGGATGATTATTTGATGATCTCCGGAATCCAGCATTTTAAATTTTGCAGAAGACAGTGGGCATTGATCCATATTGAGCAGCAGTGGGAAGAAAATGTCCATACGGTTGTTGGAGAACTGATGCATAAAAAAGCACATGATCCATATCTTACAGAAAAAAGAAAGGACATCCTTATTGTCCGGGCACTTCCGGTATCTTCAAAAAGTATGGGAGTAAGCGGAGAATGCGATATCGTTGAATTTCATAAATGCGAAGATGGAATAACATTATTTGGTCATAGGGGATTGTATTCAGTATATCCAATTGAATATAAAAAAGGAAAACCAAAGGAATCAGATGAAGACAAGCTGCAGCTTGCTGCACAGGCAATGTGCCTGGAAGAAATGTTTTCGACAGAGATTACGGAGGGAGCAATCTTTTATGGGGAAACGAGAAGGCGGGAGCCGGTGGAATTTACGGAAGAACTTCGCTGTGAAGTAAGAAAAATATTCGAGGAAATGCATGAATATTATAAGAAAAATTATACGCCGAAAGTAAAGCCGACAAAAGCATGTTCGTCTTGTTCGCTAAAAGAAATCTGTATGCCAAAGCTGGAAAAGGCAGGTTCTGTTAAATCGTATGTTCAAAAGGTTCTGGAGGATGCAGAATGAGAAAATTATTAAACACATTATATGTAACTTCCGAGAATAGCTATCTGGGATTGGATGGAGAAAACGTTGTTGTTTACGATGACAAAAAAGAAATCGGACGTGTCCCGCTTCACAATCTGGAAGGAATTGTTTCGTTTGGATATCGTGGAACAAGTTCGGCACTTATGGGAGCTTGTGCAGACAAAAATATTTCCCTTTGTTATTTGACACCTCAGGGAAAGTTTCTGGCAAGGATTACCGGAAAAATAAAAGGAAATGTCATATTAAGGGAACAACAGTTTTTAAGTTGTAAGGATGAAACCATCCGTTTGAGAATCGCAAAAATTGTATTTTAGGAAAAGTATATAATGCAAGATGGGTGTTGGAACGTGCAGTTCGGGATCATTCCATGCAGATTGATGCAGAAGCTGTAAAAACGGCATCCTTGCAATTAAAATCTTTTCTGGATTATATCCAGAATGCAAAATCGATCGATCAGCTCCGGGGATATGAAGGAGAAGCTGCAAGCATTTATTTTGGAGTATTTGATGAGTTAATTTTGCAACAGAAAAAAGATTTTATATTTCAGGGAAGAAATAAAAGACCACCGTTAGATAATGTCAACGCAATGTTATCCTTTGTCTATACATTACTGACCAATCAGATTACATCAGCATTGGAGACGGTTGGCCTTGATCCGTATGTTGGATATATGCACACGGATCGACCGGGAAGGGCTTCTCTTTCTTTGGATTTGATAGAAGAATTGCGTGCAGTTATGGCAGACCGGTTTGTCTTATCTTTGATCAATAAGAAAATTGTGAATGGAAAAGACTTTACAAGAAAAGAAAATGGTGCGGTTTTGATGGATACAGAGTCACGGAAAAAGTTGTTGTCGGAATGGCAGAACAAGAAAAAAGAAATGATTACCCATCCTTACCTCAAAGAAAAAATGGAATGGGGAATGGTTCCCTATGTTCAGGCTATGTTACTTGCGCGGTTCCTAAGAGGTGATCTAGATGGATATCCGGTATTTTTATGGAAATGAGGAATCCAAATGCTTGTTTTAATTACTTATGATGTAAATACGGAGACGGCTGCAGGAAAAGGCCGCTTGCGAAAAGTGGCAAAACAGTGTGTAAATTATGGAAGACGCGTTCAGAATTCGGTGTTTGAATGTATTCTGGATAATGCACAATGTGTGCTGTTAAAGTCGATATTAACGGATATTATTGATGAAAGTGTGGATAGTTTGCGATTTTACTATCTGGGAAATAATTATCACACAAAAATTGAACACATAGGTGTTGATCGGGGAATTGCTGCGGATCAGACGCTTATATTGTAAGGACTATGGTGCGAACGGAAAGTACACATAAAATACTGGAGGGATTCGCACTTGAAATATTAAATAAAAGGCATTGAAATGACATTTCTATGAATAGATAGAGATGGTTATTTTATGTTATTGCTGACAAAATATACAGTATTATACAAAGAAAATGAAATTTGTTGTATAATATTGCTGTCGCTCCCTTCGCGGGAGCGTGGATTGAAATCGAAACTTGCCACAGCAATGCGACAGCTTATGTCGTCGCTCCCTTCGCGGGAGCGTGGATTGAAATAATAAACTGCCGTTTAAATCACTTAACTGTTTCGCGTCGCTCCCTTCGCGGGAGCGTGGATTGAAATAACAAGTTGCCCTTTAACCCATCTGTCGGAGTCAGTCGCTCCCTTCGCGGGAGCGTGGATTGAAATCAAAAAACGTGTAACAAACGTGCAATTATCTGCGGTCGCTCCCTTCGCGGGAGCGTGGATTGAAATTGTATCATGGCAGTGTTAAGCGCAATAAACTCTTGTCGCTCCCTTCGCGGGAGCGTGGATTGAAATAAACTACTATTTATCATATACACCACCTACAAAGTCGCTCCCTTCGCGGGAGCGTGGATTGAAATGAATTTAATGATGTTTCTTTTGTTTGGTTTTCCGTCGCTCCCTTCGCGGGAGCGTGGATTGAAATTGCTATGAAAGAACTGAAGGACCTTGTAAATACTGTCGCTCCCTTCGCGGGAGCGTGGATTGAAATATATCCTTTCGAGGAGGTGGCATGCATGAGTGATTGTCGCTCCCTTCGCGGGAGCGTGGATTGAAATGTTAGCGAGATAATTGCTTACAAGAATTACTGCTAGTCGCTCCCTTCGCGGGAGCGTGGATTGAAATGGTTTGTTTATGCTGCTAAAATCACAGGAGAAGTTGTCGCTCCCTTCGCGGGAGCGTGGATTGAAATCCAGTTTATCAGCTATGCCACCTCCACCACCGCCTCGTCGCTCCCTTCGCGGGAGCGTGGATTGAAATGTCTGTAAATCCTACAGCCTCGAATCCCGGTGCTTGTCGCTCCCTTCGTGGGAGCGTGGATTGAAATTGTGAATCTTTTTGCGAATCCTTTTGTGAATCCTGTCGCTCCCTTCGTGGGAGCGTGGATTGAAATTTGTCTTTATTGTCGTCACCGTCGTCGGGATCAGTCGCTCCCTTCGTGGGAGCATGGTTGCAAATGCCGTCCAAAATCAGACTGGCATTATGCCGAAAGCCAGATAGTTCCTTTTTTTCTCAAAATCAGGCAGTTTCCGGGATTTTCCGTAAAGTTATGCACATCATGATGATGTCATGCTCAACTATCCCCGGACAACGCACCCCATGATTTCACATCTGTGGATATCTTCCGTCAACAGCCTGCTGCGGCTGTAGAAAAATTTTTCAAAATCTACATATTGCACAAATCAGTAATCCCTGTCTTTCGCAGGCTGTATCGCTTTCGGCTGGTCAATGGAAAGTCCTTCCATCAGCCAGCGGAATTCCTGCCTTGTCAGGGGTCTGACTTCTGAAGCATTGCGTGGCCATTGGAATTTTCCATTGTCCAGGCGCTTCTGCAGGAGTACAAATCCATCCCGGTCAAAATAGAGGGCTTTCATCGTATTCTTTTTGCGTCCACAGAACAGAAAGACCGCATTGGAGAACGGATACATCTGGAAATTGTCACGGATGACTGCCATGAGTCCGTCAAAGGATTTTCTCATATCAGTCCTTCCTGTAACCAGATAGATTTTCTGTACTCTGGACAGATCACCGATCAAAGTTTCCGCAGGGCAGATATCGTATGATAGATCACATCCCTGCCTGCATGATTATTGATTGCAACTTTACAGCCGTTTATGATAACTGTCAGTGCTTCGCCTTCTGATGTTGCATCTGTTGACAGCAGTCTGGCTGGATTCGATATCGGTATATGCGATTCTTCTGTAATGGAAAGTGGTACGATTTCATGTGTGGCATCCACGATTAGCCTGTCTGTCTCCGGAATCATACATGATTTCTTTCTCAGCTTTGTGACAGTATTATAAAACGTATTGATAGAGATATCATTCTGCTCACACCAGACACGGTCAGAAAATCCACTGCTGCGACATTGCTGAATCAATGACAGCCATTCTTCGTCTGTTCTTCTCTTATTACGCATAAGCTGCTCCTCCTGTTAGCTAAAGTAGTTAAACACCGTAAACGGCTACCTTTGCTTAAGAAAAGAAGAGTGATACGTCTGCATCCAGATCTGAAAATAGATAAAGTAGTCGTTTACTGTTTATTGACTGTATTATCCCAAATCTTCAATTAAATTTGGAACGGTATGTTATTCATCGCTTACGATACAAGCAAGTTTTGTGCTTAACTGCTACATCATAATATGATAAAATATTAAATTTTATTTTAAATGGTGGTGCTTTTGCCGGACATGTTATGAGAAAAAAGGGACAGCCCACTGCAAAGTTGATATGAAAAAACATATTTTTACAAGATATGTGGATGGAAAAGAAGTGCCAGCCCTGTTGATTTTTTATACAAACAATAAAATACAAAAGTTATGGATGCTATTCTTATTTTTAATTACCAACAATTTAATAAAATTTCCGTAGATTTAAAGTTCCGAAAAAATCACCAGAGTATATTTTTTAAGAAAATATGGATTTTGGAAAGACAGAGAATGCATATCGGCATATTCCTATGAGCGAGGATGTGTACCGCCTGTTTCAAATGCAGCGAGAATATCAGAAGAATATGAGAATCAGAAACGACATCAAGATTGAACAATATGACAACGCAGGAAATGTTGTGGCAAAGTATAGTAAATTTATTTTTACAACAAAATTAGGAAAGTCTTTTACCCATGAAGGTCTGGTGTGTTCCCTAACACGCATTATAAAAAAATATAACGCAAGGGAAATGGAAGAAGCAAGCAGGGAAGGAAGAGAACCCAGCCTTTTGCCGGAGAAGATCACACCACATATGTTCCGGCATACATTTTGCACAAGGCTGGTTGAAAATAAAGTTTCGTATGAGAGCATGAAAGCGTTGATGGGACACAGCAGCATCAAAACCAGTATTGATATTTATTGCAGTATTGCAAAATCACTGACCTTGCAGAAACAGACGAAACAAGACGTAGAGGGATTGACCAATATATTTTAGAAAGAGGGCTGGCGGTTTATGCCAGCCGGTTTCTTTACTTTTAAGAGATGCTGATGTATAGTTAGAGTAGCTTTTGGGAGAATTTTTGACACAAAGCTATGGGAAAATGGATTTCTTTTTTAGAATTTTGACACAACATTTGACACCGATTTTATGAAAACAGGGTACATTTATAAGGGGATATGCCTAACATGTTTTATGGGAAAGTCGTTGAAAAATAAGGAATGGTACGTGGATGGCAAGGCTCCCTTGAACCTTGGCTATGATGCCATACGTTTGCGAGTAGACCTAGTAATACCAAGGGTTTCAGCGTTTGGAGACATAGCGTTGACACAAGTTTGACACAACATTTGACCAACGATTCAGAAGATGGATCGTTGGTCTTTTTTTATTTGTATAGGTAGTGAAGAATCCGGCACTTTGCCTATTGAACCCCAGACCCCGAGCGTTATAATCTCCCTGCTAATTAAGATATGGAGGTTAGGACGCTATGAGATATGAGGAATACTTGGAAAAGTTGAAAAATGCAGTGGAAAAGAAATTAGGTTGCCCGATAGAGATAAAAGAGATTAAAAAGAATAATGGATATACTTATCGGGGTCTGGTGGTACATGATGGGGCTTCAATAAAACCAGTGATTGCGGTACAGGGAAGGCGTGGATGACATGTTGATATTGACAAATATCTTTAGAATAAATGGTGCAGGTGTGATCTGTTATGATGGACTTCTCAAAATTATTGCAGACATGGCAGGTGGAAATCATATCATTATACCGTGTAGTATACATGAAACAATTGTCATGTCAGAAAAGACATGGCTGGATGAACAGGTGCTACAGGAAATGGTTTATAGTGTCAATCGGGAAGAAGTTCCAGCAGATGAAATTCTGTCGGATCATCCGTTTCGGTATGAGAGAGAAATGAACAGGCTTTGTATGATTTGAAACTGCATGGAAGGGTGTACAGACTGCACCCTTCCTTATTTTTCGTACATGATCTTGTAAGCGCATACACAAAAACGGACAGTATGAAATTGGCTGTGCACATGCAACAGTATCACTAAAATAAAGAGTATATCTCTGTTTATTAACACCACAGTAATTCTAAAGAATCAGCGTTATGATTGGTTCAGTAAAGAACAGGAGGACGGAGTGATGTTAAAGAATATGCAGGAAGAGAATGAAGGAACTGATGAAGGCGCAGTGGGAGGCAGCACGAAAAAAGGCACAGATGCAGGAAAGTGTTGCAAATGTGTATGATACGAATATCCGTACATTCAGTAAGAGTATAACAGGAGGGAAAACATGGCAGTAAAAGTTGGAAACAGTTGGGTGTCGGAAGCAGCACTGAGTTATGCAAAAGTGAAAGCGGACAGTGGAGAATCCGCGACATTAAATGGACTCTTGGATCGCTACCCGGGCGTGAACTTCTCGACAAACACGCAGGCTTTTTCGCAGAAAGGTACGAATAACATTCAGATCACACCGATTATTTTGGCACAGATGCAGAATAATCCGGACAAGCGGATCGAGTATGAGGCTTTGATCTATGATTGCGCAAAATTGATCTCAAGCGGCGCCATGGACTGGGCGCCTGCCGGTTCCCATGTGAAAGCGGCAGGAACGATCATCAATGCGGATGGCAGTGTGAGCGGCTGGGCGATCACGGAAGACGATAACGGGGATGAGTCGCGCGAAAAAACGAAGCTGGACAAGGACAAGAGAGATACGTGGGAGAAAAAGATCTTAGAGATGCATAAGCAAAAACGCATCAAAGAGAAGAAAGAAGCCCAGAAGCGTCTCGAAAAGAAAAGTATTGACTTGGACCCTACTTTAAGTTGTAATATAAACGTAACAGCTTAAAGCAGGGAGGCAATATGAAACAGACCGTAATTTTAAAGAATAAGTTATTTTTGTATCTGACGGAGTTTTTTTCGGGAATGTCCGTTATGGCGGTAGAGTTGGGAGCGAGCCGTCTGTTGGCACCGTATTTCAGTTCGTCGCAGATCGTCTGGACGATCATTATCGGAACCATCATGATCGCGATGGCGCTCGGCAATATTTACGGAGGAAGAAGTGCGGACAAGTCGCCGAATCCGGACCGCCTGTACACGAGAATCCTGATCGCTGCGATCTGGATCGCTCTGATCCCGGTGGCGGGCAAATATATCGTGCTCGGAATCTCGGCACTTTTGATTTTTACGGTGAGTAATAATTTTTTGATCATTGCAGCGTTTGCAGCATGTATGGTCATCTTTGTATTTCCTCTTTTCTTACTGGGAACCGTGACACCGTCGCTTGTAAAATATGCGGTGGACAGTCTGGATGATAACGGTAAGACAGTCGGTACACTCGGGGCATTCAACACGATCGGAAGTATCATCGGTACGTTTGTGCCAACCTTCGTGACGATTCCGGCGGTCGGAACGTCTATCACGTTTCTGATCTTCTCGGGAATTCTACTGGTTCTGGCAATCGTGTATTTTGTCAATGTCTGCGCAGGCAAAAAGAAAGTGATCGTATCGGTGGTAATCTTTGCACTGTGCTGCGGTCTTGGTTACTCGGATTCGTTTGCATTCTGGGAGAAGGATCTCACCTATGAGGGTGAATCGGTCTACAATTATCTGCAGGTATCGGAAGATGACACGTCGGTAAGACTGTCGACCAACGTGCTTTTTGGTGTGCAGTCGGTCTATATGAAGCAGGACAGGCTGACAGGCATGTATTATGATTACGCGATGGCGGCACCGCTCATGCTGGCGGATAAGAAGCCATCGGATATGGATGTGTTGATCCTTGGAATGGGAACGGGAACGTATGCGACACAGTGCCGGAAGTATCTCGGGGATATGAACGTGGAAGGTGTGGAGATCGATGAGAAGATCACGCAGCTTTCGCGCAAGTATTTCTCACTCTCCGAGGATGTGCCGGTCACGACCTATGACGGCAGAGCTTATCTGAATGCGATGGATAAGAAATACGATGTGATCATGGTGGATGCCTATCAGGATATCACGATTCCTTTCCAGATGTCATCCGTTGAATTTTTTACACTGGTTAAGGATCATCTGAACGAGGACGGCGTGATGGTCGTAAATATGAACATGCGCGGCAGCGGAGATGGCAACATCAATCAGTATCTCTCCGATACGATCGGTCAGGTGTTTGACGCGGAGTATACGGTTGATGTGGCGAATACGACGAACCGCGAGCTTTTTGCATCGAACAATCCGTCGATCATGGAGAATCTGCAGGCAAATACAAAGCAGATCACAAATGCTGATTTAAGAAACATGATGGAGACGGTATACGCGGATAGCACTCCATATGGAAAAGGCGATTATATTTTGACGGATGATAAAGCTCCGGTGGAACTTCTCGGCATGCAGGTGATCGATCAGCTGATCGAGGAGGAAGTTGCCTATTATAAGGGAATCTACGAGCGTGACGGAATCCAGGGAGTGTTAAATTCATTGTAGGAGGAAACGGACATGATGTATAATCCGCAGTTGGATACGTTTTTGTGCGTTGTTGAGGCGGGAAGTTTCAGCAAGGCAGCGGAACAGTTGTATATATCGGCTCCGGCGGTCATCAAACAGATCAATTCGCTTGAGGCAAGTCTTGGTATGAAGCTTTTTGACAGGACGCACAGAGGGCTTGTGGTAACGGAAGCCGGACAGTCGATCTACAATGACGCAAAATATATCATCGGGTATTGCAAGGAGTCGGTGCAGCGGGCGAAAGAGGCAATGCAGGTATCGGACGATGTGATACGCGTCGGAATCTCGCCGATGACGCCGCCACAGGTATTTGTGGATCTGTGGCCACAGATCCAGAATCTATATCCAGATATAAAGTTTAAGCTGATCACATTTGAAAATACCTTGGAGAATGCAAGAGAGATATTGGCAAATCTGGGGCAGAATATCGATGTTGTAGCCGGAATATTTGATGAAACAATGTTAAAACTCAGAGGATGCGACGGCACTGAGATCTCAAGAGAACCGTTTTGTGTAGCGGTATCGATTCATCATAGGCTGGCGGAAAAGAAAAAGATTACATTGGATGATCTGGCGGGAGAAAATTTCATGCTCATGCAAAGAGGCTGGAGTTATTACGGAGATCGGTTAAGAGATGATATGATCAGGAATCATCCGGAAATCAACATCGTAGATTTTGATCTGTATAATGTGGAAGCGTTTAACTGGTGTGAGAATGAGAATGAGGTTCTTCTTGCGTTCAAAAGCTGGGAAAGTGTTCATCCGTTGATCGAAATTATTCCGGTGGAATGGGATTACACCATGCCGTTTGGAATACTTCACTCGAAAACCCCGTCGGATAAGGTCAAGCGATTGATAAAGGCTATCCGGCAGATCAAATAAGGATGTGTGTATAAGCGCAAACCTAAAGGTTTATACTGCATAACAAAACGAGACTTCTTATCAGGTCTCGTTTTCTTTATAATAAGGACAGATAAAATGAAATGGGCTGATGTTTCAAGAAGGAGGAATTGCAAATGGAATACGTTACATTGAACAATGGAGTTAAGATGCCGATCCTCGGATACGGCGTATATCAGGTTACAAAGGAAGAATGTGAAAGATGCGTACTCGATGCGCTTAAAGTTGGATACCGTGCAATTGATACGGCGCAGAGTTATTTTAATGAGCGCGATGTCGGGGAAGGGATCCGCACCTGTGGAATTCCGAGAGAAGACTTATTTGTTGTGTATAAAGTTGCAGCAGAGCACAAGACATATGAGTAGGCAATGGCGGGAATCGATGAAACCTTAAAGAAGATGGGACTGTATTATCAGGATTTTTGCCGTGTTTTTTGCATTTTAAACTTTCAGTTAAAAATACATATTTGAATATAAAATACACACAATTTGAATACAGATAAATAATAAAAAGAAAAAATAAAAATATTTCGCAAAATAGTTGACAATATAAAACACATATGGTAATATACAGTCAACAAAACAAACAAGACCTAATTACACAAGACTTCCAATCGAACCAAGCGGTTGGGAAGCCAATTGGAAATAAAGAGAAGCTTGGAGTAAGCAGGAATTGAATGAGAAGAGGAGGTACAGTCCAATGGGACGATAAGTAAAATCCAAAACTTCATGGTAAGTGTGGTAGTGTCTGATAGTTTTCAGCGGGAAAAGCCTTTTCAAATGGATGAGAATAATTCTTAAAGTTATTAGTAGAGGATAACAGAGACGATGGAAGGCAATGGATATGTACAGACATTTTACAGATGAAGATACTGCGGAAAGATATCACAGAAGGTAATTTGAGGGTAGGATGTGCGGAAGAAGTTCATGCTATAAAAAGCGAGAGAGCATACTTCAGATTATTATTCAATATAGAGCATACATATCACTAATTTTCTAAACAGGTGGAAACATTTGTGAGCTGGAAGAATTAAATTACAAAAGAAAGGAATAAAAAATTGAATAACGAAACCGAGTAGAACGGTCACTGTATTTTTAAAGTTGAAAGTATGGTGACCGTTTCTTTTTAATTTTAAAGTAAAATAAATTGCACATTCTACGAATTAAGAGTAAAATTTTATAAATAGTGAAAAACGGGATGAAACAGGGAGAAAAAATGTTAAAAAAATTAACGCAACAGGCTACAGATCTGATATTACATTCCATCGCCTCCGGCGAAGTCATGGGTGCTAATCTTCTCATAACAAAAGGAAATGAAGAACTGGTCTATGCACAGGCTGGAATGGCGGACCGGGAAGCGGAAAAACCAATCGAACGGAATACTATTTTCCGGTTATATTCCATGACAAAACCGATTACAGCAGTGGCGGCAATGATTCTGATGGAAAGAGGAATGCTTGATCTGTACGAGCCGGTAGCGGATATCCTTCCGGCATTTGCACACCAGAAAGTGGAGCGAGACGGAAAATTGTATACACCGGAGAGGCCGATACTGATGCATGATCTTTTGGCGATGACTTCCGGGCTGGTATATCCGGAGGAACAGACCATGGGTGGACGTGCAGTCACAAAAGTGTTTGAGGAAGCGTGTGCGCGTCTGGAAAGTGATCACCCGGTGAGCACACAGGAAATGGCAGAAAAAATTGCGGCATGTCCACTGGTATTTGCACCTGGGACAAGCTGGCAGTATGTCGGCAAACCAGCAGCAGGCAATGCAGCAGTGGATCGGACTGGAAGGGTATACCTATGCAAATTTTATGCGGAGATGTGTGGCACCTGAATTGCAGCAGGGAATCTGTGTAAAGGGAGAATATGGCTGGGATGGCTGGCTGGGCGCATATTTTGCAAATCTACCGGAACAGGATATCACGATCCTTATGGGAGCACAGAAAAAAGATGCAGGCACGTTTTCCCTGACACGCCGGTTGCGAAACCTGTGTCTTTCAAACATTCTGTAAATTACAGGAGGGTAATACATTTGGAACAGAAAAACATGCTTCCGGGACTGACGCGGGAGGCCGAAGAACAAAAACTGCAGGAGATTATCGGGATTGCACAGCAAAATCTTGAACGCGCCAGAGCAGATATCCGGAAAGTGAACGAGGATCTGGAAGACCTGCTGGACGTGTATGAGGCACAGGATAAGGAAGGCCTGGCGTTGTGGAATAATGCAACCGCGCGTCTGAAGGAAAATGAGTATGATCTGGTGCGTTATGAGAAAGCGCGCAGGAAACCTTATTTTGGACGAATTGATTTCAAAGATCCGAATGTAAAAGGGGACGAGTCTTACTATATCGGAAGAGTGGGAATTGCAAAAAATAACTCGGAACCGGTCGTATTGGACTGGAGAGCACCGATTGCATCGGTATATTATGAGAGTGGTCTGGGACCATGTCAGTATACCGTCAGTTCGGAGGGAACCTTTACGATTGACCTGAAACGGAAACGCACGTATGAGATTGAAAATGATCATCTGAAAGATTTTTTTGATTCCGATGTGGTGGCAAATGATGAACTTCTGACAAAGTATCTGGCGAAAAACAAGAAGGCGGTGCTCGGTGAGATCATTGCAACGATTCAGAAAGAACAGAATCTGATTATCCGGCGTTCTCCAAAGACCAATATCATTGTACAGGGTGTAGCCGGTTCGGGAAAGACAACCGTCGCCATGCACCGTATTTCCTATATTTTATACAATTACAGCGATGATTTCCGGCCGGAAGATTTCTATATTATAGGGAGCAACCGGATACTCTTGAATTACATTACGGGGGTATTGCCGGAACTGGATGTGTATGGCATCCGGCAGATGACGATGGAACAGCTGTTCATCCGTCTGTTGTATGAGGATTGGGATGAACGGAAATATCGTTTTCACCTCCTGGAAAAAGATGATGAAAAGAATGCGCAGAAAGGAAACCGTGAGTGGTTTCATGATCTGGAATTATATTGTGCAGCTTATGAACAGAGGGAAATTTCACACGAGGAAGTTTATCTGGAAAACACAAAGACACTTCTGGTCGGGCATGTGCTGATCAATACTTATCTGCGGGAACATCCGGATCTTTCCATGCAGAGCAAAATTCTTATGCTCAACGAGGTTTTATATTCCAAATACGAAAACGAAGTTCTGGGAAAACAAATATCCTATCCGGAAAAAGTAAAAAAGGCACTGGATAAGAAATATGCTTCTTTTTTTGGAGATGGAAAATGGAAGACATCTATTTACGATTTTTACCGGGAATTCTTACAGGTGCAGGCAGTTGCCGGGAAAGAAGTAGATATACCAGAAACTTCTTTTGATGTATACGACCTTGCAGCGCTTGCCTATATTTACAAGCGGATCAAGGAAACTGATCCGGTGCGGGAGGCCAGTCATGTGGTCATCGATGAGGCACAGGATTTTGGAATGATGGCATATTGCTGTCTGCACTATTGTCTGCGGGGATGCACATACACGATCATGGGGGATACCTCCCAGAACATACATTTCCGGTATGGGCTAAATGACTGGGAGGAATTGCGGAAACTGGTGCTGACCGGCACGTATGATGCGTTTGGGCTGTTGCGGAAAAGTTACCGGAATACGGTGGAAATTTCCGAATTTGCAAATGATATTTTGCGGCATGGAGATTTTGCTGTGTATCCGGTGGAGTCGATTATCCGGCATGGAGCAGCCGTGCGGGTGGAGAAACAGCCGGATGCAACAGCGCTTTTAGAAGAGACGGTACACACGATCCGGAAGTGGCAGCAAGATGGATATGAAACGATTGCGGTGATCTGTCGTGAGGAAAAAGAGACAGCAGAGCTGGTGGAACAGTTGAAATCTTATATGGAGATTGTGGACTGTAACCCGGGGACTACGGAATTTGGAGACGGTGTTATGGTGCTTTCGGTTGCCTACACGAAAGGACTGGAGTTTGATGCGGTTCTTTTGTATGATCCGACGCAGAAAAAATATCCGGCAGATAACGGACATGTGAAACTTTTGTATGTTGCAGCAACCCGCGCGCTGCATGAGCTTGTGGTGTTGTATCACGGAAATCTGAGCAGAATTCTGACAGATCCGGTTTCAAAAGAGAAAAAGCAGAAAGTGTTTGCAGCAGAAACACTGACCAAGGCAAAGGAATATGAAAAGAAAACCTTTACGCAAAAAGAAATAGAGCAGCAGCGACGGACGGAGGCAGATAAGGAACGCAATGCGCGAAGTTATATCGGTCCGGAACGGATCGAGGTGTCTGCACCGAAGGAAGAGGAACCTGACATCCATCCGGCTTCAGAGAAGTCAGTACCCAAGAAAGAGAAACCTGTCATCCATCCGGTTTCAGAGAAGTCTGTACCCGAGAAAGAGAAATCTGACATCCATCCGGTTTCAAAGGTGTCGAAGGCCCCGGAGATTGCGCAGATCAATCCGTCTCCTTATGCATTTGGGGATCTGCCGGATAACCGGTTGCTACCGGTACGTGGACATTCCCGCATGAATTATACGGTGAAATGGGTCAAAAAAACGAAAAAGCATATAGACATTGCAAGTATGGCAGGAATTCTTCGGCTGACACCGATGACACCCGAGGTGATAAGGGTAAGTTTCGTCAAAGGTGTGACGACAGAAATCAAGGATACCTACTGGAAACCGGAGGCAACGGATGTTTTTTCGTGGAGTGTCAGAGAGTCAAAGACGGCCTTAAAAGTTTCCACGGAAAAAGTCAGTGCTGTGATTGATAAAAAAACAGGTGCCATACAATTTGAAACAGCAGATGGGACGGTACTGTTAAAGGAACGCTCCGTGGAACCGCGCCTGATTATGGATCAGCAGACCTGGGAATTTTTTGAATGGGATTCTTCGGAAAAGATTAATGCAAAGGGAATTCTTTCTACGGATCTGCTCGTGCTGCGTGCAAAGGCAAAGTATATTTCCTTTGGAGGAAAGCCTATGCGGATGCCTCTTGTTTTATCCAGGAAGGGGTATGGGCTTGGGATAGCGTCTAAAGAAACCGTTTTGCTCTGTAATATCAAAACCTATGGGCCTTACATCAGTACACTGGGCGAGGATCAGATCGACTATTATTTTATTTACGGGGAGACGAATGAAGAAACAATTTCCATGTACAAAAAACTAACTTTATAGACTTGTTCTTTTCCATATTTTCTTATTGAAAAACTTTCTCTTTTAGTAATTTACGTGTATAATTAAGAAAAATTATCAATAACACAAAAGAAAGAATGCAAAGGATAAGACAATATGACATTAAAAGAATTGGAAATCGGGAAAAGTGCAGTCATTAAAACCGTAGGCGGCGAGGGTGCGCTTCGGCAGCATTTCCTGGATATGGGAGTGATTCCGGGAGCGGAAGTGACGGTGATTAAGTTTGCTCCAATGGGCGACCCGATGGAACTGCAGATCCATGGGTATGAGCTGACTCTTCGGCTGGCAGATGCAGATCAGATTACAATTGAGCAGATTTCTTCCCGTACCAGAAAGCATGAAGGAGCCAGAAACATTAATCAGTCGGTTCATCCGGGACTGGGCGAAGAAGGAAAGTATCATGTAAAAGGGGATGGAAACCCTTTGCCGGAAAAGACGAGGCTTACATATGCGCTGGTGGGAAATCAGAATTGTGGAAAGACGACGCTGTTTAACCAGCTGACCGGTTCAAACCAGCATATCGGAAACTTTCCGGGGGTTACGGTTGACCGCAAGGATGGACCGATCAAAGGACACCCAGACACTTTGGTGACAGATCTGCCGGGAATCTATTCGATGTCCCCTTACAGCAGTGAGGAGATTGTTTCAAGAAATTTTGTGCTGGAGGATAAACCAAAGGCGATCATCAATATTATTGATGCAACCAATATCGAGCGGAATCTGTATCTGACGATGCAGCTGCTGGAAATGGATATCCCGATGGTTGTGGCACTCAATATGATGGATGAGATGACCGGAAATTCAGGATCGGTGGATGTAAACGGGATGGAAGCAATGCTGGGTGTGCCGGTGGTCCCGATTTCTGCTGCAAAAAATGAGGGAGTGGATGAACTGGTAAGGCATGCACTGCATATCGCAAAATATCAGGAGCGGCCGGGACGACAGGATTTCTGTAGTGAAAATGAGTTTGGTGGAGCCGTGCACCGCTGTATTCATGCAGTCAGCCATCTGATCGAGGATCACGCAGAGCATGCGGGAATTCCTCTGCGTTTTGCAGCTTCTAAGATCATTGAAGGGGATCATCTGATTCTGCAGAAACTGGAACTGGACGAGAATGAGCAGGAAGCAATTGAACATCTGATTGTACAGATGGAAAAAGAGCGTGGGCTCGATCGCAGTGCGGCGATTGCGGATATGCGTTTTAATTTCATCGAAAAGGTGTGCGAGAAAACGGTAGTAAAGCCGAAGGCAAGCCGGGAGCGCATCCGCAGTGAGAAAATCGATCGGATTCTGACCGGAAAATATACAGCAATTCCATGTTTTATCGGTATTATGCTGTTGGTGTTCTTCCTTACGTTCCATGTGATCGGCGCTTTTTTACAGAACCTGCTTGCCATGGGGATTGACGCACTGTCTAATGTGACAGACCGTGCGCTGACGGCAGCGGGAGTCAATGAAGTGCTTCACGGACTGATCATTGACGGTATTTTTGCCGGAGTCGGAAGTGTACTGAGTTTCCTGCCAATTATCGTAACATTATTTTTCTTTCTGTCATTGATGGAAGACAGTGGTTACATTGCGCGAGTTGCATTTTTTATGGATAAACTTCTGCGAAAAATCGGACTTTCCGGACGAAGCATTGTACCGATGCTCATCGGATTTGGATGTACAGTTCCGGCGGTGATGTCGACCCGCACGCTGCCGAGTGAGAGAGACCGGAAGATGACGATTTTGCTGACTCCGTTTATGAGCTGTTCGGCAAAACTTCCGATTTATGCATTTTTTACCAGCGCATTTTTCCCGGAGTATGGAGCACTCGTGATGTGTGCTTTGTATCTGACCGGAATTGTGATTGGAATCCTGGTTGCGTTGTTGTATCGGAAAACACTGTTCCGTGGAGATGCGGTTCCGTTTGTCATGGAGCTGCCAAATTATCGTCTGCCGGGGCTGAAAAATGTTATGCAGCTTTTGTGGGAGAAAGCAAAAGATTTCCTGCAGAAAGCATTTACCGTTATTTTTGTAGCAACGATCTGTATCTGGTTCTTACAGAAATTTGATTTGCATTTTAATCTGGTGGCAGATTCTAAAGACAGTATTCTTGCGATGATTTCAAACTGCCTGGTTCCAATTTTTGCACCGCTTGGACTGGGAGACTGGAGGATCTGTACTTCATTGATCAGCGGCGTTATGGCAAAGGAGAGCGTGATCTCAACTCTGGAAATTTTATTTGGAGGAGCAGTAAAGGATGCATTGACACCGGTAGCGGCAGCTTCACTTCTGGTATTTAGTCTGTTGTACACGCCGTGTATTGCAGCAATTGCTTCCATTCGCCGGGAACTTGGACGAAAATGGGCAGTTGGCATGGTGATCTGGCAGTGTATGATCGCCTGGGTGGCAGCATTTGCGGTAAGGTGGCTGATGGTTTTATTTATGAGATAATGAAAATAGAGCAGAAAGTACTTGAAGGAATCGGAAAGATAGAATAAAATAATAACAAAAAAGGATTATTTATTTATGCTCAGACAAATGTGGAAAAAGAGGGTTTGTTTTGTTCTGGCTGTGATTCTGGCAGTAATTGCTGTGACACCAATGGAAATGGAGCACACAGATGCAGCAATGGTACATTCGGTAACAGCATTGATGACGGGAAATCTGGTAAACAAGTCCAATGCGGACAAGCTGACTTACAGACAGCTGGAGACAAGCGCCTATGAGAGAAAACTGATTTCAAAAAGTGTGTATAATTACACGATGCAGCAGGTCCCGGCATTGTATGAGGGCAGGAACGTCATTAATGTGTCCGGTATGACCGGAAAAGCAAATACCAGTTATGTGGATGATGATGGTGTTGGTGAAAATGTCTCGTTTGTAAAATTTCAATGTAGAAAGAGCGGTAAATACCAGTTTACGGAAAGTGATTTTAAGGGAAAATCCAAGAATGAAGTGATCTATAATGATAACAATTATCTCATGTTTCTGCCAAAAGAGTTAAAAAGCGGGTATGAGATTTATGACCCATGGAACAGTACCTACTATCAGTTTCTTTCCAGAACTTTTGCAAGTGGTTATGGCAAAGTATGGTATGATGTCAACGCATCGAAAAAACTTACGAGAAGTGCGAAGCGTGCAATAAAAAATTCGGCAGGGTATACAAGCGCTATCCAGAGGGAACTGCAGAAGAAAAAAGACAGTATTTCCAGATACAGTATGGAATCTGAAAAAAATACGTATCGCTTAAAGAAAGGAAATACATATCTGCTTGTAATTTTTACGCCGGATTCCTTCCGCTTCCGGAAAAAAATAACAAACGGAAACAATTATTATAAGGAACAGTATCTTTCCGATATTCCATGGTCGTTCGATCTGAAAATTACTTATATGGATGAAAAAGCAGATTAGCAAAATTACCCTATTGTATTAGAAATCAGAACGTGGTACAATGCATAAGAATAGAAAAAAGCATTGACGGAACAAGTAGTGAAATTGAAACATACAGAGAGAACGGTAGATGGTGTGAGCCGTTTATGGAAAGATTTCATGAAGACCACTCCTGAGCTGTGCGCGAAAGAAGCGTCACCGTGTAGCTGCGTTATAAGCCAAAGAGTAAAAGAATTAAGGTGGAACCGTGTATAAAGCACCCTTAGATATGTCATGCATATCCGGGGTGCTTTTTTATTTCCATACCAAAAGAAGGAGAGTTAACGTAAAATGGTAAACTTTAAGGAAAATGAAGAATTAAAAACACTGAATCATTCCTGTGCACATCTGATGGCACAGGCAATCAAGCATCTGTACCCACAGGCAAAATTCTGGGTTGGACCGGTTGTTGCAGAGGGATTTTACTATGATGTAGATCTTGGGGAAGATGTAATCCGTGATGAGGATATCGAAAAGATCGAAAAAGAGATGAAAAAGATTGCAAAATCCGGAAAGAAAATCATGCGACGTGAAGTTTCTAAGGCAGAGGCTATGGAAATGTTCCAGAATGATGAGTATAAACTGGATCTGATCTCCGATCTGGAAGATGGAAATATTACCGTATATGATCAGGGCGATTTTACGGATCTGTGCCGTGGACCGCACGTAGACAATGTAAAACTTTGCAGAAACTTCAAGCTGATCCGTCACTCTGGTGCATACTGGAAAGGTGACAGCAAAAACAAAGTGCTGCAGAGAATTTATGGTGTATGTTTCCCGACCGCAGAGGAGCTGGAGGCACACCTTAAGCTTTTAGAGGAAGCAAAGGAAAGAGATCACAGAAAAATCGGAAAGGACATGAACCTGTTTATGGTTGATGATCTGGTTGGCCGTGGACTTCCGATGTTCCTTCCGAAGGGATATGTGATCTGGCAGGAGCTGGAGAACTATATCAAGAATAAGGAAAGAAAGCTTGGCTATCTGCATGTTATGACTCCTTGTGTCGGTACCGTAAATCTGTACAAGACATCCGGTCACTGGGATCACTACAAAGAAAACATGTTCCCACCAATGGAGATGGAGGGAGAGTCTTTCGTTCTTCGTCCGATGAACTGCCCGCATCATATGATGATCTATGCAAACAGAAGACATTCCTATAAGGATCTGCCGATCCGTATCGGTGAGATCGCACATGATTTCCGTTACGAATCCAGCGGAACGTTAAAGGGTATCGAGCGAGGCAGACATTTCTGTCAGAACGATGCGCATCTGTTTGTAACACCAGAGCAGATTGAGGATGAGTTTACCAAGGTTGTAGACTTGATTTTCAGCACCTACAAGGATTTCGGAATTACCAATTACCGTTGTGTACTGTCTCTGCGTGATCCGGCAAACAAAGAAAAGTATCATGATGATGATGCTATGTGGAACAAGGCAGAGGATGCACTCCGCACGGTATTGAATGATCTGAAAATTGATTATACAGAGGAAATTGGAGAGGCTGCTTTCTATGGACCAAAGCTGGATGTAAACGTACAGCCTGCAGTCGGCAATGAGATCACACTTTCTACCTGCCAGCTTGATTTCTGCCTCCCGGCAAAATTCAATCTGTCTTATGTAGACCGCGATGGCGAGAAGAAGACACCGGTTGTTCTGCATCGTGCAATTCTTGGTTCCCTCGATCGTTTCATGGCATATATCCTTGAGGAGACCAAGGGAAATCTGCCGACATGGCTGGCTCCGGTTCAGGTTCGCGTGATGCCGGTTAAGACAGACAACGAGGAACTGACTGCTTATGCAAAGGAAATCTGCGATGCCTTAGAGGCAAAGGATGTCCGTGTAGAACTCGATGACAGATCCGAGAAGCTTGGCTATCGTATGCGTGAAGGACAGGTGCAGAAGGTGCCGTATCTTCTGGTTGTCGGCTTCAATGAGAAAGAAGACAGAACCGTATCCTTCCGTCTGCATGGAGAAAAAGATACCACAGTTCTTCCACTGGATGAGTTTGTGGAGAAGCTTGAGAATGAGATCAAAAATAAGCTGAGAACTCATATCGGGGCTGAAAAATAAATAAAAGCCGATTTGAAACAGTAAAAAATGCGCGCAGCAAAAAGTGGTGCCCCCCTTTTGCTGCGCGCTTTTTTGCAGGAAAATATATTTTTACTTTCATGTTAGAAAGTCGTTGTATTCTGTTCAGAAACTTCCAACTTCCGGATCAACTGGAATTCATGTATAACCATTGCCAGTCCAACTGCAAAAGATAACACATCCGCAACCGGACTTGCATAAAGAATTCCCTTAATTCCCCAGAAACGCGGGAAAAGCAAAAGCAGAGGAAGCAGGAATAAAATCTGTCTTGTCAGAGAAAGAAACGTTCCCTTATATGCTTTTCCGATCGAACTGAAAAACGTCGAGGAAATCGGCTGCATAAAATTAAGCCATGTAAACAGCAGGAAAATCCGGAAATAGTTTACACCGAAATCAAAATATTCTTTGCTTCCGCTGCCAAACAGACCGAGGATCTGTCGCGGAAAAATCTGAAACAGCAGAAAGGATACAATGGATACAATGGCACCGACCGTAATCGCCAGACGATACGATTCCTTTACCCGGTTGTACTGTTTCGCACCATAGTTAAAACTCTGGATCGGCTGGCTGCCCTGTGACAGGCCGATAATCACGGAAAAGTAAAGCTGGTTGACTTTCATGACAATTCCGGAACAGGCAATCGGAATTGACTCTCCGTAAACGGACTGTGCACCGTAATGCTTTAGCAGGTTGTTCATCGTAATCTGCACGATCATCATGGCAACCTGGTTGATGGCAGAAGCCATGCCAAGTGAGCAGATCTGTGCCAGATGGGAAGCATTCGGCCGGAAATGCTCGGAGTGCAGGGTTACTGTGCGGTAGTGTGACAGATAGCAGACCGCAATAATCGCAGAGATGACCTGACCGATCACGGTTGCCGCTGCAGCACCGTACATGCCCCAGTGGAATTCCAGAACAAACACGGCATCCAATACAATGTTGATGACGGCGCCGGAAATGTTTACAAACATCGCCATCTTTGGGCTGCCGTCTGCACGGATTAAGTGTCCGCTTCCGATCGTAAGAATTAAAAAAGGAAAACCGATCGCCGTCACACGGACGTATTGCCGGGCAAGCGGGAGAACATCTGCAGGGGAACCAAATCCGACCAGCAGAGGATTCAAAAATAATTCGGTTATGGCAAAAAGAAGGATGCCAACGGTAAGAAGCATTGTGATGGCGTTTCCGACAAAATAGGGAGCTCTTTCTTTTTTGCCGGCTCCCATGTGAAGGTTGAAGCTTGCCGCACCGCCGATTCCAAACAGAAGTCCAAGTCCTGTGCACATCATGGCAAGTGGGAATGCAATGTTGGTAGCGGCATTGCCGAGTGTGCCGACCGCATTTCCGATAAAAAGCTGGTCTGCAATGTTGTATACCGCACTGACAAGCATGGCGATAATGCTCGGTACGGAAAAGCGCAGAATCAGCGAAGAAATTTTGTCCACGGCAAGTGGATTTTGTTGTTCTGAAGTCATATGTTTCGCCCTTTCTTATGTTAATATCTGTATTTGCTTTTATATGGCAAACTTATATTATTATAGCTTTTTTCCTGTTTTTTTTCAATGAAGCCGGGCAGCAGAAAAATAAAATGGAAATTTTTGTAATTTTGAAACTTTTATGCGTGATGAATGGTCTAATAGATAGAAACAAAAAACAAGGAGGAACATAAAATGAGTAAACTTAGTAGTGTATTAAAAAAGACAGGTATTGCAGTAGCTGCTGCGGCAATGCTGGTGACAATGGGAGCAGGAACGGTGGTTACACAGGCAAAAACAAGTCTGCCGGTTTATAAAGTATCGCTGGCAAAGAAGTATACCGATCACCAGAAAGACAAACGGATGGAAGCCAGCGTAAAGATTCCGAAAGTGAAAATTACAGGTACAGACGGAAAAGTCATGAAAAGCGAAAGTGAAAAACTGAATGCTGCAATATCCAGTTATCAGAATAAATTTATCAAAGATTATAAAAAAGATGTGGCAGACGTAAAGAAGGGGGAGAAGGGAAACGAGAGCCTTACTTCCGGATATAAGGTTGTAACCGACAACGACAAGATGTTTTGCCTGCGGATTGATACGGTAATTGCTATGGGCGGCTCCCAGAGTTATGCAAAGATTTTCAGTGTGGATAAAAAATCCGGAAAACAAATCACTCTGAAAAATCTGTTCAAAAAAGGAAGCGGCTATATTGACCGGATTTCCGACAATATCAAAGAACAGATGCGGGCACAGATGAAAGAGAATGCAGATGTTACCTATTTTGTGGACGATGAAAACAATAAGTTCAATTTCAAGTCCATCAGCAATAAGACAAATTTCTATGTCAATGAGAAGGGAAAACTTACCCTTGTATTTGACAAGTATGAAGTAGCACCGGGATATATGGGAATGGTCGAATTTTCCATTCCGACAGGTGAGATTGTAGATATGGTTACAAACGGATATCTGAAATAAAAGGCATATAGAAAAAATGGCTCCGTGGGCAAATCCCACAGAGTCATTTTTTCTATTTGGTGCAAATGAAGAGGATGCAATTTCTGATTTTTATGGTATACTGTCTGTAGAAAATAAAATGACGTGAGAGTATACCTATGAAAAACACGACAGGCCATAGGCTTAAATATGTTGGAATATGCAGGTGTAGGGGATTGAAGCATGCAGTTCGTGTTGACTAATTTGTATAACAGCTGATAAAATGATTGGGAAAATTACGGTATCTGATTCATTCATCTGCAGAGCATTTGGTGAAAAAGATACGACGGTAATTGTGTTGAACAATTTTAATATAAATGAATAAAAACTCTGACGGCAAGGATGATCCGAGCAGGAATAGTTAAGAAATAAGGATTTACAGAACCATCTTTCTGACAGATTGCCCGAAAGATGGTTTTTTGCGTTGAAAATAACAGGAGGATAGCATGTTAAAGGTAGCAGTATACGGAAAGGGCGGTATTGGAAAATCCACAGTGACTTCCAATCTTGCAGCAGCTTTTGCAAATATGGGAAAACGTGTCATTCAGATCGGATGCGATCCGAAAGCGGATTCCACCATTAATTTACTTGGTGGTGAGCCACTTCGTCCGGTAATGAATTATATGAGGGAAGAGGACGAGGAGCCGGATGAGCTGGCGCAGATTTCAAAGGAAGGCTATGGAGGAATCCTCTGCATTGAGACGGGCGGACCGACACCGGGACTTGGCTGTGCGGGGCGTGGAATTATTGCGACTTTTCAGCTTCTTGAAGATATGGAACTATTCGAACATTATAAACCCGATGTGGTTTTGTATGATGTATTAGGTGATGTTGTGTGCGGTGGATTTGCAGCACCGATTCGTGAGGGATATGCGGATAAGGTTCTGATCGTTACATCCGGTGAAAAAATGGCACTGTATGCTGCCAACAATATTTCCAGTGCAGTCAGAAATTTTGAGGATCGCAGTTATGCCCGGGTATTTGGCATCGTGTTAAATCACAGAAATGTGGAAAATGAGAAAGAAAAAGTACAGGCATTTTCAGAAAAGATCGGGGTGCCGATTGTGGGAGAAGTGCCGCGAAGTAATGAAATTATTCACTGGGAAGAGCAGGGAAAGACTGTGATCGAAGGAGATCCGGCCTCTGAAATCAGCAGATGTTTCTTTGATCTTGCCACATTGTTATGGAAAGAAGAGGAAAACGCATGAGACAGGAAGCATATTTTTGTACGGTAAAAGAGCTGGATGAGCTTGGAAAAAATAACATTCCCAGACAGCTTATTTCCCATACACATCTGATCTACAGTTCCCCTGCAACGCTGGCATTCAATTCTCCGGGAGCAGAAGGATTTGGTGTCAAACGTGCAGGTCTGGCGGTTCCGGATTCTGTTATGTTGATCGTGTCTCCGGGATGCTGTGGCCGCAATACCTCGGTGCTTAGTTCGATGCGGGCCTATCAGGACCGTTTTTATTATCTGTTGATGGATGAGACGGATATTGTGACCGGAAGGCACCTGAAAAAGATCCCTAAGGCAGTAGCGGAAATATGCGAAGGACTTAAGAAAAAGCCGTCTGTTGTGATGATATGTATTACCTGTGTGGATGCGCTGCTTGGCACGGATATGGAGCGTGTCTGTCACAAGGCAGAGGAATATGCAGGGGTTCCGGTAAGGCCATGTTATATGTATGCACTGACCAGAGAGGGCAGAAAACCACCGATGGTGCATGTGCGGCAGTCCGTTTATTCGTTGCTGGAACCGAAAAAGAAAAAAGGAAATGTGGTGAATTTACTGGGATATTTTTCACCGCTTACGGATGACTGTGAGCTGTATGATCTGCTTCATGGGGCAGGAGTAAAAACAATCCATGAGATTTCCAGGTGCAAGGATTATGCACAGTATCAGACCATGTCGGAAGCAAATTTTAATCTGGTACTGCATCCGGAAGCGCGCTTTGCAGCAGAGGATTTTCATGACCGGCTGAAAATTCCATATATCGAGCTGCGCAGATTATATCAGATCGATAAAATTGCCAGTCAGTATCGTGCTCTTGCCGCTGCACTGGGTGTGGAATTTGAGGATGAAATACCGCGTAAGGCAGCAGAGGAGGCGGTAGAAAAATTCCGGGAAATACATCCGGATGCAGTATTTGCCGTCGGAGAATGGATGAACGGAGATCCGTTCGAACTGGCACTTGCATTGGTACACTATGGATTTCGTGTGTCGGAGATTTATGGAACATTATCCGGTGAAAACTTTGTCTATGTAAAACAACTGGCAAAAATCAGCCCGGATACGAAAGTTTTTTCCAATCTGGAACCGACCATGCTGTATTATGACAAAAGTCAGTCCGGCGTCAATATGACCATAGGAAAAGATGCCGGCTATTATCATAAAGAATGTTCCAATGTGCTCTGGAATGAAGAACGGCAGCCATACGGTTATGCCGGTGTGCGCAGACTGTTTGAGGCATTGGCGGAGGTATAACACAATGAGAGGACTGAGAAAATATCTGACACCATTTGCACCGGATCAGTCAGGTGCGGTGTCTGTATTATATGAATTTGGCGGTATTATCGTCATTTGCGATGCCGGTGGTTGTACCGGAAATATCTGTGGATTTGATGAGCCGCGGTGGTTTGAGAGCAAAAGCGCACTGTTTAGTGCAGGGCTTCGCGATATGGATGCAATTCTCGGCCGTGATGACAGGCTGGTGGCAAAGCTTGCAGATGCCGTGACAAAACTGGATGCAAAGTTTGCAGCGATTATCGGGACGCCGGTTCCGGCCGTTATCGGAACGGATTACCATGCCTTAAAGCGTATGACGGAGAAAAAAGTGGATCTGCCGATTCTGACTGTGGATACGGATGGAATGGAATTGTATGACAAGGGGGAAGAAAAAGCCTGGAAGGAACTGTTTTTGGTATTTGCAGGTGAAAAAGAAGACGTGATTTTGGGCAGAATCGGGATACTTGGCATGACACCACAGGATATCAGTGATCTGCGTGCAGCAGACCGTATCCGGGAGCGTTTTGCGGCAGAAGGAAAAACTGCTGTCTGCTTTGGAATGGGAAATGGACTTGATGATGTAAAATCGGTTTCCAATGTGGAAAAAAATATCGTGGTATCGCCGGCCGCTTTAGAGGCAGCGAAATATCTGGAACGAACATATGGAACACCGTACGAGACAGGCTATCCGCTGGTGGATGAACTGGTTTACGATATGGATTATCATGGGAAAAAGGTACTTATTGTACAGCAGCAGGTGATCGGATCTGCAATCCGGGAAGAGATACAAAAAAAAGCAAAGGATGCACAGGTGACAGTTGCAAGCTGGTTTATGATAAAGCCAGAGCTTTGCAGTGACACAGATCTGCATCTGCGGGATGAAGAAGATTATATAAGGCTGGTGGAAAACATGGAATATGATGTGATTTACGCGGATCCATGTATGAAGCGTATGACACCGGAATTTGACGGAATCTTTGTGGATACGATACATTTTGCGGTGTCGGGGCATCTTGCAGAGATGAGATAACAGTTGCCGGTTGTCTTGTAAGATGTGACCCGCAATAAGGGAGTGTACGATTGGAGAAAAGTGTGTATAAGAATGAGATGACCTGGCGCATCCGGGTATACGGTATCGTTCAGGGTGTTGGTTTCCGGCCAACGGTAAGCCGCCATGCGACAAACCATGGAATTTACGGAACTGTTTGCAATAAAGGACCCTATGTGGAAATTTATGCACAGGGGACAAAAGAACAGATCGAAGGATTTTTAAACAGTCTGAAAGAACATCCACCGAAGCGTGCGGCTGTTTTGAAGATAAATACAGAGGATATCACCGCAGATACAACAGAACAGTTTGAACATTTTGACATTATCGAAAGTGAAAAAACAAAAGGGGAAATCTTTATTTCCCCGGATATTGCAATCTGCGATGAGTGCAAGGAAGAAATGTTTGACCCGAAAGACAGACGGTATCTGCATCCGTTTATCAACTGCACCTGCTGTGGACCAAGGCTTACGATTCTGGATGCTCTGCCGTATGACAGGGAACGCACAAGTATGAAAGAGTTTCCGATGTGCCCGGACTGTGCAAAAGAATACACGGATGAGAAAACCAGGCGGTATGACGCGCAGCCGGTGTGCTGCAACCAATGTGGACCACAGGTGTACCTGATCGGCAGACCCGAGCGGGGACGTGCCGCAATTACATATACACGCCGGCTTATTCGTGAAGGCAAAATTGTAGCAATCAAGGGAATCGGAGGGTTTCATCTGTGCTGTGATGCTACAAATGAAGAAGTGGTCTGCCGTCTTAGAACATTAAAAAACCGCCCGGCCAAGCCCTTTGCAGTTATGGCAAAAGATGAATCGGTTGTAAAACGGGAATGTGTGGTGACGCCGGAGCAGGAGGCGATTCTTACCGGACATCAGAAACCGATTCTGTTACTGGACAGACGAAGCGATGGCGGGCTGGCATCTTCGGTGGCACCGAACAATCCAAAAGTTGGTGTGATGCTTCCATATGCACCGGTGCAGTTATTGATTTTTCAGTATGATGATGGTATCGGGATGCCGGATCTTCTGGTGATGACCAGTGGAAATACTTCCGGTGCACCGATCTGTCGTGAGGATGAGGAAGCTGTTGCCGAATTATCCCATTTGTGTGATGCGATGCTGTCACATAACCGCAAAATCAGGATACGGGCAGATGATACGGTGATGGATTTTTACAGAAATGAACCGTACATGATCCGGCGTTCCAGAGGCTATGCACCGCTGCCGTTTATGACAAAAGCAGACTGGAAAGGACAGGTGCTCGCGGTTGGCGGGGAATTGAAAAATACCTTTTGCATAGGTGTGGACAACAGGTTTTATCCGTCACCATATGTGGGAGATCTGGAGGACTTAAGAACGGTAAAGGCATTGCAGGAGACAATACACCGGTTTCAGACATTGCTGGAAGTAAAGCCACAGGCTGTGGTCTGTGATCTGCACCCAAAATACAATTCTACGGTTGTAGCGGAAGAACTTGGATATCCGGTGATAAGAGTGCAGCATCATTATGCACACATATTATCGTGTATGACAGAAAATGGCTGTCATGATCCGGTCATCGGAGTCGCTTTTGACGGAACCGGATATGGAACGGATGGCACGATCTGGGGCGGAGAGATCCTGCTGGCGGATTATGGGAATTTTACAAGATTCGGAAGTATTACCCCGTTTTTACAGATGGGGGGCGATGCTTCTGCAAAAGAGGGCTGGCGTATTGCGGTCTCTATGATTTACGGATATACGAAAGATCGCAAAAGGGCATGGGAGATCATGGAAACACTGGGTCTTTGCAGCGAACAGGAAAGCAGGGTACAGTTCACCATGGCAGACCGGAAGATCAATGCGGTGGCTTCAACCAGTGCAGGACGGCTTTTTGATGCCGTCAGTGCGATACTCGGGATCAGGCGCAGGTCAGGATTTGAAGGGGAAGCATCGACGGCATTGCAGTTTGCAGCAGAGGCATACGAGCAGCAGAATCTCTCAAATATCTCACAGGAGCAAAAGGAAAATAAGGATATACTGCTGCATGAAACAAAAGAGCGTTTCGTTTTAAATACACAGATGTTGGTGCAGCAGATTACAGAAGCAAAAATGCGGGGCGAAGACACCGGGATGCTGGCATATCGGTTTCATCAGGTACTGGCAGAAATGATTACAGCTGCCTGTATCAAAGCAAAAGAAAGCAGTGGCAGGGATAAAGTTGCCTTAAGCGGTGGCGTATTCCAAAACCGGTTACTGCTGCGTCTGACAGAAGAACGACTGTTACAGGAAGGATTCGAAGTGCTGCGGCACCGCATGATTCCGCCGAATGACGGAGGAATTGCAATCGGACAGGCAGCATATGGGATGTATCAATTACAGAAATAGGAGGATAAAAAGATGTGTGTAGGTTTATCAGCTAAGGTAGTAAAAATCAGTAATGGCACGGCGGTCATTGATGCAGGCGGTGCCAAAAGAGAGGTTTCTTCCCAGCTTCTGGAAGATCTGGAGCCGGGAGATTATGTTATGGTGCATGCAGGTGTAGCAATTGCAAAAATCACCGATGAGGACGACAGTGAAACTGAGCAGCTCATGGAGGAATTTTTATAATGAAAACAGCCAGAGAGATCATTGAAAATTATGATGGCCCGGATGTGCGGATCATGGAAGTGTGCGGTACGCACACACATGAGATTTTCCGGCTGGGAATCCGTAAACTGCTGCCAAAACAGGTAGAATTGATTTCCGGACCGGGATGTCCGGTATGTGTAACACCGGTTAGTTTTATAGATGAAGCTATTTATCTGGCATTGGAAAAAGGAGTTACAATCTGTACATTTGGTGATCTGGTGCGAGTGCCGGGAACCAATATGAGCCTTGCGGGAGCCAGAGAACAGGGAGCGAAAATCCATGTTGTGTATTCTCCGGCAGATGCCGAAAAATATGCTGGAGAACATCCGGATGAGCAGGTGACATTTCTGTCGGTCGGATTTGAGACAACGACACCGGCAGGATGTCTTTCCGTAAAGGCGGCAAGAGAAGATGGACTGGATAATTACTCTATATTGGTGGCAAACAAAACCATGCCTCAGGCGTATGAGGCATTAAAGGACAGTGCAGATGTATTTTTATATCCGGGACATGTCAATGCCATTACGGGAACACGTCTTTGCGAAGCTCTGACCGAAGAAGGGGTCAGCGGTGTTGTGGCAGGATTTACGGCAAAAGAACTGATGACAGCACTGGCGGTTGCGCTGGTAAAATTCCAGGAAGGAAAGCCATTTTTTGTAAACTGCTATCCGCGAGTGGTGACACAGGATGGAAGCAGGGAGGCACAGCTGCTTGTAGATGAGATGATGGAAGCCTGTGACTGCGAATGGAGAGGGCTGGGTGTTATTCCGAAATCCGGCATGAAATTAAGACAGGAGTGGCAGGAGTTCGATGCACGTCTCAAATATCAGATGCCGAAAATTGAAGGAAAACCAAATCCGGCCTGCCGCTGTGGCGATGTACTTCAGGGGAAATGCAAACCATCCGATTGTAAAGTATTTGGAAAAGGCTGTACACCGCAGCATCCGATCGGCGCCTGCATGGTGTCCGGTGAGGGAGCCTGCTCTGCATATTATCAGTATTCATAAGAAAGAAGGAAAAAACATCATGGAAAATAAAACAGTAACGATGGCACATGGTGCCGGTGGAAAGCAGACATCCGAATTGATTGATCAGGTGTTTAAGGCACATTTTGTAAACAATGATCTGACGGCAGATGATGCAGCGGTATTAGTTCCGCCGGCAGGAAGAATGGCAGTATCTACAGATGGGTTTATTGTATCTCCGGCATTTTTTCCGGGGGGAAATATCGGCAAACTGTCTATCTGCGGAACGGTAAATGATCTTGCCTGTATGGGTGCAAAACCGCTTTATCTTACCTGCGCTTTTGTAATTGAAGAGGGATTTCCAATGGAAAAACTCGAAGAAATCGCAGCTGCCATGGAAAAAACAGCAAAAGAGGCCGGAGTACATATTGTATCGGGAGATACAAAGGTTGCCGGAAAAGGACAGGTGGATGGAATTTTTATCACCACGACCGGAATGGGGGAGATCGAAGAAGGAGTGACCGTCGGTGGAGAACTGGCAAAGCCCGGAGATGCAATCATCGTAACCGGTGATATCGGACGGCACGGATGTACGATCCTGTTAGAGCGGGAAGATTTTGGCATCGATGCGGATGTGACCAGTGACTGTGCACCTTTGTGGAAGACCGTAAAGGCAGTCATGGATACCACACACAACCTGCATGTGATACGTGATGCGACCAGAGGCGGCGTCGGAACAGTCCTGTATGAGATCGCAGGTCAGAGCAGCGTAGGCATCCGTTTAAATGCAGAGGCTGTTCCGGTACGGCCGGAAGTAAAAGGAGTCTGCGGGATGCTTGGACTTGAGCCTTTATATCTGGCATGCGAAGGAAGACTTGTCATCATGGCACCAAAGGAAGAGGCAGAGGGCATTGTAGAAACATTGATAAAATGTCCATATTCCGCAGATGCAGCTATTATTGGTGAAGTGATCGCAGAGGAACCGGGAAGAGTTATAATGGAGACGGAAATCGGCACACAGGCACTGCTTCCACAGCCGGGGGGAGAGCTTTTACCAAGAATCTGTTAACAGGAGGAGTCAGGGTATGGAAACCAGAGTGGCAGTTATTTCAATTATTGTAGAACAGGAGGATGCCATTGAAGAATTAAATATCCTTCTTCATGAAGCACGTCGGTACATTGTAGGCAGAATGGGCATACCATACCGCGCAAAAGGAATCAGCATCATAAGCATTGTCATTGATGCACCACAGGACGCGATCAGTGCACTTTCCGGAAAAATCGGACATTTAAAAGGTGTATTCGCAAAGACTGCATATTCGAATGTCATTACTCCGGCAGAAGGGGGAACACAGGATTGATCAGGATAGCAGTATATGGAAAAGGCGGAATCGGAAAATCCACTACCGTTTCAAATGTAGCGGCTGCATTGGCAGAAATGGGGCTTAAGGTGATGCAGATCGGATGCGATCCGAAAGCAGATTCTACCATATTGCTCCGTCATGGAGAGGCTGTGCCGGCCGTGCTCGACTTATATAATGAGAAAAAGCAGGCGTTGCAGCTGGAGGATATGATACGCATTGGGTATAACGGTGTTATCTGTGTGGAGGCCGGTGGACCGACACCGGGACTTGGCTGTGCCGGCCGTGGTATCATCACGGCACTGGAAAAGTTAAAAGAGCTTGGCGCATATGATGTATACAAACCGGATGTGGTTTTATATGATGTACTCGGAGATGTGGTATGCGGTGGATTTTCCATGCCGATGCGGGGCGGTTATGCGGACAAAATATTTATTATTACCTCCGGGGAAAACATGGCAATTCATGCAGCTGCAAATATTGCCATGGCAGTGGAAAATTTTAAAAACCGTGGATATGCCGGGCTTGGCGGACTCATTTTAAATCACAGGGATGTCCCGCGGGAAGAGGAAAAAGTGGCAGAACTGGCAGACGATTTTCACACAGCTGTTATTGGTACACTATCACACAGCGGGCAGGTGGCACTGGCAGAGGAGCAGAAAAAAACATTGATGGAGTGTTATCCAACAGGTGAAATGGCAGACGAATACCGTGCGCTTGCCATGCAGATGTATCGCATATGCGGTGGCATTCTGGAAGCGAAAAGCGATAAGGTAAGGTCCGGATATATACAGGAGGAAGCGTAATGTTACGTCGTGTGGGGGAAACTGTTGATTCGAAAGATGCTGTGGTAAAAATAAAAGATGCCTCATTTCCAACACCATTTGTTTCGGCACTGGAGTATAATTCGCCGGTGCATGGCAACTGGAATATTGTGCATACGGGAATGCAGGTTCCGGAATCTATCCAGATCTATGTCTGTGCGGATAACTGTATGCGTGGTGTTGTACTGACTGCGGCAGAAATGAATGCAGCAGACCGTTTTTCTTTTGTTCTTGTGGAGGAGCAGAATCTGCTAAGCGGCAATTTGGAGGATATTACCATCGAGGGTGTGACGGATGTATTGAATAAACGGAAGGACCATCCTGAGGCGGTTCTGCTTTTTACCGTTTGTCTGCATCATTTTGTGGGAAGTAATCTGAACTATATTTACAGGGAACTGGAGCATCGTTTTCCTGACATCTGCTTTATCCGCTGTTATATGGACCCGATTATGCAAAAACATGGACTGACACCGGACCAGAAGCTGCGGAAAGCAATGTATGATCCTCTTTTGGGCTGTGAGCCGGACACTAAAACAGTATCTGTCTTTGGCAGTGATTTTGTTCTGGATGAGAACAGTGATATGAAGCGTCTGTTAAAACGATATGGTTATAAGGTGCTGGAACTGCCCGGATGTAAAACCTGGCAGGAACTGTTGGATATGAGCAGGGGATGCCTGTTTATCGACTGCTATCCGGCTGGAAAATACGGGATGGAGGCACAGGCAGGCCGCCTGGGACGAAAATCTCTGTATCTGCCCGGCAGTTTTGACTATGATGAGATCAGAAAGCAGTTAAAGCAGCTGACCGATGCACTCGGACTGCCGGAACTGACAGAAGATGAGCTGGCCCGCGAGCAGGAGTCCTGTGAGGAGGCTCTGGCAAAAGCAAAAAATCTGATCGGGGATATGCCGGTCACTCTGGATTATCTGTATCATCCAAGACCACTTGGACTGGCAAAACTGCTTCTGACACATGGCTTTTGTGTGAAAGCTGTTTATCTGGACAGTATCAGTCCGGAAGAAAAAGCAGATTTTTTCTGGCTGCAGGAGCATGCACCGGAACTTGAGCTGATCGCAACGATTCAGGTGAAGATGCGTGTACTGCCAAGAGGTGCAAGCGGGGAAGTGCTGGCAATCGGACAGAAAGCGGCCTATTTTGGCCGAAGCCGTCACTTTGTCAATCTGGTACAGGGAGAAGGTCTGTATGGATTTGACGGTATTCGAAGAACCGCAGAGCTGATGATGGATGCATATCTCAATGAAAAGGATACAGAAAAACTTGTTGTACAAAAAGGATGGGGGTGTGAGTGCTGTCTATGAGACAATCTTATCGAATGATACCGGTTTATACGGCCGATGTGTCAGGAGTCTGTTCTGCACTGTATGAACTTGGCGGAATGACAGTTATGCATGATCCTTCCGGATGCAACTCTACTTACAATACGCATGATGAAATCCGCTGGTACGATCAGGACAGTCTTATTTTTATCTCGGGACTTACAGAAATTGACGCGATCATGGGAAATGACAGAAAATTTATTGATGATATCGAGTATGCAGCCCGTGAACTGCATCCCAAATTTATCGCGCTGGCAGGTTCGCCTATTCCATTTATGAATGGTACGGATTTTCCTGCAATTGCGCGTGTGATTGAGACAGAAACCGGAATTCCGGCATTTTCCGTGCCGACGAACGGGATGAATGATTATGTGTATGGAGCGGGCATTGCACTCGAAGAAATCGCAAAGCGGTTTGTCAGAGAAACGGACAGGCAGGAGAATAGAGATCCCTCTTCGCGCACGGTAAATCTGTTAGGTGTGACACCACTTGATTTCGGACCACAGAAAAATGTAGAAACCTTAAAAGAGAATCTGCAGAAATACGGATGGCAGGTTATGTCTGTGTGGGCGATGGGCGATGATTTGAAAACGTTGCAAAGATCAGCGGAGGCAGACGTTAATCTGGTTGTCTCGGCAGTAGGACTCCGTGTGGCAAAGATACTCTGGGAGAAGTACAAAATACCATATGTGATCGGAACACCAAACGAGTGGCTGGCAGAAGATATTTCAAATGCACTGGAGCGTGCAGCCACACGGCAGGCAGAGCCGGCGGTTGTATATTTGCAGAACCGCATGCAGCAGGAGGCAGATATCACGCTGGTCGGAGAACCTGTCACTATGGGATCATTAGCAGCAGGGATTGAAAAAAGATATGGTCGTGCCGCCCGCGTACTGTGTCCGTTAAAGGAATGTGCGGATTTGCTCGGTGAAAAAGATAAAATGGTGCTTGGAGAGGAAGCAATGGAAGAGGCACTTAAAAGTGCAGGGATCATTGTGGCAGATCCTCTGTATCGTCCGATCTGTCCGGGGGACAGTATTTTTTATGAATTACCGCATGTGGCATTTTCGGGGAGAATATATTTTTGAGAATACTATTGTCAGGATGCAAATTGCAATCTGCGATGATGAAAAATCTATAGGCTTGATATTAGAAGAAAAATAAAGAAATTATTACCGGATGCAGTGATAGAAACATATTTATCGGGTGATGAACTGATTGCAAGTGGTTGTAAGCCGGATATGCTCTTTTTGGATATCCAGATGCCGGGAAAGAATGGGATGGAAACGGCAAGGATTCTGCGTCAGAAGGATGACGAAGTGGATGTTGCTGCATAAACCAGTTGACAGATTCCTTTCGGAAGTATAATATAAAGACAAATTTCATAGGATATAAAAAACAAAGGGCGATGTTGTTCAGACACTGCCCCTTTTTTTATTCGAAAACAGGAGGGATGAGGTTATGGAAAAGTTAAATGATGTGATTACAGCAATTGACGATTTTGTCTGGGGACCGGTCATGCTGATTCTGCTTGTGGGGACCGGAATTTTCCTTACGATCCGCACGCGGTTTCTGACATGGAGAAATCTCGGTTATGCACTCAAAAGTACATTAAGCAAAGAGGCGCGGACGAAAAGCCATGGCGAGGGCGATGTGTCTCCGTTTTCGGCACTGACCACAGCACTTGCCGCCACAATCGGAACGGGCAACATTGTGGGGGTTGCGACGGCGATGGTTTCCGGTGGCCCGGGAGCTTTGGTCTGGATGTGGATCTCTGCTGCATTTGGTTTGACGTCGAAGTTCAGTGAATGTATGCTGGCGATCAAATACCGTGAGATCAATGCCAAAGGGGAGATGAGCGGCGGCCCGATGTACACGATGAAAAAGGCACTGAAGAATAAAAAATTTGGAGCGGTTCTTGCGTGGTTATTTGCACTCTTTGCTGTGATTGCTTCGTTTGGAATCGGCAATATGACACAGGGAAATTCGATTTCCGGTGCATTACATACGACATTTCATGTGCCGACCCATCTGACCGGAATTGTGATTACGGTGCTTGCCCTGCTGATCATTGTCGGCGGTATCAAATCCATTTCAAAGGTTTCTTCGGTGGTCGTTCCGCTGATGGCGATTTTTTATGTGATCTGTGGAGTTATTGTCATTATCGGAAATATTTCGAATCTGCCGGCAGGCATTTTGATGATTTTTCAGATGGCATTTTCGGTAAAAGCGGTAGGCGGCGGTCTGTGCGGAACGATTGTCGCTTCCATGATGAATGCAATGCGTTATGGTGTGGCCAGAGGTGTATTTTCCAACGAAGCCGGTATGGGATCTGCGGCAATTACGGCAGCGGCTGCAACGACGGATAACCCGGTGCGTCAGGGATATATCAATATGACGGGAACCTTCTGGGATACGATTGTTGTCTGTACGATTACGGGACTTGCGATTGCCTCTTCCGGTGTCCTTGGCATGACCGATGCTGCCGGGAATATGCTGACCGGTTCGGATGTTACAATTGCGGCATTTGAGACGGTTCTGGGATCAGCCGGGGGCTGGCTTGTGACAATCGGGATTACATTGTTTGCGTTTTCTACAATACTCGGCTGGGAGTATCACGGGGAAAAAGCATTTGAATATCTGCTGGGAACGCACCGGTTTAATATGGTATACCGCCTTGTTTTTTCCTTTGTTGTGTATTTCGGATGTACACAGACACTGAATCTGGTATGGAGTTTTTCGGATATTGCCAATGCGCTGATGGCAATCCCGAATCTGATCTGTATGCTCCTGCTCAGTGGTGAAATTGCAAAGGATATTCGGGAGTTTCAGAAAGAAATTCATAAATATAATTAAAAAATGTAAGGTTATTCTTTGCTATCAGCCCGAAGCGTAGTATAATGTAGTTATCTGAATTTTATAGACATGGAGGTTAGGAAATTATGCAGATGGAACAGCTACGCAAAGATATGATGGCAGCGATGAAAGCGCGCGACAAGGAACGGAAGGATGCAATTTCGTCTCTGGTTTCGGCAGTGAAGAAAAATGCCATTGATGCCGGATGCAGAGATGACATTCCGGAGGATATGGTCAATGCCACAATCATGAAGGAATTAAAGACCGTTCAGGAACAGATCGATTCCTGCCCGGCAGACCGTACCGATTTGCTGGAGGAGTACAGAAAACGTTATGACATTATGAAAGAATATGCACCGAAGATGCTTTCGAAAGAGGAAGTGACTGCGATTGTTAAGGAAAAGTTTGCAGATGTGATTGCAACGAAGAACAAGGGACAGATCATGAAGACGATTATGCCGGAGCTGAAAGGAAAGGCAGACGGAAAGGTGATCAATGAAGTTGTTACAGAGATGTGCAACGCATAAAGGAGAAGAAACATGAGATTGTATATGCCGACGAAGGTATTTTTTGGCAGCGGTTGTGTTTCGGAAAACGGTGCAGAGTTAAAAGCATTAGGAAGCAGAGCCATGATTGTGACGGGAAAACATTCCAGCCGCATCAATGGTTCGCTTGCAGCAGTTGAACAGGCATTGCAGGCAAACGGGCAGACCTATGTGATTTTTGATGAGATCGAAGAGAATCCTTCTGTGGAGACCGTGGCTGTGGCAGCGGGCATTGCAGTAAAAGAACAGGTGGATTTCTTTGTGGCTGTGGGAGGCGGTTCTCCGATGGATGCGTCCAAGGCGATTTCGCTTCTGGCAGCGAATCCATCGGCAATCGATCATGCAGAGGAACGTCTTTATCATCCGGAGCCGATGCAGGGCTATCCGGTTGCAGCAGTCCCGACCACATCCGGTACGGGATCGGAAGTGACGCCTTATGCGATTCTGACACGGCACGACTTACATACCAAGCAGTCAATCGCACACAAATGGTTTGCAGATCTGGCATTTGTGGATGCCGGATATTTAAAGACTTCTTCTTATGAGAATATGGTCAGCACCTGTGTGGATGCGCTGGCACATCTGATTGAGTCATATCTGAATACAAATGCAAATGCATATAACCGGATATATTCAGCGGAAGGTCTTCGGATCTGGGGCAGTGCAAAGGAATACCTGCTTTCTTCCGAGATTAAGATTCCGGATGAAGGATACGAAACATTCATGCATGCATCGGTTGTGGCAGGTATGGCGATTGCACATACCGGTACCAGTATTCCGCACGGATTAAGTTATCCGGTCACATATGAGCTTGGCATTCCGCATGGAAAGGCAGTCGGATTTTTCCTGCCGGGATTTTTGCGTTTTTACAATAATCAGAAGCGGGTGGCAGAGGTGCTTGAGCTGCTTGGGTTTGAGAACCGGGCTGAATTTATCGCCTATCTGGACAAGCTGCTGGGCAAACCACAGATCCCGGAGGAACTGTGGGAGGAGGATGTGCTAAAACTGTTGCAGAATCCTGCCAAGTTAAAGAACTATCCGTTTGAGATGACGGAAGAAATTCTGAAAAAATATCTAAACAAATGAGAACCCGTTTGAGGAGGAAACTTATATGATACAAAAGTTGATTGAAAAGTTAAATAAGAAGAGATTAAAAGAACGAATTTCTTCTGCAATTGTGATGGTGGCCCTGATTGTCAGCATTTCCGGTGTTGTGGGAGCCGTTTCCGGAATTATTGTCAGCAACCGCTATAATTATGCATTGAAAAATTACGGTTTTTCACAGGGGGATATCGGCAAGATGATGATTACGTTTGCCGATACGAGAAGTTATCTGCGTGCTGCGATCGGATATCAGGATGAAAACCTTGTGAACAGCTGCGCAGAAAATTATGAGAAGAAGAAGGAATCCTGTCAGCAGTATACCAAAGAGGTAAAAAATACGGTTTCATCTGCGGATGAGGAGAAAATTTATAATAGTATCACAGAAAAACTGAACGATTATTTTGACACCTGTGATGCTGTACTGGAAAAAGGAAAGAATACACAGGATATTGATGCGCGCCATGAAGCACAGCAGATGGCACAGGATCAGGTGGCACCGATCTATGAGGAGATTTATCAGGATATGGTGAAACTGATGGATGCAAATACCGAGCATGGAGATAAGTTAGAGAAAATTCTTACAATGGTAGAATTGATCACACTTATTGCAATTATTGCGGTTATTGCACTTGCAATTTTTGCAGCCCGCCGGATCGGCAGAGTGCTTGCACAGAATATTGTTGATCCTTTGGATCAGCTGGGTGCTCGTTTTGATACATTTGCAAAGGGGGATCTCTCCAGCGAATTCCCGGAGATGACATCAGAGGATGAAATTTCCGAGATGGTAATTGTTGCGCGCGAGATGGCAAAGAATCTGGCCGCTGTTATTCAGGATGTCAACCACCGTATGGATCTGATGGCTCACAATGATTATACCGGTGTTTCCAAAATTCCGGAGAAATATATGGGTGAGTTTGCGGCAATGAATGATGCAATCCATGTCATGAACACCGATATGAATGAGACGATGCACCGGATTGAGGAGGCTGCTTCCCAGGTATCTGCAGGTTCTACCAATCTGGCAGAGGGATCACAGACACTGGCAGAGGGATCTACCGATCAGGCAGGTGCAGTGGAAGAACTTCTGGCATCCTTTGCCAATATCACAGAAGGGGTTGAGCACACACATGAGAGTGCACAGGCTTCTTACGAATTATCTGTAAAATATGCACAGGAAGCAGATAAGACACAGAAGGAAATGAATGCAGTTACCGAAGCAATGAAGAGAATCAGCGATATGTCCAAGCAGATTGAGACAATCATCGGACAGATCGAGGAGATCGCGGAGCAGACGAACCTGCTTGCACTGAACGCATCCATTGAGGCTGCACGTGCAGGAGAAGCCGGCAAGGGCTTTGCCGTAGTTGCATCCCAGATCGGAAAACTTGCGGATGAGAGTGCACAGTCTGCAGTCAATACCCGTGAGCTGATTATGAACTCTATTCAGGAAATCGAAAACGGCAATCAGGCAGTTGATGTGACTTCCCAGACGATTATTTCTCTTGTAGAGGGAATCAATGAAGTGGCAAAGAAATCCCAGGAACTGGCACAGCTTTCCGAGACACAGGCAGAGCAGATCAAGCAGGCAGAGTCCGGTGTAAACCAGATTTCCGAGGTTGTACAGAGCAACGCGGCAATCGCAGAGGAATCTTCCGCAACCAGTCAGGAGCTTTCTGCAGAGTCTGATTCTCTGAATGATCTGGTGCAGCAGTTCAAGTTAAAATAGTTATATAAAATAAAGGCATAAGAGAGGAATAATCTGGAAAATGGATACATCGATTTTTATCGGAACATGGTGGTCACTGGTGCCGCCTCTTCTGGCAATCATACTGGCACTTGTTACCAAGGAAGTATACAGTTCCCTGTTTATCGGAGTGGCGGTCGGAGCACTGTTATATACCGGATTTCATCCGTGGAATGCATTCAATGCCCTGTTTTCGATTATGAAAGACAGCATGAATCTGAATATTCTGATTTTTGATGTGCTGCTTGGAATGATTATTGTACTGATGTCTAAATCAGGAGGTTCAGCTGCTTATGGAAGATGGGCCGGCAGCAAGATCAAGTCCAAGAAGAGCGCAATGCTGGCAACCACAGGACTTGGAATACTGATTTTTGTGGATGATTATTTCAATTGCCTGACCGTCGGATCTGTGATGCGTCCGGTAACTGACCGCTACAAAGTATCCCGCGCAAAACTGGCATATATCATTGATGCGACCGCTGCGCCGGTCTGCATCATTGCGCCGATTTCCAGCTGGGCGGCAGCCGTCAATTCGTATGTTCCGAAAGATGCCGGGATTACGGGATTTCAGCTGTTTCTGCGAACAATTCCGTACAATCTCTATGCGATTCTGACGCTTGTCATGGTATTTTTTGTGATTATTGCAGGTTTTGATTTCGGACTCATGAAAAAACATGAGGAGAATGCTGCAAAAGGAGATCTGTTTACCAGCGGCGGGGAAGAGTTTGAAAAGGTTAAGAAAGAAGATATTTCTTCCAACGGAAAAGTGATTGATCTGCTTCTTCCGGTGATTGTTCTGATTGGTTCTGCAATTGGTGCCATGATCTATACCGGATTTCTGGGCGGTGCGACCGATGTGGTCAGTGCATTTGCAGGATGTGATGCGGAGACCAGCCTGATTTTTGCAACCATGGTCACGGTCTTTGTCATGCTGTTTTTGTATCTTCCGCGAAAGGTGGTTACGTTTAAAGGATTCATGGAGAGTTTTGTGGAAGGCTTTAAGCTGATGATCCCGGCGATCGGAATACTGATATTTGCCTGGACTTTAAAGGGGATGGGAGATGCTCTGCAGATTGGTACATTTGTGGAATCCATCGTTGGAACGAGTGCTTCTGCAAGCCTGTTCCTTCCGGCTGTTTTGTTTGTTGTTGCAGTGTTCCTTGCGTTTTCTACCGGAACAAGCTGGGGAACATTTGCGATTCTTGTTCCGATTGCAATCGCCATGTTTCCGGGGGCAGATCATCTGGAAATGATGATCATTGCGGTTTCCGCAGTGCTGGCAGGTGCCGTCTGCGGAGATCATATTTCACCGATTTCGGATACAACGGTTATGTCTTCGGCCGGTGCGCAGAGTAACCATATCAACCATGTGACAACACAGATGCAGTACGCAGCGGTTGTTGCTGTGGTATGTATCATTGGCTATATCATTGCAGGACTGGTACAGATCTGGTGGGTAGCACTGGGCATCAGCTTTGTGCTTCTGCTTGCCGTTCTTACTTTCATAAAAAAGAGGTCGGGGAGCAACCGCGAAAAGACAGCAGGTATATAAGAATCAGGACAGAAGCCCAAAAACAAAGAAAGGAGCAGGCGAGGAAACCTGCTCCTTCTTAGTTACTTAAAGGAAATTGAGTAACTGAGTAGTTAATTAGATAATTGTTTAATAAAATTGAACTACATACTCATTTGCGTACGTGCATGCTATATTTAAATAACACCATTCAATACTTACATTATACCGTGTTATTCGGATTTTGCAATACCTATTTTGAAATTTTTGGAATTAATCCTTTATTTTCGCTATTCCGGAAGCGGAAGGAAGTCCGGCTTTCTGCCGGTAAAGACCGTAAAGTACCGGAAGCCTGCATGCCGCAGAATCTGAGGAAGACGGTCAAACGCATATGCAACGTGCTCCGGCGCATGGGCATCGGCTCCGAGTGTCAGAATCTCTCCCCCGAGTTCGTGATAGCGTAAAAGAACAGCTTCGGTCGGGTTTGGATGTCCCAGTCCGTATTTGAATCCTGCCGTGTTGACTTCGATCCCTTTTCCCATGGAAATGAGTTTACGCAGAATCTCATCAATGATATCGGCATAGGCCTCATATGTATAGAAACGGTTGCGGTCCGGACCGTAGCGGACAACATAATCGAGATGACCGTATACATCGAAGTCGGAATAGGTGTTCAGGTTTTCCAGAATGGATTCGAAGTACTCGCGGTAAGCAGTTTTTTCGGAGCGTCCTTCATAGTATTTCGGGTAATAGGGATCGATTCCGTGAACAACGTGGGAGGAACCGATGACAAAATCAAACGGATGTCCGGTCACTGCTTTGCGGTTGATTTCCGTGATGTGGGGCTGCAGACCGACTTCGATTCCGAGACGAATGGAAAGACGGTCACGGCAGGTGTCCTGAAAACTGCGGACTTCTTTTATATAGGAATCAAAATCCAGAAGAAACAGATTGGGATCATCCGGGTAATCATAATCAAAATGATCGGTAAAACAGATGCCATCCAGGTTCTGCCGTACAGCGGCCTGGATCATGTCAGGCATCAATGCGTCACTGTCTCCGCTGTGATGCGTGTGCATATGTGTATCCCAAAGCATAAGAGCCTCCTTTTTTCTGTGTGGTTGGTTTTGGAAAAAGTCTTTTCGTAAGATTATACTATATTTCAGGGGAAATAGATACCTTTAGTGAAAAAATTAACAAAGACGGAGAAAAGACTTGAACTTTCGGAAATAATTGGGTAAAATAAAGGAAGCTTGGGACGCAAGTCCCATGAGACTATTTATTTACAATTCTAGGAGGAATTAAGAATGGCAGTAAGAGTAGCAATCAACGGATTCGGCCGTATCGGTCGTCTTGCTTTCAGACAGATGTTCGGAGCAGAAGGATACGAAGTAGTAGCAATCAACGACTTAACAAGCCCAAAGATGTTAGCACACTTATTAAAGTATGATAGCTCACAGGGTAAGTACGAGCATGCAGATGAAGTTTCTGCAAGCGATGATTCTATCACAGTATGTGGTAAGGAAATCAAGATCTACGCTTTCCCAGATGCAAACAATTGCCCATGGGGTGAGTTAAAGGTTGACGTTGTATTAGAGTGCTCTGGATTCTATACAAGCAAGGAGAAGGCTCAGGCTCATATCAATGCCGGAGCTCGTAAGGTAGTTATCTCTGCACCAGCAGGAAACGACCTTCCTACAATCGTTTACAATACAAACCACGAGACATTAAAGGCAACTGACACAATCATTTCTGCAGCTTCTTGTACAACAAACTGCTTAGCTCCAATGGCAGATGCTCTTAACAAGTTTGCTCCAATCCAGTCTGGTATCATGGTAACAATCCATGCTTACACTGGTGATCAGATGACTCTTGATGGACCACAGCGTAAGGGTGATTTAAGAAGATCCCGTGCAGCTGCAGTTAATATCGTTCCAAACAGCACAGGTGCTGCAAAGGCTATCGGTCTTGTAATCCCAGAGCTGAACGGAAAGTTAATCGGATCTGCACAGCGTGTACCAACCCCTACAGGATCTACTACAATTCTTACAGCAGTTGTTAAGAAGGCTGGCGTTACTAAGGAAGACATCAACGCAGCTATGAAGGCAGCAGCTAATGAGTCCTTCGGATACAATGAGGACGAGATCGTATCTTCTGATATCGTTGGTATGAGATTCGGTTCTTTATTCGATGCTACTCAGACAATGGTTAACCCAATCGGTGATGATCTGTATGAGGTTCAGGTTGTTTCTTGGTATGATAACGAGAACAGCTACACATCTCAGATGGTTCGTACAATCAAGTACTTCTCTGAGTTAGCATAATCTATCTTAGTTTATGTGAAAGGGTCCGGCCTGTAGGGCCGGACCTTTTTTCATTATGACAAATAAGAAGAAAAGGAAAGGGTTCCGCTGTTTCATGCAGCTGCGGAGTATGAAACAACCGGCTGGAAAGTCATTTCCTTTTCTTAGGGTTTAAAATTGCCAAAAAGGCAGAACGGAGAATAAAAACATGGCATTAAATAAGAAAACAGTTGATGATATCAACGCAAAGGGCAAGAGAGTCCTTGTAAGATGTGACTTCAATGTACCACTGAAAGCTGGCGAGATCACAGATGATACCCGTATCAAAGCTGCTCTTCCTACAATTAAGAAGTTATTAAACGATGGTGGAAAGGTAATCCTTTGCTCCCATCTTGGAAAAGTAAAGAACGGACCAAACGAAGGAGAGTCCCTTGCACCGGTTGCCAAGAGACTTGAGGAGCTTCTCGGACAGAAAGTAAACTTCGTATCTGATTACAACGTAACAGGCGAGGCAGCTACAAAGGCTGTTGAGGAAATGAAAGAGGGAGAAGTTGTATTACTTCAGAATACCCGTTTTCGTGGCGCTGAGGAGACAAAGAACGGTGAGCAGTTCTCTAAGGAACTTGCTGATCTTGCAGACATCTATGTATGTGATGCATTCGGTTCCTCCCACAGAGCACACGCTTCTGTAGCTGGTGTTACAAAGTTCATCACTGCAAAGGGTGGACAGAATGTTGTTGGTTACCTGATGGAGAAGGAGATCGCCTTCTTAGGAAATGCTGTTGAGAATCCGGTACGTCCATTCGTAGCAATCCTCGGTGGTGCTAAGGTAGCAGACAAACTCAACGTTATCAACAACCTGCTTGAGAAGTGTGATACCCTTATCATCGGTGGTGGTATGGCTTACACATTCATCAAGGCTCAGGGATATGAGATCGGACTTTCTCTCTGTGATGATGAGAAGCTTGATTACTGTAAGAAAATGATGGCTAAGGCTGAGAAGATGGGCAAGAAGATCCTTCTTCCTGTAGATGCTGTTACCATCAAGGATTTCCCGGATCCAATCGACGGACCTGTAGAGACAGAAGTATGTGATATCACAGCTATGCCGGCAGACCGTGAGGGATGCGATATCGGACCTAAGTCCGCAGAGATGTTTGCAGATGCTGTTAAGACAGCTAAGACTGTAGTATGGAACGGACCGATGGGTGTATTCGAGAACCCGACACTTGCAGCTGGTACACTTGCAGTAGCTAAGGCTCTTGCAGAGACCGATGCAACAACAATCATCGGTGGTGGAGATTCCGCTGCAGCTGTTAACCAGATGGGTTATGCTGATAAGATGAGCCATATTTCTACCGGTGGTGGAGCTTCCCTTGAATTCTTAGAGGGTAAGGAACTGCCAGGCGTAGTAGCAGCAGACGATAAATAAAAGACAGTTAAATTATTTACAGATTAGGAGAAATAAAAATCATGGCAAGAAAGAAAATCGTAGCCGGCAACTGGAAAATGAACATGACTCCAAGCCAGGCTGTAAAGTTAGTAGAAGAGTTAAAGCCATTAGTAGTATCTGACAGCGTAGATGTTGTTTACTGTGTACCTGCAATCGATATCGTACCGGTTGTAGAGGCTGTGAAAGGAACCAACGTACAGGTTGGTGCCGAGAACATGTACTTCGAAGAGAAGGGTGCATACACAGGTGAGATCTCCGCAGAGATGCTGGTAGACGCTGGTGTTAAGTACGTTGTAATCGGACATTCCGAGAGACGTGACTACTTCAAAGAGGATGATGTTCTTTTAAATAAGAAGGTTAAGAAGGCAATCGAGGCAGGACTTACTCCAATCCTTTGCTGTGGAGAGACTTTAGAGCAGAGAGAGATGGGTGTAACACTTGACTGGATCAGACTTCAGATCAAATCTGATCTTGCAGGCGTTGCAGCAGCAGACGTTGCAAACATGGTAATCGCTTATGAGCCAATCTGGGCAATCGGAACAGGCAAGACTGCTACATCCGATCAGGCACAGGAAGTCTGTGGCGCAATCCGTGCATGTGTAGCTGAAATCTATGATCAGGCTACTGCTGATTCTGTTCGTATCCAGTACGGCGGATCTGTAAATGCAGGAAATGCAGCAGAGCTGTTCGCAAAGCCGGACATCGATGGTGGTCTGGTTGGCGGAGCATCCCTGAAAGCTGATTTCGGTAAGATTGTAAACTACTAGAATCTGATTTTGTATGGTTATAGGGCTATTCATCTGAATTTCAGGTGAATAGCCTTTGAAATTTTACACATGAAGAAAAAATGTCTGGAATGTGTCGTTCTCTTGTTGTTTATTTTTGCTTTGACACATGGCATCATCCAAAATACACAGCCGCTGAAAGAGACTAAGGAAGTACAAACTGAATATGAGGAAAAAACCTCCCAGGTCACGGAGAAATCACAGGAAACCGAGCCGGAAGTACAGGATCTGGAAAACCAGATTTTAAGGACTGCCTCCGGAAAGTTTTTTCAGAAATATCCGGTGGATGAAGCCTTTATGGGATGGATTGAAACGAAGTATGGGAGCGGTGTGCTGCAGAGTCTGTATACACAGCTGGAAAACGGAAATCAGGACCCGGATCTGTGGTATCGGTTTACCGGAAACAGTATGCATGTTCTGTGGCTTATGTATTGCAGGCAGCAACAGTATATGTCGTATTCGTATGAGGATGTGATCTGGAAAGAAGCATCCGATCCGGCATGCATCCGTCTGGATTTTGTCGGGGATATCTGTCTGGATGAGAATTGGTGTACGGGGAAGACGGCAAAGAATCACATGGCGGATTATTTTTCCGATGAAGTAAAAAAGGAACTGATTTCGGCAGATTTTACGATGGCAAACAATGAGTTTGCTTATACAACACGGGGACAGCGGCAGGTTGGCAAAGCATACTGTTTTCGGGCAGATCCCAAAGATGCCGGATTCCTGCGCACACTGGGAATAGATATGGTCTCTGTGGCAAATAATCATGTGTTTGATTATGGTGAGCAGGGATTTTTAGATACGCTGGATGCATTGCATGCAGCGGGAATTCCGTACAGTGGTGGTGGCAGAAATCTGACAGAGGCAAGCGCTGTGCGTTATGTGGTCACAGGTGGACGAAAGATTGCGATTGTATCTGCAACGGAAATCGAAAGGTTTTATCATTTTACACAGAAAGCCCAGAAGGAGAAACCGGGAGTATTAAAGACCCAGCAGGAAGAGGTATGGAAGAAAGAACTGAAGCGTGCGAAGAAGAACAGTGATTATGTGATCGCGTATGTTCACTGGGGAACAGAAGGAAAGATCCATTATGGGCAGGATCAGACAGAGATTGCAGACCTTTGTGTAAAAGCTGGTGCAGACGCCGTGATTGGTGGACATCCGCACCGTCTGCAGGGCGTTGAGTTTATAAAAAATGTGCCGGTGGCATACAGCGTGGGAAATTTCTGGTTTTCTACCGGAAAACTTTACACAACGATTGCACAGATTCAGATTGATGATTCCGGCAGTCTGAAATTGCGGATGATTCCGTGCATACAGGATTCGCTTACGCCTTCGATTCTGACAGAAAAAAAACAGATCAAAGCATTTTATCATTATCTGGCAGACATCTCCAATCATGTGGGAATTGATGAGGACGGATTCTTTTATCCGTATAAAAATGTCGAAAAACCGGGAGTTTCTCCTTATGCCTATACGTCCGGAAGGCGTTATGGACAGTATTTTGATGATGTGGATCTGGATTTAAAATCGATAGATATCGTGGGAAATTTGCAGTGAACACTTGCAATCCCGTTCAAATTATGTAATATAATAAGTGTTTGTGTAACAATAATGAAGTACCATAGTATAGGATTGTTACAATGGAAAGAGAGGATGAATTATGAGCAAAAAACCTGTTGTTTTAATGGTTCTTGACGGTTATGGTCTGAATGACCGTACAGAGGGAAATGCCATTGCGCTGGCAAATACCCCGGTGATGGATAAATTAATGAAGGAATGTCCTTTTGTAAAAGGACAGGCTTCCGGTCTGGCAGTAGGACTTCCGGACGGACAGATGGGTAACTCTGAGGTTGGACATATGAATATCGGTGCCGGTCGCATTATTTACCAGGATCTGACCAGAATTACTAAGGCAATCGAAGACGGTGACTTTTTCGAGAATAAGGCACTGCTTGCAGCCATGGATAATTGTAAGAAAAATGATTCGGACCTGCATCTGTGGGGACTTCTTTCCGATGGTGGTGTGCACAGTCATATTACACATCTTTACGGACTGCTTGAGATGGCAAAGAAGCAGGGACTGAGCAAGGTATATGTTCATGCATTCTTAGACGGACGTGATACACCTCCTGCATCCGGAAAAGAATTTATCGAAGAACTGGAAAAGAAGATGAAAGAGATCGGTGTTGGAAAGATTGCTTCTTTATCCGGACGTTACTATGCAATGGATCGTGATAATAACTGGGATCGTGTACAGAAAGCCTATGATTCCCTGACAAAGGGTGAGGGCGTACAGGCAGAAGATGCGGTTAAGGCAATGGAAGATTCCTATGCAAAGGATGTAACAGACGAGTTCGTACTTCCTACCGTAATTACAGAGAATGGAAAACCGGTCTCTGTTGTAAAAGAGAATGATTCCGTGATCTTCTTTAACTTCCGTCCGGACCGTGCCCGTGAAATGACACGTGCATTCTGTGATGACAAGTTTACCGGATTTGACCGTCCGTTCATTAAGACAACATTTGTCTGCTTTAAGGACTATGATGAGACGATCCCGAACAAGCTGATCGCATTTGAAAAAGAGCATATTGTAAATACATTCGGTGAGTACCTGGCAAAGTGCGGAAAGACACAGCTTCGTCTGGCCGAGACAGAGAAGTATGCACATGTTACATTCTTCTTTAATGGCGGAGTGGAAGAGCCAAACGTTGATGAGGCACGTCTGCTGGTAAATTCCCCGAAGGATGTTGCAACATATGATCTGAAGCCGGAAATGAGTGCTCCGGAGGTTGGTATGGATCTTGTTGAGGCTATTAAGTCAGACAAGTATGATGTGATCGTTATCAACTTTGCAAACCCGGATATGGTCGGACATACAGGTGTGATTCCGGCAGCCATCAAGGCAGTCGAGCGTGTGGACGGACTGGTAGGAGATGCAGTCCAGGCGGTGAAGGATATGGATGGTGTTCTGTTTATCTGTGCAGATCATGGAAATGCAGAGAAAATGATTGACTACGAAACAGGTGAGCCACATACTGCCCATACAACCAATCCGGTACCGTTTATTCTCGTAAATGCGGATCCGAAGTATACACTGCGTGAGGGCGGATGCCTGGCAGATATTGCCCCGACCCTGCTTCAGATTATGGGATTAGAGCAGCCGAAAGAGATGACCGGAAAGAGTTTGTTAATCGAAAAATAAAAGAATAAGGAGAGCGAAAATGAAGGAATTTAAACCATTCAAAGAAGGAAAAGTAAGAGAAGTCTATGATAACGGAGACAGCCTGATCATTGTAGCTACTGACCGTATTTCCGCATTTGACAACATTTTAAAGAACAGGATTACGGACAAGGGCGCAATTCTGACCCAGATGTCAAAGTTCTGGTTTGATTTTACAAAGGATGTTGTTCCGAATCATATGATCTCTGTAGACGTAAAGGATATGCCGGAATTTTTCCAACAGGAGCGTTTTGACGGAAACAGCATGATGTGCAAGAAGCTTGAGATGCTCCCAATCGAGTGTATCGTTCGTGGCTATATCACAGGAAGCGGCTGGGCAAGCTACAAAGAAAACGGCACGGTGTGCGGCATTAAGCTTCCAGAAGGACTGGTAGAGTCTGATAAGCTTCCGGAGCCGATTTATACACCGAGTACCAAGGCAGATCTGGGCGATCATGATGAGAATATTTCCTTCGAGCAGTCTGTAGATGTGTTGGAGAAAATTTATCCTGGAAAAGGACTTGATTACGCAACACAGATCAAGGATTGCACCATCGCTCTCTACAAGAAATGTGCAGAGTATGCACTTTCCAAAGGAATTATCATTGCAGATACCAAGTTTGAGTTCGGTCTGGACGAGAACGGTAAAGTCGTTCTCGGTGATGAGATGCTTACACCGGACAGCTCCAGATTCTGGCCACTGGAAGGGTACAAGCCGGGACAGGGACAGCCTTCTTTCGATAAGCAGTATGTCAGAGACTGGCTCAAGGCAAATCCGGACAATGATTTCCTTCTTCCGGAAGAAGTTGTTACAAAGACCGTTGATAAGTACAAAGAAGCATATGAGCTTCTGACAGGTAAGCCTTTTACAAGATAGATATAGGAGATCACAATGATTCAGAATAACAGTTATGATGCGGATACACTTCATGAGGAGTGTGGCGTCTTCGGAATGTATGATTTTGACGGTGCAGATGTAGCATCGACAATATATTATGGACTGTTTGCCCTGCAGCACCGTGGCCAGGAGAGCTGCGGTATTGCAGTCAGCGATACCAGCGGTCCTAAGGGCAAGGTTCTTTCCTACAAGGGAATGGGACTTGTAAATGAAGTGTTCGCACCGGAAAATCTTGAGCAGATGAAGGGGGACATCGGAGTCGGACATGTACGTTACTCAACGGCCGGTTCTTCTACCCGTGAAAATGCCCAGCCACTCGTGTTAAATTATGTCAAAGGTACATTGGCACTTGCCCACAACGGCAATCTGATCAATGCACCACAGCTTCGCAAGGAGCTGGAATATACGGGAGCAATTTTCCAGACCACCATTGATTCTGAGGTGATTGCCTACTATATCGCAAGGGAGCGGTTGAATTCCCAGTCAGCAGAAGAAGCTGTGCGCCGTGCGTGCCAGCGTCTTAAGGGAGCTTACGCACTGGTTGTGGCAAGTCCGCGTAAATTGATCGGGGCGCGTGACCCATACGGCTTTAAGCCGCTTTGTATCGGAAAGCGTGACAATTCTTATATTATCACATCGGAAACCTGTGCACTTGACACCATTGGTGCAACATTTGTGCGTGATGTGCTGCCGGGAGAAGTTGTGACCATTTCTCCGGAAAAAGGTATTGAGTCCGATATGACCATGGCACTTCCGAAAGAAAAGGAAGCACGCTGTATTTTTGAGTACATCTATTTTGCAAGACCGGACAGTCATATTGACGGGGTGAGTGTATATGCAAGCCGGATCAAGGCCGGAAAGTTTCTGGCACAGGATTCGCCGGTAGAGGCAGATCTGGTGACAGGTGTGCCGGAGTCCGGAAATGCTGCAGCACTTGGCTATTCTCTGGCATCCGGGATTCCGTATGGTACAGCCTTTGTCAAGAACGGCTATGTAGGACGTACGTTTATCAAGCCAAAGCAGAGCAGCAGGGAATCCAGCGTACAGGTGAAGCTGAATGTGCTGCGTGAGGCAGTGGCAGGGAAACGTGTCATTATGATCGATGATTCGATTGTAAGAGGTACGACATCGGATCGTATTGTGCGCATGTTAAGGGATGCAGGAGCAACCGAGGTGCATGTACGCATCAGTTCTCCTCCATTTTTATGGCCTTGTTATTTCGGAACCGATATTCCGGCGCGTGAGCAGTTGATTGCCTACAACCGTACGATTGAAGAGATCCGCCAGATTATCGGAGCAGATTCCCTTGGTTATCTCGGAATCGACCGTCTGAAAGAAATGGCGGAAGGACTTCCGATCTGTACCGGCTGTTTTACGGGCAAATACCCGATGAAACCGCCGAAACAGGACATTCGCGGTGAGTATTATGACAAAGAGATTGATCTTGAGCGCAAGATGAGCCGATAAGTTGTTACCAATGTAATCAAATAAAAGGAGAAGAACATGAGCACAGACAGATATACAAGCCCTCTTTCCGAGCGTTATGCCAGCAAGGAAATGCAGTACATTTTTTCCCAGGATATGAAGTTTTCCACATGGAGAAAACTCTGGATCGCACTGGCTGAGACAGAGATGGAACTCGGACTTTCCGAGAATGGAAAGCCGGTCATCACACAGGATATGATTGATGAGATGAGAGAACATGTCAATGATATTAATTATGATGTAGCAGTCGCACGTGAAAAACTGGTGCGTCATGATGTCATGAGTCATGTGTATGCTTATGGACAGCAGTGCCCGAAGGCAGCCGGTATCATTCATCTGGGGGCTACTTCCTGCTATGTCGGAGATAATACAGACATCATCATTATGAATGAGGCATTAAAGCTCGTACATAAAAAACTGGTCAGCGTGATTGCGGAGCTGTCCAATTTTGCAGAAAAATATAAGGATCAGCCGACCCTTGCATTTACGCATTTCCAGCCGGCACAGCCGACAACAGTCGGAAAGCGTGCAACACTCTGGACACAGGAGTTTCTGATGGATCTGGAGGATCTGGAGTATGTACAGAGTACGTTAAAACTGCTCGGATCGAAAGGAACGACTGGTACACAGGCAAGTTTCCTGGAACTTTTTGACGGGGATCAGGAGACGATCGATAAGATTGATCCGATGATCGCAGAGAAAATGGGATTTAAGTCCTGCTATCCGGTTTCCGGACAGACCTATTCCCGTAAAGTGGATACCCGTGTTTTAAATGTTTTAGCAGGGATTGCTGCCAGTGCGCATAAGATGTCTAACGATATCCGTCTTCTGCAGCATTTAAAAGAAGTAGAGGAGCCATTTGAAAAGAACCAGATCGGATCTTCTGCGATGGCATACAAGCGCAACCCGATGCGGAGTGAGCGTATCGCTTCCCTGTCCCGCTATGTGATGGTAGATGCATTAAATCCGGCCATTACTTCTGCAACACAGTGGTTTGAACGTACACTTGATGATTCTGCAAACAAGCGTCTGTCGGTTCCGGAAGGATTCCTTGCAATCGATGGTATCCTGGATCTGTGCTTAAATGTTGTAGATGGCCTGGTGGTATATCCGAAGGTAATTTACAAGCACTTTATGGCAGAGATTCCATTCATGGCAACCGAAAATATTATGATGGATGCCGTAAAAGAGGGTGGAAACCGTCAGGAACTGCACGAGAAAATCCGTCAGCTGTCCATGCAGGCAGGAAAGACCGTCAAGGAAGAGGGTAAGGATAACAATCTGGTAGATCTGATTGCAGCAGATCCGGCTTTTGGTCTGACAAAAGAACAGATCGAGGCAAACTTAAAACCAGAGCTGTATGTGGGTCGTGCACCGCGTCAGGTGGAAGTATTCCTGCGTGATGTGGTTCGTCCAGTGCTGGATGCACACAAAGAGGAACTCGGCGTTACTGCAGAAATTAACGTATAAATGAACCTATAAACAGACCGGTCGGTTATGCTAAGAGACCTCCCATAACATGGGAGGTCTTTCTTTTTCTTTGGATTTGAATAAATTTCTTTCTTTTTCACACAATAATGAAAAAAGGAGGACAATAGGAATGGGTCTGATGATCAAAATTATTGAAATTCATGGAAGGGAAATTCTGGATTCAAGAGGAAATCCTACGGTTGAGGTGGAAGTGACCGCGCAGACAGAGACAACGGGAAAGAAGACTACGGGCAGGGAATCTGTGCCATCCGGAGCCAGTACCGGAAGATTTGAGACGATTGAGCTGCGGGATGGACAGGAACGTTATTTTGGGCTTGGAGTACAGCGCGTTGTGGATCACATCAACACAAAGATCCGCAGGGAGCTGTTGGGAATGAATGTGCTGGAACAGGTACAGATTGACCGCAAACTTGTGGAACTGGATGGGACAGACAACAAAGGAAATCTGGGGGCCAATGCTTTACTTGGTGTTTCTTTAGCCTGTGCGCGCTGCGCAGCGGCAGCACTGGATATGCCGCTGTACCGTTATCTGGGAGGACCGAATGCAAAAAAATGGCCGATGCCGATGATGAATGTCATAAATGGCGGAGCTCACGCTAAGAATTACCTGGATTTTCAGGAATTTATGATTGTACCGGTCGGAGCCGAGTCGTTTCCGGATGCACTCCGGATGGGTGCGGAAATTTATCATTTTCTGAAAAAAATTTTGCAGAAAGAAGGCAAACTGACGGCAGTGGGGGATGAAGGCGGATTTGCACCGGATTTTTCCAGTGCGGGAGAAGTGTTTGCATGTCTGCAGCGTGCCGTGGAGGAAGCCGGATATAAGGTGGGCAGCGATGTTGCATTTGCCATGGATGCGGCAGCATCCGAGCTGTACAGTGAGGAAGACGGAATGTATCATTTTCCGGGAGAAGCGCAGACACATGCAGAGGTGGATGTCAATCTGCGGCGTCCGGACACGCAGGGCGGTGCCTATACATCTGACGCACAAGTGAAAACGCAGGAGATCACCGAAAAAAAAGAAGTCCTGCGCAGTGCACAGGAAATGATTTCGCTGTATGAAGAACTTACCACGGAATATCCGCTGATTTCTATTGAGGACGGTCTGGATGAAGACGACTGGGAAGGCTGGCAGGAATTGACAAAGCGCATGAAAGAACAGGTGATGCTGGTGGGAGATGATCTGTTTGTCACGAATGTGAAACGAATCCGGTGCGGAATGGATCTTAAGGTGGCAAATGGTGTGCTGATTAAGGTCAATCAGATCGGAACGCTTACGGAAGCCATGGATGCGATTGAACTGGCACAGAAGAACGGCTATAAGGCAATTATTTCACATCGTTCCGGAGAAACGGAAGATTCTTTTATTGCAGATCTCGCGGTGGCGGTAAATGCCGGCTGGATCAAGACAGGCGCTCCGTGCAGAGGAGAGCGCACTGCCAAGTATAACCAGCTTCTGCGGATCAGTGAAACATTATAAGAGATTCAGACGTTTGGACATGATCTCCGGATTGACCGCTTCCGAGATGGTGGTGTGTTTGTCGATCCGTCCGTCTTTATAAAGCTGTAAGATGCTGCTGTCCATGGCGATCATATTTTCTGCGGCAGAAGTGTAGATAATACCGTTGATCTGGCGCAATGCAGCACGAAGTGCCGTCAGATAGCTTGCGGTATCGGTATTGATCTCCCGCTGGGAAACAATGCTTTCCATTTCGCCGGTCCGGGAACCGATTGCAATCCAGCTGGCGTACATCTGGGAAAAGATGCCGGACAGCAGCAGTGCTTTGTCGAATGATTCCCCGTGGCGGATATTCTCGTGACATTTGTCGATAAGTGCCTGCATATGCGGATTATTGACAAGTTCGCGTGCCAGGGTAAGACCGATATTACTGTCGAGTCCGCTGGAGAGAACCAGATACAGGCAGTTTGCAACGCGTCCGGAGGCAACCGTCATGGCAAGTTTCTGTCCGAGGAACAATACGCGCCCGAGATCGGTGTGATATAAAATCATACAGATGATAAGCAATACCAGAAAGGTCATGACTGCAGCGTAATCAAAACAGATTCCTTTCTCAGAGGTGAAAACCTCATCGATATCGGGAAGATATCCGCTTGTTACACTGGAAGCTTTGGAATAATCATAGGTAAAATGTGTAATGATATATTTATATACACTGCTGATGATGTCCAGATCGCTGGAAGCACCGTCTGCAAGTTCTTCGGCCTTGGCCACAGGGAGGGAATCGGCGGTGAAGTTCACGTACTGGTTCGGATACAGATAAGGCTTCAGCGGATCTGTAAGTGTGACAGAAAATGTCTCGGAGAGCAGCGTTGTGTAACGGTCATCGGAAACATTTTCGTAGACACCGACCTGATAGGTTCCATCTCCGGAAGTAAGGGGAAAGGTACTATAATCTTTGTAAAGACTGTATGTATATGTGATGCCGTCTGTCCCGGTCAGCTGCAGTATGGGTTTGGCATTGAAACCGGTGTATTTTGCCATAATATATCCTTCTTGCGTGTGGGAGATATCAATAGCTGCAGTATCTGCTGTAAAAGTTTTGAGACCGTCTGCCTGCGGGGTAAGCACCTGTGGGGGGTGATCCGTATGGGAGGCAGCTTCTGTGGCCGGGGTCTGGTTGTGCGTGGCAGAGGGCTGATCCTTGTTTTGGGAACATCCACCAGTGAACAGACTGACACACAGTAATATAATCGGAATAAATCTGTACATTTGACAGGATTTCATGGTATACTCCTAATGATACAGTAAGTTCTATATTATCTGTGTTATATTATAAAGTGGAAATGAAAAGGAAAATTATGAAATATAAAAAAATGTTGAAAAGACTTTTCTTTTATGATATAATTAGTTAGTCGTGAGTTTAGAATTAGGAGGTGGAAATCGTGACCGTTTTAAATACGATTTTAACTATTGTATTTATTATACTGAGTATTGTAATTACAGTGATTATCTTAATGCAGGAGGGGAAATCTGCAGGTCTTGGCGCGATCGCTGGAGCAGCAGATACTTACTGGGGCAAAAATAAGGGACGTTCCATGGAAGGAATGCTTGTAAAGCTTACAAGAATTTTTGTGATTCTGTTCCTTGTCATTGCAATGGTTCTGAATTTGGGAATCTGGTAGAAACCAGAAGCTGTCGATTACATCGGCAGCTTTTTTCATTATATAAGGAGAAGATCTGGGTATGGACGCAAAGTATGAACAGCGGAAAAAAATGATATATGACTTTATGTGCGATGATATGTATGTCCCGATGAAAATCAAGGAACTGGCGATCGTCCTCGGTGTGAAAAAAGATCAGCGCCCACAGTTGGAACAGATTCTGAATGATTTGATGATGGAGGGGTGCATCGTCTGCTCCAAGAGAGGAAAGTTCAGCAAATCGGAAGAGAAAAAGATCGTAGGCACGTTTCAGGCACATCCGAAAGGATTTGGATTTGTCAGCGTGGAGGGGGAAAAGGAAGATATCTTTATTCCGGAATCCGAAACTAACGGTGCGATGCATATGGATACGGTAGAGATTTCCGTATCACCGGCAGTGACCGGACGCCGCAGGGAGGGAAAGGTGCTGCATGTGCTTGAGAGGGGCATGAAGCAGGTGGTGTGCACGTATCAGCTGAATAAAAATTTTGGCTTTGCAGTGCCGGATAATCCAAAGTTTGGTTCGGATATTTTTATTCCGCTGGAGCGTTCGAAAGGAGCTGTAAACGGTCATAAAGTCGTTGTTGAAATCACACAGTACGGGAAAAAGGGAAAGAATCCGGAAGGAAAAGTGGTGGAGATTCTCGGGCATATCAATGATCCGGGGGTGGATATCCTTTCTATTGTGCGCGCTTACGGGCTTCCGGTGGAATTTGATCCGAAGGTCATGACGCAGGTAGAGCATGTGGCAAAGCCGGTATCGGAAGCGGATATGGCAGGACGCATGGATCTGCGCGACTGGCAGATGGTGACCATCGATGGCGAAGATGCCAAGGATCTGGATGATGCGGTGTCACTTACCATGGATCATGAAAATTATATTCTGGGTGTGCATATTGCGGATGTGTCCAATTATGTGCAGGAGCACAGTGCTCTTGACACGGAAGCGTTGAAGAGAGGAACTTCTGTATATCTGGTGGACCGGGTGATTCCGATGCTGCCGCATGCCCTGTCAAACGGAATCTGTTCCCTCAACCAGGGGGAAGAGAGGCTGGCACTCAGCTGCATCATGACGGTCAATCCTAAGGGCGAAATTATCGATCACACAATCACAGAGTCCGTTATCTGCGTGGACCGGCGTATGACGTATACCAATGTGAAAAAAATTCTGGCAGACCATGATCCGGAGGTGATGGCGGAATATGAGCCACTGGTTCCGATGTTTGAAAAGATGGCAGAACTGGCAGCAATTCTTCGCAAAAAGCGTATGAAGCGTGGTTCCATCGACTTTGATTTTCCGGAAACAAAGGTAATACTGGATAAGAATGGAAATCCGGTAGATATCCGTCCGTATGACCGCAATGTGGCAACGAAACTGATCGAGGATTTCATGCTTGCTGCAAACGAGACGGTGGCAGCCGAATATTACTGGAGAGAACTTCCGTTTGTCTATCGTACGCATGAGCAGCCAGATTCGGAAAAAATACAGAAACTATCCACGTTTATCAATAATTTCGGGTACTCTCTCCACATAGGAAGTGATGAGGTGCATCCGAAAGAACTGCAGAAGCTGCTGGAAAAAATCGACGGAACTTCGGAGGAACCGCTGATCAGCCGTCTGACCCTTCGCTCGATGAAGCAGGCACGCTATACGGTGGAAAATACCGGGCATTTTGGTCTGGCAGCGGATTGTTACTGCCATTTTACTTCACCGATCCGCCGGTATCCGGATCTGCAGATCCACCGGATTATCAAGGACAGTCTGCGGGGGCGTCTGGGCGAAAAGCGCATTGGCCACTATACGCAGATACTGCCGGAGGTTGCAAAGCATGCCAGTGAGATGGAACGGCGTGCAGATGAGGCCGAGCGGGAGACAATTAAGCTGAAAAAAGTGCAGTATATGGAAAACCATATCGGAGAAACCTTTGCCGGTGTTATTTCCGGAGTCGCAGAGTACGGATTTTTCGTGGAGCTGGAAAATACTGTGGAGGGTCTGGTACGTGTGACTTCCCTCACCGATGATTTTTATCAGTATTATGAAGAAACTTATGAACTGGTGGGAGAAGCAACGAACCGCAGGTTTAAACTGGGGCAGCAGGTGCGTGTGACGGTGGATAACTGTGACCGGATCATGCGGACGATTGATTTTACACTTGCAGATTCTGACGAAAATTGATGGAATTCTTAAAATTTTCAAAATAAAAGCAGCAGTTTATTGCATTTTGCAGGAAAATCATATACACTGAGTTTACAGAACAAAAAGGAGGGAGCCGGGATGGCGAAACAACCGAAGAAGTTAATAGCCAACAATAAAAAAGTCTATCACGATTATTTTCTCGAAGAGACTTTTGAAGCCGGTATCGCTCTTGCTGGAACCGAAGTAAAGTCCATGCGCATGGGCAAGTGCAGCATCAAGGAATCCTTTATCCATATTGAAAATGGGGAGGTGATCCTCTATGGTATGCATATCAGCCCATATGAGAAGGGAAATATTTTCAACAAAGATCCGCTCCGGCCGCGCAAGCTTCTGATGCACAAGAAAGAGATTCAGAAGATGGTCGGTAAGATCGCGCAGAAAGGATACACGATTGTTCCAGTGGAAGTATACTTCAAAGGAAGTCTTGTAAAAGTGCAGGTTGCTCTGGCAAAAGGAAAGAAGCTTTACGATAAGCGTCAGGACATTGCCAAAAAAGACCAGCGGCGGGAAGCCGAACGGGATTTCAAAGTGCGGAATCTTGGATAGGTGTTTCGCAAAAAACAGGCGGGAGGCAAGAGTTATATTTTTGCTCCGCAAAAACATAACAGGGGCTAGTAATGGTTTCGACAGGGATCATGCAGCTGGAGAAGCGAGTCGTACGGGATACGTTAAATTCCACAATTAAAATTAAACGCTGAAGATAATTTAGCATACGCTGCCTAATGGCAGCAGTCTGACCTAGGGCACTCACACTTTAGGATCCAGGCTTCGACTCTGTGAGAAACGACGCAGGCTAAGCTTTGCACCTGTGGGCGTATCATGAAGCTACTAAAACCGCAAGGATGTTTGTTTTCGTGTGGCGGAGGGAATGTCAAAGAATAAACTACACTCGTAGAAGGACAGGGAATTGGTTTTTGGACACGGGTTCGACTCCCGTCTAGTCCACTAAAAAAGGTGCTTAAATAAGCACCTTTTTATTTTTCGTGTGAACTTTCGTGTGAACTTTTGTCGATAAAGTTATTGAAATAATCGTCTATTTTGTGATCTACGGCGATTCGTTCTGCCCGATACGTCTGCATGTAGGTTCCTTTCATGATCTTATCTGTTTTCCACCCTCCGCGTTCCATTGCATATTTGTCCGGAACGTTCAGCATTGCCATCACTGACGCGTTCACGTGCCGCAAATCGTGGAAAGACATATGAGGTAGATCATTCTTCTTAAGCATATAAGTAAAACGGTTTGCGACAGCCTTTGCGCTTATAGTGACCAATCTATCAGTAGGTACTTTGTCAATCAATTCTTTAATGTATTTCGGCATCAGTAACATTCTGTTACGAGCGTCATTCTTTGCAATATTTTTGTCAATTTCTTTCCCATCAACTGTGACGGTAACCTGATCTATAAAAATATAATCCCCTTTTATAGACCCGGACTTGGTTAATCCTTTTATTTCCGATAGTGTGAAACTTAACCACATTGCAAGCAACACTGGCAATTCAATCTCTGTTCCTTTTACCATGTTGAAAATTACATCCGGTGATGAAATGTCGTGTATAACTTTTGCCGGAGTTGGCAGTTTTACATCCAATATGGTTCCAGGGGAATATTTTTTTATCACTGTGGATATAAGACCATATTCGTTTACTACTGTTTTGGAAGATATGGGCTTTCCCTTGCAACGTCTGGAATCGGATTTTCTTTTACACTCTTCGTTTATGGCACGCTGCATAATATCGCTGTTTATTTTGCTGATCGGAACATTCATAACGGTTTTAAAGGCGTTATCCTTGATGGTTTTATATCCTGATATAGTAGTGGCAGATAATACCTCTGAATAGGTTTCTATGTACCTGTCAATCCCTTCTATGAGCGTCATAGCTGTAGTTGGAGTGGATTTTTTAGTAAAGGCAAACTGTGACGCCAAGTATTCAGACTCTTTTTTCGTATCGGCTGTAAAAGACCGCATATGTTTTTTCTTTTTCCCGTCTGGCAAAACTTCTGTGTAGTCGTATACTTGTGTTCTCCATTTGCCGGATGGTAGTTTTTTTGCTTTAGCCATATTGTATCCTCCTAAAAATAGGCGCAAAAATAGCGCGGTAGTTGATTTATCGCGCTCCGAATGATACAATATGCTTGTTCACGGCGTGTATCTTCGGAGCACGTTTGCCGTCTCGGTGTTCCAGCACCGGGGCGGTTTTTATTATACAATTACAAAAACTTTTGGTACTAAGCAGAGCAATAATAAAACAATTATAACAACGGTTATAATCAGTGGAAGAGTCTTTCTTTCATGCTCCTCTACTTTTTCCTGTTTCATTTCATCTTTTGGAAGTCCATGACGCACTGTATTTGAATATTGTAGATTATTTCCACAATATATGCAGCGCGTTGATCCTGGAGTATTTAATTTCCAACAATGATTGCACTGAATTTTATCCCCGTTTTCTTCCATATATGTATGCACGTCATATCCACATTTGGGGCAGTGAATAGTTTCAGTACTAATTAAGTCTCCACATTCTGGACATTTGAATAGTGCCATATTAGTATTCTCCTTTAATCATATTGTCAAATTCCCTTACTCTATTTTGAATTTTTAAATCCCATTTCTGCCCATCAAACATTTGACCAGATAACATTTCGTGGATGTATTGTTTGAATTCGCTATATGTAAAGAAACTTGGAGGTTTATTGATAAATAACAATTCATAATTTATATAAGGTTCTTGGCTTGCTAATTTTTCGGTATCTTTATTTGGCTTTGGAACAATATAACTGTTGTAAGAATTGGGGAAAACGCCATGCTCCAACGAGCTATATGCGTGAAAACAAAAACACGTTTGTATATACAAATTTTCAACGTAGTTAGTTAATATAACATCGGCAGGAACATTGTTGGTTGTTTTCTTTGATTCTTCAATTAGCATATTGTATAGTTGTAAAGATATTGAACCAACATCTTCGAAGTCCCTATGGCGTTCAAAAAAGAACTTCCTATTTGTTAAAATCTGAAACATTGTGTCATAAAAGTTCCTGTGGTATCGTCCGCCATTAGGTATTCTGTTATCATTAAATTCTGCGAGTGAAATCAAATATAAATATTTATGTAGTGGCACATAATCTTCATTTACTGCAAGGTAAGAATGCCCCTTTTCAGAAAGAATATATAATGGATTTTCACTGAGTATTCTATTTACCTCAGAAGAAGAAAGCTCATTTGCAATTCGTTGCGCCAATTCGGATTTATTACCAGTCTTTTTTACTCCTACACTTTCGGCTATTGTTTTTAATTCTTGAGAATTATATTTTGCAATAAGTGTATTTATTATATCCGCCCGCATAATATATTTTTCTGAAATCAAGAACTGAGTATAGGAGTCAAAATTGATAATACCGAGATCATGCAACCTGTTTTGCGAAAAGCTATGTAAATTGCGAGCCCCTTTTGAAAAACAGGATAATATATCTATCAGAGCATATTCTTGTTTTTCAGAAGAAGAAGCTTCTCGATAGTAATTATAATTAACTTTTTGATATTGATGTTGACTCCAATAAGACAGTATTTCCATAACATGCTCATGAGTTGAGGCAGGACCAATATAATTTTCTGTTTGATGAGCAGTATTATCACACTTAATGTTATTTGATTGAAAATGAGAGTCTCTAAAATCAGATTCTTTGTATAGATTCTCTATTTTGAAAAAATTCAAGATTTTATCAAAAAACATAATTGTTCTCCCTAAATCAAGATTTTATTTTTAAAATTCATGATTTTTTTATCATATCCAGCGATTCTTGCTATCTGATCTGCCGATATGCCTGGATTTTCTAAAATCAATTCGTCTGGTATAAGTAGCTCAGCGGCAAATGTATTTGCTTCAATTTCCATCTTGGATGTGAGCAGCAAAGTTTTGTTCCTTATAAAGTAACAATTCTCTTTCCTGTGCATAATCGAGTGTGCAAGCTCATGAGCCATTACGAGCCGCATTTCATTTTCTTCCAGATCTTCGTTCAGAAATACACATTTATGGTTTTTTAGGAACATATAACATCCAGCGCGACTGCCAAGCTCTCCAATTTGAACCTCTACATTTAGGCTTTTTGCAAGATCATATGGATTTCTGGTATTAAATTTTCTTACATAATAATTGACTAACTGTTTTATGTCTTTTCTCAATTATGTAACACCTACTTTTTGTTTTTGTTAGGATTATATTTTTCTTTATTGATCGGTTTTAATTTGCGCATCATCAATTCTATTTGCCCGAGCAGCAACTCGGCATCATCTTTTGGTATCGGTTCTCCGTCATAGGATAGTGGACCAGCAGATTCATCTAATAATTTGTTGCGCATATTTTCCATGTCTTTGGCAATATCTCTTTCATCCGATGCAGTAATGGCATAAGGATCATCTATTTGTGTTCCCCCTGTCATTAGATAGTCCATTGTTACATTGAAGTATTCGCATATTGCCTTTGCTGTTTTTGCAGAGCATTCAGAACCTTTATTTTTCCATGTACTTATTGTAGATGAATTAATTCCAGTATCTTTGCAAAAACGATACGGTGTTATGCCTTTTTCCTTGCATAGCTTTTCAAATATTTCATACATAATTTTCCCTCTTTCTAAAATATCTCGGGAAAACGAAATAAAACTATTGACAAGTTCTGTATAACGAGATATAGTATAGACATACCTCGGTAATACGAACTGATTCGTTGACCAGACGAGATAATTCGGTTTAGTGATTTAATTCGTTTTGACAAACTTAATATATCACTAAACCGAGGTATACACAAGTATAAAATCCATACAAAAAGGAGGGATATTTTTGTCGAAAATGTACACTTGTGACGAAGTTGCAGAGAGATACAAGGTAAAAGTCATTACGGTATGGGATTGGATTCGCCAGAAGAAACTCAATGCAATCAAGCTCGGCAGAGAATACAGAATTTCTGAGGACGATTTGACAAGGTTTGAGAATGAGCGAAAAACAATTCGTACCTAAGAGCAGGGTATAGCATTGTGCGTCCAATAAAACGGACAGCAGAAGGGAGAGTGAGAACGTGGAGGCAGTAGATAAGCTTATAGAAGCATTAGCAATTCATATCAGTGAAGTCATTTCATCTGGTAAAGAACGTGAACATGAGGTCGCAGAGAAGACAAAGGCTCTTGCAGAGCTGGTGTCCGCAAGAGCCATGTACTTTCAGAAACCCTGTATAGAAAGTGTTGAAAAAGGTGTTATGAGAGCTGTTTCATCAGCCATTCATGGTACTGGCGAAGAATTTCAAGGCTGATTGATGTGGAAAGTGCAGACGCATTGGTGACTGGATTGCTATTTACATCTACACTTTCTGCACCACGGGCAATGATCTCTGATTGATCTAAAGCTTGTACAAAAGCATCAAAATTTTGCATTTAGTGAGATCTCCTTTCGTAATACTCGGACGCGGCAACGTCCTGTAAGGAGATTATAACACGAAGAACATAGGAGAGAAAGTAACAGAAGGGAGCGTGAGAAAATGCCGAAAACGAATCTTGCGCAGAGCGCCACAAAGAAGAAAATGGCCTACGTTCGCGGAATGATGGCGGGCGGACAGGCACAACAAGGCAAAGATCCGGCAGACCTTGCACCGAAGTATGGAGTTACGGAAAAGACAATCCAGAACTGGATCAGAAAGCCGGAAAGAATGAATGTCGAGAACTTTTTCCGTCTGGCTGATGATCTTGGATTGAAGATCACAGTTGAGTTTCGGAACATCCCGGAATAGGAGCAGGACATGAAAGAAAGAACATTTAAAATCGGAATTGTAGTTATGGCGCTTGGCGCAATGGCTATGGACTCGAAAGGAGTTGGCTGGATAATTGCCGCAGGAATGGTAATTTCTGGCGCGGTGATCGCACATGTGGCATACACACTCGAGAGAGTGGAAAGAGAGCGGAAGGAAACCGAGCACCGTATACAGAAGCTCCGGAAAGCAAGCTGAAAGGAGAGATATGCACATCAGTGGAACGAGACCTGTAAAACCGGACAGGCAGATCCTTATCCCAACGTACCCGCGGAAGGGAAAGAAAAATGAAGGGGATTTTAAGGAGTTGCTGGATCTGGAAATAAAAAAGATGGAACCACAGAAGCCGGCCAAAGCACAGTGATTCCACCAATTGGGGGTTTTGTTTCTCTATATTTAGGAAAAACAAAAGAAAAAGTAAGTATTAAAAATAATACTGTATTTTTATTTTACAAGAAATAGATTGGATGTGCAAGTAAAATTATGAATTTATCACAGATAAAAAGCCTTGTAGCCGCTTACCTGAGCTGCAAGGACACAGAAAGAGTTATAAATGATGCCGGATCGGATTTACGATCTGCTGCAGAAGGGTAACGCAGATGAAATCTACCTTATCCGGATTGGAGCATGTCATGAGTAATATTCCAGATAATTACGATTTTTTTAAACAGCATGAAGCAGAACAGGAAAGCAAATTGGAAGAACGCCCGCTCTGTGATAACTGCGAAGAACCAATACAAGATGATTTTTATTATGACATCGGCGGCGAGATATACTGTGAAAATTGTATGGAGTCTTGCTTCCGGAAAACCTTTGAATGAATGGAGGACAAAATGAAAGATATTAACTTAGTTGTTGAGCAAAATTTGGGAAATATCGGTACAAATTTTGAGGAAATCAAGGCAGAACTGAAAGCTGGGCTTGAAGAATATAAAAACATGGTATTCACAGAAGATACAAAGGCAGAAGCCCAAAAGACGGTTGCAAGCCTTAGGAAACTGAAAAAGTCGGTAAATGATAAGAAACTGGAAGTCAAGAAGTCTTTTATGGCGCCATATACCAGTTTTGAGGCACAGGTGAAAGAGCTGGATAAATTGATTGATGAGCCAATTGCTTTTATAAATGAACAGGTGGAAGAGTTTGAGCACAAACGCGTGAAAGCAAAAAGAGCACTGATCAGTGAGATTTATACCGGAATCGTAAAAGAACATGGCGTGGCGGATGAATATCTGCCATTGGAGCGTATCTATGACAGAAGATGGGAAAATGCCACAACCTCACAGAAAGCTATTACAGAAGCTATTACAGCGCGTGTGGAACATGTGGAAAAAGATCTCGGCACTATCCGGCTGATGAATTCTGAATTTGAGGATAAAGGCTTGGCGAAGTATAAGGAAACGCTGGAATTATCAGATGCCATTGAAACCATGAACCAATATCAGAAGCAGAAAGAAGAGATTATTCGCAGAGAAAAAGAACGTGAGGAACGTATTAAGACAGAAAATGCGACTGCAACAGTGGAAGCGGTTCCGAATCCAGTAGATGAACTCAAAGCTTCAACAGAAGAATTCGTTGAACCGAAATCGGTTACGGACACTGTGAAATATGAAGTGATTGCTGACCCGTTCCAGATCGCACAACTTGAATCTGCTATGCGTGAGTATGGCATTAAATTCCGGAGGGTATAAGAATGGCAGAAGCGGCAAGAAAGAAAATAAACATTTACGAAGCCATTTCTCGATGTATGGAAGAGATCGGGGCAGTCGGCAAGGATGCAGTGAATAAGCAGCAGGGATTTAAGTACAGAGGAATTGATGCGGTTATGAACGCAATCAATCCGGCACTGGTAAAGAACCATGTGTTTATTGTTCCGGAAGTGCTGGAACAGCAGAGACAGGAGAGAACTACAAGCAAAGGTTCGGTGCTGATCTATTCTATTTGCCGGATCAAGTACACATTTTATGCCGAGGACGGTTCCTGTATCGAAGCAGTAACCGTTGGTGAGGGAATGGATTCCGGAGACAAGGCAACCAATAAGGCTATGGCTATTGCATTTAAGTATGCGTGCTTCCAAGTGTTTTGTATTCCGACAGAAGAAATGAAGGATCCGGACGAAGAAACACAGGACCAGGTGAAACCACAGTTCAATCCGGCAACACCAGAACAGTTGAGAAAACTGAATGAATTTATTATGGCTTATGCCGGAATGTGCAAAGATACCAAAGAATCCGATGTTACCGACTTATTAAAGAAAAAATACCACTATAACGGTACAAGTGATATTTCTTCCGAGTTGGCAGACAAGCTGATTGCACAGGTAGAGATGTGGTACAAGAAAAAGAAAGAAGCTGATGCCTAATGGAAACTACAGGTAAACTGACCGGAGCCTGCAGGACATTTGATGGAAACAACATCATCCTCACGTTCGAGGTTGATGCTTCTGCATCCGGTCAAATTAAAGAAATGAAGAAAGATGATCTGCTTCGGATAAAGGCGGTTAAGTATCGCCAGAAGCGTAGCCTTGATGCCAATGCATACGCATGGGCACTTATGACCAAGATTGCCAATCATCCGGATATCTCTTCCAGCAAAGAAGATGTATATGAGGATATGCTCCAGAAATATGGAATCTTTTACGAAGACGAAGATGGATATATCACTATTACAGTAAAAAAGACAGTAGACATGGCAAAGGTATCTGGTCATTGGAAACATATTAAAGATAACGGCAATTTTGCATCTTATCTGATGATTAAGGGATCGAGCGAATATAACACTGCAGAAATGGCACATTTTATTGACCGGATCGTGGAAGAAGCACAGGAGCTTGGAATTGAGACAGCCACACCGGATGAATTGGAACGCATGAAGCAGGAATGGGGTGCAGCATGAAAAGGCTCTGGAGCGTATTTACAGATGATATGGACCACTGCTATTTTACTGGAACAGCTCCGGTGGAGAGACACCATATCTGGGGCGGTTCCAACCGGAAGAATAGCGAGAAGTATGGTTTTGTGATCCCACTCCGGCCGGATCTGCATCCGAATGGAGCACAGGCAGGGAAGAACGCTGCGGAAATAGACTTGAAACTTAAGCAAATGGCGCAGAAATATTTCGAAGAACACTGCGGAACCAGAGAGGACTTCCGGAAAATCTTCGGGAAATCGGTATTGTGAGGTGATTGAGTGATACAAATTAAAAATATTCCATACGGGCATGAGAACGCTGTACAGCGTCCATCTAACCCGATAGAGGATCGGAGATTGAGAAGCAAAATCGAAAAGGCAAATCGGGATGCTGATTGCATTATAAATGTTGGGAATGGTTATTATCGCCCGATTCCCGGAGACTTGACCGATGAATCGGAGCTTAACGAATATCTTGCCAAGGAGTTATCCAGAGCGAGAAAAATATTATCTAAACGGCTGGCAATGCGCCAGACGTTCGAAAGGTGGCGAGAAATTGGAATACTTACTGGTAATACCCGGGAGACTGGATAATCTGAATGATTACATATCCGCAGAACGCACAAACCGGTACAAGGGAGCAAAGATGAAATCCAAGAATGAAGCAATTGTGAACTGTGCCATTTTGCAATGCATGAGGGGCGTGAGGATAGAAAAACCGGTGCACATGAAATACCGATGGTACGAGAAGAATAAGCGCCGCGATAAGGACAATATTTCTTCTTACGGGCGTAAGGTGATACAAGATTCTCTGGTATATTCCCACGTGCTTAAAAATGATGGATGGAAAGAAATAACAGGATTCTCGGATGAATTTTTTGTAGATGCTGATAATCCCCGAATTGAAGTTCTGATCCGGGAGGTAGGGGATGATGGATAAAAGCAGTTTTGTCATGTACGCGAAATATCTCCGGAATATTAAGAAACTTACGTTGGAGCAAAGAGGACTGCTATTTACAGCAATATTAAGCTATGCATCCGATCAGGAAATACCAGAGTTGGACGCTGCTACTGATATGGCATTCAGTTTTATCCAAGAACAGATGGATCGAGATTACGAGGTATATTTGGAGAAGTGCAGGAAACGTAGTGAAGCCGGTAAACTTGGTGGCAGACCGAAAACAATTGCTTCTGATGAAAAGCAAGTAAAAGCAAAAAAAGCAAATGGTTTTTCTGAAAAGCAAAATAACCCTGATATTGATAATGAACCTGATAGTGATAATGATACTGATAAAAAAATAAATACTTTGGCTGATGCCAAAGCAATGTTTGAACGTTTGTGGAAACTGTATCCGAACAAAAAAGGCAAAGGCCAGGTATCGGATACCCAAAAGAAGCGGCTACTCGCAATCGGGGAAGATAGGCTTGTTAAAGCGATTGATCGCTACAGTCTGGAATTGCAGAAGGACGCCGACTGGAGGAAAGCACAGTACGGGAGCACATTTTTTAACAGTGGCTATGTGGATTATCTGGACGAAAACTATGTACCGGGGAAGGAGCAGAAGCCTGCGTGTAAAAATCAATTCAATGATTTCGAGCAGCGTGAATGTGATTATGCGGATTTGGAAAGAACATTGCTCAATACACCGATCCGGTAGGTTGAAACACCGCCCGTAAGGGAAAAGAAACTTTGCAAGTGCGGAATTATAGTTATCACAGGCCATGATCTTAACTTGCCAACATCGGGGCGGCAATCGCCCCACCATCCAGAGAGGTGAGAGAAATACATAGAACCAGCAAAGAAAAGCGCCTTTTGCGCGAAAACATAAAACTGATCGGAGAGATCAACAGTTTTGAGGATTCTAAACCAGAACATATGAATCCAGAAGCCTACAAGAAATTTAAGCGGCCAGCCACATATTATGGCAGCGGAAGAATCTGTGATTATGGCAGCAAGGACAAACCTTGTGATCCGGGATGCAGATTCTGGAATACCTGCATAAAAGGGCGGCACAGAGAGGAGAAGTAATGCACGGAGTAAAGAGTTGTCCGGAGGCTCGCTTGAAGGCCATTGGAGATAGAGTGTTTTGCGAAACATTCAAGTCCTTGCAGTTGTTGGGTTTTACAGTACTTTACTACGACTTCGGCATGGAAACAGATGCGCTTACAGATTTTAACAACCGGATGCATGAGAAGAACGCGGAATTGCTTGACAGTGCGGATCGCTATGATGCTGCTGTTGAGAAAATTGACAAGCGATGGAACTGCATCTTAAGCCGGAAGATTATGGAGTTTCCATACCGGCAAAGAGTAAAGATGATGGGCGGACTGCCAAAGGGAAAAGTTGGATTGCAGTCGTTCAATATGGCGAATATGCAATCATATAGCGCGATTGAATCATTCCTGGTACTGACCTTTTCAGTGCTTATGGAAAAGAATAAGCGCTTTGGAAAAACACAAATGGACTTGTTTTGGGCGAATCTTAAGGCAAATTCAGAGAATTACGCTAAGGGAATGACGGATCAGTTCATTGTTGAGTATTTTCAAGATCAGTTGAATTTGCAGTTTAATGGATAGGAGGAACAGCATGGGAGACGTAGTTAAGCACATATCGAAAGATGATTTGTGTCCGTTTTGTAAAAAGCGAAAGGCAACATTGCTGTGTGATATGCCACATAGCACCGTTGTTACACATGCAAGATGTAGTGGATTTAAAAGCTATATCATGACATGTGACAAGAAAATCTGCACAGAATGCACCACAAGGGTGAATGGGTTTGATTTCTGCCCAGATTGCATGAAAGTAATTAAGTCAGCCCCACAAGGTGTGAAAGAAAGCGAGAGATGCTAATGTACATGAACGTGATTAAAAGTCTTTGTTCGCTTCCAGCTACAGACGGAAATTTTACATCAGTGCTGAAAACAGCAACATCGAATCAAATTCGTTTAGCAATCGAGACGATGGAGCACAACGGTGGCAAGAATAAAGGCAGAATTAAAGCCTGTGAAAGAGAACTGGAAAACAGAAGACTTACGAAAAAAGATAAGCATGGAAAGTATGTCTCTAAGGAGCATTTAAGCATTCTTTGTAATACATTTTCATCGGAACATAGGCTTAAAGCCATTATGAACAAGCTTGGGGAATACGAAGATGCTGAACGGCAGGGGTTGCTTCTGCGGTTGCCGTGTGGAATTGGATCAGATGTATATATAATTCCTAGCAAAATCAATTGTGAATTAAATATTTTAAGTCTGCACCCGGAGAACAACAAAGTTTATCATCAGAAAGTAGCCTTGATTACTTTTACAGAAAAAGGATGGTACATGGAGTGTGATAAGGATCGAGAATATGCAACAGACCGAATCCTGTCAGAAAAAATGTACAAGGAAACCTGGTTTTTATCACAAGAGGAAGCCGAAGCCAAGCTGAAAGAAATGGAGAAAAAGGATGTTTAATGAAATTTTCAATGTGATGAAATGCTTTCCGAAGAGTTATATTACTCAATTTGGAGAACTTATTTTATCAGACAAAGGGAATGTATATTTTACAGCAAAAGACTGTAATACACAGAAAGATATTGTCTGTAAACTTTTAGAGTGGTGTTCCAGACCACTTGCAAAGGGAGAACCTTACCGCCAAGAGAAGAGAAATAAAGAATGGAGGGAATCACTTCTTTCTGGATACAATGAATATCTCGGAACACAATTCACGCAAGAGGATATGTACTGGATTTACGAGAAACTCGGAAACGCAGTCAATCACGAATTGACGTTGAAATTTATTACAAGCGGATATGATTTGAAGCTTGTATATCCGGAGAAAGGAGAAAGTCATGGAGAATAGATATTTATTCCGCGGAAAGCGGATTGATAATGGCGAATGGGTGGAAGGATATCTGTCATACCCATTTTTGCACGAAAAGGGCAACGAAAGTTATTATTTCTACGCAAAGGATAGTTTGGGTTTCTTCTGTCGTTGTGTTGTAGATGCATCTACTATCTGCCAATGTACCGGCTTAAAAGACAAGAACGGCAATCTGATTTGGGAGAATGATATTGTAAAAGACTTATTTAGTGATGCTTGTGCACAAATCAAATACGGCAGTTATCAGAGTTGCTTTGATAGCACCAAAACTGAACATGTCGGATTTTATGTAGACTGGTCAGGCAAGTATACTAAAAGATACAGAAAAGATTTAGGTTATTGGACAAATATGGTTAATGCAGAGGTTATTGGCAACATATTTGACAACCCAGAACTGTTGGAAGTTGACTATGACGGAGAATGAAGCAATTAAGATATTAAAGAAAGACAGTTGTTATGAATGCGCACAAGGCACAGACAGCCCGTTTAATTGTGAATATGGGGAATGCAGAGTTGCGAAAGCTACTAGAGCAGCAATTAAGGCACTGGAAGAGGTTCAGAAGTACCGCGCAATCGGCGCACCGGAAGAATGTCGGGCGGCGGTGGTTGAGCAGTTGGAAGCATACAGTAATGCAGATGAAGCAGAAAGACTTGGAACGATGCCAGTAGTGGAGCTTGCAGACGCAATTAAAATTGTGAAAGGCGGTGGAGTAGATGCGAAAACCGATTCCTAAATCCGTAAGGAAACAGGTATATGCGAAATACAATGGGCATTGCGCTTATTGTGGCTGTGAAATACCGGAGAAAGGCTTTAATGTAGACCATTTGCATTGCCTTAGAAATTATGAGTACACCGAAGAATTTACCGGGATTGACGTACACGATATAAGCAATCTGATGCCGTCTTGCGGGTCATGCAATCGCTACAAGTCAACAATGGATTTAGAGACATTCAGAAAGCAGTTACAGAAGATACCAGACAGACTGAAAAGAGATGTGTGTACATACAACATTGCTCTGCGGTATGGCATGGTGCAGGAAAACAGAGAACCTATAAAGTTCTATTTTGAAAGGGTAGGTGGCGCAGATGGCAAAGAGCAGAGCCAGTAAAATGAACGGCTATCGTAGCATGGTAAGCCGTCAGAAAAATGATGTTTTTAAGTTTAAGCAGAAAAGGAAAAAGAAAAAATAAGTCGAAAGGAGTAAGAGGTTTGCTGGCCAGCGTTAAAGAGCTCTTTACTTCAAAAACAAATGGAATCAGTACAAGATAGGATGAAGCGACTTGGAGCTTATGAGAAGATTGCTTCATTCATGCAAAAAGAAAAGCAGGATTACAGCTTTAAAAGAAAATATGCACAGATCAGAGCGGAAGAGTTCAGATCAGAATGTGATCGTAGAGAATTGAACTGCCATGTATCAGTTGGAGGTTTGGACAGCATCATATTGTATATGTTCCTTCATGAAGTGTGTCATATCGATGTACCAGGTGTATCAGCATCTACACTCGAGGATGCAAGCATTCAAAGAGTACATAAGGCAATAGGAATTATAAATGTGCCACCGCTCATGCGGGATGATGGTACACGATGGACAAAGCCAAAGGTTATACGGGAGTTTGGCTTTCCGGTCATATCCAAGGAGATTGCAGGAAAAATCGAGTTGCTGCAGAATCCAACGGAAAAGAATAAGACAGTCAGACACGCGATCATAACGGGAGAGACCGGGGAATACGGCGGCTGGCAGAAGAATTCGAAGATGCAGCTTAATCAGCGGTGGTTAAAGCTGTTCGGTGGGTATGAAAATGAAACCGAAGGATGCGACTTTCAAAAGCCGGATTTTCTGGTATCGGCGAAATGCTGCTATTACCTTAAAGAAAAGAATTGTGATGACTGGGGAAAAGAGCATAACAGTGTGCCGTATTTGGGGCTGATGGCATCCGAGGGTGGAAGACGTGCCAAGAGCCTGCGGATGAATGGCTGCAATTACTTCGGGGCATCCACGATCAGATCAGCGCCGTTTGCAATCTTCCACCGGCAGGATATTCTTACACTTGCCTTGGAGATGGATGATCTCTGGAAGAACGGATTAAAAGAGAAGTATCGTGCTGCTGGAATCAAGGATGGGATAATAACAGAAGATTTTCAGATGCCGGAATCTTTGATACCAGAGATTTACGGCACAATCGAGAAAAAGCCGGATGGTACATTGTATACAACAAAGGCGCAGCGTACCGGATGTAGTATGTGTGGTTTTGGAATCCACATGGAGAAACGACCGCATCGGTTTGATCTGTTGTATGAGAGCAACCCGAAAGAGTGGGACTATCTGATGTTCCATATGTGCAAGGATGCTGACGGGAACGACTACGGATGGGCGAAGGTTCTGGACTACATTGGAGTTGGATGGGATCCGACAACGATCGGTGGTAATTGCAAAGGGCAGATGAGTTTAGAAGACTTTTTGTAAGCAGTTAATTTGTTTGTTATTTTCTTATTTCATATTAAATGCAGAGATCTCAATTACGAAAAAGGAGGTTCTGCAAATGGATAAGGTATATCAGATCATTTTCGAAATCTTATGTGGGCTTATTGTTAACATTTTGTATGATTATCTAAAAAAATAGAGCATTAAGAAAGGAGCCGAACCTCCGGCCGGGGTAACGATATATCGGGTTCCTTTGAAAAAATGAAGAATAGTGAATTAAAAGAATATGTAAACAGCTTTCCGGATGATGCACCGGTGAGTATTATCTGCGCGAATCCAAGAAAAAGAAAACTGTACAAGTTGGAAAATGTAATGTGGGTGACAGACCAAGGGCAGCCTTTGATCCTTATTGACATTGGAAAAGAATCGGATATGGATGCAGAAATGATATCCGCTTGCAAAGAGGATGAAAAGTCTGCGGATGATCTGGAAGGACAGATGCAGATCGAGGACTTCCTGGAGGTGATGCCATGATTAACGGAGATTTAATTATTGATTGCTTTGCTGGTGGTGGCGGTGCAAGCGTAGGGATTGAGATGGCACTTGGACGCCCGGTTGACATTGCAATTAATCACGATCCACAGGCAATTCGAATCCACAAAATCAATCATCCGAGTACTTTACATTTGACAGAAGATATTTTCAAAGTTGATTTACAGAAATATGTAGGTGGCAGACATGTTGCACTTATGTGGGCATCGCCGGACTGTACAAGCCATAGTAAGGCGAAAGGCGGGCAGCCCAGAAAGAGAGGGCTGAGGATACTTCCGTGGGCGGTATACAAACATGCAAAAACAATTTTGCCGGATGTGATCATTATGGAGAATGTGGAAGAAATCCAACAGTGGGGACCGCTGGATCCGGACGGTCATCCGATACCGGAACGTAAGGGAGAGGACTACAGAAAGTTTATATCATCGATGCAGTCACTCGGGTATGCATTCGATAGTAGGGAGCTTGTAGCTGCTGATTATGGCGCACCGACAACACGTAAGAGATGGTATGCGATATTCAGGAGAGACGGCAAAGCGATTGTTTGGCCAGAACCTACGCATAGCAAGTCTGGTATTGTATTACCACGATGGAAACAGTGCGGAGATTATATTGATTGGTCGAATTTAGGAAAATCAATTTTTGATCGTAAAAAGCCGCTTGCGGATGCGACAATGACGCGAATTGCAAACGGCATACAAAAATATATCATTGATAATCCGCATCCGTACACTGTGAACGATAAACGAGCCATAGCTTTTTTGATTCAGTATCACAGTGAAACGAAGAAAGGCGATGCAAGAGGTCAGACGATTCGGGAGCCAATCAAGACCATTGATACAAGCAATCGGTATGGACTTGTTACAGCCTTTATTACCAAGTTCTATAAAACGGGAATCGGGCAAGGATGTGATGAGCCGATACATACGATCACAACATCGCCTGGGCATTTTGGACTTGTATCCGCGTTCTTGATTAAATATTACGGAACTAGTTGCGGTCAGCCAGTGACAAGTCCACTTGCAACAATTACAACAAAGGATCGGTTCGGGCTTGTGAATGTGATAATTGAAATTGACGGTGAGGAATGGATAATAGCAGATATATTTCTGCGAATGCTGAATGCTGCAGAATTAAAGCTTATGCAGGGATTTCCACCGGATTACATCTTGGAACGTGATATAAGCGGTAAGGCAATTCCTGTAAAGGAAAGGGTTGCGAAGATTGGCAATAGTGTTGTGCCGATAATGGCAGAGGCACTTGTGGCTGTAAATTGTCCATATCTTATTGTTGGAGAGCGGATACCGAATATGATGATATCGACAGAACAGACCGGACAGCTCCGGTTTGCGTAATTATTCCTTTTCACATACCGCATTTCTGGCAGCAATATTTGCCAGCATGTCACTCAGCACTACCAGATCAGCAGCAAGGATGGCAACCTCATCGTCTGACAGGCAGTCGGCAAGCTGGCAGGCAAGTGTTGAAAGAAAATAAAGGTTTGAACAGTTTTGCATAAGATCACCAAAGCAGTTTTATATATTTTATGCGTCTGCGGTGAAACTGTGCGAAGAATCTATAAATTTTAGTATCAGATAACAAAACCAAGCGATCATATAGCACCTCCTACTATCTAGTATATGCGGATGGGGCAAAGATGATTCGCTAGGGATGTGATTTGAAACAATGAAGAATAGATTAGTGAAAAATGCACATTGACAATTGAATATTGACGATAAACTTGGATAAAATTTATATAGGAAGTGGAAGAACATGAATATTTATGATATAATAATCAAGAAAATCGGAGAAGAGTGGGAACAAGAGATGAAAAATAGAGGAACTGTTGGAAAATGGGAGGTTCCAATCTATTCAAAATCTCAAATCAATAAAGCTGGGATTGTTCTTTCAAATCCAAATTCAACTGAAGATGAAAGAAGCGAAGCACTTAAGGTAGTAAACAATTGGAGAGCTTCGCATGCATATCCGCTACAAGTTATATGTAGCCATTTAAGAAGAAATAATCCGAATGCTATTGTTGTACAGAGATTAAAAAGATTAGAATCTATAACAAACAAATTGGAGAGAAATTCTGATCATACCATGCAGCTATATAGAATGCATGATCTTGGAGGGTGTCGTGTAATTGTTAATACAATTGATGAGGTATATCAGGCTGTTGAACGGTACAAAAAATCCCGAGTAAGACATATATATAAAAGACAATACGATTACATTCAAAACCCAAAGCGTTCGGGATATAGATCTTTTCATATGGTATATCAATTTCATAGTGACAGCAAAGCAACATATAATCAGAATATGCTTATCGAAATACAGTTTAGAACAAAATTACAGCATATTTGGGCAACTGCTGTTGAAATGATGGGGATTTATACTAAGAGCAATCTTAAATCAAGTCAAGGAGATGAAGATGTTTTAAGGTTCTTTACATTAGTGTCATCAGTTTTTTCCATTATAGAAAAAACTCCTGTTTGCCCAGATACATCCAATGATTATGATGAACTGGTAAGAGAAATAGGCGAAATCGATAGGGAACATAATATCATTTCTGCTTTAAGCGGGTTGAGTGTTGCCATCGATTATGTGAGTGATAAGAACAAAAATAAGTATAACAAAAATGGTTATTATGTCTTAATACTAGATTATCAAGAAAAATTGGTGAGAGTAAGACCTTTTAAGCAATCCAATATTGAATTGGCAACTAGAATATATGATCAAATTGAGAAAAATGTTGGAGATCACAAAGATGCTGTGTTAGTATCAGCATCATCTTTCGAAACTCTGAAGACGGCATATCCGAATTACTTTACGGATATTTCGCAATTTGTAGCTATGATGAGAAAAATATTGAAATAGTGGAGAAACATGGATTACAAAAAATCATACGAAAGCGCCTTAGATTCCCTTGCATTCGGCGAGTGTCCGGTATGTCCACCGGATAATCTCGATATGGATAAGGAATGCCAAAAGTGCATGGATAGCGATTCTGATACATTTGAAAAGCGAAGAATATGTTGGAACAAAAAATTTACAACCGAATAATGTGAAACAAGAAACCAAGTGCCAACCGGAGCACTTGGTTTTTTGTTGCTACAATGAAAGGAGGAATGTTTTGTGGATGAAAAGGAAGTATTCGAAATATGTAACCAGGTAGACAGCTTCATTGCTGCAGAATTGACAGAATCCATCGTAAAGGGAACCTCGTATGACATGCTGGAAGCACACCACGGTATTCTCCCAATCAGCAGGAATTGCTTTTACCGCCGCCGCAGGATCGTACAGCGGATCATTAAGCAGAGGTTAGGGCGGATCGAAGAGGAACAGAGCGGCCAGATGCGGATGGTGTGGTAAAAATTTCCATTTGACATAATCGAACACATGTTTTACCATTAGGCATATAAGGAGGTAGCAAATGGGAGAAAAGCCAAACAACGAGCTTACGGATAAAGAAAGAGAAATGTATGAGTATATTGTGAAGCACATGGAAGAAAATTTAATTTCTCCATCTTTTCAAGAAATCTGTAAAGGAGTAAACACAAAATCAAAGTCATGTGTGCATTATAGGCTTAAAAAGTTAATGGAAAAAGGCTATATAACTCTGCGAGAAGGGGAACCAAGAACAATTCGCCCAATTGGGTATAAATTAGTAAAAGAAAGCGAGGAGTAAAGAATGTATACAAAGTTGTTGTCAGTAATTGCCATTATAGAAATAATGTGGGGAACAATATTTTCGGTATTATGTGTACTAAAAATGACATTAAAAGATATTGCAAGATCTAGTTCGTTGGGAGGAATTGGAGATGGGTGGAAAACCAATCTTACACAAAGACACTATGCGCGATGCGGAATTTTGTACATAGTTTTTGGAAGCCTGCTGCAAATATATATGGTGTTTGCTGGAGACATAACAAGGGTTTCATTTTGGATAGCCACTGCAATTGTGGTTATTATACCTTCTGCATTCGCGGTATGGAGCACAAGAAGATATTTGAATCAACTGAAAAATGATATTAAACATTAAGATACTTTGAGAAGAGAGGAAAAACAACCTCTCTTTTTTCATGCCTTAAATTGGTACAAATCCACTGAAATACTGCTTTATAATTATGGTATGAGGAAAGGACTATGCCATGTATAAAGCACAGAGAAATTATGAAAATGTACAGAGAATGTTATTTGACGGAGTGGGACAATATGACATGCCGGAGATAGAACCTACACAATTTGATAACGCTGAATTTATTGGCTTCAATTATGCGAAGAATGCAAAAACTCCAGAGAATAAGGCTGTACATTTCTTCCTGGATGATTACCAGTTTACCAGAGCGTGGACGGATCCGGACAGATATGTACCAATACTGCAACGGTTTAAGTATGTGTTGACACCGGATTTCAGTTTATATACGGATTTTCCGAAGTCTTTACAGATATACAACCACTACCGTAAGCATTGGCTGGGAGCGTATTGGCAAATGAATGGCATAAATGTTATCCCGACAATCGGATGGAGTGATCGAGATTCGTTCGAGTGGTGCTTTGATGGAGAACCTACACAAAGTGTTGTGGCGGTTTCTTCTGTTGGAACACAGAACAGTAAGGAGAAGAAGCAGCGGTTTCTGGATGGCTATTTCGATATGGTGGAGAGGTTGCAACCTACACAGATTATTTTTTATGGCAGAGTTCCGGATGAATGCAAAGGGAATATTGTACATATTAAGCAGTTTAGTGATAAGTGGAATGAAGCGGAGGTAGCGCAGTGGTAATGAATTTACAGTATTTTGGTGGTCGCGGTAGCTCTAGCGGATTTGGCAAAGAAAACGGAAATGTTGTAATTCAGAAGAGACCGGAACCAAATGCTCAAGGATATTCGTTTTACATGACCGGAAACAGAGATGTGATAACGAATTGGGACGATGAAGGAAATTATCATGAAAAAGGCTTGAAGAAAAAAGAACCTATTCGGCAACGCTTTTCTACACAAGAAGAGGCGGTCAAGTATGCTAAGAAGAATGGATATAAATATCTAAATCTTTGAAAGGAATATAAATGGGTGGAAGAGGTACGAGCAGTGGAATAAGCACAAATTCCATTACGATTTCAAACGGGATAAAACGAGAAATGCTTAGCAAGGGATTGAACAGCAAATTTAAAGGCGTGCAAAGAGACGCAAAAGCTGGCACTGGCAGTTTTACTTACAAAGACGCAAGAGCGATTGGGAGTGTTGATGCCCTGAAAATGGATATTCTTAGAGTGCATGAAAATAGTAACAATACCCTTGTTGAAGGAATAATCCGAGGAAAACACGTTTTTTACGCAAACAAAAATTCGGATAGTACGATTCAGAAAATAAAAAATAATATAGACAAGAAAAAGCAAAAACAAATCCGCGATTCGCAGGAAAGACCGGAAATCCGAACCACAAGCACTTACGACAGATGGAAGAAAAACCACGACAAAAATTTCGATGCATGGTTTAATGGAGGAAGAAAATAGATGGGCGGCAGAGGAGCCGGTAGTGGCATAAGCGATAGAGGTAATGAATATGGATCACAATTTCACTCAATCATGGATGTGAATGGAAAACCTTTGGTATCAGGAAATATAAAATTTATAGAATCAAATTCAAGAAATTCAGAAAGTCTTTTTGAAACCATGACAAAAGGGAGGGTCTATGCTGTAGTTGGTGGAAATGATTTATTGAAAATAGTTTATTTCGATAAAGAAAACAAACATGTAAAAGAAATAAACTTTGGACATAGGCATGCAGAACTAGATCCGCATGTGCATCATGGGTATTATCACAATGAAAGAGATGGAGAAAAGGGCGCAACAAAACTAAATGTTGAAGAGAAGAAGATGGTAGCAAGAGCTAAGAAAATATGGTATGATTATCTTGGTAGAAGATAGTTTAGGCTGGCAGAACAGGTTGATAGACAAGGCATCGGTTCGATTCCGGTTGACTACCAAGAGGATGTACCATAACGGTATGTCCTTTTTTAGTGCCATGAAAGGAGATGATCGGTTGGCAAACCTAAGAGGCAAGATGAAGAAACTACAGACGGCAATTATAAAGCGAGGCATGGTTGTAAAGATAAATCAGAATCAGTTCTACTCAGAAGATCAGAACCGCATGATCACATCCTACCGCATCATTACGCCTGTAGAGTGCTATAACCAAGGTAAGAAAGAATGGAAGACAAAGGACTATGAGGTACTGAAGACTTGCTCAATGGTGGAGGTAATCTATTGTCTGTTAGATATCTATAAGGCGGTGAGCGGATGATGAAATGTAGAGAATGTGGGAAGATATTGCCGCAGGAGCAGAGAATAGATATTTGTCTCGACTGCTCCAGAAAGAATATGCAGAAACTGTTTCGGGATGATCCAGAGCTGAAAGATGCATTCCGAGAGACAATAGAGGAATTAAGAAAGCCGGAGAATGTAAAGAAGATGGTAGATGGCGCTTGCCGTGTGGTAAATGTCATTAACGAAATGCGAGATGGGCGGTGATGGGATGAAGAAAGAACTCACGCCGAAACAGAAAGCGTTTGCAGACGAGTATATAAAGAATGGCGGGAATGGAACGGATGCCGCAAGAAAGGCAAAATATAAATGCCCTGAGCAGCAAGCAAAAGAGAACCTACGGAAACCACTGATTTCAGAGTATATAGCATCGCAGATGGAACGCATCGAAAAGGAGCAGCACCGCGACATTATGAGCCTTGCCGACATCCAGGAGCGTAGAAGTAAGATCGCCAAAGGTGAAGTTGTGGACGGACTGGGATTCGCTCCGGATTTCTCCGATCAGCTTAAAGCTATGGACGGTTTGGAAAAGGCGCTGACCATAGCGGAAAAGCAGAAGATTGAGCGCGAGGAAAAGGAAAAGCGCGAGAAAGCACCGCTTTGGACTGTACCAATCACAGACATTACCTCCGACTTCGTGGAAATCTACCGGACAGTGCATGAAGCATTTGCCGGCGAGATAGATGTGCATGAGATCGTGTCTAAGGGCGGGCGTGGTTCTATCAAGTCGAACTTCTGGGGAGATTTGGCGTATGAAACCATCCGGCAAGATCCACAGGCACATATTGTATATACCAGACGATATAAGGTTGATCTGCGCGGATCTGTGTATAATCAGTTTATGAAAACTGTGATCCGATATAACGATATGGATAATTGGGATTTCAAACAGTCTCCTATGTGTGCGGTGTACAAGCCAACAGGACAGATGGTAATGTTCGTGGGAGCGGACAAGCCTATTTCGCTTAAATCGTTCAACGTGCCGTTTGGATATGTAAAGCTGCTGATTCATGAAGAGTGTGACGAAATGGCAGGCGTGGAGCAGATGGATAATATCGAGGATACATTCCTTAGATCTGATACGCCCGCACTTGATATCAAGATATTCAACCCGCCGAAATCAAAGAACAACTTTATGAACCAGTATGTGGAAGAGTGCCGGAACAAACCACAGACAAGAATATGCCACAGTTATTACTATAATGTGCCGGTAAAATGGCTTGGTAAACGATTCTTCGAGCGTGCAGAGTGGTTTAAGGCACATAAGCCATTGTACTATCGGAACAACTACCTGGGCGAAGTGACCGGAACCGGCGGTGGTATCTTCGATAATGTGGAAGAACGCACTATCACGGACGCAGAGATCGAGAATCTTCCATTTTTCTATTATGGCTTGGACTTTGGTTTTGAACATCCACAGACGTTCGAGGTTTCATACTATGACGAGGACACAGATACATTGTATTGCGTGGCAGAGGTATTTGCCAAGCGGTGCAAGAACAGCACATTTTCCCGAAAGATTAAGAAGTACATCGAAGAGGAAATTATCTGTGATTCTGCCCGACCGGATGCAATTGCAGAAATGCAGGACTGGGGATTTAATGCAATCGGTGCAAAGAAGCGTTGGGGGTCTGGTAAAGGTAGAGACTACTGCTGGGAGTGGTTGCAGCAGACCGCAAGGATTGTGGTTGATCCGGAACGATGTCCGCACCTTGCGCATGAGTTGACAACATTGGAGCATGAGCAATTGGCAGATGGCAGCTTTTCGGACGCTTACCCGAAGATTGGTGAGGACTGTACAATGGCACTGATCTACGGATTGAACCGTGTGATTATGGAGAGCCGGCGCAATAATGGACTGTATGATGACGAGATAGACGAAGATGAGGAGGAAGAGAATGAAGAATACGAAGATTAATGTACTTGGAACGGAATATGCAATCATTGTTGAAGAATTTTCCGACAGTGATACAGATGGATATTGCGATTATACCAACAGAGAAATACATCTGAGATCTGATAATACAAATGGGGTTGGAGATTTTGATGAATTGCAGAGAAAACAACTTCGACATGAAATAATTCATGCTTTTCTTGCAGAGAGTGGATTACAGTCAAATTTTCAACATTGTGATCGGTTTGGTCATGATGAGACTATGGTTGATTGGTTCGCAATTCAGTATCACAAGATAAGCACAGTGTATAAGCAACTTGGAATATAGGTGGTGACGTATGAACATATTCACGCGAGTAAAGGAGTTTTTTATGAATTTATTCAAAACAAGTGCAGAGAAAGAATTTAATGTTGATATCATCTCCTCGGATCTGATGGAGATTGCGCAGGCAGAGTGGCAGAACATCATCAAGGGCAGACCGTATTGGATGAGTAAGAATGTGCGCACGATCAACTTTGCAAAGTTCTTATGCTATTACACCAGCAAGAAGACATGCCTGGATCTCAATGTGACAATCAGTGGCAGCGACAGGGCAGATTATATCGATCAGTGCATTAAGGCTATGATTCAGAAGTCCATTCGTGACAAGGTAGAGGATGCGTGCGGCGCAGGTGGTATCATCATCAAACCAAACGGCACATACAATCCGACCGGAGCAATCGACTATGTAATGCCCGGCAGTTTTGCAGTAACGGAAAAGAACAGCAATGGGGATATTCTGGGAGTTATCTTTATTGACCGACAGATCAAGGGTGATGATTACTATACCAGATTGGAGTATCAGCATTTCACCTCTTCGATTGGCGAGGACGTGGAGAACACAGGACGTACATATACGATTGAAAATAAGGCTTTTAAGTCCAGAGGTAGTGACAGTCTGGGGCGCAGCATTGCACTGGCGGATGTACCAGAGTGGAAAGACATTCCGGAGTCAATCAGTATTTCCAATGTGGAAAAGCCATTGTTCGGGTATTTCAAGATGCCGTATAACAATACGATTGATTATGCATCCCCGGAGGGAGTGGCAGTATTTGCGAACTGCATCGAGGAATTGCGCAATTTGGATGTTGCATGGAGCCGAAAAGATGATGAGGTGGACGATTCACAGCACATCACATTTATTGATGAAAATGCGTTGACGAAACGTGACAAGAATACCGGTGATAAGGAGAGAGTAGAACTTCCGAGATTTGTAAAGGGATTGAAGCATGGAGTGGATGCAGCCAACACCGTAGATGAACATGTGCCTACTATGCTGACAGAACAGAGAGTTGCAGATATCAACTCCATTCTTTCCATGATCTCGACCAAGTCAGGATTTTCACAGGGGCAGTTTGTTCTTGATCGGAAAACTGGCATTGCTACAGCTACCGAGATTGAGAGTGACGATAGTGAGACTGTAGAGACAATCACAGATATCCGGAATGCACTTAAAACAGCTATTAAAGATCTGGTGTATGCGCTGGATAAATACTGTGATGTATTTTTCAATATGCCGAGCGGGTACGTCAACGCACTGGATGAAAGCGTAGCGGATGAAGATATATTTTATTTTAAGGATTTGCTTGCATCATTCGAACAGGACCGCACCAGAGCATACCAGCTGATGATGAATGGTGTATACAGCAAGCGCAAGTATCTCAAAGAGTATGAGGGATTCAACGATCAGGAAATTGATAAAATGTTTGCCGAGCGTGACGAAGAGAACGCCAGCCAGAGCAAAGAAGGGTTATTTGGAGAGGAATAGACATGCAGTATAACCAAACTGTGGGATGTGCAGATATCCACATAGATACCAAAAGAATAGACAATAATATACGGAATGCGCAGAAGTTGTTGAATATGCAGATAGTTGCAGATTGTGATGAATACATACCAATGGCACAGGGAGCCTTGCGAGGATCGGCAAATTATCCGGATGGCATATATGGCGGACAGGTGGCATGGAATACCCCGTATGCACATTACCAGTATATGGGGGAGCTGTACCTCACGGAAGACGGCCGATCTTTTGCGAATAAGGGAGAACGGAAGTACCCTACAGGGATGCCACTTGTACAACATACTCCTGGAACTACAGACCATTGGTTCGAGCGGGCGAAGGAAACACACGGAAAACAATGGCTTGAACTGGTAAAACGAGAGGCAGGAAAAGGATAGATGCTTACACCAGATTACTTTTATGGAAAATCTGACAAGTTAATAGAGATGTACCAAGAGTTGGAAGATTGGATACTACAGGACATTGCCATGCGTTTGGTGGAATCCGAGAGCCTATCCGGAACAGCAGACCGCGAACTGTGGAAACTGCAACAGATGGGATTGCACCGGCAGGAGATTGTAAAACGTATTTCGGAGTTGACAGGCAAGAGCCGGAATGAAGTGCGCCGGTTGCTACGAGAGAGTGTGCTTACTTCATTTTCGGATGATAAGGGCGTGTTGGAGCGTTTGGCAGATGTGCAGCCACCACTACAAAATAACATGGTGATCGCTGCCATGAATGCGGAAATGATGAAAACTTTTGGCGAGTTGAGCAATCTTACAAACACGACCATCGACCAATCACAACGGGATCTGCTGAATCTTCTGAACGAAGTGGATTTTCGTGTGGCAAGTGGGTTGCAGTCCTACAGTAGTGCAATATGCGAGGTATTGGATAGGTATGCAGAAAACGGTATGCGCGTGGATTATCCAACCGGTTCCCGGAGATCGTTGGAAGCAGCCGTGCGCTGCTGCATAGTAACTTCGATGAATCAGACAGCTGCACAGGTTACGAATAAGTATATTGTGGAAGCTGGGGTAGAATATGTTCTGGTGTCCGCGCATATGGGCGCCCGGCATGACAAGAACAACCCTACAGGATTGCAGTCACATGATTGGTGGCAGGGGAAAGTATACAAGATTCGCGGTGCCGATCCGAATACGCCGAATCTACTTGAAGCGACCGGGTATGATATAGACCCACAGACCGGAGAGGGACATGTGGTTAATCCTCTGGGATTGCACGGATATAATTGCCGGCACTCACATAAGCCGTGGGATAAGTCCTTGCGCAATCCGTATGTGGATGCAGACGGAAACCCGAAAATTGATGTGCATGAGAGCCAGAAGTTATACGATCTGCAGCAACAGCAAAGAGCAATGGAGCGTGCCATTCGAAAAACAAAACGGCAGTTACTTGTGAAAGAACAGGAGCTGAAAGCATATACTGATGATGAGAACATCCGCGGAGATTATGATAAGCTGGCATACAAGCTCCGGATGCAGAACCGGAAGTATGGAGAATTCTGTGCAGAGAATGACTTGCAACGGCAGAGTGATCGCGTAAAGGTTGCCGGATTTAAAAAGCCACAGGCAGCCAAGGCAAACGGCAGAGCCACAGCATATGCAAACACACTTTAAATTAAATTGGTACAAATATTCGGAGGAAATGTAGTAATATAATATTGCAGATGTTTTCTAACCATTTGTGAACCTCCTTTTTATTCATAATCGTGGAAAGTGCCTTGAAATATAGGCACTTTTTCAATTTCTAAAATTGGTACAAATCTTTTAAAATCCCATGTTACAATAATATAGTAGAGAAACGGAGGTGGGGCATGGATAAAATACAGGCACTAATTGCAGAAAAAACAGAGCAGATAGCAAAGGCTATCAAGAGCGGTGCATCTGTGGAAATCCACGCTTCCAAAGACGGAATTAAGGTGTATGAAATAAGAAAGAAGGTACTCAAATGACAAAAAACAAGAAGTTCATTGTTATTGCTGTATCGTTATCTCTTGCCGCAAGTATGCTGTTTGCGGGATGTAGCGAAGCTGATAAGGCAAATTACAATATTTCCAAGCAGGCGGATTATTTCGAGTCCGAGAGAAAACTTACTGTTTACAATGCCAGAACTGATACAATCATTCTTGAAACAGAAGGTTATATGTCTATATCCAATAATGATAATGGGGAGTTGGTATGTACCGTAAAGACCGGGAAAAACACATACAAGAAGAACTATGTGTATTTGAATGAAAATACAATGTATGTTGTGGAAGATATTACTGGAACACATACGGATCCATACCACTACAAAATGTATTTCCATACCGAACAGCCTGTCAGTGTGGAAACAAAACCATAATCTTATATATGGCGCATAGAAATGGCTATGCGTAACGACCAAGCGGGGTCAGTTCCTTAGAGAGATCTAGGGTGCTGGCCCCGTGTTTTTTATTTCCGGCATTTGTTTGGTAAACCGCAGCTAATCAATCGGGAGCACTGCCGGGGGTTCGATTCCCTCAATGCCGACTGCCAGCTATGGATCAAATAGTAACTCATTCGTGCCGGGCTGACCGGATTAACAACTTTTAAGAAAGAGAGGAACTTTAAATGAATATTATCGACAAACTGAAATCTCTTGGTGTTGAGATTACACCAGAAATTGAAAAAGCGTTTCCCGGGGAATTCGTATCGGATCTGGAAGTGCAGAAGAAAAATGAAAAGATTACAACCTTGGAAAATGAGAAGAAAGATCTTGAAACCAAACAGGAGAATCTTGAAAAGGAACTGCAGACCCTTAAAGATGCCGCCCCGGATGCTGATGCACTCAATCAGAAGATTGCTGACCTGACTGCAACGCTTGAGAACGAGCGTAAGGAGCGCAAGGAGAAAGATGAGATCACAAGGCTTGACGGACTTGTGACAGATTTTTTCGCAGACAAGCATTTTGTCAATGCTATTACGGCGGATGCAATCAAGAAGCAGCTCGTTGAGACGCTTAATTCTGATGAGGCGCGTGGTAAGAGTATTTCGGATCTGTTTGATGCTATCGTCAAGGATGAGAAGGGCAATTACAAACCGGATATCATCATTGATGATAAGACATTCAAGGCACAGCAGAACCGTAGCCAGATTGTCGGAAACAACATTGGCCAGCCGGACGGAGCAAAACTGTCTATGGCTGAACTTATGAAACTTAAGAACCAGAACCCAGATATGGATATCACACCATATCTGAGAAGAGGAAAGGAGAAATAGTAAATGGCATTATTTGATTTAGTTAATTTTAATGGCGAAGTATTTGATGCTGCGGTGCGTGAGACACCGAATCTTCGTTTGAATGAGCTGCTCCACTGTGGCGCGATTGTAGAGCGCGGCGAGTATGCTTCGATGCTTCCGGATCAGAAGGGCGGCAACTTTATCACAACACTGATTAAGGCGCGTTTATCCGGAAAGACCGTGAACTACGACGGTAAGACAAACATTACCGCAGAGGAGCGCGGAAACTATTCTATGGGGCGTATCGTTGTTGGACGTGCGCAGGGATGGACAGAAAAGGACTTTGTTTCCGACATTTCCGGTGACGATTATTCTGCAGCAGCAGGAGAGGTCGCAGAATTCTGGGATGATGTAGACCAGGATACGCTTCTTAGCATCCTTAAAGGTGCGTTCTCTATGGCTGCCGGAGAGGGAAAGAACTTTGTAACAAAGCACACCTACGACATTTCTGCAAATGAGGACGGTACTTTTGGTGCCACAACACTCAACACCGGTATGCAGGCAGCACTTGGTGATAAGAAAGCAAACTTTGCGCTTGTTATTATGCATTCCCGCACCGCCACTATTTTGGAGAACCTTAATCTCTTAGAGTACATGAAGTACACAGACGGAAACGGAATCGAAAGAAACCTTCCGCTGGCAACCTTAAACGGCAGAATCGTGCTTGTAGACGATACCATGCCGACAGAGGAAGTCAAAGAATCTTCTCCGGGCAAAGGAGATGGATATACAAAATATACTACTTATGTTCTTGGAAACGGGGCAATTGAGTTTACAAACTGTGGTGTAAAGGTTCCGTCCGAGATGGATCGTGATCCGGCAAAAAACGGTGGAGAAACAACTCTGTATACAAGACAGAGAAAAGTGTTCGCCCCATACGGCATTTCTTGGAAGAATACAAGCATCGTATCTCCAACAGCTGATGAACTGGAAACAGGAACAAACTGGGAGATTGCGCACAACAATTCTTCTGATAAGAATGCTACTTATCCTATCAAGGCGATCAATATTATGAGAATCATTACCAGAGGGTAGCAGGAAGGGGATTTCTGATGGGATATACCACATTTGATTTCTATAAAGAAAAATACTATGGGGATTCTGTCGAGGAATCCCTTTTCCCCAAGTGGGAAGACCGTGCCACCGATAAGCTGAATCAGCTGACCTACGGGCATATTGATGCTGCTGCAAAGGAAGAGTTTGACGAGCGCATCCAGAAAGCCACCTGTGCACTGGCAGATCTGCTCTATAAGATCGACTACAAGACGGCTCATGCGAATGATCCACAGGAGGGCAATGTAAAGTCCATGTCCAGCGGCGGTCAGTCGATCAGCTTTGGGACAAATGAAACTTTGGTGGATAAGGTGCTGAATGACAAGGTGGCACAGAATCGGTTGTGTTACGACACGGTATGCGAATACCTGTCCGGTACAGGATTACTTTATGCTGGGGTGGAGTGATGTTTTTAAAGAGATTATTTTGCAAGCACAAAATGATGCCGTATGCGTACATGGACGTTCGCACCCACAGCAACCATTACATCCGGAAACATATCTGGAAGTGCACAAAATGTGGAAAGGAGAGTTGTAACTAATTATGAAGAAATTATTTATTTCACAGCCTATGCGAGATAAAACCGATGAGGAAATCAAGGCAGAAAGAGACAAGATTATCAAAGCAGTCACGGAACGCTTCGGAAAGGTAGAGGTTATTGATTCGTTTTTTGAATCAGCACCACATGATGCCAAGCCATTATGGTTTCTTGGTAAGTCTCTGGAATTGCTTTCAACAGCTGACTGTGCTTATTTCGCAGAGGGCTGGAAAGATTACAGAGGATGCAAGATCGAGCATGAATGCGCTGTGCAGTATGGAATTGACATTGTAGGAGAATAAAAATGGGACTTGGTCTGTTTTACAACGACACGGTGACGCTGTTTAACTACTTCTGTGATCAGGACACCGAGGAAGAGAAGTGCTATCTGACCTTATTGGAGAATGTGAACCTTGTGGAAACCAAGGGCGCGAATGTAACCAAGAGCGGCATGGATAGCGCGGATGCTGTGAAGCTGTACATCGATTTTGCCCGCCTTGGCAAAATTGGAAAACCATACATGGAGCCGAAAGCATGGGATGCACTTCCAGACGATGAGAAGTCGAACTATATCACATTTCACCCAACAGATGATTTTTTCATTAAAGGAGATCATACCGACTTGGAGCTTCCAGAAGCAGAAGCCTATGGATGGGCGCATGACAATCTGGATTCTGTATACAAAGTTACGACAGTTGATAAATATGAGGATGTGATGCCGCATTTTGAGGTTGGAGGTGTGTGATGGGAGAAGTAGAAAAACTTACCATAAAAGACGCGGAAAGTGCGCAGAATGCGGTGCTGGATCTGATTTTGCAGTATCCGGACTTTCCCAAGACGTTTAAGGCAAGCAATAAAAACGTGAAGTGGAACAGTATCAACACTGATACTTCCATCGGAATTTACCCGCTGTCCGGTGCGCGGTATATAAAGAAATATGTGAGTGGCAGCTATACAGCACAGATGCCATTCCAGATTGTATACCGAAGTTCCCCGACAAGCAACAAAACATCCATTGATGCACAGATGGTTCTGGAGAATTTGAGCAAATGGCTGGAAGATACCGGGATTGAATTTGCTGATCCACACATGATATTACAGGAAATCGCACGTACATCTGTAGTCCTGCCAATTATGCAGGATGAAAAACAGATGGGTTACGGCGTAAATATGCAACTTATATATTTTTACAAAAAATAACAGGAGGAAATACACATGGCATTAGATCGTACCAACATGGTGTCCTTATTGGACATCGGAGCACTTACTGACTCTACAGAGAAACTTGCCGAGATGGGCGATGGCTATACGGAACTGACAGAGGACTGGGGGCCAAACACCGAATCTAAGCAGTACGTAAACATGAAGAATGCGTCCAATACAGTAAAGGGATATGCGTTTTCTATGACACCATCCCGCGAATATCTGTCTGATGATATGCAGACCGCAATTGACACGATGTTCAAGACATTCCCGACGGGGGATAAATGTAATACATATTATTACAGATATTACAAGACTGACATTAAATCCGGCACAGGTGATTGCATTCGCCTTCCGGTTACAGTTTGCCCATCAAGTACCGGTGGATCAGGTGGAGATACCCTTACATCATCTATCCAGATTAATGGTAATGGAGAAGTGGAACAGGGAACAATCACAATCGGTGCTGGCGGTACCTTTACCTGGAAGAAAAAGGAAGATGCTGCGAGTGCAGGATCAAAGGAATAGGCGTTAATCAAAAATTAACATATTCGGGGTGCGTACCTCTCTTTCGCGCCCCGGATTAAGAGAGGATGGTAATTTATGGCAGATATTAAAAATATTTCTTTTGATAATGGAATTAAGAAAATCGAAGTGAATGACGTGGACGGGAACCATATCACAACACTTTTGATCAATACGGCGGATGCTGCCACAGTAAAGAGATTTGTGGAGCTGGCCAATAATCTGGAAGATGTAGTTAATTCCGGTGAGGATAAGATTGCAGTCTACAAAGAAAAGTACAAGGAATACGAACATAAAGAGTTTGATGATCTTCCGGACGATGTGAAAACGAATATTATCGTGGATGCTTCGGACATGCACATTGGTATTCTGGAGGGAATGATCCGGGAAATTGATGCACTGTTCGGAAAAGATACCATTAAAAATATTTTCCATGAGTGCTATGAACTGAATGAGAATTTCGTGCCGGATGAAGACGCTCTGGTAGATTTCGTGAACACTGTAATGCCGGTGATGAACGAATTATTTAAGACGAGAACAGAAGCAATCCACAGGAAGTATTCTCCGAACCGTAAAGCACGGAGAAACAGACACAACAAGGGCAAAAACCAGTTAATTCAGGAACATAAGGACACAAAGAAGAATGAATAATGTTTTTCTCGATGATCTGCCGGAAGAGTGGCACGGATACAAAGTGAATACGGATTTTACAATCGGGATTCAGATGCTGCAGGTAAAGTATGATCGGGATCTGACGGATTACGAGAAAAGCGATATGTTCGTGTGGCTCATGTTTGCTGATGAAGATGAGAACGGGGAAGAGTATCTTCGGGATCATCCACAGGGGAAAGATCTTGGCGAATGTGTAGAGTGGTTTCTTTCCGGTTGGTTCCATGATAACCCGGACCCGGACGGGGACAAGACACGCGTGGTTGATTACGATGTTGACCAATGGCGCATTTATGCTGACTTCCGGCAGATCTACGGTATAGATCTTGCCACCCCGGATATGCACTGGTGGATGTTCTGCGGTCTGCTTTGGAATATGCCGTACAAGCTATCCAGTTTTTTACAGGTGGTATCGAAGCGGCAGGAGAAGCCCGACAACAATACATCGGCAGAATATCGCAAGGCATTGCGCAAGGCACAGAAGATCTATGCTTTGGAGCAGCCGGAAGAAAAGAGAGAGTACACGGCAGAAGAAAAAGCCAAAATTGACGATTATGATCGCATGATGGCAGGAATTCGCGGCAGAAAGTAGGTGAGCGGATGGCAGGTTATGATGGCAGCGTAAGGTTTGACACACAAATAAATACGAAAAACGCATCCAGCCAGTTGTTGCGTCTGGAAAACCAGATTTCTAAAGCTGCACGAAAAGCATCTGATCTTACCGAAAAAATGAGGGAAATGGAAAAGCATACCACCCCAACAGATGCTTATAAAAATTTACAAAACGATTTAGAAAAGGCAAATAATGAATTGCAGTCGTTGGTTAGCAATTCTAAAGAATGGGAAGATATTGGAATTACAAGTGGGCTTGCTTTTGACAAGTTAAGGCAAAAAATAACTGCAGCAGAAGAGAATGCCCATAAAATGACTGCCGAGATGGAACAAATGAAGGCAAATGGGACAGCGTTTATAAGTAAAGATGCAATCCATGCTACAGACGAATATAAAAAGTTGTCCTCTCAGCTTCGAGATACGAATGAACAAATGCAAGTTCTTGCACGCCGACACGAAGAATTGGCGGCGAAAGAGAATAAGGTTTCCGGCAGCGCCAAGAGCGCAGGAAAGAGCACGGGGAGCTGGCTTGACAATTTTTCGGAGAAAACCAGAAAAGCAAGCGGTTTGGTAAGTACCTTCGCGTCCAGAATTAAAGGAGTTGCGTTATCCTTGTTTGTATTTAACTGGATAACGCAAGGATGGAATGCCATGATTTCTGCCGTAAAAGACGGTACCCAGAATATGGCAAGGTATTCTAGTGATGTGAATGCAAAAATGTCGGCTCTTGTGAGTGCGGTAGCAACTCTTAAAAATGCATTCGGGGCGTTAGCTGCTCCGATTATCAGTGCAGTCGGACCGGCACTCACCTACCTTATAAATATGCTTACAGCTGCAATCAATAAGGTAAACCAGTTTATATCAGCACTGACAGGAAAAAAGACTTGGACGAAAGCCACTACCCAAACGAAGAATTATGCAGCTGGACTTGATGCGGCCGCCTCGAAAGCAGATAAGGCTACGAAGGCGGCGAAAAAATTAAAAGGGCAGCTACAATCGTTTAACGAGCTGAATGTAATAGATTCCAATAAAGATTCCGGCTCCGGAGGCTCCGGTGGTTCTGGTGGCTCCGGTGGCGGTGGTGGAGTAGGCGATCTGTATGAAGAGGTGCCAATTGACCAGAATATTGCTGATCTTGCGGACAAAATCAGAGAAGCAATTAAATCCGGAGATTGGGAAGGCCTTGGAGAGACTATAAGGCAGGAAATCACAGATACCATAGGGAAAATCCCGTGGGATGAAATATATAAGAAAGCTGAAAATTTCGGAACTGGTTTTGCAAGTTTCTTGAACGGCCTGTTTTCCGAGGACAAAAAAGGAAACAGCGTATTTACAGCCACAGCAGATGTTATAGCCGGAGCACTTAATACAGCTATTTTTGCATCACTTGGATTTACAAATAAATTTGATTTCAAGACATTCGGAAATAATGTGGCGCATGGATTCAATGAATTTTTCCGGAAATTTAAGTGGAAGCATTGTGCAGAAGCAATAAACGGATGGGTTGATGGATTCTGGCAGTTTGTGATTGGATTTTTCAGTGGACTAAGTTGGAAAGACATTTTTAACGGATTGAGTACATTCCTTAGTTCGTTAAGTTCTAAAAGCATAGCCACAATTCTTGGGGCTGCAGCTATAAATAAATTTGGAAAATCAATGGGTAAATCCTTGAAGAAATCTGTAAGCGATTACTTCAAGGACAATGGTTTAAATTTGACACTTAAAGATGCTGCTCTTGCTATAGGAGTAATGACAGTTACTTTTACCGTATTAAAGTTTTTAGATGAAAATGATATTCCGTCAAAGATTATTAAGTGGATAAAAGATTTGCCAAAAAAGATTATGGCTCCGTTCGGAAAATCTAAAGGGTGGGACGGAAAAGAAATGAAATTATCCATTCCGATTTCGGCTGTATTTGATAACATTTCCTTTAAATTAAAACACATTAAAATGAGCGATATTCTCGAAAATGTGTTTAATTTTGATGAAGCTGGCGGATTCTTCTCGGAAATGAAGAAAAATTTTGAAACGGCATTTGATGGAAACCGGAAAGACATAATGGATATGGGAAGCTATATCTTTGAGGGCATTATGGATGGATTTGCCGGAGCTATTGCAGCCATTGCAGAACCGTTTGTTGATTTCTTTAATTGGGTTGTTAATGGAATAAAAGATGCATTCGGTATCCATTCTCCTGCGAAAAAAATGAAACCACTCGGAGCAAATATTTTCCTTGGTGTAATTGATGGTTGGAAAGAAAAGATAAAATCATTTAGCTTTTCGAAGCTGGCAAAGGAAGCTCTTAAGTTAATCCAAAAAGGATTTAATGGTGCAAAATCTGTAGTGAATGTTGCGATTTCTTTGATAAAAAAAGGCTGGACTACATTAAAGAAATTTGTCGGAGAAATAGGGGCGAAAGCTTTTTCTCTTGCAAAAAAAGGCTGGACTACAGTATCAAAATTTGTTGGAGAGATCGGCAAAAAAACATTTTCTCTTGCAAAAAAGGGCTGGACTACAGTATCTAAGTTTGTTGGAGAAATTGGTAAAAAAGGCTTTGGACTGAAAAAGGATGGCTGGACTACCTTAAATAAGTATGTAGGAAAGCTGGATAAAGTAGCCGTGAAATTATATAAGAGCGGTTGGAAATCAATAAACAGCTTTGTGGGAACCACGGTAAAAGTTGGAATCCAGTTGATAAAAGATGGATGGAGCAGTTTTAAGAACTGGCTAGGAATTGGAAATGATAATTCTTCATCGAAGAAAAAACCATCTAAGAAAGCTGGCGGCGGCATCTATACCGGTGGAATGTGGCATAACATAGCACATTATGCAGTCGGAACTGAGAACGCACCGGCAGGACAGCTTTTTATCGCGCGTGAAGCAGGACCGGAGCTTGTCGGAACAATTGCAGGACATACGTCCGTTATGAACAATGACCAGATTGTGGCATCTGTATCGGATGGAGTTGCGCGTGCGGTACGATCTGTAATGGCATCCGGAAATCAAAAAGTAAATGTTCTGTTTAAAGTGGAAGGAGATCCGAATGGAATCTTCCGTGTGACGCAGCAAAAAGCCAATGAATACTACCGGGCAACCGGAAACCCAGCATTTGAATTTTAGGAGGTGGATTGAATGGGATACGGTGGCTATTTGATTAGAGTCGGAAATTATACAGTGCCGTTTGACTGTATACTGGCCAGTACATTTCAATCTCCTCTGTTGGGGCAGGATAAGGATTCGTACGATGATGATAATGGAAAATTGCATAGAACGGCATTAAAGAACCAGGTACTTAAGGCAGAGTGGCAGACTCCGGCCATGAACGAAAAGAAGTTTAATGCATTTATGAGTAACATAAATAAACAATATGTGGAGCAACGGCGCGAAAAGAAATGTCTTGTGACGGCATGGTGTCCGGAAATTATGAAGTATGTGACTATGCATTGCTATGTTCCGGATATTACTCCGATAGTAGCATATGCAGATGAAAAAACGATTGAATATGACGGCTGGCGAATTGCTTTTATCGGATATGGAGGGAATATTTTATGATAAGCGGCAAAAATAAGCAGCTCTATTATGAGAGTTCCATAGACAAACAATTAAATATAGAAGTAATCGGAACAAAACATGTGATTGATAATTCCATGAGAGAACAGGATACGTTCGCATTGGCCGAAACTCTGAATGACGGCACGGAATTGAAGTTCGGTTCTTGCCTGCCGAACCAGATTTCTTTTACCGGACGTGAGGTACCAATTGCCACAAAAGGCATGAAGCTACGTGTGGCGGAAACTCTGGAAGGGAATGAGAATGATCCGTTTGTGTATGGCACATATACGGTACAGTCAGACACGCCTACCGCAGACCGGACGAAACGCCAGATCACAGCGTATGATGCCATGTACGATATTATCAACGCTGACGTGAAAAGCTGGTATGATGGATTGACATTTCCAATGACTCTTAGGCAGTTCCGTGACAGCTTTTTTTCGCATCTTGGAATTGAGCAGAAAGAAGCAAGCCTTGTAAATGATGAAATGACAGTAAATAAGACATTGACCACTACACAGGCAGAGGATTCCAGTGTGACCGCAGAAGCTACGATAAGCGGCAAGACAATCATCGAAGCGATTTGTGAGATCAACGGGGCATTTGGAAATATCGGGAGAGACGGTAGATTTGAGTATGTGATTTTAAAGGCGATTACATCTGCACTGTATCCGGCAGAAGATCTGTACCCACGGGAAGATCTCTTCCCATCGGATGCAAACACCGAAAGTATGACTGGGCATTATATCACATTTGACTATGAAGCGTTCCAAAGCCAAGCAATAACACAGTTGGAGATCCGGGCAGATGATTCTACTGCCGGGGCTATTGTGGGAACATCTGGAAACAATTATGTTATTTCCGGAAACTTCCTTATAAGCGACAAGACCGGTGCTGAAATGAAGCAGATTGCGAATAATCTGTTGCCAGTAATTGCACAGGCAGAATACACACCGATTAAAAGTTGTACATGCGTTGGTAATCCGTGCCTAGAGTTGGGAGATCCGATTCGTTTCAACACTTCCAGGGAGATTGTAGAAACATACATCTTACAGCGCACCCTTACAGGAGTGCAAAGCAAACGCGATTCCATTGTTTCAGCAGGAACAGAAACCCACGCCATGAAAAATCCAACTACACGGGAGACGGTGGAAGCATTAAAAAGACGTACCCATATTTTGGAGGAAAGTGCAGACCATCTTCAATCCACGTATGAGGATTTAGAAAAAAATACCTCTACGAGATTCGAACAGACGGATGAACTGATTGCTACAGAGGCAAAGCGTGCTACAGATGCAGAGGGCGAATTGGAGTCTTCGTTTAAAGAAACCGCCGGTTCTATTCAGATGGAAGTGGACAGAAAGGTCGGAGAAGATGAAATCCGAAGCAAATTCGCCATGAGCCCCGAGAATGTGGATATCGAATCCGGACAAGTAAATTTTAAGTCAAACACGCTAACCATTGATTCCACCAATTTTCAGCTTGATGAATATGGAAAAGCGACAATTGTGGATTCGCTGAATTTTAATTCAACGGCGCTTGGTGATGATATTGCAATTATCGGGCTTGACGGAAAAGGTAGACCTATGCTGCAAAACATACTCATTGACCTAGACACTGTAACGGATTCAAACTCGGAATCCTTGGCAACCGAAAGTTATGTTGACGATTCGCTGAGTGACTACGCAACCAAAAGCGAATTGCCAAGTGGGTATTTTACAGATGTAGACTATACACTTAATGATAGCTCTACAACCAAGTATTCGCCTAGACATTTTAAGAAAGTGTCTGATTTTGGTTCAAGGGAAAGTACCATAGATATCGAGGGTCTTTTGATTTCTATTCCGAGTTCCGATAAAAGGCTGAAAAATAATATACAATCATTAAGGGATATTAAAAGCGTTTATATGGCAATGCGACCGGTTGAGTATACATGGAAATCCGGATATATCACGCAACACACAGGCTTACAGTTTGGTTTAATTGCGCAGGATTTAGAGAAGATTTTGCAGGATGCCGGATTGTCCGATAGCGGACTTGTACTAAAAGAAGATGCCGAAGAGGATGAAAAAGCAATTCACGGAGATTCAAAGACATGGAAAATCGACAAGGAAAATCTCCATGCAATGCACATTCAGATGATTCAAAATCAGCAAAAGGAAATCGAAGAGTTAAAGCGAGAAAACAAAAATTTGAGTGAACAGATGAAAGACTTTGAACAACGATTATCCGTGTTAGAAAGGAGTGTGAGCCATGCAGAAAATATATAGCCGCATCAATTGGGAGAATCTTCCCAGCGAAAAAACAGCGGTAAATGAATCTAATCTTAACAAGATGGACTTGGCAGTTGACAATCTGGATGATCGTATAGTTGCTATGGACGCGGCAAAAGTCGATCTTGTCAAGGCGAATGAACTTGTAAAGGAAATCCTTTGGAATGAACCTATGGGAGTGCTGACGGTCGTTAAGATGAATGGTTCACGAGCCGTGATTGATACCAAGTTGGAAAAGTTGGCGGTCAACTTCACATACAATCCGCAGACACAACAATTAGTAATCGCGCTTGACGATGGCACGGTGCAGAACGTGGATTTATCATCCTTGATTACAGAGTATGAGTTCTTAGATTCTGATACGATTGCATTCGAGATTACGGGTGGCAAGGTCAAGGCTATCGTTAAGAATGGTTCCATTACGGAAGATATGCTGCAGCCGAACTTCTTGGCAGATGTTAAAGTTGAAGCCGAAAAAGCGAAAGCATCAGCATCCGCTGCGGATGCGTCAGAAAAGGAATCCACGGTACAAGCTAATCTATCCAAAGAGTATGCGGATAAGGCCAAGGAATACAGCGATAACATTGATAAAAAAGCTCATCTGGCAACATTTGATGTGAATGAGGACGGCGAGCTGATCTATACAGATAACACAGCGGATGTGTTTACCGTTGATAATGACGGAAACTTAAATTGGGAGGTGGCTTAGAATGGCTATAGCAGGAAGAGTAGCAATCGTGCCAAAAGGCGATTGGAGCGCAGATGCTGCATATAAGAGATTGGATGCAGTGACATATAACAATACACTGTATTTTGCGAAAAAGGATGTGCCGGCAGGAACGGCAACAAACAATACAGAATATTGGTCTAAGTCTATTGTGGGCGGTGCTAGTGCGATTGCAACAACAGAGGATGCCGGAGTTGTAAAGCCGGCAGACGGTCTTGCAGTTGCAGAAGATGGAACGCTTAAGGTTAACGTTGACGGCACAACGCTTACGATGGACCAGGTCAACAATGTAATCAAGTTGGCGGATACCTTAAAAGAAAAAATCGGAAGCGCACTGCAGCCGGAAAGTATCGTAAACAATCAGGTTACAACAGAAGCTGGATTCGCACTTGATGCGCGGCAGGCGAACCCGAATATAGACGGCACGCTGGCGAAACAGTTAAGTGATTTAAACGGCAGTCTAAATAGTAAGAAAGTACCGACAATCGGCATCGAAAACATATTTACTGGAAATCCGTTTGCTGTCATAGCCGATAGTGGTGGTTTGGCAACTGTTGGCGGTACAAAATGGGAACAAGATAATGGCGGGTATCACGTTGAAGATATAAAATATCCTGCCGGCGGATCAGTATCTCTAACTGTTAGTATGACATTGCCGGCTAATAGCATTGTGTTAATCGATGTAAATACGTTAAATTATGAAAATATTAAACTACAGGGTACGTGTATAAAATACAATTTAACAAGCAGCCCGTCCAATACTAGTTTGTCGATATTTTTTAGCGGAAGAAATGCAAATGTAACAGTATCAACAATTAGATATATGCCGTTAGTTATTCATTTAGGTTAAAGAAAGGAAGGTAATAAAAATGGACAAAATTATCCTGAAAAACAAAACAGAGTTCGAGGTTGCTGAAGGAGCGAGTCTCGGCAATATTCAGATTCAGTCGAAAGACTTTGATGGAATTAAAGCAATCACGGATGCTTTTACTGCAGACAACCTTGCGGAAGTCGCATTTACACACAATGATGAGGTATCTGGAAAGTATACCGATCTGAAATCCGATGGGTTTACTTATACCCCAAATGTGGGGGAGGACGGCAAAGAAGATGGAACATACACTGTTACAATCCGATTGCGAACCAAAACCAAAATTGAAAAGCGCCTTGATGCGCTGGAAACAGGACAGGTAACATTGCAACAGGGACATGAGTCCAACGCTGGAGCAATCGAAGATCTGGCCGGAATGATCGGAGGTGAAGAATAATGGCATGTGTAAACCTTATTAAATTCTATGTCCGCCGGATTACGGTTGATAAAAAAATGACGATTGATGATGTACCGGAACGCTGGCGCGAACAGGTGCGGGAAAAAATCGAAAAAGCGTAGCAGATCGGGGCACCCGAAGATGCCCCATTTGGTACAAACCGTGCATGATCTGGCGGTATACTTATGGCATAAGATAAAAGGGGAAACTATATGCTTAAATTTTTGTCCGATAACTGGCAGCTATTAACTGCCCTTATAGGTGCGGTGGCGTTTCTGTATCGACAGGTGATTGCCACAAGGAAAGGGGTTCGGGCGTTGCTCCGTGCCGACCTCATACGCCTGTACAATAAATACCATGATGATCTCGGATATTGTCCGGTATATGTTAAGCAGTCCTTAGAGGATGAGTACCAGCAGTATCACGCACTTCATGGGAACGGAGTAGGAACACAACTGTATAACGCATTGATGGCTCTGCCAACGGAGCCACAGGAAGGAGAGCAATATGCTGAATAATTGTGTATTAAAACCAAGTGTAAGCACAGAAAAATGGATGAAAGCCGCAGGAATCCGTGCTGTTAAGACAATGGCACAGACCGCCGTTGCAGTGATTGGTACTGCCGCTGTGGTATCGTCTGTGGATTGGAAGCTGGTCGTATCATCTGCAATTGTATCTGGTGTAGTATCGCTGCTCACCAGCGCAGCAGGAATACCAGAAGTGAAGGAGTAATTACATATGAAAATCAACGTACATGCCGGGCACAACCCGGATGGAAAGATCGCCTGCGGTGCTGTTGGACTCATCAAGGAGTCCACAGAGGCACGCAAGGTCAAGAAAGAAGTGATCCGACTCCTTAGAAAGAAAGGACACAAGGTGTATGATTGCACCTGCCAGAATGGGACAAGTCAGACGGATGTTCTAAAACGGATCGTAACAAAGTGCAACCAGCATAAGGTAGATCTGGATATTTCGATTCATTTCAATTCGGGGGCGGCGGACAAGAAGGGAAACGGTAAGACCACAGGAACGGAAGTGTATGTATACAGTACCAAAAGCGCTGCTTATCCGGTGGCAGAGAGAATTGACAAGGCGATTGCAGCTCTCGGCTTCCGGGACCGCGGGGTTAAGGTACGCACAAATCTGTATGTGCTGCACAGAACAAATTCGCCGGCAATGCTGATTGAGTGCTGCTTCGTGGATGATAAAGACGATGTGAAACTGTATGATGCCAAGAAGATGGCAGCGGGCATCGTTTCCGGAATTTTGGGAAAGAATTAGGAGTACAATTCGTGTGAACTTTTGTGTGAACTTTTTCTGAAATTTGCGAGTCTATGTGAAAGAAGAAACGATATGTGAAATGTGAAAGCCTTGATTTTGCTGGATAAAATGCAAAGTGCAGTAATATCAACGGTTGCGGAATTTTATGCATGAGGGGTTCGACTCCCGTCTAGTCCACTAAAAAAGGTGCTTAAATAAGCACCTTTTTATTTT
>ERZ791842.23-NODE-23-length-178906-cov-41.8858_pt1 | contig 178906 bp, 150 predicted proteins | sample MGYA00509944_ERZ791842 | MGnify/ENA primary metagenome ERZ791842 (study PRJEB30046, sample SAMN00715263) | human gut metagenome | study: EMG produced TPA metagenomics assembly of the A metagenome-wide association study of gut microbiota in type 2...
ACCGCCCACCCAAATGGTGTTCACAACCTGAAGACTGGCATCTTGCGCAAAGCCGAAGCTAATTTTGTGACTTTGGGAGAAAATTAGAAAATCTTAGTGTGTCTGTAGATACACAGTGATGTTCTGCCACGGATGGCAGAACAAGGCTTCACGAGCCACGGATGGCTCGTTGAACGCCGGTCACGTCACTCCGAGAAAATCTAACTCAGACACACTTAGACTTTTCTTATTTTCGTACAATGGAACCAAAATTAACTCCGGCTTTGCGCAAGATGCCACTCACAAGCCTACGATACACCATTTAGGGAGATGATTTATTTCATAAACAAACCATCATTTATCGGAGGAACTCACGATATATGCAGGGATCTGCTGTGTAATGCAGTGAATGTTTCCTCCACCGGTCAGTATATCCCTTGCATACATCGGTATGATTTTTCTCTCCGGGCATAATTCTGCCATAATCTGCTGTGCCAGCCTGTCACTTTTTTCATTTTCCCCGCCAAACGCCGGCATGACCACGGCATTATTGGAAAAATAAAAGTTCACATAGGAAGCTGCAAGCCGCTCTCCCACTTCCCTTTTATCCTCGCCTTCCTCAAATTCATATCCTTCGAGTTCCTCTTTTGTGATACAAACCGGGGTATCCGGGATCGGAAGTTTGTGAATGATCAGTTTTCTGCCCTTTGCATCATACTCCGAACTTAAATAATCAAAACTCGCTTTTGACAATGCATACTGCGGATCGTTCTTATCGTCTGTCCATGCAAGGACAACCTCTCCCGGTCTTAGAAATGCACAGACATTGTCCACATGTTCATTTGTTTCATCCTGATAAATACCACGAGGCAGCCATAAAACTTTTTCGGCACCCAGATAACTTTTCAGTTTTTCCTCAATCTGTTCTTTTGTGAGTGATGGATTTCTTCCTTCACTGAGCAGACAGGACTCCGTAACGAGCAGTGTTCCCTCACCGTCACTGTGAATCGAGCCACCCTCTAACACAAACGGTCTGGCATCATAACAGGTAAAGCCAAATTTTTTACAGAAATTCCATGCAAACGCATTATCTTTTTCATAAGAGGCATACAATCCATCCACCGTACCGCCCCATGCATTAAAGTTCCAGTTTACGCCACGTATACACAGATTTTTCCCCGTATGAATCTCCATTCCTGTGCTGTCTTTTTCGCATCTTATGTTGGTACCAGAACACAAATCCTGTATATAAACTTTCTTATTTTTCACACAATCTTCCTGCACAGACATCTGATTGTCTGCCGTCAATGCAATAGAATTATTATTTACATTTTTTACCAGAAAAGTCGGTGCAACATCTCTTGCCCAGGAATCATCCGTTTCCATCTCAAAAACGATCACCGGATACAAGTTTTCTTCTTCTTTTAAACTTTGTGCAAATGCCTTTGCGTGACCGATCCCTTTTTTTCCTGCAGCAACATACACCGTTTCACTCTCTGCAATCGCGCGGATCACAGCAGAAAATGCTGCTTCTGCTTCTCTTGCACCATTTCGCCAGGAACCTGGGCGCTCCGGCCAGATCATGATACACCCCTGATGTCTTTCAAATTCTCCCGGCATATAAAAACCATCCTGCGCGGGGTTTGTCTCTTTTATCATTTCAGGACAATCTGCCTTTGAAATCCTCATAACCAAACTCCTTTATCATATCCACATTTCCATCTTCTCTTAAGACGGCAATTCCAGGCAGCGGCATACCGTTAAACGTGTTGTTTTTCACCATGGAATAAATTGCCATATCCTCAAAAACAAGACGATCTCCCACCTGTTTTTTCTGTGCAAAGCTGTAATCACCGATCACATCCCCTGCAAGACAGGTCATGGAAGAAAGACGATATGTATACGGCTTTTCGCCCGGCAGGTAACCGTCTTTTAACGGAGGTCTATAAGGCATTTCTAGCACATCCGGCATATGACATGCCGCCGATGCATCCAGGATCAGAATGTCCATTCCATTATGCACGATATCCATAACTTCCGTAACCAGATATCCCGCATTAAGTGCAATCGCTTCACCCGGTTCTAGGTAGACTTCCACATCATATTTTTCTTTGATCCCGCGGATCAGGTTCTTTAAGTCATCCAGCTTATAATCTGCTCTTGTGATATGATGTCCGCCGCCTAAATTCAGCCACTTTACCTGTTTTAAATATCTTCCAAACTTCTCTTCAAACGCATGCCATGTCGTGATCAGATCATCCACATTCTGCTCACAGAGCGTATGAAAATGCAGTCCCTCGATCCCATCCGGCAGTTGTCCCGGAAATTCGCCATAAATCACGCCAAGTCTTGAACCCGGTCCACACGGATCGTAAATCTCATGCCCCTCCTGTGTGGAACACTCCGGGTTCACGCGGATTCCTGCGCTTGCCATACATTCCGGCTGCAAAAAGTAATTCTGGTACTTTTCATACTGTGCAAAGGAATTAAAGATAATATGATCACAGATTTTAACCAGCTCCTCCATATCTTTTTCCTTATAAGCCGGCGCAAACACATGATTTTCTTTTCCCATCTCTTCTTTTCCGAGACGTGCTTCAAAAATACCGCTCGCTGTCGTTCCGCTGATATACTGCTCGATCAGCGGATACAGTGAAAACATGGAAAACGCCTTCTGCGCCAAAAGCACATGGCAGCCAGTTTCCTGTTCCAGGTTTTGTAATATTTTTAAATTCTGTTTTAATTTCTTTTCATCTACCACATAACATGGGGTAGGAATCTCCTGCCATTTCATCATAATCCCCTTCTTGCACTGCTTTTCCAATGAATTTTTTCATTTACATCTTAAGCCTGTATGTCAGCACAAATCCCATTTTTTATTCTACTGTCTGCGGATTTTCATCCACAATCCACGGCAGACCATACTGGTTTAACATATCCATAAACGGGTCCGGATCAAATTCCTCAATGTTAAATACACCATCTTTATCCCAGACTTTATCAACAACCAAAGCTGCACCGATCATAGCCGGTACACCAGTCGTATAAGAGATTGCCTGGGAACCTACTTCTTTATAACACTCCTGATGATCACAGACATTATAGATATAGATTGTCTTTTCTTTTCCATCTTTCTTTCCTGTAAAAATACAGCCGATATTCGTTTTACCGACAGTGCGCGGTCCTAATGATGCCGGGTCCGGAAGCAGTGCTTTCAAAAACTGGATCGGTACGATCTCCCTGCCCTCATATTCAATCGGTGAAGTAGAAAGCATTCCAACATTCTCTAAACATTTCATATGTGTCAGATAGCTCTGTCCAAATGTCATAAAGAAACGGATTCTCTTTACTCCCGGCACATTTTGGGCGAGAGACTCAATCTCTTCATGATGCAGCAGGTACATATCTTTCTCACCGACCTGCGGGAAATTATATTCTCTTTTAATTTCCATCGGTTTTGTTTCCACCCAGTGACCATTCTCCCAGTAGGAACCATTTGCAGAAACCTCACGCAGATTGATCTCAGGATTGAAATTCGTTGCGAACGGATAACCATGGTCGCCGCCGTTGCAGTCTAAAATATCGATTGTCTCGATCTCATCAAAATAATGCTTCAATGCATAAGCTGTAAATACGCTTGTTACACCCGGATCAAACCCACTTCCAAGAAGTGCAGTGATTCCTGCCTCCTTAAATTTTTCACGATATGCCCACTGCCAGGAATAATCAAAATATGCGGTAAATCCTTCTACTTCGCAGCGTTTTTCATAGATAGCACGCCATTTTTTATCATCGGTATCTTCCGGTTCGTAGTTTGCAGTATCAATATAGTCTACCTTACAGGCAAGACAGGCATCCATAATCGTTAAATCCTGATATGGCAATGCTACATTTAATACAGCATCCGGCTGATACTCTTTGATCAGGGCGATCAGTTCCTCTGTGTTGTCCGCATTTACCTGCGCTGTTGTGATGACGGTATCTGTTGTTTTCTCCAGTTTTTCTTTTAATGCATCACATTTTGATTTTGTTCTGCTCGCAATACAGATCTCTGTAAAAGTTTTGCTGTTCTGACAACATTTGTGAATCGCAACTCCTGCTACTCCGCCACATCCGATAATTAATAATCTTCCCATTTTGATCTCCTTTCTTATATGTGAAAATCCTTATTTTCACTCTGACCGCAATTTCCATGCCTTTTATATCTTTAATTTTCTTATCGTCTGAATCTAACTAACATACTTTACGTTATTGGCAATTTTTGTATATTTTATTTCTTACGGCCTTCCTCTTCCTCTAACATATCCTCCACATACCGTGGCAGCATAAACGCTCCCTTGTGCAGGTTGGTCGTATAATACCATGTCTTTATCTTCCGCTCTTTCCAGCGCTTCACATCCAGATCATCGAGCGGATGATATTTCTTTGAAGCAAATCCAAACAGCCAGTAACCGGAGGAACACGTTGGTATGTGTGCCTGATAAACACGGCTAATCGGGAAACTGTGACTTGCCTTTCTGTGCATTCCACGGCAGGATTCCTCATCTTCATCGTAAAAAGGACTTCCATGCTGATAGACCATGATTCCGTCATCCTTTAAGGCACGGAAACAGTTTCCGTAAAATTCCTTGGTAAACAACCCTGCTGTATGCCCAAGCGGATCGATTGCATCATTGATGATCAGATCATACTCGTCATGTTTCATCCGCAAAAACTTAAGTCCATCCTCATAGTAAACTGTCACACGCTCATCCGATAAACCACATGCGTTATCCGGGAAAAATTCTTTACATACCTCCACGAACACACGATCTGGTTCCACCACATCGATCTGTTCTATTTCATCGTAGTATCCAAGCTCACGCGCCACACCACCGTCACCGCCACCGATGACTAACACTTTTTTTACATGCGGATGTACTGCCATAGGAACATGTACGATCATCTCATCATAGACAAACTCATCTTTTTCTGAAAAAACAATACTTCCATCCGAACTTAAAAATCTTCCAAACTCGTCCGAATCAAACACATCGATCCGCTGAAACTCTGTCTGAAGTCCGAATAACTGTTTCTGCACCTTAATAGATACCTTTACTTTTTCTGTATGGTAATCTGAAAACCAAAGCTCCATGATTACTTCTCCCTTCTTCTGTCCGATTTCTAACACATCTTTGGTTCATGTGCAAGCACCTTCAGATTTTCAACTTCCGGATCTTCCGTTCCCTGCATGGAACATCCTTTTTCTTTCGCATAAACAATGTACTCAATGATCTCCGGCGTGATCATCTCGCCCGGCGCTAAAATCGGGATTCCCGGTGGATAGCACATGACAAATTCACCACAAATTCTTCCGGCCGTCTGTCGTACCGGCAGAGATTCCTTTTGGGAATAAAATGCCACCTGCGGCGACACCAGAACTTTCGGGTTGATATATTCTGTGTTTAACATCTTTGCCGGATCTTTTGAATACAGCCGCTTAATATCTGCAAGCGCCCCGACAAGCCGCTCGATGTCCTGTATCCGGTCACCAATGGAAATATAGGCAAGAATATTCGCAATATCCCCCAGCTCGATCTGGATATCATATTCATCCCGCAGCAGATCATAGACTTCGATGCCTGCAAGTCCGATATCTCGCGTATAGACTGACAGTTTCGTCACATCAAAATCATAGACACTGCCGCCATTGATCATATCTTTACCATACGCATAAAATCCACCGATGGAATTGATCTCATCTCTGGCGTATTCTGCCATCTGTGCTACTTTTGCAAATGATTCCTTTCCTCGCAGTGCAAGATTTCTTCTCGAAATATCAAGACTTGACATCAAAAGATAAGACGCACTCGTCGTCTGTGTCAGATTGATGATCTGGCTGACATATTCCCAGTTCACGCCCCGTCCGGTCAGAAGAAGTGAACTCTGTGTCAGACTTCCTCCCGACTTGTGCATGGAAACAGATGCCATATCTGCACCGGCATCCATAGCACACACCGGAAGATTCTCCCCAAAATACAGGTGTGTTCCATGCGCTTCATCCACCAGCACCAGCATATTGTGTGCATGTGCCACTTTTACAATGGAACGCAGATCAGAGCAGATTCCATAATAAGTTGGATTGTTGACCAGTACTGCCACTGCATCCGGGTTCTCCAGAATCGCACGTTCCACTTCTGATACCTGCATGCCAAGCGAAATGCCAAGTTTCACATCCACCTCCGGATTGACATAAACCGGAATCGCTCCACAGAGTACCAGTGCATTGATCACACTCTTATGCACATTGCGCGGCAAAATGATCTTATCCCCTGCCTTGCAGCAGGAAAGCACCATCCCCTGAACAGATGAAGTGGTTCCTCCTACCATAAAAAATGCATGTTCTGCCCGGAATGCCTCCGCTGCAAGTTCCTCCGCCTCCTTGATGACAGAGACCGGATGACAGAGATTATCAAGCGGCTTCATGGAATTGACATCTAAGCTGACACACTTTTCTCCCAACAGCTCCACTAACTCCGGATTTCCCCTTCCTCTCTTATGTCCCGGCACATCAAACGGGACCACTCTTCGTTTTTTTAACTTTTCTAATGCTTCATAAACCGGCGCATGCATCTGCTGCTCTTTGTCCATGACTTCTAAAAACCCCCTCATCTTCCATAAAAATACGGTATGTCTGCCTTTATATGCTTGCGTCTTTCTGATAAATTCATTAATATTCAAAAGTACAAAAAAGAACAGGCATCCATCACCTGTTCTTCTATCGTCGTTATCATCATAGTCATACTTTATGTAATCTGTCTACATTCTGCAAAAACTATTTTCTCCAGAGTCCGCGTTGGGTTACTGTTCAGTCGCAAGTTTGACACTTGCTGTCAAGCTGTGCGCCAGAAACTAGATAATGCCAAATTACAGCCCCATGCATCGAAGATGCATTTAAAATGGACTGTAATAGTTGCTGCTCACACAGTATGTGTGAACAGCAACTGCGTTGGCACCATCGCCAGCAAATATTTGCGTATACTACTCTTATTGACCGTTTCACAAGTGATATTGGATTCCGGGATATCCCCGTAATCAACTTATAAAATTTGAGCTTCTAACTCAATCAATAACGCGGCTTACACCGCAATCGGCAGTTGCCCCGCCTGTCCGTATGGGCTTAACCAATCTCTTGGTGGGCAAACAATAGATCTGTTTCTTCTCTATTGTAACGAATATTTGCATGAAAACAATTTTCGCATTCATGTGATTTGAAGTATAACACACACATCTGGCAAATGCAATAAATATCTGCTTTTCTTCATATTTTATTTTGCTTTAAATGAAATCTTTTTATTGCCACCCTTTTTGGAATCGAGCCATCCACCATAGTAGCAGTCCTGTAACACATATGTTTTACCCTTTGTCAGTTTCTTTGTTTTGATTGTAATCTTATTGCTTCCAACTTTGGCAGTTGCGGTTGCACTTATAGTCTTTCCATTTCCTTTCAGTTTGATCTTAAACTGGCAGGTATTCCCCTTTTTGATGGTGGACTTATAATCTTTTCTTGTAGTGCAGGCAAGACCAAACAATTGATCTGCGGTCACTTTTGATTTTAATGTGATCGTTGCTGTTGTTCCTTTTCCGGTAACTGAATTAATTTTGAACATCTTGCTGCTGCGTGTTGACAGCGGATTTGCATCACTGATGGCAGCAGAAGATGAACTGGAATATCCACTAGTTGACAGATAACCATAATAGGCATATGTCTTTCCTGTCTTGGATGCTGATACATAATCTCCAATATAGAGATCCTCCAGTCTCCACCTGGACATCTCCGATATTCTTATCGTCGATCATTTTCATGAATGTTCCATAGTCAACTTCTGTTACCTGCCTCTTGATCAGAAGTGGTGTCACAAAAAGGTTAAATACAAACAGAACAATCAGTACGATACCGTAGTAATAAAATAACGATGTCTTTCAATATACAATCACATTCTTTTGTATATACAGATATTTATTTGGCCCACTCCCGGACTAAATGTATCTCTCTTTTATATCCCTCATCATCATTCGGTGTCTCTAAAATAAACGGTCTTCCCTCTAAAAGCGGGTGCACTGCCACATGACGCATTGCCTCTGCGCCGATCTTTCCCTCTCCGATCCTCGCATGGCGGTCCTTGTGGGAACCACAGTCATTCATGCTGTCGTTAAAATGAACCGCCTTTAAACGGTCAAGCCCGATCACCCGGTCAAACTCCTTTAATACACCCTCTAAATCATTCACGATGTCGTAGCCGCCATCCCATACATGGCAGGTATCAAGGCAGACTCCCATTTTTTCTTTTAATTCCACACGGTCTAAGATCTCTCTTAATTCCTCAAAATTTCTGCCAACCTCAGTTCCTTTTCCTGCCATCGTCTCAAGCAGAACTGTCGTTGTCTGATCCGGTTTTAATGCCTCATTTAACGCTTCTGCGATCAGTTCAATTCCGGTATCTGCCCCCTGTCCCACATGGGAACCCGGATGAAAATTATAATAATTGCCCGGCGTATACTCCATGCGTCTTAAATCATCGAATAACATTTCCTTTGAAAAAGAACGGACATCCTCTTTCGCTGCACAAAGGTTCATCGTATACGGCGCATGTGCAACGATCTTGCCAAATTCATGCTCCTTAGCAAAATTTAAAAACTTTTCCACGTCTTTTTCATCAATTTCTTTTGCCTTTCCACCACGTGGATTTCTGGTAAAAAAAGCAAATGTATTGGCATCTAACGCTAACGCTGCCTTTCCCATTGCCGCATAACCTTTCGATGCGGATAAATGATTTCCTATTAACATATCAATCCTCATTTCTGCACTGCGCTTCGCGCATCTTAAGTTTACACACAATGATACTCCTGTCTGTATGCGCGCATGCTCTTTTATTCTGCCCGGTTCTTCTCCACGATCGTACCTGCCCTGTATGCTGCGAGCAGTTCTTCAAGATCATGGATTGACTCTTTTAGGCCTTTTCCGATATCCGTATCCGCAACTGTTTTTCTCCGTACAACCTGCTGCACGAGTACGGTGTGGGAGACAATATCGCTTCCATCCTGCACCGCTTTTTCCACCGACTCAAACGGCTCATGCGCCGCAAGCACCAGACCATACGAATTATAGATCAACGTATAGCCTGCAATTCCGGTCTTTGGCTGGTATGCTTTAGAAAAACCGCCGTCAATGATCAGAAGTTTTCCATTACATTTAACCGGTGACTCTCCTTTTTTTGCCTCCACCGGAATATGACCGTTGATAATGTGTGCCTCCGCACCTTCAAGTCCGAATTCCTCTAATATACGGTTGACCACTTCCTCTTTTTCAAGCAGCCTGTAGTATGGATTTTTCGGTTCCTGATGTGTCGTTTTATCCGCGATAAAATAACGTTCAAACGTTGTCATCTTTGCCTTGCCAAACACCGGGGAATTCTGGTTTTCCCAGATAAACCATAAAATATCCTGTCCCTTTTTCTTTTCCTTCGGGTCGATCGCATAATAACCTTTTCTCGCATAGCCTTCTAGCACATCATAAAGCTCTTTTCCGGTATATTCTTTTCCGAAAACATTGACTTTCGTGAACGTGCCATCCTCATTTAACGGCACACAGCCATGATAGAGAAGATTGCCATTGTATACTTTGTAGAGGCTTCCCTGCGTATACAAAAAACGTACATGACGCTGCAGTTTTTCACAATTTGTAAATGCCGCCACCAGACGCTCCATCACATCTGCTTCATCCTCCGAAAGGCGATATGGATCTTTCCAGTCGATTGTCGGAAAGTTGACATCCTTGAGCGGATATTCTTTTCCTTCCACACACACCGTTCCCTTTTTTATATCAATCTTGTCAAGCAGAAGCCTTTTTTCCATCTCAAATTCCGGGTGTTCTTTGATTAGCTGTCCTTCCAGCTTAAACTGCATGATTGTGATCGCCTTGTGCATTTTTTCATCTAAAAATGCGTCATGTACATCATACTCATCTTCCCTGTAATCCAGTTTAAAACAATCACAGGAATCCTTGTCATACCATTTCATCGCAAATCTTGCCAGCGGTACAAGATTAATTCCATAACCATCCTCTAACAGATCGAGGTTGCCGTATTTTGCGGAAATGCGGATCACATTGCAGATGCATGCAGCACTTCCAGACGCTGCTCCCATCCAGTATACGTCGTGATTACCCCACTGGATATCCACAGAATGATGCTCCATCAGCGTATCCATGATCAGATTCGGATATGGTCCCCTGTCAAAAATATCCCCGACTACATGCAGATGATCCACGACAAGACGGCGGATCAGATTACAGAACGCAGTCACAAGTTCCGCAGCCCTTCCTGTACGGATGACCGACCGGATGATTTCATTATAGTATGCTTCCTGATCAGATACTTCCTGTCTGCCGGTCAGAAGTTCCTCGATCACATAGGCAAAGTCTCTCGGCAGTGCTTTGCGCACCTTTGATCTTGTATATTTGGAAGATGCATTTTTGCAGATGCGGATCAGCCGGTACAAAGTCACCTTGTACCAGTCCTCTAAATTATCTTCCGTCTTTAAAACCTGTTCTAATTTCTGTTCCGGATAATAAATCAGTGTGGCGATTGCTTTTTTCTCCGCCGCACTGATCGCATTGCCAAATTCATCTTCTATTTTCCGCTTAATAGCACCGGAACCGTTTTTTAACACATGTAAAAACTGGTCATACTCCCCATGCACATCTGTGATAAAATGCTCCGTTGCCTTTGGCAGGCTAAGAATTGCCTGTAAATTAATGATCTCCGTTGCCGCTGTGGCAATGGTTGGATACTGGTTTGATAAACTTTTTAAATAACGCAGGTCGGTCTGCCCCATAGTATTCCCCATTTCTTTCTGCACGTTCATTTGCTGCTTTTTATCTTAGCACAGGAAATGAACCGGGGCAACCAACGTTAATTTATTGTCAATACACTACGCGATCGTAGCCTTGATCACATCCCCCATATCATAGAAACCAGCCGGTTTACCGGATAAGAATTTTGCTGCCTGAACAGCTCCTTTTGCAAATACACTTCTGGAATATGCAGTATGCTTAAACTCGATCACCTCATCAAGTCCTGCAAAGATCACTTCATGCTCTCCTACGATGCTGCCACCACGCACTGCTGAAATACCGATCTCTGTTTTTTCTCTCTTTTTACGCTCTTTGCTGCGGTCATAAGTATAAGTATATGCATTGTCAAGTGCTTCATTCATGGAATCAGCAAGTGCAAGTGCCGTACCGCTCGGTGCATCTAATTTCTGATTATGGTGTTTTTCAACAATCTCCATATCAAAACCTGCCGGTGCTAAAATGGTTGCTGCCTGTTTTAATAATTCCATTAACATGTTGATTCCAAGGGACATGTTGGCAGATTTTAATACGGCAACTTTTTTCGATGCCTCGTCCACCTTTTTTAACTGCTCCTCAGACAGTCCTGTTGTACAGAGTACTACCGGGATCTGCTTGTCCACACTGTATACTAAAAGATCATCCACTGCCTTTGCGTTGGAAAAATCAATGATCACATCCGCTGCCACATCGCACACAGAAATATTCGGGAATACCGGATAATCGTTCTTAATGCCATCGTACAGGTCGATTCCTGCCACGATTTCAATATCTGCATCTTCCTTACAGATTCCGGTAATCACCTGTCCCATTTTTCCGTTACATCCACTCATAATTGCTCTTATCATATTGTTTTTTCCTCTCTTTTCTATGTTTAAAGCAACACCGGAAACGCTGCCCCCAACATTTCCGGTGTTTTTATCAATCTGGCTGTCTGATGTTTTTATCACTTACGCCAGCTTAATCCCATAATTCTTCATTACTTCCGCAAGTTTTGCTGCATTTGCATCTGTCATCTCTGTGAGTGGGGAACGAAGCGGTCCTGCTTCCATACCCATCAGATTCAGTGCTTTCTTGACCGGTATCGGGTTAACCTCTGAAAACAGTGCCTCAATGAGCGGCTGTGCCTTTACCTGGATCTCCATTGCTTTTTTCGTATCGCCATCAAAGAATGCCATACACATATCATGTACATCTTTCGGTGCAACATTTGACCATACGGAGATCACTCCGATCGCTCCGATGGACATAAGCGGTACCACGATTCCATCCTCACCGGAATACAAATCAAGTTTTCCGTCCGTTAAATACATTGCTTTTGCTGCCTGTGCAACGTTTCCGGTTGCTTCTTTGATCGCAACGATGTTCTCCACATCACGATACAATGTTGCGGCTGTCTCTGGAAGAATATTGCATCCGGTACGGCTTGGCACATTGTACATAATAATAGGAAGTTTTACAGAATTTGCAATCTCTGTGTAGTAGCGGATCAGACCGCCCTGTGTTGCCTTATTATAATATGGAGTTACACAGAGCAGTCCGTCCACGCCGGCTTTTTCCGCTTCTTCCGAAAGGTGGATTGCCTCTCTTGTACAGTTTGAACCGGTTCCTGCAACGACTGGGATACGGTGTTTTACAAATTTAACAGCAGCTTTGATCACCTCTGCATGCTCTTCTGTTGTCAGCGTAGAACTCTCACCTGTTGTACCTGCGATGATGATACAGTCCGTTCCCTGATTGATCTGATACTCGATCATCTGCTCTAATCTGTCATAATTTACTTCTTCATTGTTTTTCATTGGTGTTACGATCGCCACACCGGCTCCTTTAAAAATAGACATACTAACAATCCTCCTGCTTCCTGTATTATGATACGTTAGGATACACTGCTTTGTGCACACGGTATTTTATTTATTCATAGGACATAATTTCCCTTTGAATTAAAAAAACCGACTCTGATGAGCCGGTTCGTAAATTCTAATCATATGTATTACTCAGTATATGTCGAATCCGATAGCGCCCCATCTTTCTGCTTTACAGCTTAAGATGACAGTCATAAGGCTCTTTACCTTATGCCCAGGAACATATCTGCAGCAAATATACTCCTTCGGCGTCCTTTCCTTTCATTTTCCATCCACTGTCTCTGCCACATCCGTAAAAACTACTCTTAAAGCACGCAACCTCTATCAAGCAATATGTATCTTTTAGCAATCATAGCACCATCTATTTCTACTGTCAATCCAATTCCTCTAAAAAATCAATTTTACTGACGGACACCTCATAGGCGACTCTCTTTTCCGTCTGCGTCTCCGACAGTTTTTTAACATATTCCCTGCTCTGTATCCTGCCCCAGATCTGCACATGTCCGCCTACATCAAATCCGGATGCAAATCTCGCATTTCTGCCCCAGCAGATACATGGAATATAATCTGATTTTCCGTAGGAGCGGTTGACTGCGATCAAAAGATCTGCGATCTCTCTTCCAAGCGGCGTTTTCCGGTAAATCGGTTCCTTACATACATAACCATCCAGAAAGATCTGGTTGCTTTTCACGTCATCATCGATCTCATCTAAAAATTCCAGTTCTCTCACGAACACAGAAAGCACCAGCCTGTTTTTCTTTTCCTCGTGCCTGTTAAATGAACGGAACTGCCCTGTCACATAAATATTCTGTCCGACCATATCTTCATTGACATCGATCAGCCGCTCTGAAACCATAAGTGGTATATAATCCATATAATTGCTGAGACGGTTGACTGCCACATCGACCATATAAAATCCCTCTCCGTACACTTCGTGACTGAACCGGAAATCTGATACGATCTCCCCCACGATTGACACCTGGTTGTTTTCAAACATTTTATCTGCCATGAATTTTCTCCCTTCCTTACGGCCATACACCTGTATTTTTTGTACTTTTTTTACCGTTTCTTTCTCGTATGACCTGCCTGACATATTATTTTTACCATGTATCACATTCAAATTTTCATGGAACATGTCGATAAGAAAACGAATGTAATGACAACTTTTGTCAGGTTTTTGTTGAAAAAAATCTTGCAGAATCCCATAAATATGATAAAATGTATAGGTTGGTTTTTTAACCTTATGTTACAGTTAATTCATTTCACACAGGAAAGAGAGATTTTGTATATGAAAATGAAACGTGAAGATGTCCGTAATATTGCCATTATCGCACACGTTGACCACGGTAAAACAACACTGGTCGATGAGCTGTTAAAGCAGAGCGGCGTATTCCGCGCGAATCAGGAAGTCCAGGAACGTGTCATGGACTCTAATGATATCGAGAGAGAACGTGGTATCACGATCCTTTCAAAAAACACTGCCATTACCTATAAAGGCGTAAAGATCAATGTCATTGATACTCCTGGTCATGCAGACTTCGGTGGTGAGGTTGAGCGTGTCCTTAAAATGGTAAACGGTGTTATTCTTGTCGTTGACGCATTCGAGGGTGTTATGCCTCAGACGAAATTCGTACTGATGAAAGCGTTAGAGCTTTCTCTTCCGGTTATCGTATGTTTAAATAAAGTAGACCGTCCGGAAGCCCGCCCGAACGAAGTTGTCGATGAAGTGCTTGAATTATTCATGGACTTAGATGCTTCCGACGAACAGTTAGACTGTCCATTCCTTTTTGCATCCGCAAGAGACGGTTACGCAGTACGCGAGATCGGTGATCTTGTAAATAATAAAAAAGATATGACACCTCTGTTTGAGACGATCATTGATTATATTCCTGCTCCGGAGGGTGACCCGGATGCAAACACACAGGTACTCATCAGTACGATCGATTACAATGAGTACGTTGGACGTATCGGTATCGGTAAAGTCGACAACGGCTGCTTAAAGGTAAATCAGGAAGCTGTTGTAGTAAACCATCATGAACCGGACAAACAGAAAAAAGTCCGCATCAGCAAATTATATGAATTTGACGGTTTAAATAAAGTAGATGTTGCAGAGGCAAAGATCGGATCGATCGTTGCGATTTCCGGTATCGCTGATATCCATATCGGAGATACGATCTGTGCTCCGGAAAATCCGGTTGCGATCCCGTTCCAGAAAATTTCCGAGCCGACACTTTCCATGAACTTTATGGTAAATGACAGTCCGCTCGCCGGACAGGAAGGAAAATTCATCACTTCCCGTCATTTAAGAGACCGTCTGTTCAAAGAGTTAAATACCGATGTTTCTCTGCGGGTAGAGGAAACAGAGAGCCCGGACTGCTACAAAGTATCCGGCCGTGGTGAGCTTCACTTATCCGTATTAGTTGAGAACATGCGCCGTGAAGGATATGAATTTGCAGTCAGCAAGGCTGAGGTTTTATATCACACAGACGAAAATGGTAAAAAGACAGAACCTATGGAGATCGCTTATGTCGATGTTCCGGATGAATTTACCGGTACAGTTATCGATAAGTTAAGCCAGCGTAAAGGTGAGCTTGTCAACATGAAACCGATCACCGGTGGTTATACCCGTCTTGAGTTTAACATTCCATCCCGCGGTCTCATCGGTTACCGTGGAGATTTCATGACTGATACAAAGGGAAATGGTATCATCAATACTATTTTCAATGGCTATGCTCCATACCGTGGAGAGATCGCTTACCGTAAACTTGGTTCCCTGATCGCATTTGAGTCCGGTGAATCTGTAACCTATGGTCTTTTCTCCGCCCAGGACCGTGGTACCTTATTTATCGGACCGGGTGAAAAAGTTTATGCCGGAATGGTAATCGGTTCCTGTGCAAGAGCCGAGGATATCGAACTTAACGTTTGTAAAAAGAAACATCTTACAAACACACGTTCTTCTTCCGCTGACGAGGCTCTGACATTGGTTCCTCCAAAAGTTTTAAGTTTAGAGCAGGCACTTGATTTTATTGATGTCGATGAGCTTCTCGAAGTAACACCGGAGAGTCTTCGTATCCGTAAACGTATCTTAGACCCGACACTTCGTAAACGTGCTAATATGAAAAAATAGTCATTCTACTATCATGAATAACAAAAAAGATGATCCGCACTGTCACAGTTACGGATCATCTTTTTTCATTCCGGCATCATAAAATGCCCTGCTGTTCTTTCCGTTTTTCTTTACCTCATACATAGCATGATCTGCCGCCGCGATCACTTCTGTACTGTTCTTTCCATCTTTCGGATACATCGCGATTCCAATACTCGATGCCAGATACTGCTCCCCACCGGCAATCTGATATGGTATTTTAAATGTATCTAAAATCTTCATTGCATAGGAATCTATCACTTCTGCATGGCCGCTCTGCACAATTGCAACAAATTCATCCCCCGCCAGCCTGTAAACCTCGAATATGTCATCCACCAGTGCTCCGGCACGCGCAGCCATTTCCTTAAGCACCGCATCTCCTTCGTTGTGTCCATAGACATCATTGATCCGCTTAAAATTATCCATATCGAACATGATCAGCCCAAACGGTTCTTTCTCCCTAATCCGGTACTGTAAATCTTCCATAAACACGCGCCGGTTCAAAAGCGCGGTCAGCACATCATAGCGCGCCATAAAATTCAGCTTTTTATTGAGTGAACTGATTGTTTCATTTACCTTTCTTTTATGCATATTATCCCGCACAAGCCAGATAATGGATAAAAGCAGTATCACACCAATCACAGATGTAACACGGATTACTTTTCCATATTGTTCCATAAATGTCTCTTTATGATTGATAATTTTTGCATTATCCGGCAGCATACTGCGTGATATATCAAAGCGCTTCATAACATTTTCATCAAAACAGTATATCATCGGTGAGTCCTGCACCACAGCCATACTTTCACAGACTCCGCCATCCAGAATTTTTGATGCCATCTGCCCGGCAATCTCCCCCATCTTTTCATGTGAGACGATCTTTCCGCCAAGCAATCCCTGTCCCATACCGATTGCAATTCCGGAAAACACCGGAATACGGGCACGGCTGCTTAACATCTGCACAGATTCTGCTGATGCATATACATTTCCATCCTTATCATTACTGCACAAAATATATAACAGAATCGAGCTTTGATCCAAAGACTCTACACGCCCGATCAGATCTTTTTGTGAAAGTTCTGATGCATTAATATCATGAAATTCCAGATCAGGAAAAGAATCCTGACAGGAATAAAATTCTTTTCTTGCACTGAGTCCTGTTACTGTATTATCAACAATTGCCACGATACGCGTAGCCTGGGGACATATTTCTTTTGCAAGTTTTATGGTATCTTCATAGGTCTGGTTTTCTATCACACCTGTAACATCCGGTTCCTGATTCAGCTCCAATGCTTTTTCTGAATTATTGACACCCTCAAAAACAATCGGCGTATCTCCAAATAATTTTTTCCGGTACGCAAGTGCAAAATTAAACGCGGCATCATCTCCCACTATAACCACATCATAAGCCGGAACCTGACTCAGATAATAACTCAGGCTTTTGTAAAACAGATGTACATTTTCCGCTGTATCAACGTTTTTTGTATCCATAAACTTATAGTCAATCGTCACTTCATCCCCAAGTGCCCGCTTGATTCCCTCAATCTGTTGCGGAATCGTCTCCCATGCATAGGAATAAGAACTGATAAACAACACACGTCCCCGCTCTTTTTCTTTTGCATGAACCGGAGAACTTATGCCTGAACACAGCAGCACAAAAAGAATCGCTGCTATCATGCAGCTTTTTTTTATTTTATCTTTTTTCATTTGTATCCCCCATTTTGTGCAGCATCTCTTTATTTTTATAATTTTATGTTCCGCCCGGCAATACTCCGCAATCCCGTAATGCCTGCTTTCTTTAAACTTACTCTAAATTTTCCACCCAATTATGAAAAAAGTCAATACAATATGTCATTTTCATCAAAAAATTACCTATTTTTATTATTTTTTCTTTCACTTTGCACATTTTCACCCTGTGTAATTTCTTTCATATCAAAAGTCCGTTTCCATTCCTTTGTGCCTTCCACTTTATGTACCTCGGAACGGTTTTTATACAAAAAACGCGTCAGATTATAACAGTCCACCCATATCTCATGACCATTCTCTCTCCACTCCTCATCAAAGATCAGTTCTAATCCATAATGAAGATGCACGGTATCGATATTGTTAACATTTTCCTTTGTACTGTAGCCGGTGTGCCCCATATAACCGATCACATCCCCCGCTGTCACAAAATCTCCTTCTTTCAGCTTTGCCTGATAGGGATAATCCTGCCGCAGATGTGCATAGTAATAGTAACGTTTTTTATCCAGGCTGCGGATTCCCACCCTCCAGCCTCCGTACTGGTTCCAGCCGAGTGCCTCCACATATCCCGACTCAATACAGATCACCGGCGTTCCGATCTGCCCCATCATGTCATGCCCTAAATGCTGTCTTTTATATCCATAGCTTCTCGATACACCAAAATCGTCATAATCACTGTATGGAAATCCTTTCGCGATCGGTGAAAATGCCTTTAGTCCATATTTTTTTACATAAGGGCCGCCTTCGCTCTCCTGTATCTCATACTCACCGATTAGTCCGCCTAATACCGCCGAATACGCCTCTTTATAATAGGAAAAATACTTAAGCTGCCCTGCCGCCTCATCAAATGTCAGTTCTTTTTTCTTCACCTTTTCTGCTGCCTGATTCAGTTCCGACACTGCGGATGTACCAAACTCCCCGCCATTTTTAGCCGCCACATAGGAAAGCAGGTCGATCCAGTCAATATGTATCTCTTTTCCATATGTTCCCACATCATATTCATATGCCTTGCACAATGCCTCGTAGGATACATTAAAATCTACCCAGCGGATCGTCCCATCCGATGTTGCAGCGACCGCATTTTCTCCTGCTCCGGCTGTATTTTCCCATAAAATAAAAGCAGCCACAAGAAGGATGGCTCCCTCTAAAATAATGGCTGCTCTTACTCTCTGACACCAGGTTTTCTTTCCGATCGACGTCATATGCATGATGATCATCCTCCCCCGCCATTCTTTTTCATTATATGAATACAGCAGGAGGAATATCATATTTTTCGTTATAACATATCTTTATTTTTACGACAGATTCCAAAAATCATTCCTGATATTTCATTCTTCTTTTTCCTGGCACGCACTGCACATTCCATACAAAATTGAATTCTTACACTGCAGCCGGAATCCATGATCTTTTAAAATATGTTCCGAGATTTCGTCCATAAATTCACACTCCAGATGAATGATCTTTCCGCATTTTACACACTGTAAATGCAGATGTTCCTCACAGTGATGCCCCAATTCTACGTACTGGTATACTGCCTGATTCCCTTTTTCAGCAACATATTTGATCACCGTGCCGTCCTTTGCCAGTTTATCTAAATAGCGGTAAATGGTGGTGATGTTTACCTCGCAGTCCTGCGTCCTCAGATAATGGTCGATATCTGCTACCGCCACTGTCCGGTCACTGTTTTTCTTTAAAAATTCCAATATTTTTTTACGGCTGATCGTCGCATAACCACTTCCCGGCATTCTTCCTCGTACCTTCCTGTTTTCTCAATTTTATAATGTTACGGTGCAAACGCATAACATACTTTGATTGCTCACTGACTTATCATTAAAACACAATCCCGCATGCTCTTATGACAATGCCCCAGAATACACCAAGTGCATACAACGCTGCGACGATTCCAAGGTTCTGCTTCCAGTCACGGTTTAAACGGAATAATACCAGAAGTCCGACACCGGCATTGACTAACAGTCCAGACATCATAGCACCCGCTCCGATAATGCCGCTTAAATAAAGTTCTGTAATCACAACCGAAGATGCACAGTTCGGGATCAGTCCGACTAACGCTGCGACAGCCTCACCCGCGAGCGGCATCACTGTAAAAAATCCTGCCAGTGTATCTTCCCCGATAATTCCTATCACAACATTCAAAAGGAAAGAAATGATCAAAATATACAAAAAAATCTTTAATGTGTGCTTCAGTGCGGAAAGTAAAATTCCATCCTCACAGCTGCAGTGTTCTTCCTCACAGACCACATGGATGTCCATTTCTTTTTCATGCTTTTTCATCACACCTACATATAAAAATTCCACCACAAGACCGGAAATCATAGCAATCACTACTTTGGCAGCAAGGATCTTAACGATCACTGCCGGCGCTACTGCCTCTGAAATCATGATCGGGAGCATCTCATCGGAGGTCGACAGAAAAATCGCAAGCAGTGTTCCGACTGTGATCACACGCCCTGCATAAAGGCTTGATGCTGCGGCAGAAAAACCACACTGCGGTATCACTCCAAGCAACGCGCCCCATACTGGTCCGCTTTTTCCGGCATTTCTGATCCGGTTTTTTGCCTTTCCTCCGGTTTTATGCTCTAATGTCTCCATCAGAAGATATGTTACAAACAAAAAAGGCAGTAATTTTACACTGTCTAATAAAGTATCTAAAATAATATCTAACATATGGCACTCCATTCCTGCAATTATTTTGCAATCGTTTTGCATTTGCAACTTGTTTGCATTTTTATTATACGCAGAAATATCTGAATGTCAAGAAAATTTTCGTATTAACATTTGAATATTGTTATTTAGAAATTAATTGTGCTGTGAACCAAAATAATGCCGGTAAAAAAGAATTGCAAGCACCGCCGTCAGAAAATCTGAAACTGCCTGCGCTGCCAATACTCCGGTATAGCCTGCCAGATGGGATGCAGTCAATATCACAACAGCAAAGATAAGTCCCTGTCTGCTGACCGACAGCCAGAACGCTCCCCATGCCTTTCCGGCAGACTGGAATGTACAGGTCGTCACAAGAACGATCGCTACAAATAACATTCCCATCTGCTGGTATTTAAGCATTTCCATGCCGGAATTTACAATCTGTGCATCATCCATAAATACCCGTATCAGCGGTTTTGCTGCAAGTGACAGGGCTGCGGCAAGGATCACGGCAAGACTGCACTCAAATTTATAACAGAATGCCAGAATTTCTTTTAACCGTTTCTTATTATCTGCTCCATAATTGTACCCAATGAGCGGCTGCGCACCAAATGCAAATCCAACTAATACCAGCACAGCGATCATATTTACTTTCATAACGATTCCCATTGCAGCCACTTTTTCATTGCCGTAAGGCAGTAAAAAACGGTTTGTCAGTGCCATTCCAAAACTCTGCATCAGATTTGTGATCGATGCAGGGATTCCGATGGCAAAAATCGGCTTCAGTTCATCAGCCGAAATATGAAATCCCACAGGGTTTACAGACAATTTCTGGCTTCGTTTCAGTAAAAACCACAGAAAATAAAGATCCGCACATATATACCCGATGACCGTTGCGATTGCAGCTCCTGCTGCCCCAAATCCAAGCAGAGAAATAAATACCGGGTCTAACACCATATTCACAACTGCACCCAATATCGTTCCTACCATAGACGCCTTCGCAAAGCCTTCCGTACGGAGCAGGTTTGATGGTGTAAAGGATAAAATAATAAACGGTGCTCCGATCACAATACCCGTATAATATGCAGACGCATAACACAATGTATCTTCATCTGCTCCCAGCATATGGAGAATTGGCATGCGAAAAGCCAGCATTATGATAATCACCAGAATACCACATAAAATTGCAGCATAAAAACAGAATACGCTCATCCTTCTTCCGTCGTCATCCTGTTTTTTCCCAAACATTCTTGAAATAACAGAGCTTCCTCCAAGTCCAAAGATATCTCCCAGTGCGATCATCAGCGTAAAAACCGGTGCTCCAAGTGATACACCCGCCACAAGATCAGTATTTCCTGTCCCTGCAATAAAATAAGTATCCACCATATTATAGATCAGCGATACCACCATGCTGAGCACTACCGGAAGTGCCATTGTAAAATAAGCCTTAGATACCGGTGCTTTTTCAAAAATTTCGTTTTCTTTCATTTTTCTGTTATCTGCCCTATTTTTAGATATCATCTAAGGATTCTTTGATCTTATCCATGAATCCCTTTTTCTTTTTCGGCTTTTCTGCTGTTCCTGCGCTCTCTGCCGACTTTTTTAAAGTATTACCTGTCGCCTCATCAAATTTACGCAGTGCCTCTTTTGCTTCTGCATTTAAAGATGTCGGAACCTGTACCACCAAAGTTACGTAATGATCACCACGCACAGCTTTATTGCGAAGAGAAGGCACGCCTTTTCCTTTCAGACGTATTCTCGTATCTGTCTGAGTACCTGCTTTCACTTCGTATAAAACATCACCATCCACCGTATTAATGCGAACCTCTCCGCCTAATGCCGCCTGTGCAAAGGAAATCGGTACCGTAGAATAGATATTCATATCCTGGCGCTGGAAGATCGGATGACGAGATACTACTACCTCTACTAACAGATCTCCACGCGGTCCGCCATTGATGCCAGGTTCACCTTTTTCACGGATTCTGACACTCTGTCCATTGTCAATTCCGGCAGGAATCGATACCTGAATTTTCTTTTTACTTGAAATGTATCCTGTTCCACGGCAATCAGGACATTTATCCTTGATCATCTTTCCGGAGCCGCCACAGTCCGGACAGGTCTGTACATTTTGTACTGTCCCAAAGAAAGACTGCTGGGTAAATACCACTTTACCTTTACCACCGCATTTTGTACAGGTCTCCGGTGTTGTTCCCGGTTTTGCACCTGTACCATGGCATTTCTGGCACTCATCCTTTAAGACCATCTCGATCTCTTTCTCACAGCCAAATACAGCTTCCTCAAATGTAATGCGGACGCTGGTACGCAGATTCTGACCTTTCATCGGTCCATCATTGCCACGTCTTCTTGATCCACCGCCGAAGAAATCTCCGAAAATATCCCCAAAGATATCTCCCATATCCATACCGGAAAAATCAAATCCGCCTGCTCCACCGGCACTGCCATCAAATGCCGCATGACCAAACTGATCATACTGTTTTCTCTTCTCTGCATCACTGAGCACTGCATATGCTTCCTGTGCCTCTTTAAACTTTGCCTCCGCTTCCTTATCTCCGGGATTCATATCCGGATGATACTTTTTGGCAAGTACACGGAACGCTTTCTTGATCTCAGCATCTGTTGCCGTTTTACTCACGCCTAAGACTTCATAATAATCTCTCTTATCTGCCATAACGTTTTCCTCTCTCAAACTGCATACAGGGTTTCCGGGAAAACCCCCGGAAACCCCGTTGTATTTTTATTATTTCTGATGATTAAACTTCTTTGAAGTCTGCGTCTACGACATCATCATCTGCAGAAGATCCGCCAGCCTGTGCGTTACCACCCATACCGCTCATGTCAGGACCTGCACCTGCTGCTCCCTGTGCTGCCTGTGTCTGCTCATACATCTTTGCAAATACCTTCTGAGCACTCTCTGTCAGTTTTTCCTGAAGGGATTTCAGCTCTGTTACATCAGCTTCTGTCATTTCTTCCGGATTCTGATGTGCATCTAAGAATGATTTTACTGCATTCATATCAGCTTCTACTGCAGATTTATCAGCCGGATCAAGGTTTGCCCCAACCTGATCTAATGCCTGCTGTGTCTGGAATACAAAGGAATCAGCATCGTTTCTTGCATCGATTGCTTCTTTTCTCTTCTTATCCTGTGCTTCGAACTCTGCAGCTTCTTTTACTGCCTTATCGATCTCATCATCAGACATGTTAGAACCTGCTGTGATCGTAATATGCTGTTCTTTTCCAGTTCCTAAATCTTTTGCAGATACATTTACGATACCGTTTGCATCGATATCAAATGTAACTTCGATCTGCGGAACACCACGACGTGCTGGTGGGATACCATCCAGACGGAACTGTCCAAGGGATTTGTTATCTCTTGCAAACTGTCTCTCACCCTGTACAACGTTGATATCTACTGCTGTCTGGTTATCTGCTGCAGTTGAGAAGATCTGGCTCTTCTTTGTAGGAATTGTTGTATTTCTCTCGATCAGTCTTGTTGCGATACCACCCATTGTCTCGATGGAAAGTGAAAGTGGTGTTACATCAAGAAGTAAGATCTCACCTGCACCTGCATCTCCTGCAAGTTTACCACCCTGGATAGATGCACCGATGGCAACACACTCATCCGGGTTCAATGTCTTACTTGGCTCTTTGCCTGTCAACTGTTTTACTTTATCCTGAACAGCCGGGATACGTGTAGAACCACCAACTAATAATACCTGACCAAGATCAGCATTGGTAAGTCCTGCATCTCTCATGGCGTTCTGAACCGGAATAGCTGTTTTTTCAACGAGATCATGTGTCAGTTCGTCGAATTTTGCTCTGGTTAAGTTCATATCAAAGTGTTTCGGTCCCTCAGCAGTTGCTGTGATGAACGGAAGGTTGATATTTGTGGTTGTTGCAGAAGAAAGCTCTTTCTTTGCTTTCTCAGCAGCTTCTTTTAATCTCTGAAGAGCCATCTTATCAGTAGAAAGATCAACACCTTCTGCTTTCTTGAACTCATCGATCATCCACTGTGTGATTCTGTTATCAAAATCATCACCACCAAGATGTGTATCACCGTTTGTAGATAATACTTCGATAACACCATCGCCAATCTCAATGATAGAAACATCAAATGTACCACCACCAAGGTCGTATACCATGATCTTCTGCTCTTTCTCATTGTCAAGACCATAAGCTAAAGCTGCTGCTGTCGGCTCGTTGATGATACGTTTTACATCAAGACCTGCGATCTTACCTGCATCTTTGGTTGCCTGACGCTGGGCATCGTTGAAGTAAGCCGGAACTGTGATAACAGCCTCTGTTACTTTTTCTCCTAAGTATCCTTCTGCATCAGCTTTTAATTTCTGTAAGATCATTGCAGAAATCTGCTGTGGAGAATACTGTTTGTCATCAATTGCTACTTTATAATCAGTACCCATATGTCTCTTGATAGAAGATATGGTCTTTTCTGCGTTTGTAACAGCCTGACGTTTTGCAGGCTCACCTACTAATCTCTCGCCTGTTTTTGTGAATGCAACGATAGATGGTGTTGTTCTTGCACCTTCCTGATTTGCGATAACGGTAGGTTTTCCACCTTCCATAACAGCTACACAACTGTTTGTTGTACCTAAGTCAATACCAATGATTTTACTCATAATGATTTCCTCCTCATCTAATATCTATGAAATACTTAGTTTGCTACTTTTACCATACTGTGTCTTACTACAGTATCTCTGTACATATATCCCTTCTGGAGTTCTTCTGCTACTACATTTTCTCCTAAGGTTTCATCCTCCACATGCATTACTGCGTTGTGGAAATTCGGATCAAATTCTGCACCGACTGCTTCGATCGGTGTTACGCCTGCTTCCTCTAATACGGTAAGCATCTGGCGGTAGATCTTATCCATTCCGACAACAAAAGCATCTTCTTTGCTTTCTTCCGGAACAGCTGCAAGACCACGCTCAAAGTTATCAATTACCGGCAGGATCTTTTCTACGATCGTTTTGGCTCCCATATCGTACATCTGTGATTTTTCCTTTTCTGTACGCTTACGGAAATTATCGAACTCTGCCATCTGTCTTTTGACTTTGTCAGTAAGCTCTTCGATCTGCTCATCCTTTTTATCTTTTTTCTTTTTGAAAAAAGATTTCTTTTTATCTGAATCTTCAGAATCCGTATCAGCATTTTCTGCTTCTTCCGTATCTGCTGTCTCAGTTGTCTCTTCCGTGGATGTCACATTTTCATCCGTCTGGGTTTCAGAAGCATTTTCCTCTGTGGAATTCTCCATTGCTTCGTCTAATACCTCTTCATTCATCTCTGACATCTATGAACCACCTTTCTATGTCTGTTCCTTATCCTTGTTTAAAATTCCATCTAAGGAATTTTTCAAGGTTTTCAGGTTATCCATTACTTTCTCATAATCCATTCGCTTCGGTCCGACAATTCCTATCGTTCCACGAACGCCTTCGCCCAATTCATAAGTTGCTGTCACAACACTGCAGTCCTTCATGGTCTGTATCGGGCTTTCATTTCCTATATAAACCTGAATCCCTGTATTATCATCATCTAACAGGTTTTCAGTTACAAGGCTCGCTAACTGCTGTTTCTCCTCAAATGTGGAGATCAGCTCACTCGCTTTCTCCGAATCACTTAACTCCGGATATTTAAAGAAGTTGGTTGCTCCGCTTGTATAAATGCGGATGTCCTCATCCTGTCCCATCGTCTCTGCCACGGTATCAAGCACATCACTGATGATGTCACTGTGAATGCCTGCCTGCTCTTTCAGCTTTGCAATGGTTCCAAGATTGATCTCCTGCAATGCAAGACCATTTAAATTCGCATTTAACAGGAAATTCAGTTTTAACATCGTCTCATTATCGATTGGTTCACTGACCGGAATAATTTTATTCTTGACCAGATTACCTTCGGTAACGATCGTTGCTAAGATCTGTTCTTCATTCATATTGGATAACTGGATGAACTTTACTTTATTCTTATGGAACGTCGGTGCTGTTACCATCGTTGCATAATTGGTATTGTTCGCCAGTATCTTTGCCACTTGCTGCAACACCTGATCCATCTTCTCCGTGTGTTCGATGACGAAACTCTTCATCTCATCGACCTCACGTTTTTTCTCTTCCATCAGATGATCCACATAAAAGCGGTATCCTTTGTCAGAAGGAATCCTGCCGGCTGAAGTATGCGGCTGTAAAATGTATCCAAGTTCTTCCAGATCTGCCATCTCATTACGGATCGTTGCAGAGCTTAAATTCAAATCGGTATACTTGGATATCGTTCGTGATCCAACCGGTTCGCCTGTCTCTAAATAGTTGCGGATGATTGCATCAAGAATTTTCGTTTTTCGTTCGTCTAACTCGAATTCCTCGTCCATTCTCTTCTCCATCTCCATACTCTGTAACTCTCTGTAAGAATCTGGCATCTGCCTTAGTTCCCAGTTACTTTTTATATCTGTTAGCACTCGTTATTGTGGAGTGCTAACATCTATGTACTTAAAATAGCACCATCATATTCTTTTGTCAACACTAATTTTTATAATTTCTGCGGTTTTATATTTTTTTTATAATTTTACGGTTTTATTCCTTTTTCTTCCTATATATATGAGGATCAATCCGATCAGAACACTGCCACTAACAACCACCAGATAACGCACCAGATGATTTCCTGCATCCAGTCCCATACTCTCCATGATCTTTTTGTACCAGAAATATACCAGCATGTGCAAAAGAAAAATCTCAGTCGAGAGTTCACGCATAATCTTTGCCATTGCCCCCCGCTTATCGCTTACCGGACAAAAAGCGGCTGCCAGAAAAAGATTTGCCGTGACAAGAGGTGTCATTAGATACATATCATGGGATGATTCGCCAATTTTCTGAGTGACGATCCACTCTTCTAACATCATGAGTGCCAGAAAAACTATCGTATGCCATCCATAATCATTTTTTCTGATCCGGTCTGCCTTTACCCGGAACAAATATCCCATCGTCACAAACGGGAATCCAAAAAACAGGCCATTTCTTGCGGTAGCAAATACAGAAAGATACCATCTGATCTCATTTGCAGCCAGAGAAAGATCATCAAAAGCATGATGATAAGTGTTATGGCAGACTCCAGCCAGATATAATAGTACGGCAGCCACTACAATTCTTTTTACACTCCACTGAAAGTGCGTTGCAAGAAGATACAATAACAGTACCGCCACAACCGTTGCAAGAAGATACCATAGCTGTATATAAGAACCGATCAGAAAAAATCTTCTCGCCAGTTCTGACAAATTTCCGGCAGCACTTCTTTTTTTCTCCCAGAACCGGTCAATGATCGGAATCAGATATAACAGACTCCACCATACATACATCTTTATAATATGGAAAAGATATTTTTTTACCCTGCCTTTGTCCGTTATTTTTTCTCCCATAAAATAACCGGTACATACAAAAAAGAACGGCACTGCCATCCGGCAGATTACCTGCTGAAATTCGTGTGAAAATACCGGAGCAGCCTCTTCAAATGGTGGAATGTGAATGGCTGCCACCAAAAATGCTGCTGCAAATTTCAAAAAATCAAGTGCCCTATATTCATTTTTTTCCGATAGATATATCGTAGACATCTTAGATCCTTTCTTTCGTCCTGCCCTGTTCTTTTTTTCTCTTATCACCCGTTCTATATCTGAAAACAGCAATCCCGATCACCGACAGGATTCCAAGACCGCTCAAAACAGCACCCGTTTTTAAATACGGTGTACAGTAATAAAATTCGATCTGATGTATTCCCTCCGGCACATCAACTGCCATATACATCGTATCTGCCTTTAAAACATCTGCTTCCTTGCCATCAATATACGCCTGCCATCCACTGCTGTATGGGATCGTCAGACAAAGCAATTCTTCCTGATCTGTCTCAAGAGTACCGGATATCCGGTTGGTATCCATGACGACCCCTTTTAAAACATTCTGTTTCAGTTTTTTTGCCAGACTATCAACCTGCTGCATCGGCTGACATACGATCTGCATCTCATCAAACCGGTAAGTCCCCTTTTCATGAAATGTCAGTGTAATTTCATCTGCTTTTTCATCACGATAGCCGGTATTGATCAGATAATCATCCACACCACTGTAAAAATTATTCTTTCTGGTAAGGAATGTAATCATCTTTGTAATCTTTCCACAGGTCACATCAATGTGCAGACGGCTCTTCGACTGTGTTAAGGTTTTTCCTTCCTCCGAAAACCCAAGTCCCTTTAATATAAAGTATGTTTCGCTCTCCGGCATCCCCTCAAAGGAAAGTGTGACCGACGCTTTCTTTTCTGTCGCTGTAAATCCGTGGTCTGTCAGTTCCACGTTATGCATATCCGTAATCTCATAAGAAATCTCTTTATCTGTAAATTCCATTCCGGTTTCCTTCTGAGCTAATGCAGCCGGAACCTTATCATCCTCCACAATGATTCCCTGTAAAAGTGCCTGCTGTTTTTTTGTTACATCCAGCTTTTCATAGATACTCCGTGGAATTACTGTACTGCCTGCGAATCCAACCGGCAGTACGGAATCATTCTCATAGGCATCGCATTTCACTTCATACTGTCCCCCCGCGCCAAGTGTTCCACGGTTGATACAGACGTTGTAACCATATGGACGTAGACCTTTGTTTCCGGATGGCACTACATAATAACGTACCCCGGACAGCACTTCTAACATTGTACGGGCATCAAAACCGGAATAACAGAAATCTCTTGTCTGGTTGATATACATTTCCCGCTGAAACTGGTTAATATCCGGGTTTGCAAGACTGAAATAATAGGAAGTACCATTGATTCCAAGCTGCATCGCCGTGTTTTTCCACTCCTCGGACTGCAGGGACTCGTAGCGGTATGTTGTATCTTTCGCATGATTTTTTACAAGACTGCCCGCCGCATCTTTTGTCAGCATGGAAAGTGCCTCCCCCTGCGTGGCAAATTCTTCCACATAACCACCCGCCTGTGGCGCATATTCTGCCCATCCCTGATAGATCAGTTCCAGCATCACGACCACTAACAGCACTGCTTTAAAAGTAAACTTTTCCTTTGTCTTTTTGCCAGTTCCCACAATCAATACTAAAAGCACGGAAAATAATAATAATGCCACTAATACATACTGTTTCTGATGCTTTCCAAGCACCTCCAAGCACAGGCAGATATAGGTGATCCCCGCCCAGAAAAGTGCTATTTTTTTCTTAAAATGCATCTCCATCATCTGTGGATACATTTTTACTGCAATAAAAGACACGAGCATAGAATATGCCCACATGTAACGGTTTACCACATAACTTCCACCATTCAACATTTTTCCCGCAAATGGGAACAACAGTAACAGCGTCATAAGTACAAATCCGGCACGCAGTCCCCTGTTTTTTCTTCGCCCAAGAAGAAGCAGCAACACTGCCAAAAGAACGATTCCCGTATATCCCAGTTCACTCCAGTAAGTGGAACCTCCGATCAGGAATCCATAAAATAATTTCCGATAATAAGATAACGGATAAAGCAATGAAAACGTATGCTGTGCTCCTGCCCTTCCTGTAGATAATGTCATGGCAACAACCGGAAGTAAAATAATGGCGACAGATGCCAGTGTCACCAGTGAGTATGCCGCAAAACGCCATACCCAGTACCATACCGTCTTTAAAACCGGTTTTCCAAACAGCATCAGATAACGAAGCAGTGCATAAATGACAACAAAGACACAGATCATGTATGTAAAATAAAAGCTGCTGACTGTTGCCACCGCAAGCATACCCATATACAACCAGGGCTTTTGTTTTTTATAAATTTTATCCACACCAATCAGGATCAACGGCAGATAAATCATCGGATTTAAAAAATACGGATGACGCACCGCAATGATAACCCAGAAGCAGAAATCATATACCATTGCCCCAAGCAGCGTAGAATAAGGTTTCTGTCCGTGATACCTGCAATATGCAGAAAATGCCAGTCCGGCAAAATAAATCCTTACCAGAACCATCGCATTGTAAAAAAGTTCCATATACTTTTCATCCGGCACAAACACCGATAAAAGATTGAGTGGATCACCGATCACATAATAATGAAGCGTCGTCAGCACATCTGAGCCAAGTCCGATATGCATGTCCCACAGCGGAACCGAAAGCCTGTGTTCTGTAATAAGCGTATCTATGATCGATAAAAGCCACGAACGATAATAAAGCAGCGCATTAAAATGCTGCTGCAGGCCATCCGGAACCCATATAAAACTTTTTTTATTTATGATAAATACGGAGAATACCGCCCCCGCAATGATTGTAAAACATATGGTATATGCCAGAGCAAACCAGACTTTTTTACTGACGTTACCATCTTTATTCCGTAGGAATCTCATTTTTTAATTTCTCCCATAGAAAAAGACCAAAGCACATTGTCTCTGGTCTTTCTCCTGATCATATCTTTTCTTTTACCAGTTGAACTTCTCTGCGAAATAAGCATCCAGATCCTCGATCTTAATACGCTCCTGCTCCATGGTATCACGGTCACGAACCGTTACGGCACCGTCATTTTCAGACTCGAAATCGTAGGTTACACAGAACGGAGTACCGATCTCATCCTGTCTTCTGTAACGCTTTCCGATATTTCCTCTGTCATCAAATTCACAGTTATATTTGTGTGAAAGCTGCGCGAATACTTTCTCAGCACCTTCATTTAACTTCTTGGATAATGGAAGTACACCGATCTTAACAGGTGCTAAAGCCGGATGGAAATGAAGAACCGTTCTCATATCCGGTTTTTCCTCTGTTCCGATATTTTCCTCGTCATAAGCAGCACATAAAAATGCTAAAACAACACGGTCTGCTCCAAGTGAAGGCTCAATAACATATGGAAGATATCTCTCATTCTTCTCATCATCAAAGTAAGTAAGATCCTGACCGGAAGTCTCCTGATGACGTCCAAGGTCATAATCGGTTCTGTCAGCAATACCCCAGAGTTCGCCCCATCCGAATGGGAATAAGAACTCGATATCCGTTGTTCCCTTGCTGTAGAATGCAAGCTCAGCCGGATCATGGTCACGCAGGCGCATCTCATCCTCTTTGATTCCAAGGGAGATCAGCCAGTCACGGCAGAAACCTCTCCAGTACTGGAACCACTCTAAATCAGTACCCGGCTCACAGAAGAACTCAAGCTCCATCTGCTCAAACTCTCTGGTACGGAATGTAAAGTTACCCGGTGTGATCTCATTACGGAAAGATTTTCCGACCTGTCCGATACCAAACGGAATCTTTTTACGGGATGTTCTCTGTACATTCTTAAAGTTTACGAAAATACCCTGTGCTGTCTCAGGTCTTAAGTATACGGTATTCTTTGCATCCTCAGTAACACCCTGGAATGTCTTAAACATCAGGTTAAACTGACGGATATCTGTGAAGTTGTGTTTGCCGCAGGTTGGACATGGAACCTGATTTTCCTCGATGAAATCACGCATCTCTTCCTGTGTCCATCCGTCTACGGAGCTCTTTAACTCGATTTTTTTCTCCTCTGCAAAATCCTCGATGATCTTATCTGCACGGAAACGCTCATGACATTCTTTACAATCCATCAGAGGATCTGAAAATCCGCCAAGATGTCCGGATGCAACCCAGGTCTGCGGGTTCATTAAAATGGCACAGTCCACACCTACATTGTATGGATTCTCCTGAATAAATTTCTGCCACCATGCTCTTTTTACGTTGTTCTTTAACTCAACGCCGAGATTACCATAATCCCATGTATTTGCAAGACCACCGTAAATCTCAGATCCCGGATATACGAAACCTCTTGATTTTGCCAGTGCTACGATTTTGTCCATTGATTTTTCCATAAATAATTCCTCACCTTTCTATAAAATGGCAGTGGACTGCCTCTTTTGTATGTTTACTTATAAATAATGTATGTGTAGACATCTGTTTCAAATGCCCCATCATCTTTTACATAGGCTGTGTCATCATTGACATCCGTGTCAGATATCTCTGTTGAACCGCCAACATTCTCTGTTCCGCCAGAAGCATTTTCATCTGAAACATTATCACTGTTTAAACTGTAACCATCCCGTATGGAAACACTGTCTGCCCCGGTCAGCTTTACATTTTCTGTGGAAACATAACAGATCGTTCCATCTACTTTGACATCTCTGTTTGCCTTGATGATGACTGCTTTTAAATCATCCCCGGAATAAATTTCTTCCTTCGTCGCTGTTCCGGTCACCTTTCCATCTTCTACACTGACAAAATCCGTGTTGAAATCATATCCTGCTGCCAGTGCCTTAACAACCTTGCCCTCATAGAGTTCAATGCCATTAAATCCTGTATAATCTTCCGGTGTTTTATATTTCATCTTAAGCGTTGCCGTACTATCTTTCACAGAAAGTCCTTCCAGTTTTACCGTATTCTTTCCATGTTCTTCCGTATAAGCAGAAACAGCATCTGTCACATAATCCTTTAGTTCTGTCTCATCATAATAATCTTTATCCAGTGTCTCAACATCTACTGTGAGTACGGTTCCGTTTTTCTGTACATATACCGTATCCGTATCTGCATTCAGAGATTTTCCACATCCAGCCAGCATCGAAATGCCAATCAGTACGCCAATACCTGCCATACATGCTTTTCTCATTTTTACAAGTCTCCATTCGTCTTACATATCCAATGTTTTACATTATACTATTTCCGATTCCCGATTTCAACCAGTAAATAGTCCCTCTAACATTTTAAGAGACTGAAATGTATGATCCAGATAAACTGCACGATAACTTTTCATAATTGCAAGCAGCTGCCTTAACACACTGTCACTGACAGAAAAAGTATATAATTTTTCCACCCTTGCTGAAATGATATACTGCATCGTATAAAGAGTTGATTCATTCAGGAAAAACCTGCCGCTTTCCTCCGTGGACGCTTCTTTTTTTTCACAGGGATCACAGACACAGCCACCCCGTTTTGTTACAAACCAGTTCAGTTCTTCTTTTTTTCCACATTTCAGACAGGCAAATACATTCGGTGCTTCACCGTTTACCGACATTGCCTTTAACTCAAAAATAAAACGGACCAGTCTCTTATCATATGCACTGCTTGTCAATGCCCGAAGTGACTGATAAAGCAGCTTTAACATCTCGCGTTCATCATTGTTTTCCTGACAGTAATAATCGGCAAATTCCAGAAAATAACATCCATAATATGTAGCTTCAAGTTCTTCCTGAACTTCCCTGAAATAGTTCTGAATGGAAGCCCTCACCACCGTATAGGAGCTTCGCCCCTCAAACATTTCAAATTCACCAAAGGAAAAGGGGGTTGCCGCAGCAACAAGTGCACTGTTTGGTCTTCTTGCACCTTTTGCAAATGCGGTGATCTTGCCCCTTTCCTTCGTCAGCAGTGTGATTCTTCTGTCATAATCGCCAATCGGCATTACCTTTAAGACCATCCCGGTCACTACGATATTCTGTCCCATCCGGTCTATTTTCCCATCCTCTCCCTGTGGTATCAAAGCTGCCTTTATGCGACTCTTTGTATTTTAAATAATCGGTTACTCTTCCTGTTGTCATAAAATTGCTCCAGGCTTCATCCATAATCTCATCCTCCCATCATCCATCACTTGATAATGTTAGGATTTCCTCAGACAGCTTCCCTTATACCAGCAAAAAAATGGTAAGTCAGATCTCGTCCTTATTATAGCCAAAGTTCTTCATCATGGAATCGCTGTCACGCCAATCTTTTTTGACCTTTACCCAGAGTTTTAAATTGACCTGCTCCTCTAACAGACGTTCAATCTCATAGCGCGCGTTTGAACCGATCTTTTTTAACATGGCTCCGCCTTTTCCGATCACAATACCCTTATGGGAATCTCTCTCACAGACAATCGTTGCCTCAATGTCCATGATATTTTGTCCTTTCCGCTGTTTCATGCGGTCAATGCAGACTGCGATTCCATGCGGTATCTCATCATCTAATGCATGAAGTGCTTTTTCACGGATGATCTCCGCAACGATCGCACGCTCCGGCTGGTCTGTGATCGTATCTTCATCATAAAACTGCGGTCCATACGGCAGATATTTAAAGATCATATCCAATACGGTATCAAGATTCTGTGCACGCAGTGCGGATGCCGGAACGATCTCGGCAAAATCGTATACCTTGCGGTAAGTATCGATAAATTCCAATATCTTATCCCGGCTCACCGTATCTACCTTATTAATAACAAGGATCACCGGTGTTTTTGTCTTCTTTAACTGCTCGATGATATGCTGCTCGCCTGCTCCGATAAAGTTTGAAGGTTCCACTAACCAGAGGATCACATCTACTTCATTTAATGTGTGCTCCGCGGTGTTTACCATATATTCGCCCAGCTTATTTTTTGCCTTGTGGATTCCCGGTGTATCCAAAAATACGATCTGTCCACGCTCCATATCCGTATAGACTGTCTGGATACGGTTTCTGGTTGTCTGCGGTTTATTTGATGTGATTGCGATCTTCTGTCCGATCAGATGGTTCATCAACGTTGATTTTCCAACATTTGGTCTGCCGATAATTGTGACAAATCCTGATTTAAAATTTTCTTTCATTTGTACTCCATTCCAAAATCATTCATATAAATTTTTCAACTGCATAAACATATCACTCTGACTCTTTAAGTTTTCTTCATTTCCGATGACACAGATATTTTTCTCATCCAATACGGATGCGATCAGATCCTTTAAGGCACGGATATCATCTTCTGTTGCACCGATCACCTGATCACGCTCTTTCTGGATATCCGCAAAATCCAGTCCCTGTAAATATGCGGTCATGGAACGCGCTCCCTTCGCACTCGGATTCATCGGCGTATCCATATCGCTGATCGTACCGATAATGTATTTTGTCATCTCACGCTCGTCCGCCTTAAAATCAGCCAGATACTGTGGAATGCCATCATAGATCTCATCTGTTTTCTTTAAGTTCGGATCACGGTAAGATACAAAATAAGTATCTCCATTTCGCATATAGCTGTTCATGCATCCATAGGCACCGCCTTTGACACGGACGTTGATCCAGAGATAATCATATCCCATAATGACTTTCAAAATACGCAGTGCCCCGTGATATGAAAATCCGTGACGCGCATAGTTGCCGGCTCTTGCCACATACTGTACCTGCGATGCATCCATAAATCCCTCATTTTTCTTTTCCAGATGAACCTTTGGCAGCATCCGCTCTTTTACAGTCTCTTTTGACACATACAGATTCTTTAACAGAAAGGCAATCTGTTCTTCCACCGCCTGATAATCAGCCTCTTCACAGACAACACTGACTAACATACGTTCCGGCACAAATATCATCTGTACCAGCCGCATAAGCCTTGCGATCAGTTCGTCCTTTTTCTCATCGAAATGTTCATCTAAATCGGAAACCAGCTCATAGAACGAAATACCTGCTGTTGCTTCCTGATAATATGCCGCTCTTGAAAAATAAGACAATGCACGCATGGATGCCACCGAGTGACCGGAACCGTCAAATGCCGCCTCGATCCTGGAACGCAGCTGGGCTATGATCTCACGCAGACGCTTTTCATCGGAAATCTTTGTTGTCATTAAGATCTCGCGTAAAAGATCCATTGCCTGAGGCAGTTCTGATGCCAGTGTTTTCACACGCAGTTCAAACATAAACTGCATGTCATCCTGCTTTTTCACATGCGGATATACACCGGTACTTGCGGATATCCCTCCGGTATGAATGTTGATCTCATTTGCCAGCTCTGAAAATCCATACCGCTCTGTGTCCATATATCCAAGAATGTATTTCAGTATTCCAACATATGGAAGATCCTTTATCTCCATATCACGGATATCAAAAAGGATGCGCAGATAATCGATGCCATTTGAAAACATCTCATGATGCACGATCGTCGTGTCACCACATTTCTTTATCTTATTATAAAGTGGTGCTGCTTCGCGCTTCATGTCTTCGCGTTTTAACATCGGGATCTTTTCTAAATCTTCTTTTGGTGATGATTCTTCCTGATACTGTTTTAAATGCTTTGTATCTTCGATGAGCTGTTTTATCTCATCTTTATTCAGGCTTTCCTTATATGCAGCAAGTTTCTCTGCCAGTGCCTCATCACGTTTTGCATTTAATCCTCGTTCCGGTTCGATCACAACGACCGATGCATGTGGATTATGAATCAGATACTTGTCGATCAGTGCCTCAAAATATCCTGTTTCAACCTGCTCCCGTAGAAAACGGTAGGTATCTAATGCTTCCACATGCATAAACGGCTGCCTGTCATCATAAAGCCAGCTGTCTAAACACTGGATACCGTATAAAAGTCCCTTCGGGAACTGCCCAAAATCAGCCTCGCGATAACGGAACTCCGATGCACTGATTCCTGCAAGCAGCGCTTTCCTATCCACTCCGTCTTTTACCTGATGTTTTAAAATGTTCTGTATCGTCTCAAGGAATTTTTCTTTATCTGTGCTGTTTGCATTTTTGGCAATAATGGAAAATACCGGCTGCATGGTACTGCTGTCATAACCACCAACGATATCTTTTCCGATCCCCGCATCGATCAGTGCCTGTTTTAACGGTGCCCCCGGTGCACCAAGCAATGCATAATCCAGAACATCAAATGCCAGATAAAGTTTCTTATCTAAAATATCTCCTACGACCAGATTATAGGAAAGATACGTGTTATCTTCCTCTGGTTCTGCAGAAGAAATCGGGTATTTCTTTGTGATCTCCACCGGTTTTTCGAATGTTTTCTGTGCCTTTACGGCAGAATCAAGTTCAATCTCTTCATAATGGCTTAAATATTCCTCATCCATCCAGCGAAGTTTTTCTGCCACATCCATATTTCCATACAGATAAATATATGAATTGCACGGATGATAATATCTTCTGTGAAAATCAAGGTAATCCTCATATGTCAGATCCGGGATGTGTTCCGGATCTCCACCGGACTCATTGCTGTATGTGGTATCCGGGAACAGGGAATTTAAAATTTCCCGCTGCAGCACATCATCTGCAGACGAAAAAGCTCCCTTCATCTCATTATATACAACACCATTGATGGTGACCGGTGCATCTTCGCTCTCAAGCTCATAATGCCAGCCTTCCTGTTTGAAAATCTCCTGATGTTTATAGATATTTGGATGAAATACGGCATCCATGTAAACACTCATCAGGTTCTGAAAATCTATGTCATTGCAGCTTGCCACAGGATAGATCGTTTTCTCAGGATACGTGATCGCATTTAAAAATGTATTCAAAGATCCCTTGACCAGCTCCACAAAAGGATCTTTGACCGGGTATTTATCAGACCCACACAATACTGTGTGTTCTATGATATGTGGTACACCTGTAGAATCCTCTGCCGGCGTACGGAACCCGATATAAAATACCTTGTTATCATCATCATTTGAAATTACCGCAACTCTTGCACCGCTTTTTTTATGGCGTAAAATAAACCCTTCGGATTTCAAATCACGCAAAGGGCACTGTTCTAAAATCTCGTATGCTTCCAAATCAGTCAGTTTCATCATCATCCTCCAAAATATGATCTTATGTCTATTAGTATACCATATTTTACACAACTTAAAAAGGGAATGTAATATTTACACTCCCTTTTTTGGTACTTATGGAATAATCCGCTATTATGCGATACGGCTTACATTGGCAGCCTGAGGTCCCTTTTCTCCCTCAGTAACCTCGAACTCTACACGCTCGCCGTCTTTTAACTCCTTAAATCCATCCATGTTCAGTGCGGAAAAATGTACGAATACATCATTCCCCTGCTCGTCCGAAATAAATCCGTAACCCTTTTTGGCATTAAACCACTTTACAGTTCCCTGCTGCATAACTCTTTCAAGACCTCCTAATACATGCAAAACTTTTGTTTCTTCCACATCGGAATATTCCGTGTGTACTGTGCTGTCCAAACGATGAAATTTATAACAACACCATGAGTCGAATTTAGCATATATTACTTATTTTGTCAATCTTATTTTATAATTATTGTGAAATATGCACATTTTGCAGTTACTGTTTTATCTGCACATCCATCTGCGGATATGGAATGGAAATATTATGATCATCAAGTGCATATTTGATATTCTCAGTCAGGCGCCACTTTGCAGTCCAGTAGTCCTCTGTTTTTACCCAGATACGCACACCCATATTTACTGACGAATCTCCAAGTTCATCCACAAATACAAGAATCTCTTCTTCCGGCAGTCTTGCCTCCTCCGCTTCTGCAACAGAATACAACACTTCTTTTGCAGTTCTGATATCCGCTTCATATGCAATACCTACTACCAGATCCACACGGCGTTTTTCCATGGTGGAAACATTTGTGATGCTGCTGTTAGAGAGTGTACCATTTGGTACCATGACCACTTTGTTATCAATGGTGAGCAGTTTTGTATAGAAAATGGAGATCTCTGTTACCGTACCCTCTTTCCCGCCGGAATGTTCTATAATGTAATCTCCGACACGGAAAGGTTTTAACAGTAAGATCAGCACACCACCCGCAAAATTTGAAAGGCTGCCCTGCAGTGCCAGACCGACTGCCACGCCAGCAGAACCAAGCACTGCCACTGCCGAGGTGGTTGCAATTCCAAACAGTCCCATGATAATAAAGATCAGTACCAGATATAGTGCGTATTTGATCAATGGCAGTACAAACTGTCTGACACCGGTATCGACATCTCTGCGTTCCATGGATTTGCGGAACATTTTTAAGATCAGACCAATGATCTTGCTTCCAACAATATAAATGATAATCGCAACTACGACCTGAAACGCAAAGTTCAAAAGATCCGGTATCAGTCCCTGCAGCCATGTGCCTACGATTCCCGGGTTCTTCGCAACCTCCTGTAAGTTTTCCTGCGCCTGGTTTAACATTTCGACGGTCTCGGTTGCATTAGCGATTCCTTCTACATTTTCTGCCAGCATATATGGCTCCCTTCGTTTTTATTCGAATTTGAATTTAAAAAAAACTCATCTTTAGGCTATGAATGTTGTGAACCTGGCACAGTTTCACAACTTCCTCAGTTCTTTATAAGTTTTCAAAATTCCATTTCTCATTTTGTCCTGCTCTAAGGAATTTCCTTATTCTAAGGAATGAATGAACAGACCGCTGCGGAGTTTTGGTTCAAACCAGGTAGATTTTGGCGGCATGAGTTTTCCGGCATCTGCGACGGAGAAGAGCTCTGTGATCGAGGTCGGATACATGGCAAATGCAACGGAACAGTCTTCCTCACAGCGTCTGACCAGTTCGTCCATGCCGCGGATTCCTCCTACAAAGTCGATTCTTCCATCTGTTTTCGGATCTCCGATGCCGAGTACCGGATGAAGCAGAAGGTCTTGTAACATTGATACATCCAAACTTTTTACCGGATCATCTGCCACTGCGGCAAGATCGTCCTCCCGGAACTTACAAAGGAACCAGTGTCCTTCCATATACATGGTAAAGCTGCCTTTTTCCTGTGGTCTTTTTTCTTCCTGATCTGTGATCTCTGTCACGTCAAAACGTTTTTTTATTTCCTTGTAAAAGCTCTGAAAAGAATATCCGTTTAAATCTTTCACTACACGGTTATAATCCATGATCATAAGCTGGTCATCCGGGAATAATACAGACAGGAAATAATTAAATTCTTCCGTTCCATCGTAACCCGGATGTTCTTCTCTTCGTTTTAAACCAACCTTTACAGCCGAGGCTGCACGGTGATGACCATCTGCGATATAGATATCTGCCATGTTTTCAAATGCCTGTGAGATTGCTGCAATTTTATCATCGTCACTGATCACAAACACACGGTGTCTGATTCCATCCTCCGATGTAAAGTCATACTCTGCCTCTCCTGCTTTGACTTTCTCCACGATCTCATTGATCACCGGATTCGAGCGGTATGCTAAAAAGATAGGTCCGGTCTGCGCATTACAGGCATCCACATGCTGAATACGGTCTGCTTCCTTTTCTGCTCTGGTGTTCTCATGCTTTTTGATGACGCCATTTAAATAATCATCGATCGATGCACACGCCGTAATCCCTGTCTGTGTGCGTCCATTCATCGTAAGTTCATAAATATAGTAACATTTTTTCTGATCGCGGATAAAAGAACCATCCTCTACCATCCCCCACAACAGATCATGTGCTCTCTGATACACCTTTTCATCATACATATCCACAGAAAGCGGATAGCCTGTCTCCGCACGATCAATCTTTAAAAAAGATTCCGGATTTTTCTCCACTTCCACAGTTGCTTCTTTTCTGTTATAAACATCATAAGGGAGGGCAGCGATCTTAGCTGCCTTCCCTTTTTCTGGTCTGATGCTCATAAACGGTCTGATATCTGCCATTTTTGCTGCACCTCATCTTATTCTTCTGAATTAAGTTACCATTTTCCTTAAAGTTCTTTCCTATGCCGATCTAGGAAACAATAGAATGTACCTTTCTTAAACACTCTATTGTCACAAATCACCGTCAGATTTCTAGCAGATCTTGCGAACTTTTAAGACACCCTCTGTATTCTTTAATTTTTCAAGTACATCCTCCGGAACAGAAGTGTCTAAATCCAAAAGTGCATATGCATAATCGCCTTTTGATTTGTTTGCCATTCCGTCAATATTGATTCCTGCATCACCAAGGATCGTTGTATATAAACTTAACATACCTTTGACATTGCGGTGTAAGATTCCGATACGTCCTGCAGTTGTGCATGCTCCCATGCTGCAGTCCGGGAAATTTACAGAATGGACAATATTACCATTTTCTAAGTAATCACGGATCTCACGCACTGCCATAATCGCACAGTTATCTTCTGACTCTGCTGTGGAAGCTCCAAGGTGAGGTGTTACGATACAGCCCTTTGCACCAACAGTCGTTGTGTTCGGGAAATCAGATACATATTTGTGTACTTTTCCTGCTGCAAGTGCATCCACCATTGCTTCTTCATCCACAAGCAGATCTCTTGCAAAATTTAATACGATCGCAGTTGGTTTCATCATAGCAATTGCGTCTGCACTGATCATTTTTTTCGTAGAATCCAGAAGCGGCACATGGATCGTGATGTAGTCACACTCACGGTAGATATCTTCTACGTTGCTGATGTGCTTAACACTTCTTGATAAGTTCCATGCTGCTGCAACAGAGATATACGGATCATATCCATATACTTCCATTCCCATATGGATTGCTGCATTGGCAACTAACACACCGATCGCACCAAGACCGATGACACCTAATTTCTTTCCGGAAATTTCGGTTCCTGCAAAGTTCTTTTTCTGCTTCTCAGCTGTCTTTGCGATATTTTCATCGTTCTGGTTCTCTAAGCACCATTCGATACCGCCTACGATATCACGGGATGCGTAAAGCATACCTGCAAATACAAGCTCTTTTACACCATTTGCATTTGCACCAGGTGTATTGAATACGACGATACCCTTTTCTGCACATTTATCAAGTGGAATATTGTTAACTCCGGCTCCTGCTCTTGCAACTGCCTCTAAAGTATCCGGCAGTTCCAAATCATGCATTGCAGCACTTCTGACTAAAGCAGCCTGTGCATCTTTTAATTCATCTACTTTCTCATACTGATCTGAAAACAGATCCAGACCGACTGATGCGATCGGATTTAAGCAGTTATACTTAAACATTATGCATTCTCCTCCTCAAACTTCTTCATGAACTCTACTAATTTTTCAACGCCCTCTTTTGGCATCGCATTGTAGATAGATGCTCTCATACCGCCAACAGTACGATGTCCTTTTAAATTTACAAATCCGGCTTCGGTTGCTTCTTTTACGAATTTGGCATCCAGATCGGCATCTCCGGTTACGAATGGAACGTTCATCAGGGAACGGTCCTCCGGTACAACAGTTCCTTTGAATAATTTGCTCTGATCTAAGAAATCGTAAAGGATCTTTGCTTTTTCTTCATTACGCTCTTTCATGACAGAAAGTCCGCCCATCTTCTTTAACCATTTGAATACTTTTCCGCAGATATAAATGCCGTAGCATGGCGGTGTATTGTAAAGAGAATCTGCATCTGCATGTGTTTTGTATTTTAACATGGTAGGTGTTCCCGGTAAGGTATCCTCTGTGATCAGATCCTCACGGATAATTACGATAACTACACCGGCAGGTCCGACATTCTTCTGAACACCGCCATAGATCACACCATATTTGGTAACATCTACAGGCTCTGATAAGAAGCAGGAAGATACATCAGCTACTAATGTATGTCCTTTTGTATTCGGGAGTTTTTTGTATTTGGTTCCATAAATTGTGTTGTTCTCACAAATATATACATAATCAAGATCATCCGGAATATCAAGATCGGAGCAGTCCGGTATGTAAGAAAATGTCTTATCCTCGGAAGATGCAAGTTTGATTGCCTCACCGTAAATGGATGCTTCCTGATATGCTTTCTTTGCCCACTGACCTGTTACGATATAACCTGCTTTTTTATTTTTCATCAGGTTCATCGGGATCATGGCAAACTGCTGGGATGCTCCACCCTGTAAAAACAGGACTTTGTAATTATCCGGAATATTCATCAGGTCTCTTAAATCCTGCTCTGCCTCTTTGATGATATTGTCATATACTTTGGAACGGTGGCTCATCTCCATAACGGACATTCCGCTTCCCTTGTAATCCAACATTTCATCTGCTGCCTCTTTTAATACTTCCTCCGGTAATACAGCCGGTCCTGCAGAAAAATTATACACTCTGCTCATCTTAAACTTCCTCCTCTGATTTATGATTGTTGTTTTTTTGCTAAGTCTTCACCGGTAAATGAAGAACTGATTGCCTCTCCCGGTGCAACCATCGGCCACACCTTGTCATCACAGTTGATGATACAATCAATTAAAACCGGTACTTCTGATTCAAGTGCTTCCTTAAAAGCCTCGTTGAATTCTTCCTGACTGGTCACGCGGTACCCCTTTGCGCCCATCGCCTCTGCTAATTTTACAAAATCCACACCGTCATCAAGGACAGTTGCGGAATAACGTTTTTCATAGAACAGATCCTGCCACTGGCGTACCATTCCAAGTACATGGTTATTGACGATCACTTCGATCAGCGGCAGTTTTTCGCGCGCCGCAGTTGCGATCTCATTCATGTTCATACGGAAACAGCCGTCACCTGCAATGTTTATCACCTGTTTATCCGGGTTGCCGATCTGTGCACCGATCGCAGCACCAAGTCCGTAACCCATCGTTCCAAGTCCGCCGGATGACAAAAAGGTACGTGGATTTTTGTATTTGTAATACTGTGCCGCCCACATCTGATGCTGTCCGACTTCCGTCACGATGACTGCATCTCCCTTTGTCGCACGGTAGATCTCTTCCATCAGATACGGACCACTGAGTCCCTCTTTCGGATAAGTGAGCGGATATTTTTTTTTCAAATCCATGATCTCCCCGATCCATTCCGGATGACTCTGTGCATCTAATTTTTCATTGACACGGATCAGAATTTCTTTTAAATCCCCGATCACACTGGCATCCACCTGGATATTTTTATTGATTTCTGCCGCATCCACATCAAACTGTAAAATTTTTGCCTGTGATGCAAATTTCTTAGCATTTCCAAGAACACGGTCTGAGAAACGGACACCAACTGCGATCAGAAGATCACACTCACTGACACCAAGGTTGGATGTCTTTGTTCCATGCATGCCGAGCATTCCGGTATAAAGATCATCTGTTCCGTCAAATGCTCCTTTTCCCATCAATGTATCACAGACCGGAGCATTTACTTTCCCTGCAAACTCTTTTAATTCTCCCGATGCACCGGAGATTACTGCACCGCCGCCGACAAAGATATACGGTTTCTTTGCCGCCTTTATCATGGAAACCGCTGTATCAACATCTTTTTCGCAGATTGTATCTGTGACCCTTGCGATCGGTTTCGGCTCCACCGAAGTGTATTCCGTCTTTGCCGCTGTGATATCTTTTGGTATATCCACTAAAACCGGTCCCGGACGTCCTGTCTGTGCGATCTTAAATGCACGCCGGATCGTATCTGCAAGTTTTGTAACATCCTTTACAATAAAGTTATGCTTTGTAATCGGCATTGTGATTCCCGCAATGTCGATCTCCTGAAAACTGTCTTTTCCAAGAAGCGGTACGGTAACGTTGCAGGTAATTGCAACGACCGGAACCGAGTCCATATAAGCGGTTGCGATTCCAGTTACAAGGTTCGTTGCACCCGGGCCTGACGTTGCAAAGCACACACCGACTTTTCCAGTACTTCGCGCATATCCGTCCGCTGCATGGGATGCTCCCTGCTCATGTGATGTCAGCACATGCCGGATTTCTCCCTGATGTTTATATAATTCATCATATACATTTAAAATGGCACCGCCCGGATAACCAAAAACTGTATCAACACCCTGTTCTTTCAGGCATTCGATCACGATCTGGGCACCTGTTAACTGCATATTATTCCTCCATTCCACTGCCATTCTCATCTGTTTTTAATTTCTACATCATCAGATGCGTCTTTTACAACATATGACTTTTTGAATGACAACTTTTGTATTTCTTTTTTATTTCTGTTCTTCCGGCAATGCTAAAATAGCCCCTCTGTTGCCGGAAGTTACTAACGATGCGTAGCGTTTCAGATAACCTGTCGTTACCTTTGGCTCTCTCGGCTGCCATTTTGCTTTTCTTGCTGCCATTTCTTCGTCTGAAACTGCAATCTCTAATTTCATCTCCGGAATATTGATACGGATGATATCGCCCTCTTCCACAAGTGCGATCGGTCCGCCGACTGCTGCCTCCGGTGACACATGTCCGATGGAAGCTCCACGGCTTGCGCCGGAAAAACGTCCGTCTGTGATCAATGCTACGGATGAGCCAAGTCCCATACCTGCGATCGCTGAAGTTGGATTTAACATTTCACGCATACCAGGTCCACCTTTTGGTCCCTCGTAACGGATCACAACCACGTCACCGGCAACGATCTTACCGCCTTTGATCGCCGCAATCGCATCTTCCTCACAGTCAAATACTCTCGCCGGTCCCTCATGCACCATCATCTCATCACAGACTGCGGAACGTTTTACAACACTTCCGTCCGGTGCAAGATTTCCTTTTAATACAGCAAGACCGCCTGTTTTACTGTATGGATTATCGACTGGTCTGATGACTTCCGGATTCTTATTTACCGCATTGGCAATATTTTCGCCGACTGTCTTTCCTGTCACAGTCATGCAGTCTGTATTCAGTAAACCAATGTCTGCAAGTTCTTTCATAACGGCATAGACACCGCCTGCCTCGTTTAAGTCTTCCATATAAGTAGGACCTGCCGGAGCAAGATGGCAGAGGTTCGGTGTTTTTTCACTGATCGGGTTCGCAAATGCGATATCAAAATCGAATCCGATCTCATGTGCGATCGCCGGAAGATGCAACATACTGTTCGTAGAACAGCCTAATGCCATATCTACCGTCAATGCATTTAAAATGGCATCTTTTGTCATGATATCCCTTGGACGGATATTCTTGCGGTACATATCCATAACTGCCATACCTGCATGTTTTGCAAGTTTGATTCTCTCAGAGTAGACAGCCGGGATCGTTCCGTTTCCACGAAGTCCCATGCCGAGTGCCTCTGTCAGACAGTTCATGGAATTTGCTGTGTACATACCGGAGCAGGAGCCACAGGTCGGACATACTTTTTCTTCATATTCTCTCACATCATCCTCCGTTATGTTTCCTGCTGCATAGGAGCCGACTGCCTCGAACATAGAAGATAAACTTCTCTTTTTGCCCTGAACGTGTCCGGCAAGCATCGGTCCGCCGGATACAAATACGGTCGGAACATTGATACGTGCTGCTGCCATTAAAAGTCCAGGAACATTTTTATCACAGTTTGGCACCATGACAAGTGCATCAAACTGATGTGCAAGTGCCATACACTCAGTGGAATCTGCGATCAGATCCCTGGTTACAAGGGAATACTTCATTCCGATATGCCCCATCGCGATTCCGTCACAGACTGCGATCGCCGGAAATACAACCGGTACTCCGCCCGCTTCTGCAACGCCTAATTTTACTGCATTTACGATTTTATCAAGATTCATATGGCCCGGTACAATCTCATTGTAGGAGCTTACGATACCGACCATCGGTTTGTTCATTTCTTCTTCCGTGAAGCCTAATGCATTAAAAAGACTTCTGTGAGGTGCCTGCTGCATCCCTTTTTTTACATTATCGCTTTTCATGTAATCCTCCTTGTTTTGCGGAGCAAAATGCGAACCCTCTGGTGAGCAGAGGATTTTACTCCTTGTTTCGCGGAGCAAAATGCGAACCCTCTGGTGAGCAGAGGATTTTACTCCTTGTTTTGCTTCCTATATTAAATACGTTCGCAGATCAGATCACCCATCTGTGCGGTACCGACCTGTGTCACGGCGTTTCGTTTATCTTCTTCCTGCGGCATGATATCAATCGTGCGATAACCGTCTTTTAATACCTGTTTTACGGCTGCCTCAATGGCATCTGCCTCTTTATCAAGGTCAAAGGTATAACGAAGCATCATTGCTGCACTTAAGATTGTTGCGATCGGGTTTGCGATACCTTTTCCTGCGATATCCGGTGCTGAACCGCCGCTCGGCTCATAGAGACCGAATTTTGTATCGTTTAAGCTGGCGCTTGACAACATTCCGATGGAACCTGTCACCATGCTCGCCTCGTCGGATAAGATATCTCCGAACATGTTTTCTGTTAAAATGACATCAAACTGTTTCGGATCTTTGACTAACTGCATCGCACAGTTGTCAACTAACATATGCTCATAGGTGACTTCCGGATAGTCCTTTGCTACTTCCTCGACCACTTTTCGCCAGAGTCTTGAGGAATCCAGCACATTTGCCTTGTCCACGCTCGTCACTTTTTTGCGGCGTTTCATGGCAATGTCAAATCCTCTCTTTGCGATCCTGCGGATCTCTGTCTCGCTGTATGTCAGGGTATCTGTCGCAGTCATCACACCGTCAACTTCCTCGGTTTTTCGTGCACCGAAATATAATCCTCCAGTCAGTTCACGCATGATCATCATATCAAATCCGTCCCCGATGATGTCGTCGCGGAGTGGACATGCCTCTTTTAATTCTTCATATAAGTAAGCCGGTCTTAAATTTGCAAATAAATTCAGAGACTTTCTTAATTTTAATAATCCTGCCTCCGGTCTCAATTCCGGTGCCAGTTTATACCACGGAGAGGTTGCTGTATTACCGCCGATGGAACCCATAAGCACTGCATCGGACGCTTTTGCTGCTGCGATCGCCTCATCGGTTAACGGCACGCCTGTTGCATCAATCGAACAGCCGCCCATCAAAATCGCTTCATATAGAAAACTGTGACCATACTTTGTTCCGATCTTGTCTAATACTTTTTTTGCCTCTGCCACGATCTCCGGTCCGATTCCGTCACCGGAAATCACGCCAATCTTACATTCCATGCTCTGATCCCTCTTTCTTTTCCTCTGTCAGATATGTGTAACTGATTTTTCGCCTGTCAGAAAGTATCCTGCCTTTCTGCACCATAGAATGCATACTCTGCGAACATCCTGCTTTATTATGAATAAAAAGAAAATCAGCGGCTGCTGTGCGCCCACACTTTATCACATTACTAACAGACAGTATGTATAATGTCTATAATAATGTAATTTGTGAAACATTGCAACCTCTGATTCTATTTTTCTTTTTTATAATATTTATAACCTGGTATTATGAAAGTGCTTTCTTTTCATTACCTGGTTGTATACCATGGTATAGCTTAAGCGCTCATTACGGATAACAGACTGCGGAAGATTCCATCTTTTTGGATCAGTTCATCATAATTGCCGCGTTCGATGATGGCGCCTTTGGAAAATACCAGAATTTCATCATATTGTTTTAAGCTGTCTGCTTTTAACTGGTGTACGATATTTAAGATGGTCGTGTCTGACTGCAGGACGGTCTGTTCGATTTTTGCTGCCATGAGGCTGTCAAGACTGGATGTCGCTTCGTCTAAGATCATGACAGGAGTATTGCGGAGGAATGCCCTGGCTATGGCAATGCGCTGTTTTTCTCCGCCGGAGAGATTGGAACCGGATTCCTGTATGGTAAAATCAAGTCCCTTTTCGTTCAGGTAGTCTCCCATACCGGCACGGATTAATGCCTGTTTGATGTTCTCATCCGAATAGCTTTCATAAAGGGAAACATTGTCCCGCAGTGTGCCGTCTAACACGACGACATTCTGATGAATGAGTGCAATGCTGCGGTAGAGTTCTTTCTTCTGGATATCGCTGATGCTCTGGCTGCCAAAACGGATCTCTCCTTCAAAATGGTTATAATAATGCATCAGCACATACATAAAGGTACTCTTTCCACTTCCGCTGTTTCCGACGATCGCATATTTTTTGCCAGGTTCAAAAGTTACGCTTAAATTATGTAAGACCTCTTCGCCCTCCTCGTAGGAAAAACGTAGATTTTCCACTGAGATTGGCAGTGCTGTTTTTAACTTTTCCCCATGGTCTGCATCTTTCGGCAGGTTTAAGATATCCGTCACCCGCTTTAAAACCGGCTGGCTTGTCTTATAGTCTGCAAGCAGTTTTGAGATCCACTGGATCGGTGTCTGGATATAGTTCATAAGCTGTATGGTTGCGATCAGGATACCGACCGTAACGTAACCTTTTAAAACTAAAATCCCGGCAATTCCCATCATGCACACATCGATCAGGAAACCGACCCCGCCGGAGATGCTTCTTGACATGTTCTGCGTATTGCGAACGGAAAAATGCGTCCTTTCCACTTCCCAGTTACATTTTTCATAATCGGTAAGGATCTCCCGCTCCACATGATAGCTCTTGATGACCTCATAGCCGTTCCAGATGTTTTTCAGTTTTCCGTTGTACCAGTCAAGCACATGGATGTATGATTTCTGGCGCGCTGAAATCTGTTTTCCAAACAAAAACGGCACGATTAACGGCACCGCACAGAGCAGAATCGCCGAAAATGCCAGCCACGGTTCCATCTGGTACAACGTGACCGTCGCGATCAGAAATGTGAGGATCTGGATCACAATGTTTGGCAGACACAGAAAATATTTTTCATCGAGCATACCGATATCATTGTTTAAGATCGATGTATACTCCGCGCTCTTGTGCAGACGGTAACTGTCGAGATCCGTGCTCACAATACTTTTACAGATGTCTTGTCTCACATCCACTAAGACTTTCTGTGAAAACTTCATCTCAAAATAGGAGCCGACATAGCCGAATGCTGCATAACAGACAACGATCACCACCCCTGCAATGCTCGTATGTAACATTTTTTGTGCATCCATGGCGGACACTGCGTCGATCATTTTCTGCATATAGAGTGCAAATAAAACTGCGGCTATGGTTTTTAGGACAGCGAAAAATACCCACGCCATAAGGTGTACTTTGTGCTTTTTGAAATATTCATTCATTGTTATTCTCCTTGCAGTCCGTATTTACTTGCAAATATTTTTCGCACATCTCTATAACATGATTTCCATTAATATTTTTTATTCTATCATAGACCATTTTTGCTATTTGGTATTCATTTTTTTCAATTAATATTGTAAATAATTGAAGAAGCTGCTCCTCATCCAATTTATTAATGTATTTTCTTGCTTGTACTAACTTATAGTTATATGAACATAAAATATTCTCAGACTCTATCGTTCCATTTAATGTGAACCGCGAATTTGAGCATCCACCCAAACACATATCCCCATACTTGCACTCACGACACAGCCCTTTCAAATCATCTCTTTTAAAATTTCTATTCCACAAAAATGAATCCTTAGAAAACCATATATCTCGCAATGATCCATCTCTGATATTTCCCTCTATCATTTTCTCATTTCTAATAGAAGTACATCCAACAATATCTCCATTTTGTAAAATACCAACTGATTTTTTTCCTGCCGAACATCCTGCCCAACAAGTATTCTGTTGCATACAAATTTGTTTTTTGTTGTAATAGCCTATTCCATCTGTCAGATGTATCTCTAATTGTCCTTCTTTCTTTTTATACGCAAAATCAATTATTTGTTCAATCATCCCTGGTTCAACAAATAATGTTTGTTGTTTAAGGAAATTACCCATTGGAAGTGTGATCTGTAGCTGCCAGAAATCAACCCCTATCTCCGAAAAGATATCATACATTTCGTCTAATTCTTCAATATTTTCATTGTTGATAGTAGTGGCTACCATTGTCTGTACACCATGATATTTTAATTTTTTTAACGCCAATAAATCTTTTTCAAAAGATCCCTCTTTTCTTATTTTATCATGAGTCTCTTTTACACCATCAATACTTATTGCACAAATTGCAATTCCAGCCTGTTTTATTTTTTCTACTAAATCATCCTCCACAAACCACCCATTAGAAATTATGTTTGTGTAAATTCCAGCTTTACTTAATTTTTCCGCAATCACATACCAATCTTTTTTTGTAGTTGGTTCTCCTCCTGTAAGTGTAACAAATTTTACTCCCATATTGATCAACTCATCACAAACATGTAAACATTCCTTCGTCGTCATTTCATCCAAATACGGTTGCGCACATGAAGAACCACAATGTTGACATCTCATATTACAACCATGTGTCATTTCCCAAACAGCATATTCTAATTGATATTCTATTCTACTATTTTCCATTTCACATTCTCCTTATTTTTTTATATAAAAAATGTCTGAGCATAGAACCTTTTCTTCTACGCTCAGGCATTTTTACACACTATTTCTGTACAAATATTTACATATTTTTTTGTTGTTCATTCTGCGCAGATCTACATACACCATAATCAACAGCATAACCTGACGCTGCTGCCTTGCTCTGCAATTGATTAAATTCTGATACAGAAACATATTCATCAAGTCCTAATCTTTCCATTACCTTTTCTAAATCTCTCATGGCATTCCTTCCTTTCATATTTTATATATCAACACTTAATAAGTGCTAATAACTTTTTTACTGTAAATCACCTGTTGCAAAAAGACCATGTCAAAACCGGAAAAAAATTTTTTCTGGTTTTGACATGGTCTTTTTATAATATCTATAACATAATATATTTAAAATCTCAGATATGAGGTACATACATATGAAAAAAATATTACATTCCTTTCTCTTAATATTATGTCTCTTCACAATAAATACCAATCATTCTTTTTCTTTGATTGTTAATTCCTACACGCTTATCGCTGACAAGAGCTACCCTATCATCGATACCTATAGCTTGGATTATTCTATCTTCTCCCCAAACATTGTTTCATAAAGATCAGAAAACACCTTTTTATCTAATTCACCACTTGCTGCGGCGCTTACAAAATATGCCTGCTTATACTTTTTACGGCAATATTCTGCCTTTTCTTCTCCCTCCATTCCACTTTCAATCATCTCATTCATATTCCATGCCATTTCCCCTAAAACAAATGTCATTATCGGTGCATTTGCATATTTTCTCACTTTTGGCAAAATATATTCACACAATTCCATGGAATACCGATAGTTTCCAACTGCCCCATAATACTTTGAAAGATTTGCAGCAATACTAAGTTCTTCGATCTCCCATTCTGCCATATATCCTTCCCGCAGGCTGCGCAGCAGCATTTCACAGATTTTTATACTTTTAGGATACTCATCTATTCTACCATATGCCACAGCCAGCCGCTTTAAAAGTGTAATCTCCTGTTCCCGGAAAGGATATATCACATCACTGTCAAGAAATTTTTTATACTGTGGTACAACTTCTTCTGCAAGCTCTTCTAATGCTTCCACAAGCTGTTCTGCTGTAATGCGCTGCATATAATAATCCAAAAAAGTACTTTCCCGGCGGATATATCTTTGTGTAGATGCGTCTTTTCCAACAAGTTTTTTCATCTGCTCCATATAAAAGTCTGCTTTTTCAAAATCATGCTTTGCCATAGCATCCTCAAAATATTCTCTTTCCTGTATCAGTTCCATATCCCTGCTGACACACACTGCATAATTTTTTTCTGTGATCTGGTACATTTTCTCCATAAGTTGCCGATATGTATCACTTTTCACTTTATGTTTTCCGTTTTCAATTCTGGAAAGTGTTTCTACAGAACAGACACCCTCACTTAATTCTTCCTGTGTCATTTTCTTTGCAATTCTTGAAAGCCGTATCATATCACCAACATTATAATTTCCCATATGGCACCTCTTTCTACACTCTGTCACCCGTCGTTTTTATTTTTTGCACCAGTTCCACATTGTCCATGACAAGTGCCGTATAATAAGCCATCGTAAGTTCCACCTGACATTGTTTTTGATATTCCTGCTGCATGTCCTTGTTTCTCTGCATCAGCTCTTTTAACAGTCCTGCCTTCTTAAAATGCAATTCTGCCAGCCCACGCATCGTTCTGCTTTCTTTTACCAGTGTTAATGCCTGTTCAATATATTCCAGTTCCTTTTGTGCATCTCCTTTTTCTTCCTGTATGCTGGCAAGTTCTTTCAGAATGGACATTTCAGCCTGTTCCTTGATTTTTTTCGAATCATACTTTCTTGTAAAAAGCAGCATTCTTTTCAATTCTGCCTCTTTCCATGAAATATCTTCCGAAAACTGAATCAGCCCCAAAAAAAGTTTTATCTCCATTTCACTGTATAAATCAGAAGTATTTTTTCTCTTTCCAAAAAAAGGTTTTGTCAAAAGTATCGCCTCATTTAATACAGCCTTGATTTCTTCTTTTGATGCACCACGTTTCTGTAACAGTTCTGCCTTTCCCCAGAGATAATATTGTTCATGAAGCACTTGTTTTTTTGGCATTACACTTTGATAACTCTGTAACAGTTTCTCCGCTGTATCCAGATTTTTCTCTTCTAAATTCCGATGGATATCTTTTCGTAACCGGAACAAGTTGTAATCTTTCTCATTCAATAACAATTCAAATTCAAGAACCTGCTTTCCTATTCTTGACAACAATGTCGCACTGACTAATGAATCCACCTCACGATATCCCTCTTCAATCCGGAACATCGTTGCTGGTGAACAAATTCCTTCACAAACCTGTGTCATGGACAATCCATACTTCTCCCGATAATACGACAATGCAATCCCTACCGTATTTAATTTCATCTTCTGCCCCTCTAAAACTTTTCTGTCAGGCAGCAGAATATAAATTCCATAAATATTCTACTCCTATAAAGAAAAACCTGTTATGTTTTCTCATCCACACATAACAGGCTTTCTGGTACTACACTTATTTCTCCATTGCTTCTTCCGGTTTCTCCACTGCGGAGATTGCAGCTTTCTGCATCGGGATACGGCAGTTCTTGTTATTACCGAATTCAACGATCACGGTATCATCTGCGATATCGATCACGGTGCCGTAAAATCCGCTTGTTGTCAGTACGGTATCGCCGACTGCAAGTTCGGACAGCATTGCATTTTTCTTCTTTGCTTCTTTCTGCTGCGGGCGGATCATGAAAAAGTACATGAAACCAAATAAAACTACTAACCAGATAATCATACCGCCCCAGCCTGCTGCTGTAGATGCGGATGAAGTGGATGCTAAAATTGACATCTTCTCAGTTCCTCCTAAATTTAATAGACATTACAATACATAATACACAAAATAGGCTTTTTAGACAAGCACTTTGCCAAATTTTATGATTAATTTATTTTTAGCCATTCTGTTTTTCTTTCTCGCGGTTGATCTGTCCCATACCGTACAGCTTTTCTTCCTTATAAGAATGGAATCTGCCTTCATCGATGGCATCGCGGATCTCTTCCATCATTGTATTGTAAAAATACAGATTGTGGAGCACGCAGAGTCTCATACCAAGCATTTCTTTTGCTTTTAACAGGTGGCGCACATATGCCCTGCTGTAACGGCGGCAGGTCGGACAGCCGCAGCCTTCCTCGATCGGGCGCATGTCTTTTTCATATTTCTGATTAAAAAGATTGATCTTTCCCTGATTGGTGTATACATGACCGTGACGTCCGTTTCTGGTCGGATATACACAGTCAAAGAAATCAACTCCGCGCTCTACCCCCTCTAAAATATTTGCCGGGGTGCCGACTCCCATCAGATAGGTTGGTTTGTGAAGTGGCAGATACGGAACGGTTTCATCTAAAATATGATACATTTCCTCATGCGTCTCGCCGACCGCAAGTCCACCGACTGCATAGCCGTCTAAATCCAGTTCTGAGATACGTTTTGCATGATCAATACGGATATCAGAATAGATAGCCCCCTGGTTGATCCCGAATAACATCTGATGACGGTTGACTGTACCCTCCTCGGCGTTCAACTGCTGCATTTTGATTTTGCATCGCTCTAACCATCTGGTTGTCCGTGCCACAGAAGCCTCCACATAACTTCTGTCTGCAAGTGCGGGAGCACATTCATCAAACGCCATTGCGATCGTAGAACCAAGGTTCGATTGGATCTGCATGCTCTCTTCCGGTCCCATGAAAATTTTTGCACCGTCAATGTGGGAATGGAAATAAACTCCCTCCTCCTTGATCTTGCGCAGCCCGGCAAGGGAAAATACCTGAAATCCGCCGGAGTCCGTAAGAATCGGACGGTTCCAGGACATGAATTTGTGAAGTCCGCCAACTTCGCGGATCAGCTTGTCTCCTGTGCGGACGTGCAGGTGGTAGGTGTTTGACAGTTCTACCTGACATTTGATCTGCTCTAAGTCCTCGGTGGATACAGCTCCTTTGATGGCAGCAACAGTGCCGACATTCATGAATACCGGGGTTTGTATATCACCGTGGACGGTGTGAAGGATGCCGCGTTTGGCACGGCCTTCCTGTTTTAGTAGTTCGTACATTGTTTATAATCTCCTTTTTCCTTGTTGTTTTTATGTATAAAATGGGGGCGAATTTACTTTTTTGTGGAGTTTCGCTTTGGTTATTTTTACTTGTATGAAAATATCGTCTTGCAGCAGATATTTTCCATATTCTTTGAGCATTATCTGTTTTTACCAGATAACACATCCAGCAGCTCAAAATAATTCTCAAAAGTTTTGCGGCAGCAGGATGGGTTATCTATCACGATTCCATCCACCTTTAAACCTAAGAGGGCAAATGACATTGCAACACGGTGATCTTCATAAGTGGATATGATTCCCGGTGCCGGAGTCCCCGGCTTAATCGTTATGGCATCCGGTTCTTCGGTACATATGATCCCGCGCTTTGTCAGTTCCTCTGACATGGCATGAAGGCGGTCACATTCCTGTCCGCGGATATGTCCGATGTGAGTTATATGTACATCGGAGTTACAAAACGGTGCGATCGCAGCAAGGGTAAGTGCCTGATCTGAAAAGTCATTCATATCTATGTCGATTCCTTTTAATTGTCCTTCCGCTGGTCCGGTCACTTCGATTCCATCCGTTTTTTCTGTGACAGTACAGCCCATCTGTGTGAGCACATCTAAAAACTTCATATCTCCCTGGCTGTTATCCGGATGCACATGTTTTACAAGTGCCCTGCCGCCTGTGATCGCGGCTGCTGCATAAAAATAACATGCGGCTGAGACATCCGGTTCGATCTGGTAACGCTTTTTCTGATATATGGCTTTCGGTTCTACACAATAATTTTTTCCGTCATATTTTACTTCCACACCCGCGTCCGCTAACATTTTTCTTGTGATGCGGATATAGGAACCATCTGTTTTCTCACTTGTGATGTGGATGTCTAATCCCTGCTGTACCATCGGAGAGATCAGTAGAAGCGCACTTAAAAACTGGGTACTCTTGCTGATATCAAGATCTAAGCGTAACGGTTTTTGTTCTGCCTGTAACTGATCATTATAAGCATCCTGCTTTGTATCTGCCTGTGACTGGTCTGTATCATGATTCTGCAATACAATATCCTCATTCTCTGCAGTCACATGATCTCTGTCTGCTTTTTGATTTCTCCTGCCACAGATCTGTACCGGCAGATGACCTTCTTTTTCCAGATAAGTGATCTTTGCTCCAACTCCCATAAGCAGAGAAAACAACTCCTCCATCGGTCTCTTTTTCATCTGCTCCGATGCCTCGATCGTATATTCCCCATCTGAAAATCCAAGCATTGCCGTCAGGAAACGTGCGGCTGTCCCGGCACTTCCGACATTGATCACTGCCTGTTTCTTTGGAATATCCCCGCCACAGCCCAAAACAGTAACCTTTTTTTCCTGCTCATTGATATCTACCGTGAATCCCAGTGACACCAGACTCTCCAGAAAGTGTCTCGAATCATCGGAAAATAAAACACTGTCTAACTTCACTTCACCATCCGATAAAGCCGCCATCAAAAGTGCACGGTTCGTCATACTCTTCGATCCCGGCACCTCCACCATCCAGTCGACCGGTTTATCCAGTTTTTTTACCCTGTATTGTTTATCCATATATTTCATCCCTGTAATCTGATTTCCTGTCAATAAACGCTTTTCCCATTTTAACATATTCCTGTTGTCACGAAAAGAGAAATCTTTTATAATGATTAAAGGTATAAAACGATGTATTAAAATTTATTGAATGGTAAATTGCGCCAAGCTGATTCTGTTTTTGTTCCGTTGTACGAAAATAAGAAAAACTAAGTATGCCTAAGTTAGATTTTCTCAAAGTGACGTGTGCGTCTTAAATGTGCCATCCAGGCACATTAAGACTTTTGCTGCCATCCATGGCAGCAAAACACTGTATTTCGACAGGCATACTAAGATTTTCTAATTTTCTACCAAAGTCACAAAATCATTCTCAGCTTGGTGCAATTTACCAACCTCTACATTGTGATACACCTTTTACACCTTAAATCTTATAATAAGTCGCGTAATAATAAAACAATGAAACAATACACATTTTCAGGAGGATTATTTCATGGCAGGTTCATCATTCGGTACAATTTTTAAAATTACAACATGGGGCGAATCCCACGGGAAGGGACTCGGCGTTGTGGTAGATGGATGTCCTGCAGGACTGCCTCTTGATGAAAATGATATCCAGAAGTTTTTAAACCGCAGGAAACCGGGACAGTCAAAGTTTACCACCCCACGTAAAGAAGATGATGCTGTCGAGATTTTATCCGGTGTGTTCGAGGGAAAAACGACCGGTACACCGATCTCTCTTGTCGTATACAACCAGAATCAGAAATCCAAAGATTACAGCGAGATTGCTTCCTATTACCGTCCGGGACACGCAGATTATACATTTGACCAGAAATACGGTTTTCGTGATTACCGGGGCGGTGGACGTTCTTCCGGCCGTGAAACGATCGGACGCGTTGCAGCCGGTGCGATCGCCGTTAAAATATTAAACCAGCTTGGCATCACATTTTTGACCTACACACGTTCCATCGGACCAATCTGTATCGCAGCGCAGAATTTTGATGCCACACAGATCAATGAAAATCCGCTTTATATGCCGGATGCCGATGCCGCAGAAAATGCAGAAAATTATTTAAATGCCTGCATTGCGGAGCAAAACTCTTCCGGCGGTGTTGTGGAATGTATCATTCAGGGTGTTCCTGCCGGAATCGGTGATCCTGTGTTTGAAAAGTTAAATGCAAATCTTGCAAAAGCGATCATGTCGATCGGTGCGGTAAAGGGATTTGAAATCGGTGACGGTTTTGATGTTGCAAAGGCAACCGGAAAAAATAACAACGATGCTTTCCGCATCGGTGCTGATGGGAAAACAGTCAAAACGACCAACCATGCCGGAGGTATTTTAGGTGGAATGAGTGACGGAAGTGATATTATACTGCGCGCTGCGATCAAACCTACCCCTTCTATCGCTGCTACCCAGCAGACTGTCAATAAAAACGGTGAAGAAATTGATGTGAGCATCAAAGGACGCCACGATCCGATCATCGTCCCGCGCGCCGTAGTCGTTGTGGAGTCCATGGCTGCCATAACATTAGTGGATGCTCTTTTTACAAATATGAGTGCAAAAATGAATAACCTTGAACAGTTTTATAAAAATCTGTAGAAGAATTTTAGCGGCACAGACTGTTACATACAATCTTAGGGCTATCAGGAATTATATTTTAAATTATTCTGACCATCCAAAAAACTGCCGGTTCACACCTATATGTTTCAGAAATTTCAGACACATATCAGTGTGAACCGGCAGTTTTTGTAGCTGTAATAAAGTACAGCCAATTATTTTTATGTAAGTAAACTAAGTATCATCTGGGCAGTCTCTGTCAGTCCCGTCCCGTTATCCATACTTCTCTTTTGCATATATCGGTGAGCTTCTTCTTCTGTCAGGTTATTGCGCTCCATCAAAAGTGCTTTTGCTTCATTGATCAGATTTATTTCCTCCTCCGACCGTTCCTTTGGCTTCTGTCTTGCTTTCTTCCGCCTGCGTGTGACCTTGTATTCCATCATTTCAACGGTCTGGAGCAACTCATTGATTTTAAGCGGCGTCGACAAGCAGACTAGATTTTCCACATCACGCTCACCACAGTTTCCCGGTGAAGCCACGAGCAGCATTTCAAACTGAGAGGGGAGATAATCATGTAATTCCGTATACATCATGTCCACAAAACGATAACCGCACACCATGATCCCGCCTTCTAACTCATTTGCATTCTGCAAAGCCTGGGCACCTGTTGTGCAGATGACATCCACGTGATGTCCGTTCTGCATCAGGATCTTTTTGATATTACGCGCGGTATCCTGTTTTGGGAATGCAACGATAATATTTGTCAAATCTTTTCCCCTTCATTCCTATCTCAGATTTTATACAGATAATTATTGATTTCCCAATCGGATACCTGTGCACGGTAATCTGCCCATTCCGATTTTTTGGCTTCAATATATTTTTCCGTCGCGTGTCTGCCCAACACATTCTGTAAATATTCGTCCTTTTCAAATTCTGCAAGTGCCTCTCCAAGGTCAGCCGGAAGTTCTTCGATTCCCAGTTTATTTTTCTGGGATAAACGCATCTCAAAAACGTTTTCCGTCACTGCTGCCGGTGGCTCAATCTGATTCCGGATACCATCAAGTCCTGCCTGTAAACATACTGCAAGTGTCAGGTATGGGTTAGCTGCCGAATCCGGGCATCTGAGCTCCACCCTCGTGCCCTCTCCTCTGGTAACCGGAATACGGATCAGCGGACTGCGGTTTGTTACGGACCAGGCAATATAAATCGGTGCTTCATACCCAGGTACCAGGCGCTTATAAGAATTGACCAACGGATTTGTGATCGCCGCCATTCCTTTCATGTGCTTCATCAGTCCACCGATAAACCAATATGCTTCTTTGCTTAATCCCAATTCACCGTCCGGGTCATCAAAAATATTTTTTCCATTCTTGGAAAGAGACATATTCACATGCATGCCGGAACCGTTAATGCCAAATTTCGGCTTTGGCATAAAACTTGCAAACATGCCATGACGTTTTGCAATCGTTTTGACTGCCAGTTTAAATGTCATAATATTATCTGCGGTCTTAACCACCTCATCATAACGGAAATCAATCTCATGCTGCGCCGGTGCCACCTCATGATGGGAAGCCTCGATCTCATATCCCATATCCTCTAATGTCAATACCATATCACGTCTTGCATTCTCACCAAGATCGATCGGTCCAAGATCAAAATATCCTGCACGCTCTGTGCTTATCGTTGTCGGCTGTCCATCCTCATCCTGATTGAAAAGGAAAAACTCACATTCCGGTCCAACATCAAAACGATATCCCATCTGCGTTGCATCTTCCACTGCTTTCTTTAATATATAACGCGGATCTCCCTCAAAAGGTTTTCTATCCGATGTATAAACATCACAGATGATCCTTGCAACCTTTCCCTGCTGCGGACGCCATGGGAATATTACAAAAGTGTCAAGATCCGGATACAGATACATATCTGACTCCTCGATCCGGACAAATCCCTCAATGGATGAACCGTCAAACATGCATTCATTATTCAATGCTTTCTCTAACTGGCTGGATGTGATCGCAACATTTTTTAAAGTTCCAAACATATCCGTAAACTGCAGACGGATAAATTCCACATCCTCTTCCTCTACCATATTAAATATATCCTGTTTCGTATATCTGCTCATCTAAAAAATCACTCCTATTCTAATTGACATTTTTTCTGATTATAATACCTTTTACAGATCAGACTTTTCTAAAAACTTCTCTGACAAAACCAGCAGTTTTCATGCTCTTATATAATGCAGCACTTTCTCATAAGCCATCGGTCCGCCGAATAAATCAAGTGCACTGCCGATAGTCACATTCAATCTGTCTTTTCCTAATTCTTTTAATTCCCGAAGATCTTCAAAACTGCCGACACCGCCTGCATAAGTAACCGGAATTTTCCCCCACTCGCCAAGCAGACGAACCAGTTCTTTTTCAATCCCTTTTGCCTTTCCTTCCACATCCACAGCATGAATCAGAAATTCATCACAATAAGAAGAAAGTTCATCCAGTAATGTGATACTTACTTTTTCATCGGTAAACTTCTGCCAGCGGTCTGTCACTATATAATAGAAATCATCTTTTTTTCTGCAGCTTAGATCAAGTACAAGATGTTCCCTGCCCACTGCATCTTTTAACCGCGCTAAATTTTCATAATTGATCTTTCCATCCCGGAACACATAAGAAGTGACGATCACATGACTTGCCCCGGCATCTAAAAATTCTTTTGCATTCTCTGCCGTTATGCCACCGCCAATCTGAAGTCCACCCGGATAAGCACCAAGTGCAATTTCTGCCTGCGCTCTTGTTTCCTTATAGTAGGTACTGCTTGCCGGATTCAATAAGATGATATGTCCGCCTTTTATTCCTTCTTTCTGATACAGTTTTGCAAAATACACTGCATCCTGCTCTGCCACATAGTTTTCTGTTGCCTGATCTCCGGCATCCTTTAAACTTCCACCAATGATCTGTTTTACTTTCCCATTGTGGATGTCGATACAGGGACGAAACTCCATAATTTTCCCCCTTTTCTCCCAACCTCTGTTTTTATGACAACTGACCGCACCCTTTATGATCCAGCCTTCAGTCATATATTTAGGTAAAAAATGGGCGACGTATGCCTATCGTCTGACCCCGTCGCCTAAAGTCATCTTAACACACCTTGCAGCATTTGTGAACCATAATTTCTATAAGGGTTTTTTGCGCATTTTATTATTATTTCTAATAAATATCCATTTTTTATAAATTCAGGCTTATATCTCATTGACAGAGTATTTTTTTTTTGCTATGATACAGAAACTAATATATCTTTTTCATACAATTCAATAAGAAGAAAGTGAGGAAAATAAAATGGGAACAATTATTGGTGAAGGTATTACTTTTGATGACGTATTATTAGTTCCACAGTATTCAGAAGTTACACCAAACATGATTGATCTGACAACGCATCTTACCAAAAAGGTCGTCTTAAATATTCCTATGATGAGTGCTGCCATGGATACCGTTACAGAACACAGAATGGCCATTGCAATGGCAAGACAGGGCGGTATCGGTATCATCCATAAAAACATGTCAATCCAGGCACAGGCAGACGAGGTAGATAAAGTAAAACGTTCTGAGAACGGCGTTATCACAGATCCATTTTACCTTTCCCCGGATCATACATTACAGGATGCCGAAAATCTGATGCGCAAATTCCGTATCTCCGGTGTGCCGATCTGCGAGGGTGGCAAATTAGTCGGTATCATCACAAACCGTGACTTAAAATTCGAAACAGATTTTACCAAAAAGATCAGTGAAAGCATGACTTCTGAAAATCTGATCACTGCTCCGGAAGGCATTACTTTAGAGGAAGCAAAAAAGATCCTTGCCAAAGCAAGAAAAGAAAAACTTCCGATCGTAGACAAAGATTTCCATTTAAAAGGACTCATCACGATCAAGGATATTGAAAAACAGATCAAATATCCGCTCTCTGCCAAAGATGAATTAGGCCGTCTGCTCTGTGGTGCCGGTGTCGGCATTACTGCAAATATGATGGAGCGTGTGGATGCTTTAGTAAAAGCCCATGTTGATGTGATCGTTGTGGATTCTGCACACGGACATTCCAAAAATATCTTAGAGGCAGTAAAAAAGATCAAAGCTACCTATCCGGATCTTCAGGTTATCGCAGGAAACGTTGCTACCGGTGATGCAACACGCGATCTGATCAAAGCAGGCGCTGACGCTGTCAAAGTTGGTATCGGACCTGGTTCTATCTGTACCACCCGTATCGTTGCAGGTATCGGTGTTCCTCAGGTTTCCGCTATTATGGACTGCTACAATGCAGCCAAAGAATTTGGTGTTCCGATCATTGCTGACGGCGGTATCAAATATTCCGGAGATATGACAAAAGCTCTCGCCGCAGGTGCTAACGTATGTATGATGGGTAGTATGTTTGCAGGATGTGACGAAGCTCCTGGTACATTCGAACTGTATCAGGGAAGAAAATACAAAGTATACCGTGGCATGGGATCACTTGCAGCCATGGAAAATGGCAGCAAAGACCGTTACTTCCAGGAAGGTGCAAAAAAACTCGTTCCGGAAGGCGTGGAAGGACGTGTTGCTTATAAAGGATCTGTAGAAGACACTGTATTCCAGTTAGTCGGTGGTATCCGTTCCGGTATGGGTTACTGTGGCTGCCCAACCATCGAAGACTTAAAAGAAAAGAGTAAATTTGTTAAAATTTCCGCAGCTGCTCTCCGTGAAAGCCATCCGCATGACATTCACATCACGAAAGAAGCTCCGAATTACAGTATTGACGAATAATCCTCTTTCCGATATAATATATGGTAACTTTCAATCATTCCGGCGCTATTTATGCTATAGTGCCGGAAAATTTTATATTTTGATGAGGTGAAATTTCGTGGACGCAAGTGCCATATCACAGATTATTTTTCTAATTATTTTATTGATTCTCTCTGCTTTTTTTTCATCCGCAGAGACAGCTCTTACGACCGTAAATAAAATCCGGATGCGTACACTCGCAGATGACGGAAACAGACGCGCCGAACGGGTACTTCGTATTACAGACGACTCCCACAAGATGCTCAGTGCGATCTTAATCGGCAACAATATCGTCAATCTCTCTGCCTCTTCACTGGCAACCACGCTTGCAATCAAGCTCTGGGGCAGCGTCGGCGCAGGTATTGCAACCGGTATCCTTACATTTCTGATCCTTGTATTTGGTGAGATTTCCCCAAAAACTTTTGCAACACTTTACGCAGATCAGATTTCAATCGCTTATTCCGGTATCATTGATTTTCTTATGAAAATACTGACTCCGGTCATTTTCCTTGTAAACTGGTTTTCCATGGGCTTTTTATTTCTGCTGCATATAGATCCAAAGGCAAACAACAATCAGATGACAGAGGAAGAACTCCGTACCATCGTGGATGTCAGCAAAGAAAACGGTGTCATCGAATCCGAAGAGCATGAAATGATCAATAACCTGTTTGATTTTGGTGATGCACAGGCAAAAGAGGTCATGGTTCCAAGACCTGATATGACTTTTGCAAATGTAAATAATACTTACGACGAACTGATCGATATTTTTCAGGAAGACAAATTTACCAGACTTCCTGTCTATGAGGATACGACCGATAACGTCATCGGTATCCTGAACATGAAAGATCTTCTCCTCTGCAAGGACAAGGAGCATTTTTCCGTGCGGGATATCATGCGTGAACCTTATTTTACTTTTGAGCATAAAAATACCGCAGAATTATTTATGGAGATGCGTAAATCCTCCATCTCCCTTGCCATCGTCCTTGACGAGTACGGTGCAACTGCCGGTCTTATCACGCTTGAGGACCTCTTAGAGGAGATTGTGGGTGAGATCCGTGATGAATACGACACGGATGAAGAAGATCCGATCCTGCCGCTTAACGACCGCGAATTTATCGTTTCCGGCTCCACAAACCTGCAGGATCTCTGCGATGAGCTAGATCTTAATTTCAGTTCCGAAGATTACGATACGATCGGTGGATATCTGCTCGGTCTCTTAGATCATCTGCCGGAAAAAAATGAGATCATCATCACAGATGACAATGTGCTTCTCCGCGTCGAACAGATGGATAAAAACCGGATCGAGAAAGTCTACATAAAAAAACCGGATTTTCCACCGGATGAGACGGAAAAACAATAATTTCTTACCATAAAAAAAGCGGTCTTTTCTTATCAGATTTAACTGATTTGAAAGACCGGTTTTTTCATTCATAGGAAATTATGTTCTATAATCTTATTCAATATCGCACAGATCTCTTCCTGCTTCCGAACGGAACTGAAATGTGTCCTCTACTCCATGATAAGAAATAGAAAAACTTCCCTCCATATCCAGATATGACTGTGCAGCCGCAATCGCATCTAAAAACTCTGCGATGTTTTCCAGAAAACCTTCTGCACATTCCGGTGAACTGCACTCTTCTTCCTCTACCTTTTCATCAATATACAGACGAAGCGTAAAATCATCCATATCGCTCTCATTGTCCACTTCCGCTTTCTGTAAATAGGAATTGGTGCAATTCTTAAACAGATTTCTTACATAGGATGCCGTAGAAGAAATTCGTGACTGCGAAATATCCTCCGCCTCTAAATATATCTTGTAACTGATTTTTAAACTATTGTCTGCCATTTTTTCTTTCTCCCGTTTTTTATTTATACTTATATCGCATTTTGTAAAATGGATCGGTATATCCTTTGCTATTTCTTTGTGGTGACTGCTTTTACCTTAGACCAGCCCGAATAGATCTTTTTTGATTTTCCATTCACTTTTACAGTCTTATAGGTGCGGATGCGTATGTAATATTTCTTTTTTGATTTTAATTTTGTGACATCCAGTTTTACCTTTTTGGTATTATTGACGTTCTTTGTCACAACCGATTTTTTGAATTTCGCATCCACTGCATACTGGATCTGGTAACCGCTTGTCTGTTTTGCCTGCTTCTTCCACGACACGGTAAACGCTTTTTTCTTTGCTTTCACCCCGGAAATCACAGTGCCTTTAGGAACGATCTGGAATGTCTTTTGATATTTTCCACTATACTTGCCTTTCATCACAATGGTGACGGTATAAATACCGGCATTTTTTCGTCCAGACGGTTTCTTTACCTTATAATCCGTTCCTTCTTTTAATTTCTTGCCAGCAGTATTTGTCACTTTTATAGTCGGCATATGTGCCTTTCCATCATAAGCATATGTGGTTTTTGAAAGCTGGATTTTCTTTACGTCCAAATAAGTGCCCACCGTTTCCGTCTTTCCACAGACACTGCACTTACGTTTTATTTTTCCACTTTCTTTGTACTCGTTCCATTGATGCCCGGTTGCGGGGATCACATTCTGTGCCGTCAGCACTTTTCCACAAACACTACAGTGATTTCCCTCTGTCAGTCCGGTTGTCTCACAAGCTGCCTCCACTGCAGCATCCGTAACCGGTACATGTCCTGCAGCCGGGATGACAATCTGTTCTGTCAGTACTTTTCCACAGACACTGCAATGACTTCCTTCTGTCAGTCCGGTTGTCTCACAAGCTGCCGCTACCGCGTCATCTGTAACCAGTGTATGTCCTGTGGCTGGGATGACAGTCTGGTCAACCAGTACTTTTCCGCAGACACTGCAATGGCTTCCTTCCGTAATACCGGCGGTTTCACAAGCAGCTGCCACCTCAGGATCTATCTCAACTGTATGTCCTGTGGCTGGGATTTCTTCCATATAACTATTTCCGCAGATCGTACAGGTATACTCTCTTGTTCCGGCTTTTTCACAGGCTGCATCTGCAAGTATACTTGCATTGTAATTATGCAGACATTTTGTGACCACAGCACTGTTGTGTTTGCCATCTTCCATGGCAGCTGCTTTTATCACCGGATATTCGGAGCTGTTCCATAAAAAATCCGATTGATATAACATCCGCGTACCAGATGTCACCGGATTACTTTTATCCGTGGTATAATAGATTTCTGCCTCCTTATTATAACAGGACATTCCTATCTTTGATCCACTTGCATTTTCGTTCACAGATATCCATGGGCTGCCAACACTATCCATTTCTGTTGCAGGCAGATATCCTTCCCAATAGCTTTCCTCCGCATGATGTTTTTTAGAATAACTGCTGGATGTGTCATAATAATCATCATTCCGCAGAAAATAGGTATATCCAACGTTATCGCTTCCGTTATCATTCCAGGTACAGTCGACATTATACCAGTTATTTTCCAACTTTATCTTATTCCACTCATGATCAAAACTAGTCACTGCCACGGTATCAATACCGGTTCCATTGCACATCATCTCAAATGTCTGGGCATATCCTGCACATACCGTCTTATTCGTACATAAAACACTGTATACGGACTGTGAATATTCTGTATTTTCTGTTGCAAAATCGCTATTTACAAGATCATGATTATATTCAACCTTTTGAATGATCAGATCATGTATGGTTTGTACTTTTTCGTCCTCTGTGCTGCATTCATCAATCTGTTTCTGCCATGTGTCAATCTGCGCTTTTACTTTTTCAGTTTCCTCCATCCGGTCTGCACCCTTGCCAAACGCAGGATAAATACCAAATATCATAGAAACTTTTTTGTCTGAGTATGTAATTGTATAAATCGTCGCATTTAAAAAATAATATTGTGGTTTTGAATACCGAAACATCCGCAATACCTTTTTTTGCTTTTCCTTTTCAAGAGTGCTTCCCGATATCGCCTTCATCCGGTACGTTCCCGTATTCGTTGTCACTGCATCCGTTTCTGTCGTCAGATATTTTTCACATATGGCATCCAGATCATCCCAGTATTTTTTTTCCTCATCCGATAACTGTTCATAAAAATAATCACTTCCATACTTTTCCCAGTCATCGGCAGATATACCTGTCATCCGAAACAATGACTGTTCCGCAGCGTCATCTTCCTCTACAGACTCATAATCCTCATCATCTGCTTCTTCTGTTTTTTCTTCAAACGAAAAACGACCGACCGGTAATTCTGTATCTGTCAGAATTTCATCCGCATAAATGCTGTTACCATCCCCGGAAAACAAAAATGTCAGACTGCAAAAAACCACCGCCAATATTCCTGTTTTAAATTTTGTTCTTTTCATATGCATCCCTATTCTTACTCGTATCAAATATTGTTTTCATACCGTCCCAGTTTATCATGCAGCATTTTACCCAGACTAAAAACCGCTTCTTTCTCACTGGCACTCCACGTTCATTATACCTTCCTCTCCGTCATCAAACAAGTCTTATCCCTTGTATCTTTTGTATTTTTCCACAATCTTTTCTGTCAGGATTCTTCGATCAACTCCGAAAGAGGTGCAAATGTGTATCCCATCTCTTCCCATTTTGTCAGCAGCTCATCTAAAATCTCGCCGTTCGTCTTTGAAGTGCTGTGCAATAAAACGATCGCTCCTGGATGGATTCTCGTAAGCAGCTTATCAAATGCCTCATCCTTCGTCGGCTGATCATCCACATTCCAGTCCACATAGGCAAGACTCCAGAAAAATGTATGGTATCCAAGTTCTTTTGCCATCTCAAGGTTTTTTGTACTGTATTTTCCCTGTGGCGGGCGGTAATATTTTATCATTTCTTTGCCTGTGACTGTCTGGTACAATGACGCGACATCATCCATCTCTTTCTGAAACGAGGTCATGTCTGATATTGATGACATATCTGGATGATGATAAGTATGATTGCCGACAGCATGCCCTTCTGCCTCCATACGTTTTACAATATCCGGTGCACTCTCAAGAAAATGTCCCACAACAAAAAATGTCGCTTTTGCATTATGTTTTTTTAATGCATCCAAAATCGGCTCTGTATTTCCATTTTCATAGCCGCAGTCAAATGTCAGATAAATAACATTTTTACTTTTATCTCCCACATACCACGCGTTGTATTTTTTTAATTCATCTGCCGTCACATTGCCGGTCGGCTGGGTTCCCTCCGCTCCAAAGCCCAGTCCCCAGTTATCTGCCTGATTCTGGACAGACACTGTCTCCACTGTTTTTTTCATCTGCTGTTTCTGCAGCGAACCTGCGCCCCAGCCTAAAAAGAACATAAAAACAAACAGTGCCGTCACTTTTAAAATATTCTTTTTGTTATGGTTCATGTTTTTCCCTTCCATCCCGATTATTGATATTGCATAACATCTACGCATCGCTATCATGCATGAATGCTATACTTTACAATATTTCTTTTTGTATTCTATGTGGGAAGGCGCATGTACCATGCCCGGAAATATTGATCCCTGTATAAAAAACAAAGAGCCTGACATTTCTGTCAGACCCTCCGGGTAAATCCATCTTAAAAATAAATGGTTGGATAACGCTTTTTCTCCGGTTTCCATTATTGTAACCTGATATTTTTTTTCCTGTTCAGGCTGATTAATCCATATATCGAATTGTTCCTGATATTCCTGCAAATTTTCTGCTACATAATCAGGACATAAATATCCACCGTTTTTACACCTTTTTTAACATTGTATACAACGATAAATAAGAATTTCCTTTGTAATAAGCTAATCCATTATTCCAAACTATAATCCTGTTACTTTTATACATATTATCAATTGCCTTATTCAATTCACCTTTTGCATATCCACGACCTATTACATTCTTATACATAGCCGGATAATCAATAGCATTTTTTAAATTTGAATAACTTGCATATATTTGCCCATTATATCCGCAATCTCTTAAAAATTCAATTAATAAATCTCCATGTTTTATTTTCTTACCATGTACCACTGCATTTTTTTCAATTACATTATCATATTTTTCACTTACATATGTATCTATTATACCAACGCTATCATCACATAAACAAAAAAGTACTGTATACTGACATTTTTATTTTTGTCACATACAGTACTTTTCTTATCTGTATTCTTTTAAAAATTCTCTGTTCAGACTGCAATGCAAATCTTTTCTTTGCCCTTACTCATAGCGCAATGCATCGATGACTTCCATCTTTGAAGCCTTGTTCGCCGGGTAATATCCGAAAAATACACCGGTCAGCATAGAGAAGAACAGTGATAACAGAATTGCTGTTGCAGATGGATGTACCGACATGATAATGTAATTTGCATACTGTGAGTACATATTCTGAATGACAAATCCTGCCGCTTTTCCAAGCAATGCTCCGATTCCCACACCGATCAGGATACCGATGATACCTCCGATCAGACAGAGCATGATCGCCTCTATGACAAACTGCATACGGATGGTACGCCTTTTTGCGCCAAGCGCCATACGGACACCGATCTCTCTCGTACGTTCCGTGATAGACACCAGCATGATATTCATAACACCGACACCACCCACGATCAGTGAAATCGCTGCAATACCGGAAACCGCGATCGTGATCACGTTGAGTACCGTATTGATCATGCCAAGATCAGATGCCATATTGTATGCACTGACGTGGAAATTTTTGTTGTTTGCATACATCTCATCAAAATAAGATAAAACATCCGTTGTTGCCTGATTGACATCTGCAAGAGGATCGATCATAAGATTAAAATAATCATAACCAGTCCTGTCAGTCCCCTGCAGTTTAAAACAGGTCTGAAGAGGGATCATCAATTCTGTTACACGGTCTTTTTCCGGTATGGACGTGTCCACTTTTCCAAATAATGCTTGGTTATATACATAAACGCCAACTACAACAAAATCAAAAATTCCGCCATCCGATGTTGCAACAGAAAGTGTTTCACCGATCGGATCTTTACCTGCAAAGTATCTCTCTGCCATCGTATCTGCAATCAGGCATACTCTCTTTTTCCCCTGATTATCTGCCTTTGTCAGATTTCTTCCGGCATGCATTTCCAGTTTCATATACTCTAAATATTCCGGTGTGATACCATCAATATTGACATTTGCATAATTCTTGGAATCAGCATCATCTTTAATGGTTCCTGAACCAAGATAGTTCTGTGCTGCAATACCTGTTACCTCATCCGGATATTTTTCAATCAATCCATCGATCATATCCTGTGTAACATAATCACTGTCTGTCATCTCCGGCTGTTCCCAGGTAGCCCAGTCCTCATCATTTTCCGGATAACGTGCTTCCACATACGCCTGTACCATATTTCCGCCAAGGGAATTCATGGTTGCCGTCAGTGTACTCTGGATAGAACCACCGATCGTTGTGATAATGATCACTGAGCTGATACCGATGATGATTCCGAGCATTGTTAACAGGGAACGCATCTTATTGCTGGAAATACTCGTGACCGCCTCTTTGATATTTTCCCAAAACATTAATGCTCACCTCCATTATCTGCCACGATCTGTCCATCTAACAGAGTAACGATACGCTCTGTCTCCTGCGCAAGTTCCTGGGAGTGTGTGATCAGAACAATTGTTTTTCCCTGCTCCTCATGAAGCTTATGGAATAAGTCCATGACCATATGACCTGTCTTCGAATCGAGTGCTCCGGTCGGCTCATCTGCAAGAATGATCGCCGGATCATTGATCATGGCACGGGCGATCGCAACACGCTGTTTCTGACCACCGGAAAGTTCGTTTGGTCTGTGATCCGCACGGTCTTCCATTCCTACCATTTTGAGCATTTCCATGGCATGTTCTTTTCCGTTTTTGGAATGTTCCTCTCCATATAGTAATGGAACCATAACATTTTTTAATGCATTGGCTCTCGGAAGGAGATTAAAGTTCTGAAATACAAAACCAATCCTGCGGTTTCTGATCGCACTCCGTACTTCATCCGACATTCCATTGACATCCTGTCCCTCCAGATAATAATCTCCCTGTGTCTGGCGGTCGAGGACTCCTATAATATTCATAAGTGTACTCTTACCGGAACCGGATTCACCGACAATGGAAACAAATTCCCCTTTATTTACGGTAAGGTTGATTCCATGTAAAATTTCAAGTTCATTTGGTTTTCCCAAATAATATGTCTTAACGATATTTTCCATTCGGATTACTGGTTCACTCACTACTCATTTCCCTCCACGCTGGTGCTCATACCTTCTGCATCTGAGGTTTCATCTGTAGATGCGCCTGTTCCCATATCCTGCTCGGAATACATCTGTTCCGGTGTAAACTGCTGTCCTTCTGTCACCGTTCCGGAGTAATCATAAATTAATTTATCTCCTTCTGCCAGATCTCCACCGGTTACTTCCGTATAGTAATCTACTTCTTCACCAACTGTGATATTCTTCTTCACCGCTGTAGCAGAACCGTCTGCATTTGCCTCTGCAACAAGTACGTATGTATTTCCGTCATCATCCGTCTTGACAAGATCATAAGGAATCGCTAATACTTCACCTTTTTCCTTGATCATGACTTTTGCTTTTACTTCCATACCGACAAGTAATTCTTTGTTATCTAAAGATATCTCTACGGAATATCCTCCGGATGTTGTCTGTCCGTCAGATCCCGTGGACTGTCCTTTGACACGTACCACTCTGGTCACAGTTCCATTAATGGTCTCATCTCCCATGGCATCCGCTGTTACAGTTGCTTTCATTCCCTCTTCAATCTTTAAAATATCAGCTTCTTCCACAGTTGCCACCATTTTTAAAGAACTGGTATCTTCGATCGTTACAAGTGGTGTTTTTGAATCTGCATTAACATCTCCGACAGAAACATTGACTGCTGTCACAACTCCACCGCAAGGTGCTGTAATATTGCAATCTTCTAACTGTTCTTTTAAATCTGTCAGTTTATCTTTGGAAGATGAATCCGATCCTTTATACTTGTCAAGTTCTACCGCACGCTGTGCATCCTCGATCGTACGGTTCGTGGTCTCTAATACTTTCTGGTAATCTTCCTCAGCAGTAGTAACTGCTTTCTGTGCAGCTAACAAAGACTGAAATTCTGCATCCGATTTATCTTCACTCTTATCCCACATAATACTCTGTGCGTTATAAGCATCCTTTGCATCATCAATTGCTTTCTGTGCAGCTGCAAGCTGTGTCTGCTGATCTTCTTTTGCACGACTGACTGTTTCTGCTGTCTGCTGTGAATTAATACTGTCTGTCGCATTTGTATCAGACATATTTTTTTCGAGATCCGCAATCTGATCCTGAATCGTAGAGGAATCTAATGTACATAATACATCTCCCTCTTTTACAATATCTCCGACCTGAACATTAACTGCTGTGATTTCTGCTAACGCTTTTGAAGTTGCATTATTCTTCGTGATACCCGATACAGTACCTTTTAATGAAATCGTATCAGATAAATCTCTCTTCTGTACCGGCTCCACCTCTACTGTATTGACTGCTGTTGCTACCTGGCTTGTCATTTTCTTTACTGAACTTCCAATGATCGCAGCTACAACGACCAGAACCACAAGCACAATAATAACTACTTTTTTCTTTCCCTTTTTCGGTTTTGTCTTGTCACCCATTTTTATTTCTCCCTTTTCTTAAATCGATTTACGGTGATTGTATCATTATCCTTTCGCCAAAAAAAGGCACTTAAGCAAATATTAAGAAATCTTAAGTTTTCCATCCGTAAATCTTTCATTTTTGTATTACTGTAATAATACAGTAATCTCATTTGAGTGTCAAGACATTTTATTATTTTGGTATATTTTTATATACCAGAAATCTGGTATTTATTGAAATTTTCCATTTTCCCTCATCTTATCCCGAAAGTAAATCATCATTTCCCTCGTCAGACTAAGACCCTCCGGATCGTCCGGGACATCCTGGAAATCAACCCATTCTGCACATGCAAGTTCTTCCTCATCCAGTCTTATCGCATCTCCCGCATCATCCAGTTCACAAAAATAGCCAAGAAGCAGATTACTGTCAAATCCCCACGGCTGACTTTTGTAATAGCGTATATTTTTTACGGAAAGACCTACTTCTTCCTTCACTTCTCTTGCTACTGTCTCCTCGGCAGTTTCACCAATTTCCGTAAATCCTGCGATCAGTGCATACCGTTTATATTCACGGTTTGCATATTTTGTCATGAGGATCTTTCTGCCGTTTGTCACACCGACGATCACAGCCGGCGCAATTTTCGGGAAAACCATATTGTTACATTCCGGGCAGGAAAGCATTCTGAGCTTTTCGCTATGTACCAGTCTGTGTCCACACCTTCCACAATAGACATTATCGCGGTACCAGACATACAGATGCCATGCGGTCGCTGCAGCAAGTACCTGCTCTTTTGGCTGCATGGTACGCGTTTCAAACATTTTATAATATGCAAATCCCGGCACTTCTATCCCCTCTCCCGGATCTGTCAGAAAATAATCATCCTCCCCGATGGAAAAAAGATAAACACATGCCGGAATTTTCTTTTTCATTTCACAGCAGATTTCCGAAAGTTCTCCATATGTCAGATAACACATTTCTTCTCCATTTTTTACAAAAATACGGTTTTCTTTAAAAATCATAAGAAAACTTTTATCCTGCGGTACTTTTTTTTGATATTCATTACTAAGATGCATTGGGAAAATATCCTGAATCATGTCTGTTCTCCTTTATTTATATTTATTTTAATATCTGTACAAACCTGCATTGCTGCACTATCCATGCAGCCTGTTTCTCAAGACTGGCGGACAAAAAACGGATGATATTTCGCGTTGGAAATACCATCCGGTCTGTCATATTATTTATCCTTTTTTAATATGTTTATGTGTAAACAGATGCTCCTGACAATATTCGTAATTGCCATCACACTTTGAGCAGAAACGGAACTCTAAATTCGGATCATCAAGCTCTGTCCTGCCGCAGATGGCACACTTATGCTTGGTAATACCGGAACCCGGTCTTGGCTCTCTCATCTGGGACTTGAACTGCTGTCTCCTGTGTATTTCATGCGGCGAATACCGTTTGAAATTACGTGTTGAGAAGAAGAAAATGATAAAGTTGAGCAGTGACATAAAAATAGCCACACGCCCTGCCCAGCCACTGACAACAAACTCATAAAGTGTCAGTACCGCATATACAATTGCCATCCATTTCATCTTGATCGGGATAATAAAGTAAAGCATCACCTGCATATCCGGATACATCACTGCGAATGCAAGGAAAATGGACATATTGATATAATTTGTGGAAAATCCCGATGCAATCGAATAAGATATCTGCGCTGCTAACGCCGGCATCTGTGAAATTACAGAAGCATTCATTGAATAATAAATACCGTACAGGACAAATGCACCGATCACAGTAAATATCATACCGCCGAAAATGTAAACATTAAACCGGAAAGTTCCCCAGGTACGTTCAAGTGCCATACCAAGCTGATAATAAAATAATGCCATGATCAATAAGAAGATCAGGTTTGACTCTGTTGGCATAAATACCCATGTTACCAGTCTCCAGATCTGTCCATGTAAAATATGATATGGACTGAGTGTCAGATAGCTTAAAATACCTGGTGATACAGTTCCAAACACATAACCGACCGTATATGCCCCGATCAGCCAGATGATAAGGTTTGGAACTGCATAACGGCCAATTTTTCGTTCTAATTTATTTAACCAGTTCATCGGATAAACCCTAACCTTTCTTTGAAAACACTACTTTTTTCAGTATATCCGTATGCCTGTGCTTTGTCAATCCGGGCGGATTTTATTCATAAAAAGTTTATATTTTTCCCTGATTTGCACATTGTGTTTTGTAATATCATGTCGTATAATGTACTTTGCTTGGCGTTTGCCGGCATTCTTTTTAATAAGAAGAAACAGCTGATTTTTATATATTTTATCCGGAATTTTTCCCGGAATTACTGACTGGAGGAAATTATGGAAAATAATACGCTTCACAAACTCGGAATTGATATCGGTTCTACTACCGTAAAGGTTGCCGTACTCGATGAGCATGACAACCTGCTTTTTTCCGATTATGAAAGACACTTTGCCAATATCAGAGAAACTCTTTCTGCCCTGATCCAGAAAGCATTTGACCAGCTTGGTGACAGGAAGGTTGCTCCAATGATCACCGGTTCGGGTGGACTTACACTTGCAAAACATTTAGATGTTCCTTTCGTACAGGAAGTTATCTCTGTATCTACTGCCTTACAGCACTATGCTCCGCAGACAGATGTTGCGATCGAGCTTGGTGGTGAGGATGCAAAGATCATCTATTTTGAAGGCGGTAATGTAGAACAGCGTATGAACGGTATCTGTGCCGGCGGTACCGGTTCTTTTATTGACCAGATGGCTTCCCTGATCCAGACAGATGCCTCCGGTTTGAATGAATATGCGAAAAATTACAAGGCGATCTATCCAATTGCAGCCCGCTGCGGTGTTTTTGCCAAAACAGACATCCAGCCTCTGATCAATGAAGGTGCCACAAGAGAAGATCTTTCTGCCTCTATTTTCCAGGCAGTCGTCAACCAGACGATCAGTGGTCTTGCCTGCGGTAAACCGATCCGTGGCCACGTTGCATTCCTTGGTGGTCCGCTCCACTTTTTATCTGAGTTAAAAGCTGCATTTATCCGCACTTTAAACTTAGATGATGAGCATGCGATCACCCCGGACAATTCACACCTTTATGCGGCGATCGGTTCTGCCTTAAACTGTAAACCGGAACAGAACACCACACTTTCTTCCATGCTTGGGAAATTAAACTCTGATATACATATGGAATTCGAAGTGGCACGTCTTGATCCGTTATTCAAGGATCAGGCAGAATATGATACCTTCCGTGCCCGCCATGACGGACACAATGTTAAAACAGGTGACCTTTCCACCTATGAGGGTAACTGTTATCTCGGTATCGACGCCGGTTCCACCACAACTAAAATTGCTCTCGTCGGTGAGGACGGCTCTTTACTGTATTCATTTTACAGCAACAACAACGGAAGTCCTCTTTCCACTGCGATCCGTTCCATTAAAGAGATCTACGAAAAACTCCCGGCAAATGCACATATCGTACACTCCTGTTCTACCGGCTACGGCGAAGCTCTCTTAAAAGCTGCGCTGATGTTAGACGACGGTGAAGTAGAAACAGTAGCCCATTACTATGCAGCAGCATTTTTTGATCCTGAGGTAGACTGTATCTTAGACATCGGTGGTCAGGATATGAAATGTATCAAGATCAAAAATCAGACCGTAGACAGTGTACAGTTAAATGAGGCATGTTCTTCCGGCTGTGGTTCTTTCATCGAGACATTTGCAAAATCCCTGAACTATTCCGTACAGGATTTCGCAAAAGAAGCTCTGTTTGCCAAAAATCCGATTGATCTTGGAACCCGCTGTACCGTATTTATGAATTCAAAAGTAAAACAGGCACAGAAAGAAGGTGCTTCCGTAGCAGATATCTCTGCCGGACTTGCTTACTCAGTCATTAAAAATGCATTATTCAAGGTTATCAAACTCTCCGACGCAAGTGAGCTCGGAAAAAACATCGTCGTACAGGGCGGTACCTTTTATAATGATGCAGTACTCCGCAGTTTTGAAAAGATTTCCGGCTGCGAATGCGTCCGCCCGGATATCGCAGGTATCATGGGTGCTTTCGGTGCTGCTCTCATCGCAAGGGAGCACCATGAGGAAGGCTATCAGACAACCATGCTCTCCATCGAGGATATCAACGCTCTGACTTTTGATACCAAACTTGCAAGATGTCAGGGTTGTACCAATCACTGTCTGCTGACGATCAACCGTTTCTCCGGAAACCGTCAGTATATCACCGGAAACCGCTGTGAGCGTGGTGTCGGAGGCGTAAAAAACAAAGAAAATATTCCGAACTTATTTGAATACAAGAATAAACGCTTATTCGACTATCCTTCCCTGAAACCGGAAGAAGCCCCTCGCGGTACGGTAGGTATTCCGAGAGTTTTAAATATGTATGAGAATTTCCCATTCTGGGCTACATTTTTCAAAAAACTTGGTTTTTCTGTTGTGCTGTCCCCACAGTCAACAAGAAAAATTTATGAACTCGGCATCGACTCGATTCCAAGTGAATCTGAGTGTTATCCGGCAAAACTTGCACATGGACATGTGACCTGGCTGATCCATCAGAATGTAGACTTTATTTTCTACCCATGTGTACCTTATGAGCGCAATGAATTTCCGGATTCCAACAACCATTATAACTGCCCGATCGTAACTTCCTACGCAGAGAATATCAAAAACAACGTAGAAGATATCACTTCCGGCAAGGTACGTTTTTATAATCCATTCATGGCATTTACCAGCGAAGAAACTTTATCTTCCCAGCTTGTAAAAACCTTTGGTGCACCGGAATTTGCAATCCCGGAATCTGAGATCCGTGACGCTGTTTCTGAAGGATACAAAGAACTTGCTGTTGTCCGCATGGAAATGCAGAAAAAGGGTGAAGAAGTCTTAGATTATATGGAAAAGACCGGAAAACGCGGTATCGTGTTAGCCGGCCGTCCATACCATGTTGACCCTGAGATCAATCATGGTATACCGGAACTGATCAATTCCTACGGCATTGCAGTGCTGACGGAAGATTCCGTTTCCCATCTGCATCAGGTAGAGCGCCCACTGATCGTTATGGATCAGTGGATGTATCATTCCCGTCTGTATGCAGCCGCAAACTTTGTAAAAACCAGGGATGATCTTGATCTGATCCAGTTGAACTCTTTCGGCTGTGGCTTAGATGCCGTTACCACCGATGCAGTCAATGATATTCTTACAAAATCGGGGAAGATCTACACCTGCTTAAAGATCGATGAAGTTAATAACTTAGGTGCTGCGAGAATCCGTATCCGTTCTCTGCTCTCTGCCATTCGTGTCCGTGAGAAGAAACAGACCAAACGGACGATCGTTCTTTCCAACTATAACAGAGTTGTATTTACGGAAGAGATGCGCAAAAATTATACGATCCTCTGTCCGCAGATGTCACCGATCCATTTTGAACTTTTAGAGCCTGCCTTCTGTGCAGCCGGTTATAACCTTGTCGTACCGGATGTTCCAAGCCGTACCTGCGTGGATGTCGGATTAAAATATGTAAACAATGATGCCTGTTATCCGTCGCTGATCGTTGTAGGACAGCTTATGAGTGCCGTCATGTCCGGCAATTATGATATGAATAAAACTGCCATCCTGATCTCACAGACCGGTGGTGGCTGCCGCGCCAGCAATTATATCGGTTTCATCCGCCGGGCACTTGAAAAAGCAGGATATCCGAATGTACCGGTTATCTCTATCAACTTAAGCGGTCTTGAGAGCAATCCTGGATTTAAGCTGACCCCTTCACTGATCCAGCATGGACTGTATGCGTTAGAGTTTGGCGATATTTTCCTTCGCTGCCTGTACCGCACACGCCCTTACGAAGCAGTAAAAGGCTCTGCAGATGCTCTGCACGAAAAATGGAAAAAAGAAGTTATTTCCTTTGTCACACAGGATAAACTGTTATCCCACCGCAAGTTTAAGCAGATGTGCCGTCAGATCATCCGTGATTTTGACAACCTTGACCGCTTAGACATCAAAAAACCCCGTGTCGGAGTTGTCGGTGAGATCCTTGTAAAATTCCATCCTGCCGCAAATAACGATCTGGTCGGACTGTTAGAGTCCGAAGGTGCAGAAGCTGTCGTACCGGATCTGACTGATTTCCTGCTTTACTGTTTCTATAACACCGGATTTAAAACTGACAACCTTGGCTTCAGCAAAAAATCCAAGAGAATCGGACGTCTTGGCATCAACTTCTTTGAATGGCTCAGAAGTGCCGCCAGAGACGAATTTGAAAAAAGTAAACACTTTGATCCACCTGCCCACATCGATGATCTTGCAAAATATGCAAGAGATATCGTATCGGAAGGTAATCAGACCGGCGAAGGCTGGTTCTTAACCGGTGAGATGATGGAACTGATCCACAGCGGTACGCCAAACATCGTCTGCACACAGCCATTTGCCTGCCTGCCGAACCATGTCGTTGGAAAAGGTGTTATCAAAGAACTCCGTCACCGCTTCCCGGAATCAAATATCGTCGCCATCGACTACGATCCGGGTGCAAGTGAAGTAAACCAGTTGAACCGTATCAAACTGATGCTTTCCACTGCAAATAAAAACCTTGCAAAACAGTCTTTGTAAGCTAAAATAACCTTTCAACTGTTGTTTCTGACAGCCGCCCTTCTGGTGCGGCTGTTTTTCTTTCTAAATGACACGAACATTATTTCCACACAGCATAATATATCCGGTTCTGCTCCACCGGTTGTGAAAAATCTGCCTCATATCCATTGTCATCCTGCCAGCCGGCAAAATCTCTTGTTTCCTCTACCGGGACTGCCGGTGCGGTGATCGTATCTCCTTCCATAATACAATACTGCTTATAACAGGTATCACTATCTGCATCCTTGTAAAACTGTACATAATATTTCTGCACAGCTACAGACTGCAGCCTGTCTGCCAATACAGTCCGACTGCATGTAACCGTTCCTTTTTTTCCATTTGGGTGTATAAACTCTCTATCTGCTTCAATGGAAAATAGTCCTTTTTCCTTATCAGCTCCCATGATTCGCATTACAATACCCGTCTGGGCATCCATTCCCTTTACGAGCTGTTCCGTTACATCTGCTGTAAATTCTCTGTTATCTGCTACATCATACGTCTGTTTTATCTTTGCATTACAAAGCGTACCCTCTATAGCTGCAGGCAGCTGGTTTTCCAATTCTGCCGCATAATTCATACGGCCAGTTACTGTTAATATTATCAGAATCGTTATTGCTCCAATTGTGATCCCAATTATCATCATTATCATATTTTTCACTTTTCCCACCCTTCATCTGAGTCATGATCTATTTACCGGTATACTTACTGCTGCATATCGGACTCTGTTTTCATGATCTGCAGCCATCACATTTAATTCATACACACCGGACTCCTGAAAATCCAGTTCATTTTCCAGTATTGTTCCATCCGGTGAAATAACTTTTAGCAGGCAGACCTGCAGCTCATTTCCAGCATAATCCCATGCCTTTACAATATCTGTCAATTCATATTGTCCAGTTTCCAGATATCCTGTCTCGACTGTCACAAAATAAGGCGGTGATTTCTGTGATTCCTCACAAAATGTTTCAAAATCTGCCGGACTTTCTGTCTGCATCTCCGTATGATCAGATACGATCTTCAAAATCCCCCTGTTACCGTTTTCATCCATCACATCTTGAAAAATAAGACACAATAATCCAACCAGAATTACTGCCTGAAAAATTGTTTTTCCATACACTTTGATCACTTCATACATATCCATCTCCTCTAACTGCCACAGGTACAAATCAAAAACTGCCGCACAAATTCGTAAATAACTCCACCATGCCCCATATTTTCATACCAGAATCCAATAAGAAAAAATGTCCCGGCAATTGCCAGAAATCCGCTTCCAAATTCCTCTATGATGTCTTCCATAGTCTTTTCCTTTCCTTCTTTCAGAAAGATGATACATAATTTAAAACTTCATAAAACATCCGTATCACTGCACTTCCTGCCAATATTCCCAAAAAAGCTCCACCAAATTTTTCCACGATTATCATCATACTAAAATCCATCACCTCGCGATCGCATATGTAATATTTTCTTCAGAAATTCCCAGTATCGGTATGCGGTAATGATATGTTAACGCAACCTGTGATGCATTCATATTCTGCCATGCATCATAGATACATTCTGAAATTGTTAGTTCGTATCCGTCCTGCGCCGCCTTTTTTTTACAGGCATCAATAACAACCGGGTTAAAATTGCTGTTCTCCAGTTCTGCAACCACCTGCGACTTATACTCTTTTGCAGCCGCAATCTGCCCGCCCGCTCCGATCAGACCTGTGCACACAAAAATATTTATCATCAATATAAATAAAATACCAAATGCCCCAATTACCTGCTTCATTTCATCACACCTCCCATACTTCCAAGCATTTGAAACATCATTGTCATTCCGATTGTCAGATCGATCAGCAATTTTACAGTTGCCGCTATAACCGGATATGAAAATATCATTTTCTGACCAAATGCAATTTTCCCATTTCGGATTTCTTCTGCCCTGTTCTGCATCTCATTTACATGTAAGATCAGATGATTTATCTGCGTCACTGCATCCCCGGTTCCCATTTCCGCAACAGCATGTAACATTTTCATGCAATTTTGGGCTTCCGGTACGTCAAATTCTCTACAAAAATCTGTATATGCACTTAGTTTTTCCGGTGTTTTTTCTAACCGTTCTTCCAGACATTCAATCTCATATTTTAATACCTGTGGTGCGCTGTTTTTTGATTTTTCAATAGAAATCTGTACATTATTATTCTGCAGCAGCAACGCAAGTTCCATAAACCATCCTGGAAGTGCCAGATAAACAGCCTCCGTCACATCTCTTTTTGCAATCTTAAAACCCACTTTGTGCTGCATAGCCAAAAAAAGTGTAACTGGAAATAACAGTCCGGCAAGCAATATTTTTCCATGCAAAAAAGCTGTAAACATGACACCTGCTACCGGCAATGTCCATAATACGCTTTTTCTTTTTTCCTTTTTTTCATCATAATGATACACAAGCTCGCAGCTTGAGCTGATATCATTTCTCTGCTCCTTTTCCTCTGCTGCCAGCCAGTCATTTGTCAGATTCCTTGAGCTTTTTACAAATACCCATAATAAGAAAAGAAGAAATACAAGTGACGAAACCTGAATGATTTTTACATCAAATATATTAAAACATGTTTTCACCGCAAAAAGATCTTTCATGGAATCTAATACATATAATGCTGTCGCACAGAGAATGACCGATACGATCACAGAAATAATGTTGTCCGTATGGCTTTTTTTCTTTTCTGCCTGAAGCTGATATCCTCTGCGTTTCCACAATTCAATATCCTCTAAAAGAATCAGTGCAGATTCGTTCATTTCTCCCCCATGTTCCTCTGCATTGATAAGAAGTTCGTGGACCATTTTTATCTTTGGACACTGATACTGACTCTCAAGCGGTTCTAATGCCTCTTTAAAAATGTTTTCACCTATGGCAAATTCTCCAAATTCCAGTTTCAGAATCACCTGCTCGATACAGGAACGCATCTTCCCTTCTTCAAATATTTCTCTGGTTTCCTTTAGTGCACTCAATATTTTTCCGCTTTTCTGAAATGCATATAACATCTGCTCCATATATTCCGCAGCATCCGCAAACCGCTTCTGCTCATACATTTTACGGTACATATCAAGCACCAGTATCGGAAGCATTGCTAAAACAGCTGCCAACGCAGCCACAACACCGCCCGTCTTAAGTTGAAAAACGACTCCGACGCCAAATACTCCCGCCAATGCCATAAAAATCATCATCGTATGCTCTTTCCACGAAAAATGATATCCATACATATCTACTTTTTTCTGTAGATTTTTCGGATTCCAAAAAGTAAACATCCCCATCATACGTCCTCCTCTCTCTTTATCTTCCCTCTCTAAGATACCTGTCAAAGTGTCTGCATACAAAAGGTTCGTCCACACCCGCTTCATTAAATCTTTTCTGAATATCTAACGGTATTTTTCCGGATACCAGCGCTCCATCTTCAACGATCATATAAATCTTATTTTCCGCATTTTCTCTCGAAAAAAAACAAAGCTGGTCAATATAACGCCTTACCTTTCCATCTGAAGATTCGGTTTTGCGGATCAGAACTGCTACATTCACATAACGGTAGATGCGGTTCTCCATGCGCTGTGCATCATTAACATTATTCATCATGTTCAATATCCTGTCCGGCAATTTTCTTACATCATCCAGATGTATCGTCGTAAATCCATGAACACCGGTACTCCACTGTTCTAACAGTGAAGTTACTTCCACAGAACGCGCCTCGGAAAGCATCAGCCAGCTTGGGTTCTGACGCAGGGAAGCCTTGATCGCATCTGTATAATCAAATCCCTTTCCAACACGAAGCTCCACCGCATCTGCCCCTGGATTGATATTCGTATAATGAATTTCTAATGAATCTTCTATGGTAATAACACGTTCTTCCTTTCTGATAAACTGCATAAAAAATTTTGCACTTTCTGTCTTACCTGCACCCGGTTCTCCACCAAAAACAAAATTCATCCCCGCTTGCACACAATTCAGCAGTAAATGTAATACCTTCTGTTCACAATATTTTTGATCGAGCAGTTCTTTTAAAGTGTTTCTTACAAAACACGGGGATTTACGGATACAGATGCTGATCCCTGATATCGCGGCAGACTCATGAATAATACTGATTCTAAGTTCTTTGGTATCCGCTTCTAATATTTTATTTGCATTATTAAACTGTTTATTGATACAGTTTGAGATACTGTGTGTAAACGTACTGATAAATGCTTCCGGTATCTCCTCATCTGCACAATATCTTCCCTGTTCCAAATCTGTGATCCATAATTTTTTCCCGTTATAATCCACATCCGTCACTTCCGGTCTGCTCAAATACTTCCAGAATATTCCGAACTGTTCCGGTGTAGGTTCAACAATAACTTTTTCACTCATTGTTCTCTCCATTTTTCAGAGGACTTTCCCGCATAAAAGAAAAGTCCTCTTTTTCTTTCATTGCACCAGTAACTTCTCCCCTATAAAATTTTTATGGGCGAAGCGCATTCATATTATTAAAAAAGCCTGTGAGTGTATTCTTAAATTCTGTCGCAACATACCCATCCGACGAAAGTGCTGCCACAATGATCGCCCCCAATGCCAGTAATACGATTACTGCAAGAATTGCATTTCCGTAGTGTTTCATTACCTGTTCCATAATAGAATCCTCCATTTTCAATTTTTTCGATCTGTTTTCTGAGAAGAAACAGATTTGATCCCATTTCTTCAAAAAAAATTTTATTACGTTCTGTTTCTGATTTCTGTTTCCACAGCCTGATAAAGTTATCCATTTTTCCCTGCTGTGACACCCATTCCAGTTCTCCGTTTTGCGGAATATATCCTATCTGCTCCGGTGCAATGCGATATGTATGTACCATGTCATTTTTCATCTGCCTTGCATAAAACGCATACCCTTCTATCAGATAAAGAACTTTCTTTTGCTTTCTCACAAAATTACGTATCATATCCTCCCATTCACTCGGATATGACTGCATACCAGCTACTATAATATCCGCTTTTTTTAAACTGTTCTGTGTCTTTTTGTCTCTTCCATATCCACAATCCGCCAAAAGAATCTTTTCTTTTCCGCCGGAAAAGATACACTGCCAGCCATTTTCCCGCTGTACTAAAACGTTACATGCCGGCCTGCTCTTTGCCAAAAGGCATGCCATTACAGCCATGATTTCTGTTGTATGGAATGACTTGTCCATTCCCCAGAATGCTATTTTTACTGACATACTGCCTCCATTTTCTGATTCGAAAAAAAGTGCAGAATATCCTTCCAACAGCCTCCGTTACGAAATATTGCTCTGTGAAATAAACTGATAACTTTTGATTGTAAAAAGATGGAAATATCTGTCTGATTTCCAATGATACGGCTGGTCATACCGCCGCAAAAATGTCTGACGCTTCGTTCATCCTGTTTCAAAACCGCTCCAATCTCCTCAATGAATAGAACGATCTCAGATGCTTCACGCAAACCCGATAAAAAGATAGTGATATCATACTTCATTTTATTATATTTGTAAATACCTGATTTCAATTTTTTCTTTTCTTTTAACAATATATCATTTATAATTGTGCATGGGTAATACCCATGGAAATCGGATAATATCCGATTGATGCTATCTTTAAATATTTACAATATGATCTGGAGGAGTTCATGAAAGAGTTTGTAATTGTTACCGATACAACCACTGATTTACCAAGAGACTACGTTGAAAAACATCACTTATACATGATGTCCCTTCCTTACACACTAGAGGGTACATCCTACACCTGGGAAAAACCAATGCCTGTCAAAGATTTTTATGATAAAATGCGTGCCGGCTCCCTGCCGACCACCTCACAGGCAAATCCCGAAGAAGCTGCCCTGCTGTATGAATCCATCCTGAAAGATAATGATGTGGATATTCTCCATATTGCATTTTCTTCCGGTCTCAGTGGAAGTTTCAATAGCTGCCGTATCGCGTCAGCAGATGTCTGTGAAAAATATCCGGATCACCGGATCGTTGTTGTTGATTCGCTTGCCGCAACCTTAGGTCAGGGTCTGCTTGTCTATAAAGCAGTCCAGTTAAAAGAAGCAGGAAAAAGTTTAGATGAGGTTGCTGCCTGGGTAGAAGAAAATAAATATCATCTCGTACATAATTTTACCGTCGATGATCTTTTCCATCTGCATCGCGGCGGACGGCTTTCTAAAACAGCCGCGATCGTCGGTACGATGATCAATTTAAAACCAGTACTTCATGTCGATGATGAAGGACACCTTGTCATGTTGAGCAAAGTACGCGGACGTAAAAAATCACTGATCGGACTTGTCGACTGCATGGAAAAACAACTCGGTGACTGGAAAGATAAAAATGATATCATCTTCATCAGCCATGGAGACTGCCCGGAAGACGCACAGTTTGTCGCTGATCTGATCAAAGAACGTTTCGGATATGAGAATTTTATGATCGACTATATCGGTGCTACGATCGGTGCACATTCCGGTCCTGGCACGGTTGCACTTTTTTATCTGGGAGATCACCGTTAATCACACTGATCATGTATATAAACTTTACAAACATATGTTTCGGACAAAAAAGGAGCTGTAAAAAAACTCCCCTAACAAAAAAATCTCCCAGACAGTGAGGTCAATGGCATTAAATTAAGAGAATCCCACATCACATGAAATGTGGTGTGGGATTTTTTATGAGAAAAAGTATTGACAACACTAAGATTCTGGTCAGGAATCCTTTTCGCTTCACGCTCTTTCTCCTCCGTTTTCATAAACTTATTCTGTTTAAAATAAATCATAATATTTCATGGTTTCTGCATTCCGATACTCATGTTTTTCATAATATCCGATTAATTTTCCTTCATCTCTAAGCGCCACCATATATACATCTTTATTCTGCTTCTCATTATGAAAAGTATATACAATATTATGGCTTTCATCCGCTGCAAACCAGTCGATCACCTGCTGTATCTTTTCTCCGGATTCCGGATTGTGACAACACAACAGACTTTTTCCTATCAGCTTATCTCCACCATGTTTTGAATAATTCAGTACTGCTGCCGGATTCATATATATGATCTCATGACTGAGATTACATATAACAACCGAAGCCCTGTCCTGATCCACAATGCTTTTAAAATAACTGATATCTATTTTGTCATAATTTTTTGTTTTATCGCTCATTTTATTTCAACACCTTCCTTATCTGTTTGTCTGATGCAACCGGATAAATTTCATGCATATGATCTGCAATCTGCCTCCACGAACCTCCCGGATCATCCTTGTAGCATGATGTCACATAATCGTATCCATATATATGTTCAATCGAAGAATACACAGCAACATCCCATCCATACTCCACACCTTTCTTATTTACCCGCTTTCTGAAATCACAGTTGCAAAGATAAGTCTGCATCATAAGATTTGTGATGGCGCCATCAAATCCCTTTTCCCCATCCTTACCAAAGCCAGCCTGTTTTTTCAGTATATTAGAATATATTTCTGCATCTTCCTTATCCTCAATAAAATTATCCATTATCTTCTTATACTTGTTTGGTGCTTTGCCATCCTCATATAGTGCATCAAAATCATATCCATCACGACGATAATTTGCAAATACAGGCAGCCATTTTTTTGATATAAAACCAGCTTTTCTGTCAAAAAACTTGCCATAAACTATGTCATGTTTTCTTGCAATGACTGCTCTCCACATCCATGGATCTTTTTCGGATACATCACTCCACCAATATTCTGGCACAGTTCTTTCTTCCAGAGAAAAACCTGGAATATCATTTTTGAATAAAGGAAGAAAACCGACCTCATTGATATATTCCATTGCTTCATCTACCGTATGTATACACTCCGGATCATCCCAGTCTACACCGTACATGATCCATTCACCTGATTCATTTCCCATCTTATCTCCATTCTTGTACTGTCCTGTATTTCTCTTTCACAACTTTACAAACCAATTCAAAAATCAGTTACAGGTAAAATTCCTTACGTCTTAAAGATGTATATGGCTTTTTATTGCGGATTCTCTGTGATTCTCTTATGTCAATATCAGTATAAATGATCTGCTCAGTATCATCCGCTTTTTCAATAACTGTTCCTTCCGGTGAGACAACTATGGATTTCCTGTTCAAACATCTCCATTGGTTCCTGTCTGGTATTTACTGTCGGAATCAGGATCAGTTCAGCCCCTTTCAGTGTCTCAGTTCGTACACTTTCCGGGTAATGCCTGTCAAAACAGACTACCACCTCAAATACAAAGAGGTCAACAGATGCCAACACAAACGTGCACTCGCATTAACTGTCCGTAAATTTGTGCGTTTAGTCTTTCGACTGCTGAAAGACAACCGCCTATACTGTCCAGCCAAGTAGATGGAATCTACTTGCTGATGAGCTACGCCCTGCTCATTTTTAAAAATTTGGTCGACAGGGCTTAGGTGGATGTTTTTTTGTCTTCATGAGATATATACAAAAATATATGCTTTTTTTATTACTTATATCTTGACATCACACCACTGGACTTTAAACAGTTCGGTAGTGTCAAAAAAATACCTGTTTTTTATTAAACGCCCGCTTGGTTATATTTTCATCAACAAGAGCAGCCAGTATACCGGTACCTCTTTCCCTGCTGCCATATCTACCACAACATACATTCCTTTGTGGGTTCTCGTTAATGTCCTTACGTTTGGTAAAAACGATTTTTCCCGTACTTGCAAGGTCTAGTCCAGCATCTTTAATACTATATCGCATTTTTTATCTTTTCTATAAGTATAATATCCGCCGGCAGCCACTCCACATCATCTAACTGTACCCCGTTTAGCCATCTTGCTGCCTCATGTTCCTTCAACACAAGATTACCTTTTACGATTTCACTCCAGAAACAGTCCATGGAAAGATGAAACGTTGGATAATCATATTCAATGGTATCGATCAGTTCTCCGACTGATATCTCTGTATCAAGTTCTTCCATTATTTCCCGCTTCAACGCTTCCTGTGGTGTTTCACCTTCTTCTATTTTTCCACCCGGAAATTCCCATCCGCCTTTCAGTTCGCCATAACCGCGCTGCGTTGCAAAAATGACGTGTTCACCATTTTTATTAACAGTTTTGATCACTGCTGCAACTACTCTTATTATTTTCATATTGCCACATCCTCCGTTACATTTTTGCTCTGCAAATATCGCAGCAGGTCTTCTCTTACAGCGGTATGCATTCTAAATTTCAACTTACAGATTGGTTTTAAAACACCTTTATTATTTTTCTTCTGATCCTCATAAGCATCCACGATATCGAACTCTCCCATATAAAAGAAATTATTTTCCGCATCTGTTTTCTGAACCAGTAGATGTTTTCTTGGTGTATTTAAAACCTTGTCCATATATGCACCATCAAGCTTTTTGTCAATCTGTGAATCCCATCTGAAAATTACATTATCAACAAATTCGTCAGCATAGTCCGGTTTTCCATCTATATACTGTTTTTCTTCATCTGTATTTTCTTCTTTATGATAGGTGACAAAGATAAATACATCATCTCCGAGCCTTGACATTCCGTACATTGTTGAAGATAAATCTTTGCCTGCATCCATAAGCAGGCTTACATCTCTTCTGGAATATTTTTCATAAAGAACAAATGGACTTGTTTGTCTGTATGTTTTAGAATATTTATCCTTATATCTTGCCAGACCGACAGCTACAATATCACGTATCTGCTCATAAAACTCCTTATGTGATAATCTTTCTGCGTAGCTTATAATTCTCTTACAGTAACCTGCTCCATCTGCTTCTAAGATATCAATATGACAAAACTTCTCGTGCTCAGCACTATTGGTTACAAATCCCCCTTTAAGAACTTCTAAGGCAGCATCAATCTTTTGTTTTGTTATCTCATAACCATATCGGGTCCTGCAATTATCAATCACTTCTGCATAGGTCACATGATTCTTTTCCAGAAATAATCGTAAAATTTCTAATTCACCCGGTCTTACCCCACTTAAAATAGTCTTTGACAAATATTCAAGTGTCAGCTTTTCCTGTTCTGTCAGATGAAATAATTCACTGTTTTTCTCCATCTGCTCTGCAAACAGATAATACGTCTTGTATTCTCTGATAATCACAAGCGGATCAATTTCATCATTTTCATAGAAATCAATAAGCATTGGTCTTCTTCCAAGCCTGTCTTTCAGATTTTTATATCCTTCCTTTATCAGTTCCTTCACTGTGCCTGACTTAATATTGTCAATCGCATGAAAGATTTTATCCTTTGATACCTCATCAAAATGAATCGTAGATGCTCCCGGGATCGTACTATTTCCGCTGATCACATATTTTCTGATCACGTCTGCATTGTAGGTACGGTCTCCTGATAAAGCCACAGGGATCATAAAATTATTATCATAATTTCCAATAAAATCTAAAATAACAACGTATTCTTTGCCTTCTGCCTTACGAAGTCCTCTTCCTAACTGCTGTATAAATACAATTGGAGACTGCGTAGGACGCAGCATGATAACCTGATTGACCTCAACAATATCAATTCCTTCGTTCAAAATATCTACGGAAAAAATATAATCTAAAGGCTTTTTCTCATCCGTTGCATCTTCTTCCTTCATAGCCAGACATTCAAACGCCGTCTCTCTCAGTTTCTGTGGCGTTTCATTGCTAAGTGCAAGTGTCCTGTATCCTCTTTCATTAAACATTCGGGATAATGTTTCACACTCCTTATTCCTGCTGCAGAAAATAAGTCCTCTTACCCGGTCTCCGCTGTATCCATAGTACCTTGCCTGCTTTATCACATGATTCACGCGCTCCTCACTTGTTAACTGATTAAAATCTTTCTCTGAAAGAGTTCTGTTTTTTAATGCCTTATCATCCAACAACGTAATATCGCTGATTCCAAAATAATGAAACGTGCATAACAGATCTTCTTCCATCGCTTTCTGCAGCCGGATCTCATGTGCTATCTGATGATGAAACAGTTCATAAACATTTCGTCCTTCGATATGGTCATCACGCTTATCCGGAGTGGCTGTCATACCCAAAAACAATTTTGGTTTAAAATACTCCATCACCTTTTGATAAGTATTTGCCGGGCTATGGTGTGCCTCATCCAAAATAATACAGTCAAATGCATCTTTTTCATATTTGAATAAATGTTCATCCCGATTCAAGGTTTCAACCATTGCAAACACAAAATCACAATCATATTCGTGTTTTCCATCTCCCACGATTCCCATTGAAACAGAGTTATTGAATACCCTCTCAAATGATTTTTTCGCCTGCTTTGCAAGCTGCGCTCTGTGAACAATAAATAAGACTCTCTTAAATCCCAATTCACGCATTGCAAATGCAGACGCATATGTTTTCCCGGTTCCCGCTCGTGTCAAGGGTGTGATGGGGAAATTTTTAACTTTTTTTGATAGGGTTATTTAATTTTCAGTTCCACAATAACAGCACTTACCAATTGGATAAAAATCAGCTTTAATTGATATTCCAAAGTTCCCACATTCTTCACACTCATTATCTGAAACAAATTCTTTTAGTTTTTTCTTATCTTCCTTAATGAGATTCAATTGAGCAATCATGGGATTCAGCTTCTCTATTACATATTTTATAAGTTTGAGTTTTAATTCTTCTACCTCCGAATCATCATACTCTGAATCCTGTTCTGCCTGCATCAAACATTCATCTCCTTCGCAACCGCTTCCATTAACAAAGAGGCATTTTGCTCTAAAGATTTCTGCAATTTCTGTTTTGCAAATAAATAATTGAACATGAACTACTCTCTCCCATATCATCATCAATAAACATCTCAAAGTATACTTCAACAGTATTATGCTCTAATGCCTTACACTTTATATCGAAAAATGTGTTTTTCCATCATATATAGTTGTTTCAATTTCTTCAATATCAAAACAAGGATCACACTGAAATTGTTTCAAAATATCTTCCCATATATCAGCAATTTTTTTCTTCTTTTCAGAATAAAATTCTTTGCGTTTTCATTTTCCTTGCCTGACGTCAAAATTTTTTCAAGCTGTACATATTCCGCTCTCGAAAGAACAATATCATTCTCATACACCTTACATTTAAAAACAATTTCAAACACAGATTCTAATGTCAGAGAAATCAACTCGGCATTAATATCATCTAATTCCAGAACCTTTTGCTTAAATGTCTCTGACAACTGTATTGCTGAGTTATAATATTTTTCCAATCCACAGCTACTAAGCCAATCTACCCCCAAATGTAATGTAAGTACTCTACTTACAAAAGACCGAATTCTATTTTCTAACTTAAAGAATTCAGAATACAATTCGGTACATAATGCTTCCGAAGGCTCATCAATCAACCAATCACATCTTTTCCAGTCTACATTCATTCTCTTCTTAATTTCTATTTTTAACTTTTCCAAATAACGATCATAGCACTTTTCTATACCCTCATAAATGTATTTTGGTACTATGTCTATAATAATTCTCGCATCTTTATTCTGAAACGTATCAATAGTAAAAGTAATTTTATATTCAGCAGAATCGGTTTCCAATGCGAAAACTTCATTAGCAATACGTTCTAAACATCCCAAACATTTCAAAGTGCTTTTATTTAAAAGATTAGGCATTATATCCTTCATCACCTGTGTAACATATTCTTTAGTATGATCTTCAACTCGTTTAGTGTTTTCTCCCCACTCTTGGTTACCTTCCATAATATCTTCATAAAGCAAATCGTAGTTGTTTATTCTATTAAACATGAATTTTACATGATTCATATATTTCACCTACTTTCAGCATATATTTGCTTTAATTATATTTCCATTCTCTTTCAACTGTTTTATGATATAGTTCTGTATGATCACCAAAAGGACTATCCTCACACGCCATTTCATACAAAAAAGCACCTATATTTTTTAGTAAATCTTCAACCTCATAATCATATGTTTGCAACTGTTCCAATAAATCAAGATTTTCCTTGTCATTTTCATATTTATTTATCAGTTCATCAATTTCTTTTTGTAAATCTCTCAATGACTTCTTGCTTCTCGTAAATCCCTTTTCTTCAAACACCCCACTCTTACACCATTTTTTCACAATCATCGCATCCAAGACTTCTAATTCACATGCGTAATTATATGCTTCACTAAATTGTTTTTTTATATTGTCAATTAGCACCTCACATACAGACTCATATGTTCCTACTGTTTGGCTTGCGGTTTTAGTGATTCTTTTCAGCAATTCAATTGAGGTTTTTGTATTTACTTTACTTCCTGAAATTAATTCTTTCTTGATTTTTTCCAACTTTTCATTTATATGTTCCACTTGGTTTACCATATATAACATTATATCTTGTCTTATGCTACTAGGACATTCTTGTGAACTCAAATCGATATATTTATTCAAATATACCCTTATTGTCACTGTATCTTGGCTTTGGATACTTGAAATTTTATCCGCAATCTGCTCAAGCGGATTACACCAATAACATTTACCCATAACATTATCCACAACAAACAAAATTGTTACATCATTCTGCTGACGCCAATAGTTTATCGTTGATATTTTAATCGGCACTGTAAAATACCCTTGTTTTTCTGTTTCGCTATCAACCTCATCTTTTCCTTTACTCTGAATATTAAAAAATAAACCTATCGGTGAAGTTTCCTTAAGCAATTCTGCTCTCATGTCTATTCCTAAGTCTACTGATTCATCAATAATATTAACAACAGCAAAATTAGATATAACTCGTTTTAAATAATCTGCCGCAAGATTCCCCTTCTTTTTATTCAAACTATATACTGGTAGTTTTTCCATTGCATACATTCCTTTCAAACCAAACACTTTTTGTTAATTCTGCAATTCATCTTTTTACATTGTAATATGGTAATGAGAAATTCCCCACTTTGCAATTGCCCATGCATGATTATGAGTTACGCTATCTTCCTACATTTGAAACTTTATAACCATGCGCATACCGCAGGGGTTGGGAAATTAAAGCATTACAATTCATTCATCTTGACTTTCACTATTTAATAATGTTTTGGACGTACTATCATACTCCATATCAGTCAATTCCGATTTAACATAATCATCATTAAGCAATTTCATAAGATTATCGACATCTTTTTTCGTATTTGTACGAATCTTTCCATTTTCAATATGTATAATATTTTTATATCGAGGAACTAATGGTATTTTATTTATGAGTTCATCTTTATCCATTGCCAACACCGGTGAATTCTTCACTTTCATAAGTTTTTTGGATATAGTTAATTTTTCTCCAGTTTGATATTCCTTCAATGTAGCTATATTTCCAATAATATCTAATTCTTCCAGTTTGGAAATAACACTCTGTGCTTGGTTACGGACAAACACCTGAAAGCCAAAAAAATCTTGAAGAACCTTAACATTTCTTACCAATATAGTATTATCTAAGATAAGTAATTCTCCTCTTTTATCGATTTTCAGCATTTCTTTATCGACAATTTCAAACACATTATCTTTTTGTATTATTCTTAGATTATTTTTTGCTTGCAATCTGGATCCTACATATGCTTGCTGATATATAAACAATTTCTTGCTATTTAGATTTATTTTGAATAAAAAGCCAAGGACATTTCCTATGTCCTTTTCGTCAAAATTGAAAACCTCATCCATACTATCATCATTTAGCAAGGCAAATGGTTTGTACTCATCACTTTGCTCCAAAACATAAACTGCCTTTTTATTATCTATAACATCTAAAATATCACAGTACACCACCTCATCTTGCAAATACTGTGTATTAATAATCTCCAAAGCAATAGACCGAATTCTATCTTTCAAGGAATTCATCGATATCATCTTCTCAATATAAAATCCCTGCTCCTCACCTTTTAAGCAGACGTATACATCAACACCGCACACTGCACCTGTTTCTGTAATTTCTTTAATTTTTGATGTTATCTCTTGTTTATTCATGAATTTATCCTTCCTTTCTGATAACTAAAACATTATCCTCTATCTTCTTGTACTCTATTGTGTTGCGACTATCCATATTGCCTCTTATCAATGCAATATACTCTCCATCTGGCAAATGCTCATTATCAACAAATTTAAATTTATACACCTTATATTTCAGTATTATTAGTACTGGGTTTTGATAGTATAAATTGGTTTTCGACAACAAACATATTATTATAACACCTAGAAAAATCATCAATAATAAACCATTCCACGTCGAAATATCGTTAACCAACAATGGCAAAATAAGTGTAAGAAAGAAATTCAATCCGGCATCTTTTTCTTCTTTGATATCCTTAACTTCATAACCCCCAACTACGTCATATCGTTGAAAACATACAAATTTAATAAATATGATCAAAGACACAATAACCCAAATCAAACAAATCCACATTCCTATATATAACGGCAAATGTTTATAAATCATCTGAATATTGAACAAATTGCCAACCACACAACCAAACTTCTCAAATGGAAAATATTGCAGTATTGTTAGTAAAAATAACGGACTTAACGACAAAATAATCAATTGCTTCTTCAATCACTTCACCTCTTTTCCTTCTTGACAATATATATTTGTTTTGACTTTTCGCTCCCATTCCAATTATACCACCTCCCCTCATTAATCTCTACCAGAATAATCAGTATTATCAAGGCTTTCGAGCCTTTCCCACCTCCCCAAACTCATCCCGAAACTTCCACTTTATCTTCACCCTGTCCTTTGCATACACGACAATCTCCTCCACAAAAGCATCCACCATTTCTCTGTTAAGTCCCGTCAGCTTCAGCTGCCCTTCCAGCATCTCCAAACCTGCCACTTCCGGCACATCCATATCTGCCATCTTGGTGACTGCTGCCATCTGCTCTTCGATATTCTCCTGTAGGCGCTCAAGCATCTGCTCATATGTCTTACGCTGTTCCAGATATGTTTCTTTATCTGTCATTTCCAGCTTGTAGCTTTCATAAGCTTCACGCAAATCCTTTTCAATTAGTTCACGGCTATGCTCCATATCTGAAAGATGCTTCTCTGCCTGCTTTAATCGCTCTGCCTGTTTCTCCCGCTGCATATCCACAACATTTCTGGAATCTACCAGGACATCAATCATCATCTGAAGTGCTTTCTTCACAACGCTCTCCATATCCGCATCCAGCACACTGATATTGCATTTTTCATCAGTCTTGTCCAGATAATGATTTGCACAATAATACTTCGGTCGACCGGCATAAGTATGAGACAGGCGATGCCCACAGTTACCACAGATCATTTTACCAGTCAGGCAATGTGTTTCATGCTTTCTTTTGGCACTGGCACATGTATTTCCTTTTCGCATGGCAGCGACTTTTTCAAAATCCGCCTTGCTGACAATTGCTTCGTGACAATTTTCCACACGCTTCCATTCATCCTCTGGAAGTGCTTTGGCGTGTTTATCGCCAACATTCTCACTCTTGAATCGGCTGTAAACCATCGTGCCGGTGTACTGCTCATTTCCGAGGATTCTTCCTATTGCAACATTATTCCAGAGAGGCTTTTTCTCACGATATCTGGCAAGTTGCTTTTCACTTCCAGACTGCATGGCAATATACACTCCCGGCGTATCTATTCCATCCCGGTTCAGTCCTTCTGAAATTTTGTACATAGATTTTCCAGACAGAAACTCTTTGAAAATGCGCTTTACAATCTGACTGGCAAACTCATCCACAACCAACTTATGCTTGTCCTCCGGACTTTTCACATAGCCATAAGGAGCATAGGTAGCTATGTATTTACCATTGCCACGCTTTGTATCAAGTGTCAATGATACTTTGGAAGACTGTTCCTCACTGAAGAAATCATATAGAATCCCCTTAAATGCAACATCAATCTCACCGATACCACCCACATAATCTGCGCTGTCATAATTATCATTTATGGCAATAAATCGCACACCCATAAAAGGAAATATCTGTTCAATATATTTTCCCTGCTCGATATGATCTCTTGAAAATCTGGAGAAATCCTTTACAATAACACATGAAATCTGCTTTCTTTTCACCATTTCCAGCATTCTCTGCATATCCGGGCGGTCCATATTTTTACCAGAATAGCCATCATCCACAAACTCAACCACACTCATTTTGCGAAGTTCCTTATTTTTATTAATAAATCCACGGATAAAAGCACGCTGATTGGTAATACTGTTGCTCTCATCTTTTACAAATTCATCTTCCTTTGATAATCTCAAATATATTGCTATCTGCTCCATTCTATATCTCCTCTCCGTCTGCCATCCTGGCATACTCATCTTTAAAATTCAGATTAATTACCAGCCTCTTATCCGGATACAGGTAAATGCTGTCGACTAGAATTTTAATCATATTTCTATCCAGGGTAACCGCACTTTGAAAACGATAAATTGCTTTCAGCCATTGTATCTTCTTCTCACAAAATCTCTTCACACGCCTGCGGCTTGCCTCTTCATCCGATATCTGTCCCCGAAGTCTCATTATGGCATCAGCATTTTTCTCCTGCCTGTACTTGAAATCAGCCTTAGTAATCTCACCGGTAACATAAGACTGATATGCCTTACTCTCTTCATAATTCTTTCTGTCAATCTGCTTCTGAATTTTCTGAATACGCACATCATGATTTTTCAGTTCCCTGTCCATCACACCTCGCATGGAAGCCTCCGTCCTTGCACTGTCTGTAAGTACTGCAATTTGAGTTGTAAGCAGGTTATGCACTACCTTTATAAGCTCCTGCTCCATAATGGTACAGCCACACTGTTTCCCACCGAAATCATAATTGTATCTGCAGGAATAAAAATACTGGCGCTCCAGCACTCCGTCCTTCTCCAGGATTCTGGAAGCTAAAGGAATTCTTCTGCCACAATTTCCACAGAATAAAATTCCTGCAAAGATATCCTCTTTTATTGGCAGATTCTTTCCCCTGCCAGATGTGAAAATGCTTTCTTCCACCTTCTTATCCATAACAGCTCTTACCCTATCGAATAGTTCCTTATCCACAATCGCTTCATGTGTATTTTCAACCACAATCCAATCATTTTCATCCGTAGCATGCCTTGCCTCGTTATCATACAGGCTGGTACGCCTTTTCCCCTGTACCATGTTCCCAATATAAGCCTGATTTTTCAGGATGTTGGAAATCGTACCGGGATACCACGCCTTTGCCTCTGCACCTTCCTCCACATAGAGATTCCCTGTTTTCAGATAATCTCCCGGTAATGCAAGACGATACTCCTGAAGTGCTTTCGCAATCTCCCTGAGCGTCACTCCATCTGCTGCCAGTTCAAAAATCTGACGGACAACTGCCGCCGCGTCCCTGTCTATCACATACTTGCGAAGTGCATCCCCGCTATCCACCTTATAACCATATGGTGCATTGCTTCCGGTAAATTTGCCCCTTTCCATATCAAGCCTGCGACTGACTGAAACACGCTTTGAAATATCCTTGGCATACATGTCATTCACCAGATTTTTCAACGCTATTTCCAACGCCTTATTCTGGTTAAATTCTGCTTCCGTGTCAAAATGATCACTTACCGATATAAAACGTACCCCAAGAAACGGGAATATCGTCTCAATATAGTTGCTGGCTTCGATATAATCCCTGCCAAAACGGGACATATCCTTCACAATAATGCAGCTGATTTTCCCTTCTCTGACATCATCCATCATCTGCCCGAATGCAGGTCTGTCAAAACTGGTTCCCGACACTGCACTGTCAACATATTCATGGTATTCTGCAAATTCGGCCTTATCCTTGATAAATTCTCTTAAAATACTCAGCTGGTTGGCTATGGACTCCGACGGTCTGGATTTCAGTTCCACCGACAATCTGGCATAAAGTGCAACACGAAAGGATTTTCTCTGCTTTACAGGTACACCAGCTGTTACCGCTTCCGGTATCTGAACTGCATTAAATCTGTTCTTCGTTCTCGCCATTTACACCGCCTCCTTAAGCTCCAGCACTGGCAAACCATCTACCATGGTGTACACAGGTTCCGCATCTTTCTCATTAACGACATCAAACAATCCGGTAACCTTTTCCATCTCCTGACGATACTTAAACACAATTTCCACCCTGAAATCATCATAGATCAAAATTCTGTCAATAAATGAAACAAGTGCCACACGATCCAGATTTCCAATCACCAGACCTTCACGAAACTGCTCCAGATCCTTTGCCACAACAATTCCATTTTCATATATATTGCGGATGATTGTCTCCTGCTCCCTGATTGCCTGTTCAAGCTCCCGCTCTTTTGCCGAAAACTCCTCGCGGTACCTTGTAAACTGCTCTTTGCTGATAATCTCATCACGCAAATCCTGATACAGTGAAGCCTTAAATGCAGAACATTTTGTAAGCTCCTGCTTCAGTGCAACAATCTCTTTATCATGGGCAACGGCCTCATCATAATTCACATTCAGCTCATCCAGATGTGCCAGCACCTTTTCACAGTCGCACATACTGTTGATATATCCCTGTAATTCTCCCAGCACAATCTGATTCAGGTCCTCCTCACGGATGCAGTGACGACTGCAGGCATCTTTACCGTTCCGGTTATAATTAGAACAGATATAGTTGATATATTCCCTGCCCTTGTATGACTCCTTGCGATGAACCATACTGCTGCCACAATCACCACAATATAAAATTCCCGCATACATATATGATTCGTTTTTTCCAGCAACTGCTATGGTATCCCGACTCATCAGAATCTGTACTGCATCAAAGTCCATCCTGCTGATAATTGCTTCATGCGCATTTTCCACTACCACCCAGTCACATTCCGGTACTGCTATTTCCTTCTTAACCTTGTGACTGACAGTTGTTCGTTTTCCCTGCGCCAATGTTCCGATATACACCACATTCTTAAGAATCCTGGACACTGTCTGGGCAGACCATTTTGACTGTCCTGCGCCTTTAAAACTGGTACTGTATTTTTCTCCGCATTTTGCCTTATATTCCGATGGTGCAAGCACGCCATTCTTGTTAAGAATCCTTGCAATTCCTGATGCACTCATTCCCGAAAGCTTCTTTGCAAATATCCCCTGAACCACACCGGCTGCATAAGGATCCGGCACCAGATGATTCTTATTATCCTCTGCCTTTTGATAACCATATGGTGCAAATGCGCCGATAAACAGCCCATTTCTTCTCAAAATGCCCTGACTGGTACGAACCTTCATGGACGTATCACCGTTATACTGCTCATTCAGCAGGTTCTTGAAAGGAATGATCGTATGCGTCTCACTGCTACTGGCAGTCAGGCTATCGTACCCTTCCGATACCGCAATAAAACGCACATTATATTTCTTAAAAGTTTTCTGTATCAGCTCATCCGCACCAATACGCTCCCTGGCAAGTCGGGATAAATCTTTTACAATAATGCAGTCAAGCTTCCCCGCTTTCATGGATGCCATCATCCTCTGAAACTCCGGTCTGTCAAAATTACTTCCGCTGTAACCGTCATCAATAAAAATATCCACCAGCTTCAAATCATCATTGGCACCTATAAATCCCTCCAGCAAAAGTTTCTGGTTGGAAATACTGTTACTTTCCTTCTTCTCCAGTCCATCAATATCTTCATCTCCCTGAGACAATCTCAGATAAATTCCTGTTCTGTATATATCAATCTGTTTCTTACTCATTACAATTCCTCCTATCGTTCTTCAACTGCTGTAAAAATAGCTTCTATTGATATCTAAGTGACGCTTTCCGTTCTATATAGCAATTCATAACATCCGTAATGCTACAGCTTCCTGCAAAGGTGGACTGAACAGTATATTTTCCATACCGTTTCGCCTTTCCCTGTTGTTTTGCATCATGCTGCGAACACTCCGTCACATTCCGCTCTTTCGTATCTGTTTCCTGCAAAATACACTCTTCTCCTTCCCTTCAAAAATGAAAAACAGCCTGAAAATGTCCTCCTTATGGCTAAATCATGCGACACAAAAACCGCTCTCCATAGTTAACAAAGTCTCTTGTTACATCTGCTGTAACAACCGCGCTACATATCACATTTACACACGAAAGCCGAAAAGCACAAACCCTACAGAAAAGCTAAATAACTTACATCTTTTCTTCATTCTGGTTCGATATTCATTTCAACTTAAACTGTTTTGACGTCATATATTCTTATAATCTCTGACGCCATACTCTGCATCCATACGATGTTTCCGTATGTAAATATGTATGTAAGCTTGCGCTTACTTTGTTGACCATGGACAGCGGTTATTATTTCATGGTGTCTCATCTGCACCGACATTTTCAAGCTGTCTTGCTGTCAACTATTCAATTAGAAAAACTTAACATTGGTCATCACGTTGGCTAGGCGTTCGCAATGTTTTACAGGTATTGTGGCTATTTTTTAATCTGTTTTCCTGCCACATGCTTATATTACATTCCAAGCAAATATTTGTCTACCACTTTTTTCCACATTTTCTGACAAAATATAATTTTCAGCATTTTTACCAGTCACAACCATCACACGAGCCCTTATAAATCATCGGGCAGCCACTATTATGCTGCACTTCCACCTGCTATTTCCTGCCCCAAATAGGCTATCAACAACTCTTCCAAAGTTGATTGTTCACCGTATGACATGGTTACTTTTATGGTATTCCCTTTACCCGTATCCATCTTAATTGTCTTTGCTTTAATATCTATTTTTTCCTCCATCTGCGTTACCTCCATTAAAAAAATCGCTACCCATAGCTCATTTGAAAATGCATAAACTATGGATAACGATTTTGGTTATCACTAATTCTGTTTTGGACTTCTCTTAACGTCCTATGAAGGTATACGCCGGTCTTTCTGACCCCTCATCGCCCCGTATACGTAGAGGTGTACTCACCTCCGGGAATTACAGATGAGCCACTATCTGTGTTCACGACGCCCTTCTCCATTCCGGAGAAGCACTATCTCCCCTACCTGCATTACGGGGATCGGGACGAACTTCTCGCCCCTCATGGGTTATTATCCTTACGCAACATACCTGCTCCCGCATTGCCCGAACTTCCGTCCAGCCTCTTGACCTTCATCTCTCAATCCATCAGCCTACTAATATGATAACTGTGACTTTCATCCTGCGGGTATATGATCCGTAATTTTACTCAAATCTGTAACTGATATTCAGTTGTCAATTTTCATTTTCTCATTGGCTTGTCTCAAGCCTGGATATAGTATAAACCAATCCGGTGTCGTCCACAAGGTACTATCATGGTTTATTTTCTCGAAAAAGGTGTCAGTTTGTGACCTTTTTCTGATTTATGCAAAAGTATCATACCGCTTCGGTCAGTAATTGTACACTTCGGCAGAGTATGAAATTTGCAAATCGTGTATTCATTATACGATGGGTTTTTGTGTTTGTCTATGGACAGGGTTGCTGTTTTTTAAGGAAAACGCACCAGATTTTGGTTGAAATAAGCACAATACTTCTTATTCTTTAAAATGCCCTTCCAAACTAGTCCATCGTTCTATTCACCCACCATTAATTACTTCACGGTTACATACTTTTGATTCTTACTTTGAGGCTTATCCGGAATCGTCATCGCCAAACGTCCTTGTTCAACCAATGGTTTGACATATTTCTTCGTTGGCTTTCTTCCGGAATATCCTAACATTTCTGTGATTTCTAATATACCTTTCGGGGTTTGACAAAATTCCAAAATACGCTTAATTTTCTCATCCTCCGAACTACCCTTACTATCTTCTTGAGTTCCATCTTGGGTCCTATCTTGGGTCCTATCTTGGGTCCATCTTGGGTCCTCATCCTCTGTTGATACCCTGGTAAACGGAATGGACACGACAATAGAATTTTCCCTGAACTCATATGTTCCTTTTCCATAAACCTCTGTTATCTTTGGGACTCCACGACCTGTACGCTCACTTATGTGCAGTTGCAATAACATATCTGATAATTTTTGATTTACCGGTACAGATTCACCCGCGAAAAATCCTTCCATTGTCTGTCCCGGAGGAATTGTTCCTCTGGATAAAATCTCTATTCTGTCAGAAAACGCTGTTATCATTGGCGCATTCCCCGTTGTCCACTGATTATGCACAAATGCATTTATCATTGCTTCTCGGAATGCCTCTTCATCAAATAGAGGAATCTCTTTTCTCTCCACTATTCTTTCTCGTTCATCTGCCTGTGGAACATTCAGTACACCACCATACTCAAGAACTTTATCTAACGACATCAGCAAGCAGGTATTTCCGAATTCACGAACAGAATACATCGTGGATGTTTTATCTTTACCTTTAAAAATTGCAAAACGTATCGGAATGCCGCTATTATCTGACATTAACTGCGCCAACATATTATATTTCCCATTGTCCAGCAAAAAGCCAAGATTCTTCTTAAAAGTTCTTTTATTTAGTGTAATTCCCTTTGATGCATAATATACAAACAATTTATCAAATGTTAATTCTTGATTCTCCGATTCTGTATTACAAATCGTAGGTAGCCCAACACGCAATACATGAAATAGGTTCGACTCACGCTCTGGGTATTTATTCAGATTTACTTTACTGGATCCAATGCGTAAATATCTGTTATTATCAAAACTGGTCGGTACTTTAGTTGCTGCAGGTATATCTAAAATGACAACCCTTTTTCCTTCTACTGTAATTTCGTGAAATGAAAAATTGTTATCCGGAAAAACCTGTCTTGCCAAATAATGCTCTAGTGGCTCATTCTTTACATCAACCGTATAATCAAAAGTTGTTCCAATAATTTCATGAGTATCATTGTCTACTCCCCATACCAAATATCCGGCTTCGCGCCCTTCCAATGCGGCAGCATTTGACAACGAAGAAATATATTCACCAATTCCTGCTGGCTCATACCAGTTGGTCTTGAATTCATACCAATTCGCTTCTCTAGGATATTCAATTAGCTCTTTCACTTTGCTTTTATAATCCATGCAAATATCCACCTTTCCTAAAATAGAACTGCTATCTATTAGTCTCATTTTTTCTATTTAAATTATAACTCAGACTTTATTCTTAATTAAAGTCTTCACTTTCATCAAAATTCAAATCAAATATTGCCTCCTCGACAACCTTCACACACTCATCCGTATGCTTCTTAATATCATCACCCCAAAATCGGATAACAGTCCACCCTTCAAACAACAATCTTTTGTTTACCTCATCATCCCTCTCTCTGTTTCTAGATATCTTACTTATCCAAAATTCACTGTTATTGCTCTTCTCCAGCCTGGGTTTTAATACTTCCCAGTCCTTTCCATGGAAAAATTCTCCGTCACAGAAAATTGCTATCTTATATTTTGTCAACACAATATCCGGATTTCCCGGTAACTTTTTATAATTCTTCCGGTACCGATAACCTTTTGCCCATAAAGCTTTTCTAAGGATAATTTCAATTTTAGTATCCTTTCCATGAATATTTTTCATGTTTTTATGCCGTTGTTCTTTAGTCAAAACATCCGCCATATATATCACCTTCTTATACTGTGTCTCCATCATCCAACACAAAACTTCTTTCAAAAGTAACTCCCGCGGCTTCTGCTATATCCTCAAGCTCTGCCACAGTAAAACTTTCTCTTTTCAGTTTTGCATTAAAATTTTGAGGTGTTGTTCCCAATCTCCTTGCCAACTCTGCCAGACTTATTTTCTGTCTGACACATAATACTTTTATTTGCTCAGATATTGTCATTTTTATTCTTCCTCCTTACCATGAGTCAGATGCAAATCCAATATAATTTTATCAGTCTTTCCGTCTGGATAAATATACTGTAATTCATCATAATCAAATTTTGGATTTAATACATGAATCAGACTATGATGATTTGGACACAATATAAGAAGATTATCTGATGAATTATCAACACTCTTTGAAAAATACTTAATATGATGAGCTTCCGCAATATTAACGCCATGTTCTTCACCGACATTTTGACCACATATCTGACATCTATACGCATATAGACGCTTTAACATATTTACTTTCTTTTTAGAATAGGTACGTTCTATCACAGATTTTACCGTCTTATTTAATGCTGCTATATTATCATCAAAGTTTAAATACTGTTCAACATCATATTCTGAAACTTTTTCTCCATCAACATCTAAATTTATCACCTGAGTTTCTTCCATTGTTCCATCCAAAACTGATTTCACAATTTCTGTTATTTCTTTAAACTCCATTACATCCCATTGCTCATAAAGTTCTGTTACAGTCGCTGTTGGTTTTCTGTTATGTTGTCCAGCTCTTCCATTATCAAAAAACACATCAAATTCATCCCGTCTTCGTCTTAAATAAGCATTAGGTTCAACACCCGGACCGGTAATTCGTACTGATAAGTCATCCATCGCTTTTGACACCGGTCCACTATATCCCAATTCACAAAATGCATCATCATTAAACTTTGAAATGTAAAATGCCACTAAAGACTTTTTCTGATTTATTGTCATTTTCTTTCACCTAAAATCTTCCCATTAATATCCATTATCTGTCGGAAAATAGCTTCCAAAACATCAACCACGATACTATTACCTGCCAGTTTAATAAGCTTCTCTGTTGAATACAAATATCTGTTCTTTGTTACCATAGGATTATCACTAATTATCCTGTCAAAATCCGATTCATCAAATCCCATCAACTTAAAGCACTCTCTTGGAGTCAGATATCTCCATTTTGTCTTTCCTCTTGCCCGATTCTTATAAATAATCAAGCCGGAATTAGGATTACGGTCCTGCTTTGTCGTTACTGTATTAACAACGATGTCCCTAATCTCTTTTCCATCATACAACAATTCATTATCTTCCCATATTTTTCTTCTGGAAGGCGTATCATTAGGTTTACTTGCATCAGCTTCTTCCTTATATCGGGGAACATCATCGTAATCTAAACAAAGAATGTCTTTTAACCTTAAATTCCTTTGCTTTAAACGCGTTGCTTCATCCTTTTCCAAATTATGTTCTTCAAAGTACTTTTCTACTTGGGCTATCGTTTCTGCATTATTTTTGCACAATATACTGATCATATACGCTCTTTCTCTTTTTTGAGGAATACCAAAATTTTGAGCATTAAGCCTATATATTTTATTATAATATCCCAGATTTTCTAAAGTTTCCTTCCAATCACCAAAATCTGCAGCATGTGGTTTTGACAGAATATTAGTCACGTTTTCCATAAGCAGAAAGCGAGGTAATTCTTTTCCCATTTCATTCATTTCAAGCAATATACGTTCAACTTCCCAAAGCATACCAGAACGATTATGTGCATCCCTTGCTATTCCACTTTTATTCCCATGCCAGCATCCACATAATGATAAATCCTGACAAGGAAATGAATATGTGAACAAATCAATATTGTCGGGTATATCACTTCCCATAACATCCGTAATACTTACCATATTTCTTGTTTCTTTTATTGCTGCATACAATCTTCGTTTCAAATGCATTGGCATTCGCCTAAACGCCTCATCACTCATAGGTTTCTTTCCATCGGAACTCAGCGATAAACCTTTTAAAAAATTTGTAACATCTTCATCTGAAATATCTGCATATTTATTAATATCAATTTTGCCTTTATGTATCAGACAATATGCCAGTATTGCGTTAATATCCCAATCTGCAGTATTTACAATTTCAAAAGGTTTTCCAATTCTTGTTAATGCTTTTGCCTGACTGCCAATTCCACTAAAAGTTTCAATTACTCTAAACATTTCTTTTCTCCCGGGATCACCATACAGTATATTCCAAGCCATCCAAATCAATGGTATATGTAATTTGCGTTATTGACTCCGGTATATGATCATCCTTAAATGAGGCTTTTGTTATCTTCGGAAATGTATCATCGACCTCATATTTTCTTTTTTCTAATACTTTGTATTTTTCTTCCCTTATACTTGCACCCCGCTCATATCCCAACTGATATAACTGCTGTTCAATCTTATCTTTATCATATCCATCTGCAACTAGTCTATCCTTCATATCATTTATAGATATTCCTGTTCTTGACTGTTCTAATCTACAGAAATATAGCTGTAATCTTTTTAAACTTTGGAGCTGATGCTGTCCAGATATAGTAATAGTAGCACCATAACGTTTTACTGTTGACTTAACTTCATAGCTGCTCTCGTTTCCCTCTATATCGTGGCTCCCAGAATTAACAGCTGTCCATTCCACAGTATTATCCTGAGTGTATAAATCATCTAAAACCATCATTTCTGCAATTACACTGTAGGCTTCCTTATTAGAAATGGTATTTCCCATTAACTCACGCCACTTTTTCCACCATTCCAATGGTTCAGACATAAGATTTTTTCTATCCATTCCGTCAATTCCTGGCTCTACAAACTGCGCACAGACCGTAGCAAATTCATATCGTAAACTATCCAACATACAACTTAGAATAAGATACTTTTTTTCTATCCCACCAATCGCAAGAGTTCTGGAAAACAATCTGCTATTGGCAAATTTTTCTGAAATATCTCTGATATCATCAAATTCAATAGCAACACCATATCCTTCATTATCACAGATAACCATTGCTGAGTATTCTTTTGGTAACGTTTTAATTTCTCTTGCACCATTTTGCGTCGATGCGAAATACTCTCTAATTTCCTCCAGTATTCCCATAGCCTATTCCTCCTCAAAAGTATTCAACACTGTTTTTGCAACTCCATACGCCAATAGCGGAGGTACAGCATTTCCAATTTGCTTAAATGCATCGCCCATAGAACAATCAAAGAAAAAATCATCTGGAAAAGATTGTAACCTTGCAGCCTCCCTTACGGTAATTCCTCTTGGTTCAATTGGATGAATATGACTATATGTATCCTTTCCCAAATGTGCTACTAATGTATGAGATGGTTTTGTTACATCAAGTTTTTTCCATTTATTCTCAAATTTTTCTTTATCATATTGCGGAACCATTTTATTATAGAGACTAATGTATTCCTCACTATCCTTCTCATACCCAAAAAGTTTTGCCTCTTCATAGAATAGCTCTTCTGCTATCTTTGTCGCCGCAATATAATTATCTCCTTGTTGCATTCTCTCAAAGATCGGGAAATCTCTGGTATTCCTTCTGAATGCATTTGCCGAAACACCAAATCCCTCTTTACCATACCAGGTTCTCATTATTTTTTGATATTCATTCTGTGCTTCCGTTTTATATGGATACTCAATATTTAATGACACCAATTTGTATTTTGAGTCTGCTGTCGGAAATACTTCTGGTAAATCTGAAAAAGCATCTCCTACAGTAACCCATGGTTTTAATTCATCTGTTGTTCCATTGGGTTCCACAAAAAATTGACATTGCTTATATCCCTCAAATCGTTTTTGATGCTGAGTCAATACATCAACCTCATTTCGATGTGTTGGATTTGGTAGTTTTATCTCTTTTCCTTCATCCCCCTTGATTGCTACAACAAAAACTCTCTCTCTTACCTGTGGAACACCATAGTCGGCAGAATTAAGTATTGTCCAATATGCCTTATAACCTTTTTTAGTTAACTCAGTACATACTATTTCTGGTATATTTTTACCGCCAAAATTTGTTGATTCCGGAACATTCTCCATCACAACAGCTCTTGCTTCCAATTCGAATACAAATCTCAAAAAATCCTGATACAGATATCCTCTTGCATCTTTTATATTTACTCTATCTTCACCGAGTGATCTAAGTTTCCCGCGACCTGCCATAGAATACGCCTGGCATGGCGGTCCTCCTATAACAATACACCCTTCATCTCCAAAACTATTTTTAAACACACTTGCTTCTATTTCTGTTATATCTCCGCATATATGTGTTTCTTTTTTTCCATAGCGCCAGGAAAGATTGTAAGAAATGGTTTTACATGCTTCTGGCATCAATTCAATTCCTGCCACAATATCAAAACCCGCTTTTTCAAATCCGAGTGCCAATCCACCACACCCTGAAAACAGATCAATAATTTTAGGTAACATTACACACGCACCCCCGAATCCATAAATAAAGAGCGTACATATTCTTTTTCGCCACCCAAATATAATGCCGGATCCACAACCATCACTTTAGCAGTATTCAATTTCATTACAATTCTGAATAAATCATCCTGCTGCGTTTCTGTGTTCTTATTGTATTCATCAAGAACCTGTTGCGGTATATGACTATAGTAATACATAATGTATCTATATACATTTATAAACGTTCCCTTACGTCCTGTTCTTTCCTCTAAATTCAATATACTGTCGGTTGTAAAACATGGAGTCTCCAATACTTTGGCAGTTGTCTGCATATCTCCCTGCCACGACAAATGTACGTACCACCAAATTGATCTAAGCCATATTCTTGCAGGTTTGCTCCAATAATGACTCTCATTATCATATCCCCATCTTTCAGCAACGACATCTGGTATAACCTTTATCGAAAGATATCTCCAAAAATCGTCATTAGCTGCAGCTCTAAGGTTAAATCCCGGCACACGCCACAAATAATCGTACAACAAAATTCCAATGTGAGCATCTATGTAGTAATCTTTTTTTGCTATACTATCCGGGCACTCACTTCTCACCTTTTGATTAAACTCTTGTATATCTTTACGTATCTTCAAATAATCTCCCTCGACTTCCGGCAATGAAGGATAATTCAAAACCCATTCTTTCATTGCATTCTGAGCCTCCGAACGATTTAATGTTTTAATAATCATACTTTCTATATCCTTTGATCAAAAAATTTTCTTATAGACAATGACATTGCCTCCGGTCCAGAAACATCCCACTCCAATGTATCAATGAAATAGTGGATAGCTTCTGACACACTACCATTTTGCAAATCCTCACCAGAAGTAGTTGCATCCCAATAATCTTCCTGTTCTTTTAATTTTGTAACAATAACACCTAGTGCACTTGCCATTATTTCCTTTAAAAGTTGCTCATCAAATGTTCTTTTCGTTTTATCTAAATACTTGTAATTTTTGTGTGCAGTATTTATGTATATAGAAACACTGTCTGAAAACAGGTCATATGTTGGATCTATCCAATCACATTTTACATACCACAATGGCTGACCCGGTTCATGTATTTCATACATAGGAAATACTGAGCCATTTCCATCTAGCCTTATTACAAATTTATTATCTAACTCTCCTAAAATACATCCATATTGATTAGCCAGATGTTCCTCTCCCCAAAGCGGAGTGCCTGCTTCTTTCAAATAAATAATTGTCGAAAATTCCACACTTCCTCTTAATTGAGCTTCTGAGAATTCATAATTTAACTCAAATTCCAAATCTCTTTGGGAATTTTCTATCTCTCCAATCGGAATAACACCTCTTTGCTTTGAATCAGGGGATGTCCACATTAATGCTATTCCCAGTTTTGCATTATTACATGCTATTCCGTTTGGTCCAAACAAACACTGATATGTACGAATTGAATACTTTCTTCCAATACATAACTGATAATCATCCGGAGACCATATTCCCTCATCATCGATCACTTTATGAACTATAGTACTGCTATCAACTTCTTCCGTACGCAATACATATTCCTGATCATCTCTTACATAATAAAGCTGATATGGTGATGCCTGGAATCTAGTTTTACCTAACAAATCATCCGTTATTACCGGAAAAAGTGAAATATTCGCTGCCATTATTTATCACCTTCATTCTTTTCAACATTAAACAATGGTTTAATATCTTTTCTATTCAACTGCAAAGTAATATCAAGTTCCATTTCTATCAAATGCTCAGCATCTGACCTTACATGTATACCATAACCAGCACCATTTTTCGTTTTAAGTAATTCACAAGAAATGTCACTTATTCCAGAACTTTCATTACTGCTATCTACTGCCATTTTTAAATTTGTTTTAAGTTTATCTACTTTTGTAACAACAATATCTGCAGAAACTATCTCAAACGGCATGAATAATCCCATTTTTTCTTCCCAGTCTTTAGGTTTAATTGCACCTGTCTCAGAATCTATTGCCAAATTAATCCCTGTAGCCAAAATCTTTCTTCGCGATTTGATTGTTAACTTAACCGTCATCCCATTCGCAAAATATTTTGTTTTTGATGATTCATAACCAAAAACAACATTTTTATGTGTTTCGGTGTGTCCACTTCCGCCTTGTCCACCACTTGTTCCGCCACTTGGCTTTTTACCAAAATTTTCAGGTGGTAATAACAAATCTCCAAACATTTTTCCAAGACCAGAGTTTAATCTGCTAGTTGTATCTTCTTCCTCTACAAAAAATTCCTTAGAAATTTTACTATTAATCTGCGCTTGTACCTTTGACACAATTCTCGGGTTATTATTACCCATACTAAAGTCTCCCCAAGAAGTATGATCGGCCATCTCACTTTTTCTTACATATTCCTCAAGACTATATGGCTCTCTTGTATTAGTAAGTTTATTTTCTGAGTTTAGCACAAAAATAGCAAAAATAAATTCATCTTTACTAGAAGCACTTATTCCATCAACCCAGTTTCCCACATCCTCATATGATACAATCATCCCTGGTTTACGAGTAAAAAATAAAACAGGTTTATTCTTTTCTTTATCCTTTATTTCACAATTAAAATACATGTACGGCTCTGGTTTGTTATCTGGATATCCTGTTTTCAATATTTTACGTGGAACTTTCGTATACGCAATCGTTCCAGCCTTTGTTGTTTCCAATACCTTACGCAAAAGAATGTCTTCTGATTTACACTCCACGCCGTCTTGTGCCAAAATATCATTCCCAGCCTCTTCTGACACAGCCCTATTGTAAAGTGCTTGTACAATCTGAAATGCAGGTTCCATATTGTCTAAACCAATTCCTTTTTTATTGATTCGTGCGCGTAGAAATTTCCCATATGGATATTTTTCATTGTTTAATCTCGGAGCATACCATCTTTGTATAGAGATTCGAAGATAATCTTCAATACTGCATCTCCAAAAAGGACGTATTCTATTATCTTCACTATCTTTATATTCTATCTGATTATTTTCAAGTAACATCTGTTCATCAATATAAGGAATGATTATTGTGGTTCCTGTTAAATCACCTTCATATGGTTCGATTCTAAATATATTTAAAATTTTTTCAATATACTTTTCATCTGTAATAGGTTTTGTTTTGTTGCTGCCGATTTCCTGTCCCCACCATGCTATACCTCGCTTTGATTTTCCCGGCAAAGCAGGAATAAGTGAGTCAGCATTCATTTCATTTTCCACCAGTGAAGCTGCTAATCGCGACTCATATATTCCTTCTTCATTCAGTATTCTGCTATAATAAACAACCAGTCCTATTCCAACTCTGAAATATACAGTTTTACCAAGTCCCCATGAACCACCTGCACCTTCTGCTTCCTGTGGTTTACTTATTTCATAAATCAACTTTAATAAATTTCCATACTGGTTATCTGTTACTTCATCATAATGCAGCTTGCCTGTCAGTCCAACAGTATTTGAATCACGTACTGCTATGAATTTGTACGTGTCTTTCCAATATTTTCTATTTAAAGTTTCTGTTATGCCCTCTAATTCCTTATTTAAAGATATTTTATTAAATTCTCCTGTAAAAAAATCTACAGTCACATATGGGTCTGTATCATTTTTTGCATCTAGACTATTCTGTATGGATTCTCGAACCAACAAATCTAAAATAGGCATATTATTATTTTGTATCAATTTTAGTAATGAACTCCCCGACTGGGTCATTCTACCAGGTTCAGCAATTTCAATTTTCATTTGTTCCCTCCAAGTCACCTTCGTCGTCAAATGGATTATTTTGCATATGTATAGATACAGTCGCTGTATAATCTGTTCCGCGTTTTCCACCCGGAATATTCATACAAATACCTACAATATCCTCAACCGAATTTAGATCTTCTCTCGTATCAGAGCCTTTTACCGCTTTTGAATCTTTATCTATTATATAAACAATCATCTGTGGAGTTGAATCTAAACCAGCTAAACTTCTAATCTCTTTTGCATATTTTGATTTAAAATCCTTAACCTTGCTCACAATCTCTTGCGGCTGTCCTTCCAAATCTATATCAGCTATAATATCTTTTGGATCCCTTAAAACACCAATATTTATTACCGTATCCGATTCATTCTTCAATTTCTTCCTTGTACGGCTTACTTTTTTTACCGGACCTACTGGTGAATTCCAAACAGAACCACTACCTTTTCCAGCCAAAATAATATTCCAATTTTCAAGTTTCCCTTCTGCTGAAATTTTTTCAATCCAAGCAATAACAGAAGCTATATCATTGAAAACTCCTAATCTCGAATTAAATTTGTACTCTTCAAGATATTTTTTCACCAAAGAGAATTCAACATTCCTCCAAATAAAAGTATTTTCCGCATGTTGATTGCATTCTTTTCGTTCTTCCGGTTGTCCTAATGAAGCAATAAACTTTTCAGTCTCAACAATGTTATGTTTCAGCGCTGCTACATCATTATCAAACAAATATGTCTGATTAAAAGAGCCACTGAAATCCATATCTGTTGCTTGTGCGCTCTGCATCCTATTTTTTGCAGTTATACGTATAAAACTTGCTTTAGGAGTATTTTTCACTCTTGGTCCATAATTTGCAGGACTCTTTCCTAAGGTGTCCATTTCATGTATTTCATCACGTAACTCCTGATCCAGCGCTGCAAGAAATTTAAATTGATCATTTGTCTTAGATGTAATCCATAATCTCGGCAACAACTCATACCCTTTTCTGTATCCAAACCATCTCCCCATTTGCATAAGTGTATCCGCCTGACTAACAGAACGAAGGAAAAATGTGCTGATAAGTCCTTCAATCGTTAAACCTCTGGACAAAGTTGCTCCACCCACAACAATAAACGCCGGTGCTGGTGTTGGCATGTTATCAGCCGTAGGATATGCCAATCTGACATACATTCCATCGTCGGTAATTCCATTATTCTTGCAATTATCAATACACATATGAATTCCTTCGTGATATGCGAACTCATCGTCCTCATCCAATGGAATATTAGTTGGTTCTTTACTCAACAAAATTGTAATTTCCTTACGTATGTCCTCAAATGAAGGATATCTGTTTATTTCTTCATCCTTCCTATCGTATTGTGGATATTGTTCTCTAAACTTTTCAAATGTAAATTGACTGGTTTCAGTATTCCATACTTTTTCACATCTTCTAATCATCTCATCTACATCTTTGCTCACAATCCAATCTCTGACCGCTTCTGCAATATTCTGATGATGATCAGTTTTCTGACTTGTATGTATCAGCATACTAATCGGCTTTCCGTATCCCCATATTCTCATACAGGCTACGCCACACAGAAACCAGCATATAGCATCCTGTAACGCGAGCGGAACATACGGGGATCCTTCTTCATGAATTTCTTTGATTGCCTGAAGATCATCCTCATCAATAATTCTCACGATATCTAAACCATCATAATCATAATCCCCGCCCTCAAATCCAAATATCTGTTGTGGTCCAAAATATTCCTTTGATACACTTAATGTTGATATAAAATTTCTAGGATATAACGAATCTTCTCCAGCCTCATTTAATATATTTGCATATGGCGTGGCTGTATATCCAATATAATTCATCGCCTTATATTTATTACTGATTTCCTGCGATTTCTCATTTTTTCCATTTACCAAATCTCTTATCAATCTATTAATTGTTTTAATCGTTGAACTATTAACATTTGCTGTGTTAATACCAGCCTGGTCAGCCTCATCATCTATAACCAGTATCTTCATCTGTTTTTGTTTATTACCATCAGATTGCAGCCATTGTATAAGCCCCCTAAGTCTTCCCGGATTTTTCAGACAAACTGTAAAATATCTCTGTTTTGACGTTTTATCAAAGTGCAAATCCTGTGTCCTTTGTCCTAGCATTGGTTTTTTAGATAAATGCTCTAAACCATTCCAATTGAGATTGCCCTGACAATTTAAATCATTTAATAACCGGTTTTGTGTTTGTTGTCTAAGATTTTCGATGGTTCCAGATAAAACTATAAACATATTCCATCCCCAGTCAGCCGCCATAGCCATTAAAGCTGCCATATTTGCAGTTTTTCCAGACTGAACATTACCAATAACCAATCCCTTAACTGGTTTCATTTCGGTTGTGTCACTGCTCAGTCTCTTCAAAATCTTTAATGTAGTTCTCTCCATCTCATCAACGATTTCTTCTTTAAAACCACCCTTAATCAATTTTTTTCTATATAACTGCCATGCGGATTGTGGATCTGCTGGTACCGTAACATCATTATCTTCGCCTTCACCCATAATCATAGCCTGACCACTAAGATAATCTATAACCTGTGTCTGTTCTTCTGCCTCTTTTTGTAAGTGAACGAGTTCTTTCCATTCACTGCAACTAACTTCTTTCCAAAAATTCAATAAGGACTGTTGGGTTAGGAATTCTGATAATCCTTCATCATTACCACGCCCCGCATAATCAATCTCTTCCCACTTCATGTTACGATTTCTCGCATTACGAATCCATTCTCTGTGTTGATCATATTCAGGCAAACCAAAATTAGACATATGCATTCCTCCATTGGTATATTTGAAATTTTATCGACAATTTTTTACCTTTTCCATAACCCTATTATAAAACCAGAGTTTTATATCGTCAACTTTGTTTTTTACTTTTCAAGGAGTTGTCTCCAATCAAAAGATAGATAGTAACCCGAGAATCCCCTTTGTAACCCAAGACTCCCTCTTTGTAAATGAAAATCCTGTTTTGTAAGCGAGATTCCCGGTTTGTAAATGAAATTCCCGGTTTGTAAGCAAGATTCCCGAATTTTCATTTCTATTTCGATATGATATAATACGTTCAGCAATAAATTTGCGTACAACAACCAGAGAGCAATTCTCTCTCGAAATTTTTGTATTCGGAGAATCCATCCCTGTTTTTGATTGGATAGAGTTGTTCTATTCTGGCTCTGGCGGCACTCAGCAAATTTATTTGTTACTTTTTGAGAAGTTTAGGCTTTAAGATGATGTTCTCGGCGGCAACCGGTGAGCATCCCAGTCTCTTAAGCACATCTTCTCCATAGTAAAAGCTGAATGTTTCGTATGGGCTACGGTTGTTCAGCTTTTTTCTTTTATAAGAATTGATATGGTTCATCATCAGAGTAATATCCTGTTGTGTCAGCTCATCGAAACTGCTTCCTTTTGGCAGGATACGACGTATCAATTCATGGTTGACTTCACAGGCTCCTTTTTGATAAGGAGCACTTGGATCGCAATAAAATATCTTTGTTCTATTGCATGGAATGGTGCTACGTTTTTCGATTTCCTTTGGATTTAAAAACTCACTTCCGTTATCTGTCAGAATAACCGGAAACAAGCTATTAAATGTTTTTGCCCCAAGGACTTCATCCAATAAGTTTATGATCTCTATTACAGAGGCTGATGTATTTGCGTCCCGCAAAAAAGCCAGCATGAGACTGCTTTCTACAAAGTGTATGGTAAGAAGACATTTTCCTCCCACACGACCAATCACGCTATCCATTTGTACAATGGTCGTTTCCGGGTTTGCTCCCAGATATTTTTGAAAGTCAGCGTAGCTTCGTTCAATACGGCAGCCACGGTCAACTTTAAATTCAGGCTTCTTATAACGGGGACGGTATTTCACTTTACGGGGCAGATCAATGTTCCTGATATCAAAGAGCTGGGCATCCACGTAGTTATACAATGTCTTTTCACTGCACATCAGTTCATCTACATGAGCAAGATAGATTTGATGAAGCGACTGCCCGTTTTTAACTAAAGGACTGATGATCCCGTTAATTCTTGCAATATCATCTTCGTTGGACATGATACCGGTTCTGGCTTCCGAAACAGCATGATGTGCACGCTCATGTGCATCTGCCGGATCATAAATACGTTTTAATAACGTGCATTTCGGCAGCTGACTGCAGCCATTACAAACATAAGGTGGCTTATTTTTGACAGAACAGACATCTTCTACAAAATCAGAACAATGTAAGGTGCATTCAGAGCACAGGCTGCATTTGTAAGCAGATTGGTGTGTACAGCTTGTTCCGCAAATCCTTTTTGCTTTGCATGTAGCACGGAATTTACAAGGATTATACGGATATCCAGGACGACCGCTTTTCTTGTCATAGGAATACTTTTTAATCTCCTTGGCAATGGTTGTACGGTCCTTTCCTAACTCTTTGCCAATTGCCCCAAAGGATGCATTCTCCTGAAGGCGTTGAGCAATAATCATTCGATCTTCATAAGATAAAAACTTTGACATGGTGACTCCTTTCCAGCCGCCAGAAATCAAAGCATAACAGAAAAGAGACCAACTATCCAGTCAGTCTCAATTCATTTGTAAAAGAAAATCCATACCTTTCTTTTACACTGATAACTATTAACTTTTACACTTATCCAAGATAGCGGGTATGGAATCTTGGATTACAATTAAGCGTCTCCAATCAAAATTGCTGGTAAATTAAAATTTAAAAACTGCTCTCACTAACTTTTCAAAAGCAGAAAGCTATTTTAATTTTAACCTTAATTTATTAAATCTTTTTCAATATATACAGGAATTACCATATCTGATAAATGCTCTTCTTTGGTTAATTCCTTAATAACTTCAAAATATATTTTCTGAAGTTCATATTCAGAAAGTTTAACCATTTGTTCTATATGACATTTTTGAGCATAATCTTCATCTCGTGCATCTTTCAGTATCCTAATTGCCTCTAACAATTCTTCTGTAGGTTCTACACTATTTTCCTCAAAATCATCTATTCTTCCATATTTATCATCTGATATGCATTGATAATCCATACACTTAACAGCCAAATCAAATAAATCTTTTCTCATTTTTGCAGAAACTATATCCATATATTTTATCGGATGCTTCAATCTGTAGATATTTTCTGCATATTCTCTAACCTCTTTAATAAAAACAGGAAAACTACTTGCTGTTAAAATATAACGAAATGCTGATTTATATTCGCCGCACATACTGTTTGCTCCAATGCCCATATTTTCACCAGAAGTTATTCCTTTTATAGCTTTTACGGTTTCTTCCTCCAGTCCTAAAAACTTACACACTTTTTCCATTTCAAATGATTCATAATCTGTTTCACCAATAAGATAACCTACTGATACTCCAAAAAAATCTGCCAAATTTGACATTGTTTCATATGAAGGAAACCCTATTGTTTTTCCATTTTCAATTTTACTTCCTACACGCAGCCATCTGCTTATATTTGCCTGCGTTCCGCCTCCGTATTTTTCCTTATATTCTTTTAAGAAGCTTTTTTGAGTATAATTCTTTTCTTTCATCAATTTATACAGGCGATTGCACCAGCATTGCGCCTTATTTATATCATTCATAATATATTTTATCCTCCTAATTTTATTATTTACATCATTTGTATATCATTATTAGTATTTACATTTGTAAGAATAAATCTTAAAATATATCTTGTCAATTCAAAGATTTTTAATCAGGAGGCATCACATGAATGAAAATAATTATATCCAAACAATAGACGAAAACAGCACCCTACAGGACAGCATCATTGAAAATATGTGCCTAAAAGCATTTGAATCCATCTCTGATGCAGAAAATACATCTAAAGAAAAATACATAACGAAAACTATGCTAATTAAATCATCCAACGACATGAGCACCCAAGAAAAGCTAACATCATTGGATAAGAATTACGAACAACGTAATCATGAACGCTGGCAAAATTTACTATATTTTGCCATCATTCCATTTAGCGTATTAGGAGTAGCAGTTGCCAGTCCCATGGCTATGAAAAATGTTCGTAAACTTTTCACAACATAATTCCAAACTTGTATTATGTTTCCATTTTACCATATATTATATAGTCATTTGCTAAAACAATACTTTTCTACACGATGTTATGACAGAGGAATCACCTTCCTCTGCCATTGTTCCAAATCTTATCTCCAGTCTTTTCCTTATCAGCATCTCTATCGACACTCTTATCATAAATCCTCTGAAACTCTTCATAAAGCTCATCCCCATCCAGCTTTATCCCCAGCCTTTTCATTACATCCGAGAACAACCTTATGCTTCCACTTACATCAGCAATATCAAATCCAAATATATCAGCCTTAACAGAATCACTGACATTCTCATAACCATCAAGCTCTGATATCTTCCTGACAATCCAACTAACTTTGTTCACTGGCTCATTTTCTTTAGTTTCCACATATTCACCTTTATCTGTTACGTCAGTAATACTCTCGCCAACTCTTGCAACATTCACATCAGACGAATTATGAATCTCTGGTATTCCTATGCTATCTAAATCAGTTTGTTGTTTTCTCGCACTATCAGTCTGTTCTTTCTGTCTGCCTATTTCATTCTGATTATTGTCTGGATTCACTACCTCAACATTTCTATCAGGCTCAACGACTGTTGCCGTTGCTTTCTCAACCTCAGCCTCCTTTTCCATCCCCGGTATCTCAACATCCCTGTCTGCAACGATTTCTTCTTTCCCAGACACCGCATAATAAGCCGTATACAAATCTTCTTTTATAATGCCATCAGCAAGCTGCAACTGCTTCTTAATCTCCTTTTTCTCCTGCTTCAGTTCATCCAGTTCTTCCTGCACTTCCACATGCCATATCTGATATTCCCGGTACTGCTCTTCATTCTTAATACTGCGTTTCCGACTTGAGCTTTCTCTGTATATCTCATGCTGTCTGTCCTCAATCTGCTGAATCTTTTCTTTCTGCTCACCTATGAAATCCACAAGCTCCACAACACTTTTGATGTCATTATTTACAAGCAGCAGATATTCGTCCTGTAACTGATGAAACCTTTTCAAATCCTCTGTATACTTTGCTCCACCAACTACAAAACGCTTCTGCTCTACAATCCTTAATCTGTATAGCTTTGCATAAAATTTTTTCTGAAATGGGGACAGTTTCACCCTGTGCAATCCCCTGATATCTGACGAATAAAAGTAAGGCTTTGCCATCCAAGGCATATCCACATGATGCCTTAACGTCTCCTCTGAAAACATCTCGTCCAGCTTTGCCAGTTTATGATAATACCGAAATCCCGGTGCCTGCACTTCCATCCACGCATCTTTCTTAAATACATATCCAAGTCTTTTCATCAGATATTTAAAATGCTCCACATTCCCGGCTGCATATGCACACATCTTGGCATCCCTGAGAATTATCTCTTTCATGGACATTTCCTTTTCCCACTTGTCCCTGCTGATATTCTTTGGATTCTTGCTGTACTCTGCCGGCATTATGGAAAGTCCAAGTTCATCACAATATTTATTTGTGATAGGCTGGAGATGATTCTTCCAGTTGCTTTTCGGTGAATTGTATTTCTTGCCGGTTGTCATGCTGACACTGTTCCAGATAAGATGTCCATGCATATGCTCCCTGTCAGTATGAACCGCATACACAGCCTCATAATCATCACCAAGCACATCCTTCGCAAAGTGCTCCAGCACATACATTGCCTGCTCTGCCGTCACTTTTTCTTCCGGTGAAAATGATATGATCACATGATACCCCTGCCTTTTACCTGTCTTATGAAATATATTCTTTGTCTCCTCCATCTGCTCAAATGCCGTATCCGGCAGGCAGTTAATACCGCCCACCAGTACACATTCTTCTGTCTTATCCGGATTCTGGATATATTCCAAAGCATTCTTCAGGTGTGTTGTCGGATTTCTGCCTTCCGATTCCATGATATTTAGGATCTTTGTAATCGCCATACTTCCAGCACCTCCCCGAATGTTTTCTTTACATCATCCAGACTGTTCTGCAGCTTGTCAATGTCGCTGTAATACAACTTCCCCTGTGAATTGCCAAGCTTTACCGCCTGATTAATATTATTTGCAATACCGGCAATAACACGGATTGCTCTTGCCCTGTCCTCAGGATAACTTGTATCTATATTGCCTCCTATCCGGATTAATTCTCTTATATAGGCACTTGCTGTCATTCCCGTCCGCTTAAGTGCCGCTTTCAGAATATCCATATCTTTCTCTGACAGCTTTACCGATATCTTATAATCTTTCCTGTCAGACTTGTATCTTCTCTTTCCATCTGCCATGCGTTTCTCCCCTTTCGTAATTTTTCAATGCTGTATCAAACCAATCTCTTTTTATCTGTACCATTTCTTTTTCATCCTTTCTGAAAGTTCTGCTTATAGGTTTTGCAAGATGCGGAAAAGGTCGGACCTTTCCCCCAAAAAAATATAATTGCTAACCGCAATTACCATTTTTTTGTCTTGGCAGGAGCTCCTGCACCCGATATATGGCACAAAATATGTGCCAAAATACCGACAGCAAACCTTCCGCCAACTGGCGTCAGTTTGCAGTCAGATATATTTATTTTATACATGAATGACGTCAATCTGCCGTCATTTAGGATTCCATTGTCGTCAATTCGACGTCGTTTGCACATCTTCCTAATCATCATTCAGTCCTTTTAGAAAATTGAATGTCTGACTTGGAATAATGACTTCATCATCAGTTACAGGTACTGTATTATCCTGTGGAACATCATGCGTTGATGCCAAAGCCAGCTCGGGTAATGCTAGTGTTTCCGCCGTGGCAACTCTCGCCTCACACTCTGCCATCAACTTCTCCATTTCCGGCTTCAATGCCCTGGCAACTTCTTCCGCAAACTTCTTTACATCAATCTCTTGCCTATGGGACGCCTTAACCTCTTCCGCCTCTCCATACACTTCTTCATAGGCCAGTTCAATACCTCTCTTGATAAGCTCCGTCTGGTTAGGAAAGCTACCATCCACAAGCATCCTATCCAGCTTTTTAAGGATATTTGCATCCGACTGGCGGTCCATATAGAGACGGCAGCCAAGCCGCCTCTCTCTAAATCCCATTGCCATGTGTACCACCTGCCTTTATGCCATTTGTTTTGCAAGAAACTCATAGCCCTTTGCATTGGCTCTGACATCCGTCACATAAGAAATGTTATCCCCATGTTTTCCAAATCTCTCCATTGCCTTTGCTCCGCCACCCACATAAATAATGTTGGTAAATTCCGTATCGTGCCCGTTCTCTTTCAGAACTCCTTCCACTCTTGCAACAAACTTTTCAAGCGCCTCGTCCATAATCCTTGCATACTTTTCCGGATAATTGCCGCCAAAATTGCTGATATAATCTGTAATCACATTCTCCGAAATCTCCTTGCCAAAAACCTCACTGCTTCTGCTCTTGATTTCCTGAATAACAGAAATCATGGACTCCGTGAAAGTCTCACATTTACTTTCCACTGGAACACCATCCTTCACATGCATGATATCAATTGTCCAGGAACCAACATCCACAATCAGATATTCCCCCTTCATACTGCCAAGCCTGTCTGCCACTGCTGCATAACACTGCGGAAATGCCAGTACATTTTCAATGGTAAAATCATATGCCACATCCTCAAATTTAAAATGCACCGGCTGATTTCCACGTTTCAGATATTTCACGAACTGCTTTCTTACCGTTGCAAACTGTTTTAAAGGAAGTCCGACTCCAAGCACCACTCCGGCACCATTTGGAATATTCCCTGACTGACATTCCTTTGCCAGTGCCGCAAGTGTCAACAGATAATAATCATCATCTGCAAGCTTACTGTCCTTCACACTGTTACGCTTTTCTCCAATCTTATAAAATGCTCCATCATAAACCAGTGTATTAGCCTGAAAGGTAGGCTTTACAGCCTGCCTTTCCACACCATTCTCAAACACATGGTTTGATGTTTTCATTAAATGATTTCCGTGGTCAATTCCCACATAATAAATTCTTTTCTCTTCCATAAACTCATGCCTCCATTCTCTGTGTCTCCGCATGTTCAAACGCGATATTTTCCTTTGCATGTTCCAGACGTACACGCTTGTTGTAATCAATTGTTGCAAACAAATCCTCTGTTACAATCTCATCTGCTGTCATTGCCGCCTGCATGTTTTCCTGAAATGTTACCTGAAATCCTTTTTCTTCCAAAGTATCCAAACCAATTCCTCTTACCTTGCTTATTCCCTGTAAAACAGTGTCATACAGTTGCCATGCATAATTCTCATATTCCGCTGCCTTATCAAAAAGTACCCCTTGCATAAAATACTTGTTATACAGATAACGGTCATTCTCCATCAAAGCTCTGAGATAACGGTGTCCATACTTTCCAAGACTTGCATAACTCTCTGGCTCCGACTCTCCCAAAATCGGATAAAACAATCCATCCACCTCTTTGTACTTAATACCACACTGTTCTATAATTGTAGGTGCTGCAGTCACCTTTGCTTTTTCTTCCATAAAAAATCCTTTCTGCGCATTGCGCCTTAAAAATATCGTTATTTGCCTTAACGCCAGCCCGCGGAGAGTTACTGCTCTCAAATGTTCTGCCATGCAGAAAATCCTCCTTTCTCATTGCCTCTTGCGAAGCTATGTATAAATGCTGTTCACACCTGACAGTTAAATTATCTGTAACGCCAGAATACACAAAAATCACCATTCCATCCTAATCAACTGCTGCCCTGGCAAACACAAGAAATACTCTTGCAACCAGCCCAAACACCAATAATGTCAGTTTCGCCAGTTCCAGTACACACCGAAGCAGGAACAACACAAGCCATACCATAGCCTTTAAAACATTCAGTAAAACTCTGCCAATAAATTCTAAAATCATAAATTCAACTCTCCTTTCCATCCATCGGGAGCCACCCGCATTGGATATACCTCGTAACCAAATCACTTGTTGATGCGCATTCGCCGAATGTGCTTTCATGCAAGCATGAAGCCCGCCCGGCTCATTTTTGTGCACAAAAAATAGAACTACCTGACTGTAGCTTTCCATCAAATCTTCCGATTCAATTTCAACTCATCATTTAGTCCTATCAGTAAAAATACCTGTTAAGTTTTCCCTTCCGGAGCCAATCCGGACAATTATCACACGGAAACGTCTAGGACCAGGCTTCCGAAGCCCTTGTAAATCCTGGGTTTCTTCCACCTGTCACAAATATACCACGTTCCCCGGTTGCCGATATCAGAAGTGCTCTTTCTTCACCTTTCTCAATAATTCTGCGAAGATTAACAATAAACTCTTCCTGCATAGAGTTAGGCTTTAATGTATATTTTTCAAAAGAAGGAACTAAATCCTTCTTTGCCTCTTCGCGCTGATGCTTAATAATTTCATAGCGAGCTTTGTAAATTTCAAAAAATCTGTCGAAATCCAGTGCATACTCTGAATTCCAGAGAATATTGAATTCTTTTACGATCTCACCTGCAACTTCTCCCTGTTCCGTAGAAATAATCTTCGTGTTCCACTCAATATTACTCGTAAGTGCAGCACCTGTCATATTAGAACTTCCAAGAATGATCCTGTAAACTTCTTCTTTTTTAAAAATATATCCTTTTGTATGAAAACCGTTCTTTGCTGCCTCAACATCGTACATTTTCAAAGTGATATTATGAAGCCCATTTAACTTTTCCAATGCTTCCGGTTCGCTGAAATTTAAATAATTAGTTGTAAGAATTTCTCCAGGTATTCCTTTTCGTTCAAGTTCCCTGAGTGTCTGCAGCAAAGGTGTAATTCCACCCATTGTGATAAAAGCAACACTGATCTGAAATTTCTCACATCTTAAAAGTTCCTCTTCAATGGATGAAATAACCTTTTTCCCTTCTTTAGGATTATTCGATACAAACCCCGGTTGATATGCAAGGTTTGACGCAATTACACCATTAATATATGCTGTTTCAAACCCCTGTCTTAATTCTTGCACAGTCTCCGTTTTCAAGTAATTTCCCCCCTATAACCGATCATGCGATCCGCTTTCTCTTTGGATTTCTTCTACCGGATAAAATGAGTCCACACATGTTCTTCCGTTTTTGGAAGTCCAAACTGTTCTTTTCCAAGTGCAATGCTCTTCATAAGAAATGTCATATTTCTTGCAAGCACACGCATCGTCTGTTTCCCCTCTTCATCTGCTTCTGCTTCTCCCTGACCTCTTCCATGGATGGAATTCCAGTACTGACTTGATGCGATCGGCATATTTGTTATCGTAAAATATTTATTTAATTCATCAAACGTAGCGGAACATCCACCACGTCTGGCACATACGACACTTGCTCCCACCTTCATAGTTTTATCAAAAGATGTACTGTAAAAAAGTCTGTCTAAAACTGCAATTAAAGTTGCATTTGCTGATGCATAATAAACAGGACTTGCGATTACAAGACCATCCGCCTCTTCAAATTTAGGTGCCAGCTCATTTACCACATCATCAAAAACACATTTTCCAAGTTCCGCACAACGGTTGCAGGCAATACAGCCTCTTACAGCTTTGTTGCCAACCTGTACGATTTCCGCATTTATGCCCTCTTCCTCAAAAACCTTTTTCATTTTACCAAGTGCTATCGATGTATTTCCATTTGTTCTCGGACTTCCGTTAATCATTAATACTTTCACTTCAAATCTTCCCTTCTTTTCGGATTTTCTGCCGGACAATTTCTAAAATAACTTTATCACTTACCTATTATATATGTCAAATTCCCTTAAAATGAAATCAGCAGTTACAATCAGCAGAATTCTCCATCAACTTTTCTTGATTTGTGAAATTGTTAATGTTATCATAAATGAAAACAATGATAACAGGAGATATATTATTATGGAGAATAAAGCATTAGAGATGCACAGACAGTGGAACGGTAAATTAGAGACCGTTGCCAAATCAAAAGTAAAAAGCCGCGAAGATCTTGCGATTGCTTATACACCAGGTGTTGCAGAACCTTGTAAAGTCATTGCCAAAGACCCTGAGGCAGCCTATACATACACCATGAAAGCAAACACCGTTGCTGTTGTTTCCGACGGAAGCGCAGTACTAGGACTTGGAAATATCGGTGCATACGCAGCAATGCCTGTTATGGAGGGTAAATGTGTATTATTCAAGGAGTTCGGCAATGTCAACGCCGTTCCGATCTGCTTAGACACACAGGATACCGAAGAGATCATCGCTACCGTGAAAAACATTGCACCGGCATTCGGCGGTATCAACTTAGAGGATATCTCCGCACCGCGCTGTTTTGAGATTGAAGAACGTTTAAAAAAGATGCTTGACATCCCGGTATTCCATGATGATCAGCACGGTACTGCCATTGTGGTACTTGCAGGAATCATCAATGCCTTAAAAGTAACCGGCAAGAAAAAAGAGGACTGCCGCGTCGTTGTAAACGGTGCTGGATCTGCTGGCGTTGCCATCACAAAATTACTTTTAACATACGGTTTTAAAAATGTGATCATGTGTGACCGTGAGGGCATCATCGGAAAAGATTATCCAAACTTAAACTGGATGCAGCAGAAAATGACCGAAGTAACAAACCTTGCAAATGAGCATGGAACACTTGCCGATGCATTAAAAGGTGCTGATATTTTTGTTGGTGTTTCCGCACCAAACATTGTAACACCGGAGATGGTATCTTCCATGAATCACGATTCCATCCTGTTTGCAATGGCAAACCCGGTACCGGAGATCATGCCGGACATTGCAAAAGCAGCCGGTGCACGCGTGGTCGGAACCGGTAGAAGTGACTTCCCGAATCAGGTCAACAACGTTGTCGCATTCCCTGGTATCTTCAAAGGCGCCTTAGAGGGACGTGCCACACAGATCACGGAAGAAATGAAACTTGCCGCCGCAGAAGCGATCGCAGGTCTTGTTTCCGAGGATCAGTTATGTGACGAATTTATCATGCCGGAGGCTTTTGACCCGCGTGTCGCAGAAGTTGTAAGCGAAGCTGTCAAATCCCATATCAAATGATGATCTGGGGCGACAAACGGTATCATTCTTTAGATTATGAATTAAAACAGACTTTCGGGGAAAAGGTCTACCGCCTTTCCTTAAACGGCGGTATGACCTGTCCAAACCGCGACGGTACTCTGGGGAATCACGGCTGCATTTTCTGCAGTGCTGGCGGTTCCGGGGATTTTGCTGCCGCGCCTGACTTGTCTGTTCATGCGCAGATTCTTTCCGCCAAAAAACGGATTCAGGCAAAAACAGACTGTAAAAAGTTCATCGCTTATTTTCAGGCATATACCAATACCTATGCACCTGTAGAATACTTAAGACAGATTTTTACGGAAGCCATTGAAGAGCCGGATGTCGCAGCATTATCCATTGCAACCCGCTGTGACTGTCTGGCTCCGGATATCTTAGATCTGCTTGATAAGTTAAACCACAGGAAACCGGTCTGGATAGAACTTGGTCTTCAGACCATCCACGATACAACACTGCAGGCAATCCGAAGCGGTTTTACCCTCTCCCAGTTTGAACAGGCAGTATCTGATCTGCATAAAAGAAACATTCCGGTCATTACTCATCTGATCCTTGGACTTCCGGGTGAGACAAAAGAGGATATGCTCTGTTCCGTCCGTTATGTTGGCAGTCTTCCGACCACCGGAATAAAACTCCAGCTTCTTCATATATTGAAAGGAACCGATCTTGGGACTGCCTATATGGCACATCCATTTCCACTTTTTACACTGGAAGAATACTGTGACCTGATCGCAGACTGCATTGCATTGCTGCCGCCGGAAATTGTGATCCACCGGCTCACAGGAGATGGTCCGCGCAGTCTTTTGATCGCACCTTTATGGAGTACAGATAAAAAGAGAGTTTTAAACACGATACAGAAATGTCTGCGTGAGCGTGATCTCTGGCAGGGGAAAAATATCTGATTATAAAGAAAGAGGGCATCTAATATTATGGCAGAACCATTCACGATCTATAAACTGACAATTTTAAATATGCTGGATAAAGTGGATTTTCCATTGACAAACACACAGATATCTAATTTCTTTTTAGAGCAGGATTATACGGATTATTTTCGTGTCCAACAGGTATTAAGTGACCTTGAGGATGCCAGCCTGATACATGCAGAATCCACTCACAGCAATACGCAGTATACCATTACTGCTGCCGGAAAAGAAACGCTTGGTTTTTTCAAAGATAAGATCACACCGGCAATCGAACGTGATACCACCACATTCTTAGAAAAAAATAAATTAGAGCTGCGCAGCGTCAACTCCATACTTGCGGACTATTACAAAACACCAAATCAGGATTATGCTGCACGCTGCCAGTTTCGTGTACACGATACCAATCTGATCGACCTGACACTTACCGTAAAAACCCGGGAACAGGCGCAGGCGATCTGTGATAACTGGAAAAAACAAAATGAAGACGTCTATGCATATCTCATGGATCTTCTGCTGAAATAAATGGAGGCTTTATGGCAAAACAATATTTTAAACCCGGCAACATGCTCTATCCGCTGCCTGCCGTTATGGTAAGCTGCCAGTATCCTGCCGGAAAAGAAGATGTACTCTGTACCAATCCAGATCTTGCCGGAAAACCAAATATCATCACCGTAGCATGGGCAGGAACCATATGTACCAATCCACCGATGTTATCGATCTCTGTACGCCCGGAGCGCTACTCTTACCATATGATCGAAACTTCCGGCGAGTTTGTTGTAAATCTGACAACGGAGCAGTTAGTCCGCGCAACTGATTTCTGTGGTGTCCGCTCCGGAAAAGACATTGATAAATTCAAAGAAATGCATTTGACACCGCTTCCTTCGAAGGAGATTTCTGCACCGGGCATCGCAGAAAGTCCTGTCAATATCGAATGTAAGGTTCGGGAGATAAAACCGCTCGGAAGCCACACCATGTTTCTTGCTGATGTGGTAAATGTCACTGTAGATGATGCATTTTTTGATGAGAAAAATACATTTCACCTCAATAACACCGGACTTGTTACCTACTCCCATGGCGCCTACTTTTTACTTGGCAAAAAACTTGGCACTTTTGGATACAGTGTTGCAAAAAAGAAAGCAAAGAAACGGAAATAACCTCCGTTTCCTTGCTTTTTTATTCTGTAAAGATACTGATGCATCTATTACAGCATATTTTCTCTTACATATATCTGCTGTTTAACAGATCATTTTTTGCAAGCTCAATGGCTTTTTCCACCGTTCCCTGCTCAAATGGATTCATCAGATGTGCGTAGCGCAGTGTCTCTAAATAGCTCATGCTGCCACCACATTTACAGAGATTTAAATAATCTTTCCATGCATCCTCATGATCTTTTCTGTCCTTGGTTTTAAACTCCATCGCTCCCATCGTCGTCAAAGTATAGTTGATATAATAGAATGGATAGAGATAAATATGCAGTTTATGATACCAGTAACCGCCACGGTCAAAGAAATCATCTGCCTCATATTTTCTCCAAGGCATATAAATTTCTTCCAACTTCTTCCATGCAAGCGTGCGCTCCTTCGGTGTCATATCCGGGTTGCTGTAACAGATATGCTGGAACTCATCTACTGCCACGCCAAACGGTACAAATGTCAGGGCATCCTGCAAGTGTGCAAAACGATATTTATCTGCCTGCTCTCCGAAGAATTTTTCTGCATATGGATAAGCAAATTGTTCCATTGCCATGGAATGAATTTCTGCAATATCCGTTGACTCACTGTAATATGCAGCGATCGGCTGACTGCGCATTGCCATATATCCTGCAAATGCATGACCTAACTCATGTGACAGTACCTGCATGTCAAAGATCGTCTGGTTAAAACAGGAAAATACAAATGGTGCCTTGTAGCGGTCAAGGGATGTCATATATCCGGTAGATGCCTTGCCTGGCTTATTTTTCAGATCCATCAGTTCATGATCGATCATAAAATCAATGAACTCTCCGGTTTCCGGACTCAATTCATGGTACATTTTTCTCGCCTGATCCACCATGAAGTCATCATCCCCTGCCGGAACTGCATTGCCATCCGGGAAGACGCGTTTTTCATCGTAAAACATTAATGTATCCACACCAAGACGTTTCTTCTGTGCCTCATATAATTTTTCACAGAAAGGAACTAACACGGTACGCACCTGCTCGCGGAAAGCAGCCACTTCCTCCATGCCGTAATCAGTACGTCCCTGCTGCATATAGCCAACCGGGATGAAATTCTCATAGCCAAGATTTTTTCCCATCTGTGTGCGGATTTTAATCAGTTCATCCCAGATTTCTTCGAGACGTTTTTCATTTCCATGATAAAAATCGGAGTATGCCTTCACAGCCGCCTTGCGGACTTCGCGGTCCTCATGTTCAAAATACTTCTGTACCCCGTACAGGTTTAACGTTTTTCCGTCAAACGGGATTGCTGCGGTTGCCATCATTTTTTCATATTCCTTGCACAGTCTTGACTCCTGCTGCATCAGTGGGATGTTTTCCTCACAGAATGTCTTTTTCTGCAGATCCATCTGTGCAAAATACTGTTTTCCATATTCGTTTTCGATATCGCCGCGGAACTTTGATTCCATCAGGGCATCATTCATAGCCAGAAGCTTCGGCATAACGGTCGGCACCATATCGTTGATATATGCATCTTCTTTTTCATAGAACTCATCTGTAGTGTCTAATGTATGGCGGATGGATGCGATCGTACAGTCCGTCGAAAAATTTTTCGACATCTCTTCCATCTGCTCCATATATCCTTTTAATTCTCCATAGGATGCTGCATTTTTGATCTTTTCCGTGATCTCCTCTGCAAATGCACCTGTTTTTTCAAAATCTGGTCTTTTATATTCCAGTGTGCTGAATTTAAAATCTTCCATGTTTCATTTTGTCCTTTCTTCCTGCATTTCTATATGTTATTGGTCTTTGACCATAACAGACTTTTATTCTGTGCTCTCATTTTTGTCTTTCGCAATGTTTTCTGCCATCTGCTCTTTCACTTCACTTTCAGTTTTCTTCTCATTCTTATGACGGATTTTTTCCCACCATCCAATGATTTTTTCTACCGGCTGTTCCTGTTCTGATTTCTGCCGTGCTGCTTCACGTTCTGCCTTGCGTGCTTCCCGTTTCTTACGCCTTTCTTCTTCCTTTTCTTTGCGCGCTTTTTCTCTCTGTGCCTTCTTCTCGTTTTTCCGCTGCAGTTTTTCAAACGCTTTTTCTTTCAGACGCACTTCCTTTAAAGCCGCCTTCTCCATTTCTTTTATGTAACTGTTTGCCTTTTTGCGGTTGCGCTTATCCACGCGGTATGGATCGTAAGCAAAATAAGATATAGCCCCAAGCATCAGAACAACCACACCAGCGATCACAAAGATTGGAACTAACATATCATATTCCTTAAATTTCAGTTCGTAGCACACAAACACCGTCAGCATCACAGGGTAAAGTAACAGATATAAAATCTTGATCAGTACCTCAAAAAACGCTGCCTGTTTTCTGCCATTTGAAAGAAGCGTACCCTCAATTGCTGTATAAAATGCCATAAAAATACACAGTTCCGAACCAAACCCATGTAAAACACCACACACTGCCACTAAGATCAGCGACAGAAAAAACAGTGCAAACGCCGCTCCCTGATACCATGCATTGCGCCGTTCCTCCATACCCTGAAGCTTATCCTCGCTGATACCGTGCATCCGGTAAACTTCCGTTCTGATATGGCGTTCAAATTCTTCATTTAACTTCTGTTCTTCTTTTGTATTTTTCAGATTTGCTTCCACGGAGTCGATCATCCGATTGATATATTCCTGCTGCTGTCTAATCCGCTTACTGCGAAGCTGCTCTAATTCATTCTGCCTCTTTGCTTCTTCTTCGAGTTTTAAAACTTTTCCGATCCGTGGATTTTTGACTTCCATCTGCGTATAATCCGGTTCCGTTTCCATCTTCACATCTTCGCTCTCTATGATAACCGGATCTTCTACCTGTTCCATAACATTCTCTACATTTACCTTTTCCTTTTCTGTGGCACTCTGTTCTTTTGCTTTTTTCTTTTCCACGGCACTCTGTTCTTTTTCAGTTTCAGTTTTCACGGAACTTTGTTCCTGAAATTCCTCTTCTGCCATACTGCTCTTCTCCTCTGTTTTATTTGATTTCCCAGTATAATTTATTTCAATATTATACAAAAATAAAACCAAAGAAGCAATATACACACTTTCCCTATTGTCTAATAGGATCTGTCTTTCAGGATTGATTTCAGATCCATCGTGTAATCAAAATATCCTTCCTCCACATACTGGACTTTATCGACCTCTTCCCCGTTTTCCATATGCCGGATCGTCTGTTCGACCAAAGGGGCTGTCAGCGGATTGCACTCAAAATCAGCCATGATCTTCTCATCCTGCATCACCGTAAGCGCATCTTTTACTGCATCAAATGAGATCACGATCACATCACCATCTGTTCCCATTTTCTTTCCTGCCGCCTCAAGCGCATCGATCACGCCAAACGTCATATTGTCGTTTTCACTGATCACAACATCGATATCATCGTACTTCTCTAAAAAATCTTCCATGACTTCCTGACCTTTTGCCTGTGTAAAATCGCCCGACTGTTTTTCAAGCATCACCCAGTCTAAGTGTTTTTTTAATATTTTTTCAAAACCGTCCGACCGCCCGATCTGTGCGGAGGAACCTGGCGTCCCCTGCAGTGTGACTAAATGGATCGTCTCATCTTCTCTTCCCTGTTCTTTTAAATAATTTTCAAGCCATTCCCCCGCCTTTATTCCCTCTTCACAAAAATTACTTCCTACCCAGCAGCTGTAAAGGCTTTCATCGCCGACTTCCACGGTACGGTCAGAGAGAATGACAGGGATTCCTGCCTCCTTTGCCTCCTCAAGCACCGCTTCCCATCCCGTTTCCACAACCGGATCTAAAATAATATAGTCCACATCCTGTAGGATAAAGTTGCGGATCGCCTTGACCTGATTTTCCTGTTTCTGCTGTCCATCCTCAAAAATCAGATAATAACCGTTTTCTTCCGTAAAAATATTTTTAAATGACTGCGTATTCGTTGTTCTCCAGTCTGACTCTGAACCGACCTGTGCATAGCCTACCACAATACACCCATCATGACCTGCCATCTCCTCCGTGTCCAGTCCATTCGTGCGCTGCCCTCTTTTTTCTCCACATCCTGCCAGCAAAAATATTGCCCCAAGTACCGTGATTCCTGCTGATACCCACCTTTTGTTTAACATATCTCCTCCGAACCCATAACCTCTGCTTTTCATTATATACCAAAAAGCCGCCGCACATAAATAGAGAATTTTCTCTGTGCGACAGCTTTTTCTTATTCACTTTATTATTTACTGCTCTCTTTCATCTTTGCAAAAATACTCTGTAACACAATAAAGAAACAAAGTAATGCTGCAACTGCGATGCTCGACCAGGAACTTAAGAGCTTACCATTGGTCTTTACCAGAGTTGAGATTGTACCGTTGATCAGTACACCGAAGAAGGAACCGATCACATTTCCAACTCCTCCGGTCAGGAGCGTTCCACCGATAACGGATGATGCAATGGCATCCATCTCTAATCCAAGTGCCTGCTGCACGTTGCCGGACATGGTATTCAAGCAATAGCAGATACCGCCGATCGAACAGAGGAAAGAAGATAACACATAAGCTTTTAATTTTGTCTTTTTCACATCAAGTCCCATCATGGTCGCTGACTGCTCACTGCCGCCAACTGCATAAAGACTTCTTCCGAATTTGGTGTAGCGGAGCATCAGAAATACCACGACTAACACTACCAGTGCCACAACCACGGAAATACGGATAAACGGTACCTGTACCACGCCTTTACCATTGACATAAGATCCAAACGGAAGTTTGATCTTGGCATTTGCAAGTTTTACAAAAAATTCATTGCTGCTGATCGATACCTGATCCGTACAGATCACAGCCGTCATACCTCTTGCGAAGAACATTCCCGCCATCGTCACAATAAATGGCTGGATATTTAAATATCCGACACAGAAACCCTGTACAATTCCAAATACAACGCCGATCAAAAGGACCAGAATACAAAGAACCACTGCGTTCATGTTCCATCTCTCCATTCCGACCGCAAGAAACATACAGTCCATAGCTACAAGAGAACCAACCGAGATGTCGATTCCGCCTGTCAGCATAACACATGTCATTCCACAGGTAATGCATAAGAGTCCCGCATTATTGATCAGTACATTTAAAAATGTCTGCAGGTGTGTAAATCCCTTATTTGCATAAATCGCACATCCGACTGCATACATGACGAAGAATAAAACGATTGTGATGATCAAAAGTACCGTGTTTCCATTCATTTTCTTTTTCTTCATTATGCGACACCTCCTTTTGCCAGCTGTCTTTTTGCAGACATCTTTTTCATATAATCCTTAAACGGAGGCGCCTGGATCGCAACGATGATGATAACAATGACCGCCTTGTATACCGGTGCCTGTTCGGTGGAAACACCCAGCGCATACAGTGTTGTCGTGATCGCCTGGATCGTATATGCACCGATAATAGAACCGGTAAGACGGAACTTTCCGCCGCCAAGACTGTTACCGCCAAGTGCAACTGCAAGAATTGCATCCAGCTCAAAGTTTAATCCGATATTGTTAGAATCTGCAGAACTGATACGGGAAGATGCCACAATTCCGGCAATTCCGGCGCAAAGTCCACAGACAATGTAGCACAGGAAAATAATTCTTTCTGATTTGATACCTGCAATACGGGAAGCCTTTTTGTTGATACCAACACTCTGTACATATAACCCCAGCGCCGTCTTTTTTAGTATCAGGGAAGTGATTATGATACATACGGCTGCCACAACAATCGGTGTCGGGATAAATCCAAGATATCCACCAAAAATTTTAAAGGAATCCTCTCTTACATACACAATCATATTATTACATAATAACAGACCGATCGCTCTTGCTGCCGAGAATAAAATAAGCGTTGCGACCATCGGCTGTACATTCAGATACGATACTAACAATCCGTTAAATGCACCGCAGACACATCCGATCAGGATACCGCCAAGCACTCCGATGATAAGCGGTCTCGCCAGTTCATTCGTGGAGGAAACTCCATAGCCTGCAAGCAGCATACAGCAGAACGACGCTGCCAGTGACATGACCGAACCAACGGAAATATCAGTACCTGCAGAACAGGATACAACCAGAGTCATTCCGATCGCAAGGATCGCGATCTCACTTCCACGGTTTAAGATATCGATAATACGTCCATACAATACTCCGTTTCGAATGGAGATCGTAAAGAAATTAAATGCAAAATTTCCCGATGCAACATCGTAAATGATATTTACCGCCATTACCAATAACATACAAAAGATAGGCAGAAACAGCGGTTTGCTGATCAGTTTCTTTATATTATTCATTTGTGCCACCTCCTGCGATCGCCTGCATTACATGTTCCTGTGTCAGATTATCCGTGATCTCACCAACTTTTTCCCCATCTCTTAATACGACAAGTTTCGAACAGGTTCGAAGCATCTCTTCGATCTCAGAAGAAATAAAGATCAGGCTCTTTCCCTCCTCCGCTAACTGGATCACAAGTTTCTGGATCTCTGTCTTTGTTCCGACATCGATACCACGCGTCGGTTCATCTAAAATTAAAAATTCCGGATCGGTCGCAAGCCAGCGCGCTAAGATCACCTTCTGCTGGTTACCACCGGAGAGCTGTTTAATCAGTGTCTCCCTGTTTGCGGTCTTGATCTGAAGAAGTTCTATGTATTTGTCCGCGATCTCGATCTGCTTACTCATCGGCAGCAGTTTGAATATTCCACGTTTTGCCTGCAGTGCAAGAATAATATTTTCCCTTACCGACAGGTCACCTATGATACCTTCTGCCTTTCTGTCATCCGGCAATAGTCCCATTCCAAGGTTCATGGCATCGATCGGAGCATTGATCTTTACTTCTTTTCCCGCCACTTTCAGCTCTCCGGTCTGATTTTTGTCCGCGCCGTAAATAACACGTGCTAACTCACTTCTACCAGAACCTAAAAGTCCGGTCAATCCGACTACCTCTCCCTTATGGATCTGTAAGTCAAACGGTTTGATTTTTCCTTTATGGCTCAATCCCTTTGCATCGATAAACAGCGGTTCCTTTGAAAAGTCTTTCGCCTGCTCTGTTTTTACGGCCGCAAGATCATCAAAATCTTTTCCCATCATTGCCGCAACCAGACGCACCCTCGGCAGTTCTTCGATTGGATATTCCCCGACTAATTTACCGTTTCTGAGTACTGTGATACGGTCACAGACCGCATAGACCTGCTCTAAAAAATGGGTTACAAACACGATTGCAACTCCCTTTTCTTTCAGCTGACGCATCAGGGTAAATAATTTTTCTACTTCATGGTCATCCAACGATGACGTCGGCTCATCTAAGATAAGTACTTTACATTCCATATCCACCGCTCTCGCGATTGCGATCATCTGCTGCAGGGCAAGTGAATATTCTTCCAGATTCTGCGTTACATCAATTTTTATATCCAGACTGTCCATGATCTTTTCCGATTTTGCGACCATGGTCTTCCAGTCGATCGTTCCAAGTTTTGTTTTCGGTTCCCTTCCAATAAATAAATTCTCTGCAACACTAAGATTCGGGCAAAGATTTACCTCCTGATACACAGTGGAAATGCCCTTTTTCTGTGCATCCAGCGTCGAATGATTGACAACCGGACCATCGATGCCCTCCACATGTATTTCTCCTGCCTCAAATGCATTGATTCCTGTCAGACATTTGATCAGCGTAGATTTTCCGGCACCATTTTCCCCCATCAGTGCCATGATCTCACCTTTGCGTAATGTAAGATCCACATGATCCAATGCTTTTACTCCCGGAAATGTCATGGTTATTCCGCGCATGGTCAATACAACATTACTCTCCATCTTCCTTCACCCTTTCTTTAAAATGGGAGAGACCAGATGGTCTCCCCCGCATTTTATGCCATCAGGTTTGATTAGTACTGGGCATCTACGATTTCTTTTGTGACAACGGTCAGATCCTGATCTTCCCCATTTACATTGATCGTAGAAAGGACATCCTCATTTACGAACCAGTGTTCTGTCATGTATACTTCTTTCTCCGGAGTCTCACCAGCCTGAAGCTGTTTGATAACTTCCTCTACGAACGGAGCTGCAAGCGGGTTACACTCAAAGTCTGCATTGATGTCACCGGACATTACATACTCAAGTCCTGCGGTACATGCATCAAAGGAAACAAGGATCACATCACCATCTACACCGTAGGAGATACCAGCTGCCTTCATTGCATCCATTGCACCGAATGCTTCGTTATCGTTCTGGCATACAACAACATTAAATTTACCTTCATAACTCTTGATGTAGGACTCCATGACTTCCTGTCCGCCTGCCTGTGTGAAATCACCTGTCTGGGAATCTAAGATATTCCATCCATTTGCATCTGCAATCTCTTTAAATCCGTCGGTACGTCCGATCGTTGCGGAAGCTCCGGTAGATCCCTCGATCACAAGTACATTGACATCACTGATGCCCTTTGCATCTGTATATGCTTTTAACCACTCTCCTGCTGCAAGACCTTCTGTCTTGAAGTTAGAACCTACCCATGAAACATATTTATCTGAGTCATCGATCGTACGGTCAATGACGATAACCGGAATTCCTGCTTCCTCGCACTCTGTCAGTACAGTGTCCCATCCGGTTGATACGATCGGATCGATGATGATATAATCAACATCCTGCTCGATAAATCCTCTGACTGCCTCTAACTGTACTGCAGAATCATTATCACAGTCTACAAACTGAAGATCGTATCCATTGTCTGCGGAAAAAACACTTAAACAGGAATCTGTGGAAGCGGTACGCCAGTCAGATTCGTGTCCAACCTGTGCAAAACCAATTGTAACCGTATCACCGCTTGCTGCGGAGCTCTCTGTTCCGGCTGCCTCTGCGCTGTCATCTGTCTGATCTGCAGCAGCTGCATCATCTGTTTTTGCTGCGGCATCATTGGACGCACCCGCATTACCTGTTGACGTGTTTGCGCTGTTTCCGCATCCTGCTAACATTGTTGCCCCTAATGCCATACACATTACCATACTCACCAATTTTCTTTTCATTTCAAAAACCTCCCATAGTTTTTTTAGATTTGGTTTCGTTGCTAACCATGGTCTAATTATAACTGTGAGAGGTTTTTATGAATACCGAATTAAATTTGAATTAAGTATAATTTTTTACTAAATTGTGAACAGCTTTCATATATTTCGGTAAAAAAGTGTATTTTTTTTGGAAAAATGTGTATTTTTTATGAACTGCTTTCTGTTCTTACCGGAATTCTTACCCAGACTTCCGTTTCTTCCCCGTAGGTACTCTGCACTTTCAGTCCATATTCCGTGCCATAATGCAACTGGATGCGTTGATTGACATTAAACAGTCCAAAGCCGTCATTTTCTTTTTTCGTATTGCCATCCTCTTTTAACATCGCGCATACTTCTGCAAGTCTCTGTTTATCCATCCCGATCCCGTTATCTTTTACCTTAAAGATCAGGACATCCGCACAACGCTCCGCCGAGACCGTGATATGTCCCTTTCCACGCTTGTTTTTTATGCCATGGTAAAGTGCATTTTCCACTAACGGCTGAAGTGTCAGTTTGATGACCTCATAACCGTAATATTCCTCCGGGATCGCAATCTCATAATCTAAAATGTCCCGGTAGCGGAACTGCTGGATCTCTAAATAGCTGCGGATATGCTCTGTCTCTTCTTTCACGGAGACAAACTCCCTTCCCTTACTCAAAGAAGTCCTGAAAAATGTGGACAGGGAGGACACCATCATTACGACCTCGTCTGTCTTTTTTGACTCGGCAAGCCAGATGATATTATCGAGCGTGTTATATAAGAAATGAGGATTGATCTGCTCCTGCAGCACCCGAAGCTCTGCTGCCCTTAAATTCAACTCCTCCGTATGGATATCTTCCACAAGGTTGCCGATTTTTTCCACCATCTGGTTAAAACTCTTATTTAGCACCTCAATCTCTTCCGGTCCGGTTTTCACCGCCCGGATTCTGAAATCGCCACCCCCGGCAGCCACTGCGGCATCGCACAGCTCCCCGATTGGTTCTGTGATGCCCGTCACGATTTTTCTGCTGACTGCAAATGCACCCACTAAGATCACCAGTAAAATACCGCTCGTGATCGCAATCGCCTGCTCCACATCATTACGGATCCCACCCCGCAGATCCTCCATGTTCATGCTCTCGTAATAAATATAATACTGGATCTGTTCCTGGATCAGCTCCGTCAGCACCCTGATATTTAAGTCCAAACTCTCCATATTTGTCTCATAAGATCCACTGACTAACGCATCTTCCTCAATCTCCTGCACCCTTTTTTCAAGGGTGTCAAGACTCTTTAAAATTCGCGAGAGACGCTGTTTCGCATATGCGGAATCGGCATCCTCTGCCAATTCCCCAAACATCTCTCTCGCCTCTTTGATCATCTTTTGCGGCTTTTGTGTATCGACTAACTCCTCCGCACGTTCCGAATTAACCACGATAATGTACATCACATAGTCGATATCTTCCTTGAATCCGATGTTATATGCATTTGCCTTTGTGATCTTCTCCACAATATGGTCATATTTTGACGATACATTGTTGATCATAAAAAGCAAATATGTGATCATAACTGTTAGTGGGATCACACAGATAAGAAGCAGCAGATACAACCTGTTTTTTAATGAAAATTTTTTTCTTACGTTCATAATTTTTCCTGTTCCTGCTCTGGTCTGTCACTCCTGTTTCTGTATTCCCGCGGCGTACACCCCTGTGTCTTTTTAAACAGGTTACTGAAATAATGTGCATCCCGGAAACCGACTTCAAATGCAATCTCCGTGGTCTTAGTCCCGGTCGTCCGCAATAACTGTTTTGCCTTATCCATGCGCACCTTGGTCAGATACTCAACAAACGTCACTCCCGTCTCCTGTCCGAATACAGTGCTGAAATGGCTCGAACTTAAATTTACCTCCGAAGCGACCATATTTAAGGAGATATCCTCATGATTATAGTTATCTTCTATGTAGGCTTTTGCATGCTGGATCAGATTGTCATATCTGCGTTCCATGCCCTGCTCCCGCAGTTCGATCACTGCCCCGAACAGATTTTTGATGTACTCCCTCGCCTGTCCTGCAGTGCCAAGAAAAATTTCCATCTTCTGCGCATCTTTGTACTGTTCCAACAGATTTTCACTGGTATATCCGCTTTTTTCCAACACGGAGACCGCGCTCACATACAGATCCATCAGCACATACTGACGCAGCAGAACCGACTGTAAGCTACCGTTTGAGATTTTCCGGAAATAATCATCCACAAACCCGGATACTTCCTCTTTTCTTCCTGTATACAAAAACTGTTCCACCTGTCTGCGGTCGATCCCGGACACATTGAGTTCCCCAAGATCTAATGTTTCTTTTGTTTCCATCTCATTTTCTATCTTCTTTACCTGTTCCGTGATCTTATTTTTCTCTAAGGAATACCGCTTTGCAAAAAGAAGATTCGCTTCCTCGTAACATTTTTTGATCTCGCTGAACCGTGTGACCGGTATCCCGTATACCGCGGCATAATCGATCTTATTTTCCCCGCAGAGATATATTTCAAGTTCCTGTTCAATGGCATTTTTCAGCTGTTCAAGCGTCACACCATTTTCCTCTTTCAGTACCAGATGATATTCCCCACAGCTTAGTTTTGCGCGGATCACACTCGAACCGTATGCAAAAAACTGTTCCATATGATCTTCAAATGCTTCATCTTTTTCATAAAACGTCTCCGTCCCATCCTCGAAAAAGAGCTGTAACATAAAAACATTGTAGCGCTCCGCTGCCAGTTCGATCTCCTGTTCTCTAGCCTCTTTTAACACCTCCGAAAAGGAGTGCTCACCGGATACGATATGTCGGAACAGTCTTCTTTTTGTAAGTGTTTTCTGTTCTTTTTCGTTTTTTGTCTCTTCCTGTCTGCCTCTCCTGCCGTAAATTTTTTCTGCGATCCGCCTGATTGCTTCTAAAAGCTGTGCACTGGTCACCGGTTTCAGCAGATAGTCTTCCACACCGATCGAGATAGCTTCTTTTGCATAATCAAACTCACCATATCCGCTCAGAATCAGGATACTCGTATCCGGAAGTTCCTGTTTTACGATCCGGCTAAGTTCCAGTCCATCCATAAAAGGCATCCTGATGTCCGTGATCAGGATGTCCGGTTTTAGTTTCTGAATCATCGGATACGCGAGTTCTCCATCACTCGCCTCACCAACAAATTCAAATCCTTCCTCCTGCCATGCAATATTATTTCGTATCCCCTCCCGCATTACAATCTCATCTTCTGCCAGAAAAATTTTCAACATCGTTTCTGTTTCCCCCATCATATCTTCTTCCCGGACTCCCCATCCGCCGGAAAATCTATATGATGAAAATAGCACATTCCATAAAATGTTTCAATAAACAACTTTTGAAAAAGACCGGAGCCGCATGATTTCATATAGTGTCCCAAATCATGTCACTCCGGTCTTTTATTATATTATTTCCATCAACAATTTTTATTTTTCCCTATTGTACCGACAGGTAAGAATATCCCATCAGACTCTCATCCACCGCATGTGCGACCTCACGTCCCTCACGGATTGCCCACACAACAAGAGACTGTCCTCTGTGCACATCACCTGCTGCAAATACATTTTTCACACTTGTTGCATATGCGCCCTCTGCGGTTGAAATGTTCGTTCTTGCATTTAACTCAACACCAAACGCATCTGCAACATATTTTTCTGTTCCAAGGAATCCTGCTGCGATCAGAACCAGATCTGCATCAAGTTTCGTCTCGGAACCCGGCACTTCTGACATTACCATGCGTCCGGTCTTTTCATCCTTTTTGCTCTCTAATTTTACGGTGATAATGCCGTTTAAGTTGCCATTTTTATCTTTTAAGAACTCTTTGACTGTCGTCTGGTAGATACGTGGATCATGTCCAAATACAGCGATCGCTTCCTCCTGACCGTAGTCTGTCTTGCAGACTTTCGGCCACTCCGGCCACGGGTTGTTCTCTGCTCTGGTATCCGGTGCTTTCGGCATCATCTCAAGCTGTGTCACGCTCGCGCAGCCATGGCGGATGGATGTTCCGACACAGTCGTTTCCGGTATCACCGCCACCGATGATGACCACTTTTTTGCCCTTTGCAGAAATATAATTGTTATCTTTCAGGTCGGAATCTAAAAGACTCTTTGTGGTTGCCTTTAAGAAATCCACTGCAAAGTAAATGCCCTTTGCATCACGTCCCGGTGCTTTGATATCACGCGGATTTTTTGCACCGCAGGCTAAGATCACGCGGTCATAATCCTTTAACAGCTTGGCAGCTTTTACGTCTTTGCCCACGTTGACTCCTGTGATAAATTCCACACCTTCTTCTTTCATGATATCCACTTTACGGTCGATCACCCATTTTTCCAGTTTCATATTCGGGATACCATACATTAAAAGTCCGCCGATGCGGTCATCTCTCTCGAATACAGTTACCTGATGACCACGTTTGTTTAACTGGTCTGCTGCCGCAAGTCCTGCAGGACCGGAACCAATGATCGCAACTTTCTTTCCTGTGCGCACTCTCGGCGGTTTTGCTGCTGCATATCCTTTTGCGTAAGCATTTTCGATAATTCCGTGCTCATTTGCCTTACAGGTGACCGGATCTTCCCAGTGACCACAGGTGCAGGCTGCTTCACAGAGAGCCGGGCAGACACGTGATGTAAATTCCGGGAAGTTATTGGTTTTCTTTAAACGGTTATATGCCTGCTCCCAGTTGCCCGTGTAGACAAGATCGTTCCATTCAGGCACCAGATTGTGCAGTGGACATCCACTTGTCATTCCCATGATCGTCATACCTGACTGGCAGAACGGCACACCGCAATTCATACATCTTGCACCCTGAATCTGCTGTTTTTCCATGGAAAGCGGTATATGAAATTCTTTAAAGTTTTTGATGCGCTCTTTCGGCTCGATTGCCTTTGCGTCTTCTCTCTCATAATCTATAAATCCAGTTGGTTTTCCCATTGCTCATATCCTCCATCGTGATGCCCTGCGGCACTTGCCGCAGGAACATCTTGCTTATTTAACCTCTCGTGTTTGCATAAAATGCTTCGATCTGCGCCTGTTCCGAGGATAAACCTTTCTCCTCCATCTGAACGATCGCCATCAGCATCCGGTTATAATCGTATGGAATGACCTTTTTGAATTTCGGCAGATATTCGCTGAAATTGTCAAGGATTGCTTTTCCTTTCTCGGAATTGGTCAATGCCACATGCTCTTTGATCATATCCTTTAATTCCATAACATCATATTTATTGGATATTTCTTCGGAAAATACCATTTCTTTGTTCATTCTTGTATACAGATCGTTGTCCTCGTCGAGCACATATGCGATACCGCCGCTCATACCTGCTGCAAAGTTCTTTCCAGTCTTACCGAGGACTACGACACGACCGCCGGTCATGTATTCACATCCATGGTCGCCGACTCCCTCAACAACTGCGGATGCACCGGAGTTGCGGACACAGAAACGCTCGCCTGCGACACCGCTGATAAATGCTTTTCCGCTGGTTGCACCATAGAGGGCAACGTTACCGATGATGATGTTCTCATCTTTTTTGTATTTCACGCCTGCCGGAGCATAGACAACCAGTTTTCCACCGGAAAGTCCTTTTCCAAAGTAGTCATTGGAATCTCCGACTAACTCTAAGGTCAGTCCTTTCGGGATAAATGCGCCGAAACTCTGTCCGCCTGCGCCGCTGCATTTTACGATAAAGGTATCTTCCGGGAGTCCCTCGCCGCCGTATTTCTTGGTGATCTCGGAACCGAAGATCGTACCGAAGGAACGATCGGTGTTGGTCACTTCCACGTCAATGCTTCTGCGCTGCTGTTTTTCAAGTGCCGGTCCTAACTGTTTTAAGAGCACCGTGATATCTTTTGATTTTTCCAACTCGAAATCATAAACCTGTTTCGGATCAAAGATGACTTTCTTTTTCTGGTCTGCAAACGGGTTGTTTAAGATTTTGGAAAGATCGATCTCTTTCTCCCTGCCGCTTAAATCATCACGAACCTTTAACAGATCGCTTCTGCCGACCATCTCATCGATCGTCTTACAGCCAAGTTTTGCCATGTACTCTCTCAGCTCTGCCGCGATAAAACGCATGAAGTTCTCAACATACTCCGGTTTTCCTGCAAAACGTTTGCGGAGTTCCGGGTTCTGTGTTGCAATACCTGCCGGACAGGTATCCAAGTTACATACACGCATCATGACACAGCCTAAAGTTACAAGCGGTGCGGTCGCAAAACCATATTCTTCTGCGCCGAGCAGTGCTGCGATTGCAACGTCACGTCCGCTCATCAGTTTCCCATCTGTTTCAATGCGGACTTTGTTTCTAAGTCCATTCATGATCAGCGTCTGGTGTGTCTCAGAAAGTCCAAGCTCCCATGGAAGTCCTGCATTGTGGATGGAACTTGCCGGAGCTGCACCGGTACCGCCGTCATAACCGGAGATCAATACAACCTGTGCACCTGCTTTTGCAACACCGGCTGCGACTGTACCAACACCTGCCTCAGATACCAGTTTTACGGTAATTCTCGCATCGCGGTTTGAGTTCTTTAAGTCGAAGATCAGCTGCTCAAGATCCTCGATGGAATAAATATCGTGATGTGGCGGCGGAGAGATCAGAGCCACGCCCGGAGTGGAAAGTCTGGTCTTTGCGATCCACGGATAAACTTTTTTGCCCGGAAGATGTCCGCCTTCACCAGGTTTTGCCCCCTGTGCCATCTTGATCTGGATCTCCTGTGCACTGACTAAATACTGGCTGGTGACACCGAAACGTCCGGATGCAACCTGTTTGATCGCAGAACAGCGGTTGACACTGCTGTTTTTACTTGCGATACGCTCTGCATCCTCACCACCTTCACCGGAGTTGGATTTTCCATGCAGGCGATTCATTGCGATTGCGAGCGTCTCATGTGCCTCCTGTGAAATGGAACCATAGGACATCGCACCTGTTTTAAATCTCTGTACAATGGAGTCAACACTCTCTACTTCCTCAAGCGGTACACCTTTTTTCGGGTAATTGAAATCCATCAGTCCACGCAGTGTGATCTCTCTTTCTTCCTTATTAACCAGATCCGTGTACTGTTTGAACAGCTCATAGTCACCTCGTCTGGTTGCCTCCTGTAACAGATGGATCGTTGCAGGATTGTAAAGATGCGGGTCTGCTCCGCTTCTCATCTTATGGCGTCCGCGGCTCTCTAAAGTCAGATCGGATTCAAGTCCAAGCGGATCGTAGGCTGCAGAATGAAGCTCATTGACATCATTTTCAATATCCTTTAATGTGATACCACCAATACGGCTGACCGTGTTGGTAAAATATTTGTCAATGACATTTTTATCAATACCGATCGCCTCGAAGATCTTAGAACCCTCGTAAGACTGGATCGTGGAAATACCCATCTTGGATGCGATCTTTACGATACCGTTTAAGATTGCATTGTTGTAATCCTGTACGGCTGCATAGTAATCTTTGTCAAGCATATGCTCGTCCACAAGCTGTTTTACCGTATCCTGTACCAGATATGGGTTGATCGCGCACGCACCATAGCCGAGCAGTGTTGCAAAATGATGTACCTCTCTCGGTTCGCCGGACTCTAAGATCATCGCAACCGAAGTTCTCTTTTTCGTTCTTACCAGATGCTGCTGTAAGGCTGAGACAGCAAGCAGTGAAGGAATCGGAACATGGTTCTCATCGATTCCACGGTCAGAAAGGATCAGGATGTTTGCGCCATCTCTGTATGCACGGTCGGCTTCCACAAACAGACGGTCGATTGCCTTTTCAAGGCTTGTGTTTTTATAGTAAATGATCGGGATCACTTCTACTTTAAATCCCGGCACCTTCATGGCTTTGATCTTCATCAGGTCTGTGTTTGTCAGAATCGGGTTATTTACTTTTAGTACCTGGCAGTTCTCTGCCTTCTCCTCTAAGAGGTTACCGTCTTCACCGATATAGACTGTCGTGGATGTTACAACTTTCTCACGGATCGAGTCGATCGGCGGGTTTGTTACCTGTGCAAACAGCTGTTTGAAATAGTTGAATAATGGCTGATGGTCACTTGCAAGTGCAGCAAGCGGTGTATCAATACCCATGGCAGAGGTGCCCTCGCCGCCGTTCTTTGCCATCGGAAGGATTGCTTCACGCAGGGACTCGAATGTATAACCGAAAGCCTTCTGCATTCTCTGGCGCTCTTCCTTGGTGTATTCCGGCACACGCTCGTTCGGGATTTTTAGATCTTCCAGTTTTAAGAGGTTGCGGTCAAGCCATTCACCGTATGGCTGTTTGTTTGCATAAGTTTCTTTCAATTCATCATCGTCGATCACACGGCCTGCAACGGTATCAACTAAAAGCATTTTACCAGGACGCAGGCGCTCTTTTACGAGAATCTTTGTCGGATCGATATCAAGTACACCAACCTCGGATGAGAGGATCAGATAATCATCATCGGTAATGTAGTAACGGGATGGACGCAGTCCGTTGCGGTCAAGCACTGCTCCCATCATATCACCGTCGGAGAACAGAATAGATGCAGGTCCGTCCCACGGCTCCATCATCGTCGCATAATACTGATAGAAATCTTTTTTCTTCTGTGACATGATGCGGTTGTTTGCCCATGGCTCCGGGATCATGATCATAACTGCAAGTGGAAGTTCCATGCCGCTCATAACCAGAAATTCCAAGGTATTATCAAGCATTGCGGAGTCGGAACCCTCGGAATTGATAACCGGAAGTACCTTCTGCAGTTCTCCTTTTAAGTGCTCAGACTCCATCGTCTCCTCGCGGGCAAGCATCTTGTCCGCATTACCCTTGATGGTGTTGATCTCACCGTTATGTACGATAAAACGGTTCGGATGCGCTCTCTCCCAGCTTGGATTCGTGTTCGTGGAGAAACGGGAGTGCACGGTTGCGATCGCTGATTCGTAATCTTTATCCTGTAAGTCAGCAAAGAATAAGCGAAGCTGCTCTACTAAGAACATACCTTTGTATACGATGGTTCTGCTGGATAAAGAAACCACATAAGTATCATCGTTGGACTGTTCAAAAACACGTCTTGCCACATACAGTTTGCGGTCAAAATCAAGTCCCTTTGCCACTTCTGCCGGACGTTTGACAAAGCCCTGCATAATATACGGCATACAGTCAACTGCTTTCTGTCCGAGTTTGGTCGGATCGGTTGGAACTTCTCTCCATCCTAAGAACTCCATTCCTTCCTTGTTCACGATGACCTCAAACATTTTCTTCGCCTGGTTGCGTTTTAATTCATCCTGCGGGAAGAAAAACATGCCGACACCGTAGTCTCTCTCCTCTCCAAGCTCGATTCCAAGTGGTTTTGTCACTTTGGAGAAAAACTTGTGTGATACCTGAAGCAGAATACCAACACCGTCACCTGTCTTGCCCTCTGCATCTTTACCTGCTCTGTGTTTCAAGTTTTCTACGATCTTTAATGCATTCTCTACCGTTGCATGTGTCTTGATACCTTTGATATTGACAACAGCACCGATACCGCAGTTATCATGTTCAAATCTCGGATCATACATTCCGGTTTCTGTCTTACAGCTGCCCGCTACAGAAAAACGGTCTAATTTCTGCTCTTTCATCTTCAACTTCCTTTCTCCATCCACTCATCTGTCTTTGCCTGAAAAACAGTTGTCTTTTGTCGGATTTGTTATGTATTAATATACAACTTTCATATTCGTTTGTCTACCAGTTTTTTCTTTATATTATCTGATAATATGATAATTGTATGGAATACATGTATATTATCTTTCTTTTTTATTTATTTTCTCTTAAAATAATATCTATACAAACAATTCAATAGAAAAAAGATGCAAAAAAATTTCATTATTTTTTCTGCATCTTCACATTTTTATTATTTCTATTAAATTGTGTTTAAATTGTATCTGTGTCTTTCCGCTCTTTTACCTGCAGATCTATGCTTCCATGCCTGCCAGCTCATCCATTTTTTTCTTAAACCCATGGTTAAAAATTGCGATTACACGTCCGATTCCGATCACTGCCACCACCGTTCCAAGCCCGATTCCGATCAGATGTCCCTGACAGACCAGTCCGACTGTGATCGTGATACAGATGTTGAAGAGGTCAAAACAGTTTTTGGTAAATCCCACACTCTTATGTACCGTGTCTGCGATCGCCTGCATAGCTTCCGGCAAGTTGATTTGGGTATGCCTCCCCAAATACCAGAATCACTGCCGAAAACAGATTCAGAAACCTTGTGAAAATAAGACTTAACGGCAACTGCAACAGATCCATAAGCAGTGTCAGACGGATGTCCATTTTCTGTGCGTGCATCAAAGTTTCTCCCTCTGCCTTCTGATACCGGAAATGCCGGATCAGATGCAGGATCATCTCCACAAGCACAAACAGTGTGTAGTTCACCATTGTCATATTCATTGTTCTTTCCCTGATTTCTTTCGCTCATCTGTTACAATGTGTTTCAATTCCATTGTCATGGACTAATAGTTTCTTTCCCATATCTGGTCAAAGAAATCATTTCCCTCCAGTGTTTTCTCCTCACAACTATACAAAGCACCATTATCGATGTCAAGTGACAGAAGAAGCGTGGAATCATCCAGGTATGGCGTCATTTTTTCCTTTAAAAGCGGGACGACATCTTCCCTGTGTATACATTCGTTCCAGTCCTGGTGTTCATCCTTGTCAACTGCAAATTCAACGCCATAGGTGTCTTCTATCACGATTCCCTTTTCATCATCCACATAAAAGGCTGCAAAGTCATATTGGGCAGTTCCCTGCATTTCGTAGGTCATGCTTATAAGCAGATAGTCCAGACCATCTTTTTTTGAAAGACATATTGTTCCATTGCCTGCATGTGACAGGTGAAAGTTTCGGATGATAAACCGCGGATGACTCTCATATTCTCCGTCTTTTGTTCCACGATATACTTTCACATAACATCCATACGAACTGTTGCTTATAACATCGTCTACCGCTTCATCCGGCTCACTGCCATATCCAACTACAGAAACGAGATCCGCAATCCCATCATGTGTGATATCTGCCGTTGTTTCAAATATAGGCACTTCATATGCATCCTTCCCCGGATAATCTGAGTTATAGTAGTTACCCTCTTCCCCTAACTGACCGATATCGCCGTAGGTTGAATAGACATATTCCTGATTTTCCACGATATATTTTTCTGTCTCTGCTACTTTGCCGCATCCGGTGAAGCAGCCACAAAAAAATGTAGAAACAATCATAGTCATCATTAACTTATGTTTCATTTTCCCACCTCATAATATACTCTTTTTCACCTGTATCTTCATCAATTTCTTCCGCCTGAATCAAGAAATTCTCCCTCTGATAAAAGTAAATTGCATGCACATTCTTTTCGTATACACATAAACACAATTCGGTTTTTCTGCTTTTTACATAATCCAGCAGACATTTTCCAATTCCCATCGATTGTGCAGATTCTTTCACAAACAATCCCTCGATATAGCAATCATTTATTCCGATAAAACCATCTATCTGACCATTTTTTTCCTCTTCATATACATATACTTCTGCTTCCGGCAGAATCTGTTTCACCATTTCATAATTGCCGGTCCAATATTCCCTGTCTATAAAACTATGTGCCTTAATGTTTGTCTCAAGCCATATCTGCAAAACATCAGATATATCCTTTTCTTCCATTTTTCTTATCATACATTTACCCCATCTCTATTTTCGTCTTAGTGCACTGCAAAGATATCTTTTTACCCACTCCTTATCGCTCATAAAATTTCATTTTTCTGTATTGATAAAAGCCGGAAAATCCGCAATTTATACGCATTTCCGGCTCTCTGCTTACATATGCTGTCTATCATTCTTTTTGTTTCATAAACTATAGTTCATGCAGCTTCAGGCTCTCTCGTCAAATTCCACATTCTTCTTCCACTTCCAGAACCCCCATATCACAGCGCCAGCCACCACAAGCATCACTGCCGTAAATCCAATTCCTTTCGCATCCGTCGTATAGCCAAAGGACAGCCATCCCGTTTCCTCACGCACGACCGACACAGTGTTTGCTGCGATGTGTCCCAGTACCGGCACATAGAAAAATCCTGTTTTTTCATACAAAAATGCAAGCAGACATCCCAAAACCGCCGCATACAGAAACTGCACCAGGTTCGCATGCACCAGTCCAAAGATCAATGCGGAACAAATAATTGCAGGGGCGACACCCAACATCAATTTTAGTCTCTGATAAACCACGCCCCTGAATAATAATTCTTCCGCGATTGGGATCAGAAAACAGGATCCAAGGAACTCATAGACTGCTGCGCCTGCAAAAAATGCCTGATTTGCAGTCTGGAACCCTTCTGATGCCTGAATTAATGATGTCATCGCAATGATATTGTTGACTGCAATTCCAAGTGCCGCTACGGACACAACAGTCACGGCAATATTGATTGCCTGCTCACTGCTAAAGCGAAACTTCTTTTTTCCGTAAACAGTATCCCGGATGTTTTGATCTGCCATATAAAATTTTAATATGACCGGAATCGTAACTGCATCACCCACAAGCTGGCGCAGCATGTAAGTCTCATCTGCACTGCCGAGAAGTATCTCCAATGCAAAATAACAGAGACTTGATACCACATAGTAAAGCCCGACCGGATAAATAATCTGCCAGATCTGGAAGCCCTTTGTCTGTTTCATCGTTTGGTTCCCTTCGTATCACGTCCCGCGGTGCGCAGACGGTTTAATGCCACTTCTTTGCCTTTTACTTCAATATTTACTACATCTTCCGCATTCAGAAGATAGATCGCCGCAAGCGCGTCCCCGGCACCTAATTTCATGCCGCGCACACCGACTGCTCCCTTTTTCTTTTCCGGGATACTGGAAATGTCGATCCGTAGGAAAAAGTCTTTTTCGGACTGCATCACGAGCGTCTCCTCAAGTGCAAGTGCCTGTACAAAGATCAGCTCATCGCCCTCATTTAATTTTGTCGCAGCCGTGGTTCGTTTTGCAACGTCAAACTCACTTCCATCCACGACTTTAAGCATAGCAGATTTTGTTCCAAACAACACCTGGGAATGGCTGATTGCCGCAAGGTTCGTGATGTAGACAAAATTTTCCTCGCTGCTGTTATAATTACTCAGGTTATCGATCGGCGTTCCCTTGTCTCGGAATTTACCGTAAGGAAGATCTAACACCTTTAACAGATGCATCTGTCCCTTATTGGTAAAAATGCAGATCTTGTCCGTATTTTTGCAGGTCAGGATATAGCGGTTTTCTGTGTTTGCCGCCTCCTTATTTCTCTCATACGTTGCGACATCCACGGTTTTTGCGTATCCAAAACGATCCATTAAGAATACAACATCCATCTCCTCGATCTTCTTCTCCTCAACGACCGCTTCCTCTAAATTATCGATCACCGTTTTCCTCGGTTTTGCGTACTCTTTCTTAAAACTCTCCAATTCTTTGATGATGACTTTCGCCATAGCCGCGCGGCTTCCCAAAATATCCTCATATTTTGCGATATTTTTCAAGGTCTCATCATGATCTTTTAAGAGTGCTTCGAGTTCGAGTCCGATTAATTTCTGCAGACGCATCTCAAGAATCGCCGTAGTCTGTCTCTCCGTAAAACGAAGTTTTGCAGCGTCTCGTTTTGACTGTTCCGATTTAAAATTGATGTTATCTGTGGTACCGTCGGTTAAGCAGGCTCTCGCATCCTTCACATTTTTACTTCCGCGCAGGATCTCAATGATCAGGTCAATGACATCCGTTGCCTTGATCAGACCTTCCTGAATTTCCTTTTTGTCGCGCTCTTTTGCAAGAAGTGTCTGATATTTGCGTGTTGCAAGCTCATACTGGAAATTCACATGATGGCGGATGATCGGCACGATTCCCATAGTTTCCGGTTTTCCGTCCGCTACCGCTAACATGTTAACGCCAAAGGTATCTTCCAGTTTTGTTTTCTTGTAGAGAAGATTTTTTAAATTTTCGACATCTGCACCCTTTTTCAGCTCCAGAACGATGCGTATTCCCTCTTTTGAGGACTGGTTTGTGATATCAACGATATCGGAAGTTTTCTTTGTCTCAACAAGGCTGTAGATATCGTTTAAGAATTTTCCGATATTGGCACCGATCATGGTGTACGGGATCTCTGTGATCACAAGACGGTCTTTTCCGCCTTTTCCCTTTTCAACTTCAACTTTACCGCGGATCTTGATTTTTCCCATACCGGTTGAATAAACGGCTAACAGTTCATCCTTATTTGCAACGATACCACCAGTCGGAAAATCAGGTCCCGGAATATACTGCATCATCTGCTCGGTATTGATGTCCGGGTCTTTCATATATGCGATCACACCGTCAATGACCTCGCCAAAATTGTGCGGCGGGATACTGGTCGTCATACCGACGGCGATTCCCTCTGCACCGTTTAAAAGCAGATTTGGAACTTTGACAGGGAGCACCTCCGGCTCTTTTTCCGTCTCATCAAAGTTCGGGACAAAGTTTACGACATCTTTATCTAAGTCCGCCAAATAGGCTTCCTGTGTAATCTTCTGTAAACGCGCCTCAGTATAACGCATTGCTGCGGCGCCATCTCCCTCGATGGAACCAAAATTACCGTGTCCATCCACAAGCGGCAGTCCTTTTTTGAAATCCTGCGCCATCACGACGAGCGCATCATAGATGGAACTGTCACCGTGCGGATGATATTTACCCATCGTATCACCGACAATACGCGCACACTTACGGTACGGCTTGTCATAGCGGATGCCAAGTTCATACATATCATAAAGCGTTCTTCGCTGCACCGGTTTTAAACCGTCCCTCACGTCCGGAAGTGCACGCGCGATGATAACGCTCATGGCATAATCAATATAAGATTTCTGCATCAGTTCCGAATACTCGGTGCGGATAATCTGTTCTTCCTGATTCATATCATACTCCATTTCTGTCCGTTTTTCAGGGCATCACAAGTCAGCTGGCACTGCTCACTTCCCGCCCACATGTTACTGTCTGCTCCCTGCCAGTCGTTCCAGTAACCCCCACATCTCTATCAGATATCAAGTGCTGCGTCTTTTGCATGTTCATAAATAAACATCTTGCGCGGCGGCACATCATTTCCCATCAAAAGTTCCGTGATATCGGACGCCATACGTCCATCTTCGATCTCAATGCGTTTTAAGATCCTCGTTTCCGGATTCAATGTCGTCTCCCAGAGCTGTTCTGCATCCATCTCACCGAGACCTTTATATCGCTGCAGGGTAAAATTACTCTTATGGTTTTTGCGGTAACGCTCCAATGCTGCATCGTCGTAAAGGTACTCTTCCTCGCCCTTAGACGGGATGGCTTTGTATAACGGCGGCATCGCCACATAGACATGTCCCTCATAGATCAATTCCGGCATGAAACGATAAAACAGTGTCAGAAGCAGTGTGGAAATATGTGCTCCATCGACGTCGGCATCTGCCATGATGATGATCTTGTCATAGCGCAGTTTCGTGATGTCAAAATCATTGCCGTATCCTTCGGAAAAACCACATCCAAATGCATTGATCATCGTCTTGATCTCTGCATTTGCAAGCACCTTGTCAATACTTGCTTTCTCAACATTTAAAATCTTACCACGGATCGGCAGGATTGCCTGAAAATTACGGTCACGCGCCGTCTTTGCAGAACCTCCCGCGGAATCTCCCTCGACGATAAATATCTCACAGATCGACGCGTCCCTGCTCTCACAGTTGGCAAGCTTTCCGTTGGAATCAAAAGAGAATTTCTGTTTTGTCAGAAGATTCGTCTTCGCACGCTCCTCGGTCTTGCGGATCTTTGCCGCTTTCTCCGCGCAGGAGATCACGGTCTTTAATACCTCTAAATTTTTGTCAAAATAAAGCTGTATCTCATCCCCGGTCACTTTTGCCGTGACACGCGATGCATCCTGATTGTCCAGTTTCGTCTTGGTCTGTCCCTCAAAACGTGGATCCGGGTGTTTGATGGAAACGATCGCCGTCATACCATTACGGACATCCGCTCCCGTAAAATTAGAATCCTTTTCCTTTAAAATGCCAAGTTCTCTCGCATAGGAATTGATGACTGTGGTAAACACCGTCTTAAATCCCGTGATATGCGTACCACCCTCCGCATTAAAAATATTGTTGCAGAATCCTAAAATATTCTCATGGAACTCATTGGTATACTGGAATGCTGCCTCAACCGTGATTCCGTCCTGCTCGCCCTTAAAATACACCACATCGTGAAGCACCTCGTTCTTTTTGTTCAGATCCTTGACAAAACCAATGATACCCTCTTCCTCATGATATACAATATGTTCCACTTCCGGTCCACGTTTATCCTCATAAATAATCGTCAGTGCCGGGTTCAAGTATGCCGTCTCATGCATACGGCTTTTTACTTCGTCCTCTTTGAATCTGGTCTTTTCAAAAATCTCAGGATCCGGAAGAAAATTGACCTTCGTACCGGTTTTTTTCGTTTTTCCAATGGTCGGAAGAAGCCCGTTTTCCAGTTCCACCACCGGAATACCACGCTCATAACCATCGTGATGAATGTAACCATCCCTGCTGATCCATACATCCATATGTGTCGACAATGCATTTACAACAGACGAACCTACTCCATGCAGTCCTCCACTGGTCTTATAAGCGGAATCATCAAACTTTCCTCCTGCATGAAGCGTCGTATAAACAATACGCGCAGCTGAAACTCCCTTTGCATGCATGCCGACCGGAACGCCTCGTCCGTTATCCTCAACGGTACAGGAACCATCCGCTTCTAATGTTACACAGATCGTATCGCAGGCTCCCGCAAGATGTTCATCCACTGCATTGTCCACAATCTCGTAGATCAGGTGATTCAATCCTTTGCGCGAAACACTTCCGATATACATTCCCGGTCTTTTTCTTACCGCCTCAAGCCCTTCGAGAACGGAAATACTGCTCTCGTCATAGCCGCCTGTCTTTGCCATTTCTTTTTTCCCTTTCCTGCTAAATCTATTACTTTTTATAATGAATTTCTATTTCTGATCCGTATCCTGACGTCTCGCATACTGCATATGCGAAATAACCATCAGCGCAAGTTTAAATGTCATCGCATCGTCAAATTTACGGATATCAAGCCCGATGATCTTTTCCAAACGCTCCAGACGGTACACCAGGGTATTTCTGTGCACATAAAGCTGTCTGGCAGTCTCTGAAATGTTCAGATTGTTTTCAAAAAACTTCTGAATCGTCGTCGTTGTCTCTTCATTAAAAATATCCGGGATCTCATCCCCAAACACCTCATGAATAAACATCTCACAGAGACTCATCGGAAGCTGGTAGATCAGACGCCCGATACCAAGATAACGATATGCGATCGTCTCTTTTTCCGCATAGAAAATCTTTCCAACCTCAAGCGCCATCTTTGCCTCCTGATAGGATTTTGCAATATCCGGCAGATTATTCACCTGATTGCCGTAGCCGACCCTCACGCGCACCATTGCCTCGGTATGCATATTGTCCACAATCATATCGGCCAATTTCTGTAATTCATCTTCATTCTTCACGTCGCGAACATCCTTGATCAGGACGATGCTCTGCTCGTCCACTTCTGTCACATAATCACGCATCTTGGTTGCAAAGAGATTTTTCACAAGCTCCACTGCGGTGGAATCTTTCTTATCTTCTAAATCGATCACATAAACCACACGCTCCGCCTGCTCGATATGAAGTTTCTGTGCCTTATTGTACATATCTACGACCAACATATTTCCAAGCAGAATATTCTGCATGAAATTGTTGCGGTCGAACTGCTCCATGTAGGCAGCCGCAAGGTTTCTGATCTGGCAGACTGCAAGGCGTCCCACCATATAAGCATCCTCTGCCTGTGATTTGGTCAGCAGAATATATTCTATCTCTCCATCAGCGATCACCTTAAAAAAATGATATCCTGAGAGCATCTGGCTCTCAGCCATGGAATCTGCAAAAGATGTGATTGCACCTTCTAAATCTCCCTCCGGCTCAAATGTTGCTGCAACCGGCTTTCCTTTTTCCGTGTAAAGTGCAAGATCAATTCTCGATATATCCTTTATCTCATCAAGTGCTGTCTGTATTTTATGGTTTGAAATCATAATCTATTTCCTTTCCGATATCTCCCCTTCGTCTAGTTCCACCCATCATCCGATCTATAATTTCATCCTTACTGACGAACAAAAACTGGGTACATCACTGTACCCAGTTTTATTTTAAATGATGTTCTGTTTAATTTTACCGAATTAGTTGGTAATTGTCAATTCTGTTTCTTTGTCGAAAACATGAATCTTCTCAGGATCAATAGCAAGTTTGATGTGATCTCCCATACGTGCTGTTGTTCTGGAATCAACTTTTGCAGTCATGCTTGTGCCTGCTACTTTGAAGTATAATAATACCTCAGAACCTAATAACTCGTATCCTGTTACATCAGCCTCGAATGCGCAATCTTGGTGTGCTTCGATCTCAATCTCGGAATCTCCAATATCCTCTGGTCTGATACCCATAACAACTGTCTTTCCGTTGCATCCTGCATCTGCAAGTTTCTTTGCTTTTGCTGGTGGTAATACGATTGTTGTGTTATCGAATGTAAGAGAAACTTTGTCTCCCTCAACTTTACATTTTGTATCGATGAAGTTCATCTGCGGAGAACCAATGAATCCTGCAACGAATAAGTTGTTCGGCTCATTGTATAATTTCTGCGGAGAATCAACCTGCATGATAACACCATCTTTTAATACAACGATTCTGGTACCAAGTGTCATAGCCTCGGTCTGATCATGTGTTACATAGATGATAGTTGCTTTTAATCTGTTATGTAAAGAAGCGATCTCAGAACGCATCTGTACACGAAGTTTTGCATCCAGGTTGGATAACGGCTCATCCATAAGGAATACCTTAGGATTACGAACGATGGCACGTCCCATAGCAACACGCTGTCTCTGTCCACCGGATAAAGCCTTTGGTTTACGGTCTAATAATTTCTCAAGGTCAAGAATCTTAGCTGCTTCTTCAACTTTTCTCTTGATTTCATCCTTAGGAACTTTTCTTAATTTTAATCCGAATGCCATGTTATCGAAAACGGTCATATGAGGATACAGAGCGTAGTTCTGGAATACCATTGCGATATCTCTGTCTTTTGGCTCAACATCGTTCATGAGCTTTCCGTCGATATAGAACTCACCAGAGGAGATTTCCTCAAGTCCGGCGATCATACGAAGTGTAGTAGATTTACCACATCCGGATGGTCCTACGAAAATGATGAATTCCTGATCTTCTACTTCAAGGTTGAAATCCTTAACAGCTTCAAAACCGTTAGGATAAACTTTGCAAATGTTTTTTAATGATAAACTTGCCATTGGTCTAAATACCTCCTGATATTTGTGTTTCGTTATTTGATAAATATACTATACAAAAAAGATGCAAAAAGCGCCATATGTCTCCTACACAAAGAATTTTTGTTTTTCTTGTAGGATGTCACAGTGCTCTGTGCATCTTTTTCCTTTTTTCGTCAAACTGACGGCTTTTTTATCAAAAACTGTACAGATTGACGGATACAGATGTTCTTCTTTTTTATAAAAAGTTTATTTTATGATCAGGCATAATCATTTTTTACGGATTCGGTGAAGCTGCGGTCTTAATACAAGTTCCGGAATTACGATTCCCTCCCGCTGCTTTAGCACATATTCCACTGCCTCTGCCACTTCTTTCGGGGTGAGATAAGATGCTTTTTCTTCTCCAACTGTAAAATCCGCATTCCGGTACAGATTTGTTTCAGTCATATCCGGGTATATCGCAGTCACTTTAACCCCATATTTTCTTGCCTCTTCAAATAAACTTGCAGAAAATGCTGCAAGTCCTTCCTTAGTTGCAGCATAAGCACATCCATGCGGACTTGGCTGTTTTGCCGTAACAGACGATATATTGATGATATAACCGTTATTTTTCTTCAGTGTCCGTAAAAGCTGCTGTGTAAGGATCAATGGTACTTCTAAGTTCACGCGGACCATTTCCTGTATCTTCTTTGGATTCAGTTCTTCATGAAGTCCATAGTAAGCTGCCCCTGCATTATTGACAAGGATTTTTACTGTGTGTTCCGATGTGATCTGTTTTACGATGGCACACAGTTTGTCCGTGTCAGTCAGATCACAGATGATGGGATGGAATACACCCACATTTTGTTCTGTTTCCACTTTTGAATCAAACCTGCGCCCGATACCAAATACATCATATCCCAGCGCACATAATTTTTCACTGACAGCGCGTCCGATACCGGATGAAGCGCCTGTTACAATAGCTGTCTGTATCATACTATTCCTTTCTCACAACTCCCACCGGAAAATCTTATCTTCCGGCACATATTGCAGAAGTTTACCGGTCAGATAGTGTTCCATCTGTTCTGTCAGCTCTTTTCCATAATGATACACACCGCCATCATTCTGAAATGGAAACTGTACCACCGCAGAATAAGGTTCGCTTTTTCTCATTTTTTTCAAATAATCCTGTGATACACGGAAAGAACCGACACTGACATCAAAGATCTGATCCATCGGTACTTCTTTTGCAACAAGTTTTATCATTTCATCATACTCCTGCTGCCAGTCTGGACAGTATATCATCGGATCAAAACAAAGACGCACCGGAAAGCCTTTCTGAACCGCCCCTGTTACACAGGAAATACGCTGTTTTAACGATGGCGTATTATGCTCATACTGTTCTGTAACACGCTGTGGTGACAATGTAAACGCATAAATAATATTTTCATCCGGAATAAGGCTTTCAAAAGATTTTTCATTCGCTGATTTCGTGCGGATTTCAATTTTAAGCGGATTCAGTGATCTTTTGTTTTCTTCCAGTACAAAATGTTCCCATTCCCTGACGTAACCGGTCACGGAATCGAACGCTAAAAGATCCGTATCATAGGACACACACAGATATACCGGATGCTCTGACAGCATCTGATGTAGTTCTTTAAAAATATCTTCTATATTAACAAAAATTACAATATTAGCCGAAGGGTACATTCCTTTTAAGTAGCAGTATTCACAATCGTAAATACAGTTCATCATGCAGGAAGTATAATAAAACCAGGTATTCCCAAAATTCTGGCACACCGGGGCGCCCTGATAGATCAGACTGCCTGTCTTTTTCGCCAGGATCAGGTTCTGCGCATGGTGCTGTTCCTCATAATCCTGTCTGCGTCTGCAGAATATATCTTTATAATGTCTGATATATACAACTTCTGCTTTTTCAAACCGTGTGAGGATCTTCTTTACCCGCGGATGATCTGCTATTTCTTCTTCCACATAAATATGAGAAAAAAACGGATTATAATAATTTTCGTCCAAGCTCTTCAAAACAGCGTTTCCCCTCTCTTTTATCCCTGCAGGGCAATTTCCCGCTCTGATACATTTCGCTGATAACCCCCTGATAGTCAATCCCCGCAAGTGAAGCATATTTTAACTGCTGTTCCACCGAAGCACGCATCACTGCCGAGCAGTGCATATCGGTGCTTAACCGCTGCGCAAATTCTGATACTTCGCTGGCTTTTTTTTCATACTGTGATCTTTTCATTTCGCCAATCTTTACCAGTTCATCCAGATAATGACTGATTTTTGCAACTACACCTTCAACACTTTGTCTTAGCACTTCTGCTGACATATTCTGTACATTTCCATCATCTGTCACAATTTTCAGGAATGACATCTGATGCGGTCCAAAAAAATATGCCCCGGACTGATACACGGCTGATGCTTCCATATCATACAAAAAACTGTCTGATACGCTGTTTTTTGCAGATGTTTCATATTTTTTTATGAATTTCATCCTGTCTTTGACGCAGTAAGCCACTGCTCCTGTTATAATCTCTGCTTCTGTAAAAGGATGTCTGTACAAAATATCCGGATAAAACGTTCGTCCCGTCACATGTTCTGTAATCTTTTTACACAGATATATCTTTTTTTTAGATTGATATCCACTATCATCGGGTACATATACTCCATGTTCTCCACAGGATATCCACGCACAGGTTCCGATATTTACCAGAAAATCCTCCGGTTGTGGAGTTCTCTTTGTGCAGATTCGCGCCACCGCAGCCGCTGCCGCATTCATTCCACATCCTGTTACTGTGAGCAGAATATTTTCTTCCTCATCAAAAAAGACAGGGAAACAAGTTTCATCTGTCTTTTTTTTGAGTCCATATTCACGAATCAATGGTTCTGCCTCATGGTACAAGGCACAAAATATATATATCATCTTTTACGCTCTTCCGGTACTGCCGATACCACCACGATTTTCATTGCCTAATGTATCCGTCTCTTCAAAATGAATAACCGGCTGGTGTTTCTGGATACGGAACTGGCAGATGCGGTCATTGACATTGATCTCTGTATCACGCATTGCAAGTGCCGGCATCATCCACACATCATCATCTCCGCAATAACTTTCATCCACGACACCCATATGGTTCGTCTGAATGATTCCAAAATTCTTATAGGTAGAACTTCTCGGTACGATGACCGCCTCATATCCTGCCGGAAGCTGCATGGATACTCCAAGTTTTATCAGCTTAAATTCGCCTTTTTTTAATACAACATGCTCTGCTGACCGAAGATCGATCCAGTCACTTTTTCCGTCAATATAAGTAAGTTTTTCTATCTCATCTGAATGATATTTAATCCTGATTGTCTGCTGTTCCATTTTTACTCCTGTCTATTCTGCCCACTCTAAACTGCTGTGTTCTTCCCTACGGTCACGCAGCATCAGCTCGCGCACTGCATCTTTTGCCGTTTTATCGTCAAACAGAACATGATTGATCTCCTCAATGATCGGCATATCTACTTCGTATTTTCTTGCAAGCGCAATGGCTGCTTTCGCAGAGTAAACACCCTCAACAACCATCTTTACTTCATCCATCGCCTGCTTCATCGTGTAACCCTGTCCCATCAGCATACCGGCTTTACGGTTTCTTGAATGTTTACTCTCACAGGTTACAATCAGATCACCGATGCCGGTAAGTCCGTTTAACGTCTCAGCATTTGCCCCCATCTTAATTGCAAGTCTGCTGATTTCAAAAATACCGCGTGTGATCAAAGCTGCCTTGGTATTGTCTCCATATCCAAGTCCATCTGCCATTCCTGCTGCAAGCGCGATCACATTTTTCAAAGATCCGCCAAGCTCCATTCCAAGGACATCCGGGCTTGTGTATACACGGAATACTTCGTTCATAAAGATATCCTGCACACCCTCAGCCACAGATTTTTTTCTCGCACCGGCAACCACCGTGGTAGGAAGTCCGATTCCGACCTCCTCAGCATGGCTTGGTCCACACATTACTGCTACATCTGCGGCAGGAATCTCCTGCTCTACAATATCAGAAAGTGTCATAAGCGTGTCTTCCTCAATCCCTTTTGCCACACAGACGATCACCTGTCCCTTTTTCACGAAAGGAGTCATAGATTTCGCTGTGCTTCTTGTAAAAACAGAAGGTACTGCAAGGATCAGATAATCTTTTCCTTCGATCGCTTCTTTTAAATCTGTTGTAAACGTAATATCTTCCGGCAATTTTACTCCCGGAAGTTTATCCACATGCTCATGTTTTTCACGGAGCATCTGTATCTCCTGCTCCACGATTGACCAGACTGTCACATCATTGCCATTTGTATGTAATACCAGAGAAAGTGCTGTACCCCAGCTTCCTGCACCAATAACCGCTGTCTTTGACATGCCGATTCCTCCTAATTTTTTTTCATTCCAAATTTGTTTTCTGTTCCAGTAAGCAGACGCTTAATATTGGCTTTGTGTCTCCATAATGCCATCGCTGTAAAACATGCGCTGACTATGTAAAACTCCGGCAGATATACAGCATCCACATGCAGATATCCCATATGTCCAAAAATAAGCACCTGGATCAGATAACTTGTAACCACAAGAATCGAACCTAACGATACATATCTTGTAATTGCGATCGATCCGATAAAAAGGATCAGACAGATTGGTGCTGCAAGCGGGCATACGGCAAGTATCATACCGGATGTGCACGCGATTCCCTTTCCGCCCTTAAACTTCAGATAAAACGGAAAGTTATGTCCTAAAACTGCTCCAAATCCTGCATAAAGTTCTAATATTTTGACCGCATCCGGATATTTTCCAATAAAAATGAACCGGATCAAGAGCACAGCAAAAATAGCTTTGAACAGATCTCCCAGAAACGTGATAAGACCCGCTTTCCAGCCTAACACACGAAGCGTATTCGTCGTTCCGGCATTGCCGCTTCCCTGTGTCCGAATATCAACGCCATGCTTTTCTCCATAAATATATCCTGTCTGGAATAATCCAAAACAATACCCCACTGCCACTGCTATGATTCTTGCCCCAAGCATTACTGTTCTTCCTTCCTCTCACGAATGATAAATTTTAACGCTGTTCCACGGAATCCAAACGTATCACGGATACGGTTTTCTAAATAACGTGTATAGGAAAAATGCATCAGTTCTTTGTCATTGACAAAAATAACAAACGTAGGCGGTTTTACTGCAACCTGTGTGGTATAGTAGATCTTTAAACGTTTTCCCTTGTCTGAAGGCGGCTGCTGCATTGCCACTGCCTCTGCAACAATTTCATTCAATACACCGGTTGCCACACGCATGCTGTTATTCTCGATGACAAGATCGATCATATCAAACAGTTTATTTAAACGCTGTCCTGATTTTGCAGAGATAAATAAGATCTCCGCATATGGCATAAAACTTAAGATCTGACGGATCTTCTCTGTGTGGCGGTAGATCGTCTTATCGTCTTTTTCAATGGCATCCCATTTATTGACTGCAATGATAATGCCTTTTCCTCTTTCATGGGCAATACCTGCGATCTTTGCATCCTGCTCTGTCACACCCTCAGTCGCATCGATCACAATGATGCATACATCAGCACGTTCCACTGCAGTCACTGCACGGATGATACTGTATCGCTCTATTTCTTCTTTAATCTTATTCTTGCGTCTGAGTCCTGCCGTGTCAATAAACACATATTCTTTTCCATTGTAATGGATATCCGTATCGATCGCATCACGTGTCGTTCCTGCGATATCGGATACGATCACACGATCCTCCTGTGCAAGTTTATTGATCAGGGATGACTTTCCTACATTCGGTTTTCCGATGATTGCAACTTTCGGTCTCTCATCCTCAGCCTCGTCCTTATTATATTCCGGGAAATTTTTAACCACCTCATCAAGCATATCTCCAAGACCTAACATGGAGGATGCTGAGATTGGATATGGATCCCCGATACCCAGATTATAAAACTCATACACATCCGGCATGAATTTTTCAAAGCTGTCCACTTTATTGACAACTAAAACGACCGGCTTTCCCGAACGGCGCAGCATATCTGCCACCTTGGCATCTGAATCCTGAAGTCCCTGTCTTACATCTGTCAGGAAGATGATCACATCCGCAGTTGCGATTGCAATCTCTGCCTGCTCACGCATCTGGGATAAAATAATATCTTTACTGTCCGGCTCAATACCACCGGTATCGATCATGGTAAAATGATAATCCAGCCAGGTCACATCTGCATAAATCCTGTCTCTGGTCACGCCCGGCGTATCTTTTACGATGGAAATCCGCTCGCCTGCAAGCACGTTAAACAACGTTGATTTTCCAACATTCGGGCGACCTACGATTGCCACTACAGGTTTACTCATAATTTTCTGTACTCCTTTTATCTTCAAATCTCATACACTCATGAGCGGTTAAAACCATGCTCTGAACATTATTTTGATTTTACAATATCCTGTGGTTCTTGTAAAGATATTTTCCTCATCGGACTTTTTAGCATGACCCATTCACTTATTCTGCCACACCTGTATTTTTCTGAATCTCCTCAAGCTCATTATAATTGTACAGATGCCAGGTATCATTTATCACACCCATCTTTTTTAACACTCTTATCGTATTCACACACTTTGGGCCAACCTGAATATAACAGCTGCCGGATGCATCACCAACCATAACATTATTATTTCTCATATTCCTGTAATCCATATAATTATAATAATAATCCCATGTCTGGTAACCATTCCCTTTTCCATAATAGGAAAGTGAAAGCGAATTGGTATAGATGCTTTCCTGTTCATCTTTATAAACCGCAGGAAGCTGATAAGCATCAAAATTGCCCTCTTTTACATCCTGTTCAATGGCTTCTTTGAGAATGTTGCTCTCGTCCCTTGAAAACGTATATACATCAGACTCACCCCTGCCATTATAAACAGTCAGATAACCGGAATAATAATCATTTTCCTTATATCCATCGCCCAGAACCTGTTTCATCAGATTATCCTGATCTGCCTCTAAAGCAGCCAGCTTATATGCAACGGATTTTTTATCTTTTAATGCCGTATCGGTAACAGAAACCGGATATCTCCGCTCAAACATAGAGCCATCCTTCATATAATAACGGAATGTTGTATAATAATAATTTTTTTCTTTTTTATATACAGATAAATATTCATTCTTACTGTCAACGCACTGTTGTTGTAACTTCAATATCTCAGGTATCTGTTCTTTTGAAATGTAGATCGGATAATCCATATTCACAAATGCCGCCTCAATCTCAGATGCATCCGGAATACGGCGCTCAATGCCAAATACATCGATACGGAAACATCCTAACAGGATCAGGACTGCAGCTGCAAAGCCAACCCATTCCATAATTCTTTTTTTGCACAATACCCGAAAACTTTTCTGCAGAACCATTTCCGCTGCCAAAAAACAGATACTGCCAAAAACAAGCATAAGAACGAAAAGACAGATAAACTCATTCATTTTGATATACTCTAATAACAATGCCGATACTGCAAGTGCGATCAGTCCGCCGCCACATATACCGGACAACCAGCGGAATACCGGTTTTAGAATGGAAATGCTGACCACATCTCCCGCCGTCTCAACCTTATGTCTTTTATATAAAACATATGCAAGAACCGTAATCACAACTGCAGCCACCGCATAAGCCGCTACAATTTTCCCACCACTGATCGTAACACCGACTGCCTGTACATAATCTTTATCATACTCTATGCCCATCGACAGATTACGGAACAGATAGTCAAGCGGAGATAAAATACTCGACGGATTATATGACCATGTATCTGATACCCCATAACAGATCAGACTCGAAATATTCTGTATCATCTTTGTACCGCCGATCCACAGATAATTGACCGCAAGGTAATAAAATGGCATGGCAAAAATATTTCCGGTGAGCATGGCAACAAATACTGCAAGCGAATATGCAAAAAATGATATTCCTGCGATATCTATAAACCAGTAAAATACATACTGTATACAGTTAATCTGATTCGCCAGACATACTAACACGCCTGCAATAAAAGCGAGCAGCTCCGGGACAAACAGAAACACAAATCCTGACACATAATTTGTGATATAAAGTTCCCGTCTGTCCACCGGCAATGAATGTATCATATTTGCATTGCGTGGATTATATAAATAGGAAAATACTGCAAGTGCAGCCACCGCTGCCGCAACAAAAACAGGTATCACCGATCCCGCACCTGACAGCATGGAACCAACAACATAGTACTGTTTATGTTCAAACGGCATATTTCCAATATAATTATTTTCAACATTCGCATAAATCAATCCGATGCTGACCGGCACCACCATGATCAGATAGCAAAGATATACCACCCAGATCGGCCAGTAATGTGTAAGATTCTTTCGAAATATCGTCATATTAAAAGAGGATGTCTTTGACTTCATAATCAGCACCTCCCATCTCGTAAATAAAGATTTCTTCCAATGTCAGTGGAAGCACATCCACGATCAGCGGATTTGTTTCGGCCAGTGCTCTTTTGGCATCTTCCGGATTTCCCTTTACGATCAGTGTATATACACGTCCTGTATTAGACATATGAAGGACTTCAAATTCTTCCGGTAGTTTCGGCACACCGCTCTGACATGCGACCTGGATCTTTGACACATTTCCCTGCAGATCACTTAAGGAACGTTCGATCATGATTTTTCCCTGATGCATAATACCAACATGGTCACAGACATCCTCCAGCTCTCTTAAATTGTGGGATGATACCAGTACTGTCATCTGATTTTCTGCAACTTCTGACATGATAATGCTCCAGATCTGTCTGCGCATGACCGGATCAAGTCCGTCCACAGGTTCATCTAAGATCATAAACTCCGGTTTTGCACAGATTGCAAGCCAGAAAGCAACCTGTTTCTGCATTCCTTTCGACAGTCGTCTGATACTTCTTTTTACGTCGATATTCGGGAAAAACTCCTGCATACGGTAAAAAAGTTTTTCATCAAATGCAGGATAAATTCCCTGATAAAAACGTTTCATTTCCATCGTGTCTGCCTGCATAAAATAAAATATTTCATCCGGAATATAGGAAAATTTTGCTTTTACTTTTTTATTTTCATATACAGGTTCTCCTGCAATTAAAACTTCACCCGCATCCGGTTTATATACCCCTGTAATATGGCGGATCAATGTTGATTTACCCGCTCCGTTTGGTCCGACCAGTCCGTATATCGCACCTTTTTCCACATGCATATCCACACCTTTCAATGCACGAAATCCCTCAAAGGACTTTTCCAAATGACTTACCTGTATCATTGGTCCACCTTCCCTTCTGCCAGATTATCCATACGTTCAACCAATTCCTTTTCCTTTACAGACAAAAAGAATAATTCTTCCACAATCTCATCAAATTCCGTCAATAACTCTTTCGCTCTCGCATCATATACTTCTTTTCGTTCTGCAACAAAAGTTCCTTTTCCAGTGACCGTATAGATATAACCTTCACTTTCCAGATCCCGATAGGCTTTCTGTATCGTGTTCGGGTTAATGGCAAGCTTTGCCGCAAGTTCCCGGACTGATGGCAGTTTTTCATCTGCAGAAAGAGAATTTGATATTACAAGTTTTCTGAGTCCATCCTTGATCTGTTCATAGATCGGTTTGGAATCACGATAATTTAACTGTATCAATCAGATACCCCCTGTCCGTACTAACCGTACTATTTTCTATCATACGGTCACTATAACACGGGGCATCTGCTGATACAATAAAGATAATCCTATGATATTATGAAGATATTATGAAGATTTTATGAAGCCTGCAGCCTGTTATCCTAAAAAAATACAACCTTTTGTCATCTGTGCCTGACTAACCCAGATATGCACGCAGTAACTCAAATGTGTTTTTCACACCATCCTTATGGCTTCTCTCATATCCATGGGATGCGTATACACCCGCACCGATCAGACCATGGCGCACATCATAGCCTGCTGTCAATGCCACATCTGCATCTGAGCCATAGTATGGGTAAACATCCACGGCAAAATCAATATCGTTGTCTTTCGCTGCTTTGATCAGTCCTGTAACAACATCATAATTGTAAGGTCCCCTGCTGTCTTTTGCACAGATAGATACCTGTGTTTCCCTGCAGGAGAGTCCATCTCCCACACAGCCCATATCCACGGAGATCACTTCTGTCACACCCTCCGGGATAGATGCTGCACCGCCATGTCCGACTTCCTCATAGACTGTGATATGCTGGTATATCATGCGCTCTGTCGTGATATTTTCTTCTTTTAAATATTTTGCATATCCAAGTAAAATACCGACGCTTAATTTGTCATCCAGGAAACGGCTCTTGATATAACCTGTCTTTGTGACCGTAGTGCGCGGATCAAAGCATACAAAATCACCTGCCATGATACCTAATTTCTCTGTTTCTTCTTTAGACGCTGTTTTCTCGTCAAGCACGATCTCCATCTCATCCCAGCTTCGTTTGGTATCACTGTAATCCCCGTTCACATGGACAGAAGCGTTAGAAAGCTGGCAGGTTCCCTCAAAAATACCGGCAAATCTGCTTGCCACACGACAGTTTTCTGCCTCCGCATTGTTGGCATTCATGCCACCGATCGGAGATACCTTTAGTCTTCCGTTTGACTTGATCTCTGTTACGATCGCACCGAGTGTATCAATATGTGCCTCTAACATCACTGCATTGTCTTTCTCTTTACCTCCTAATGCGACAAGGATGCCGCCTTTTACGGTAAGTTCCGGCTCATATCCTAACGCACGGTATTCGTCTAAGACAAAATCTGCCACCTCTTTGGTGTAGCCTGACGGACTGTCGATCGCAAGGATCTTTTTTGTTTCTTCCACGATATAATCAACGTAATTTTTCTTTTCCATTTTTAATCTCCATTTCTGCGCTGTCCTCCAGCGCATCTTAAGTTTGTGCGCCAGCACAAATCTTACGTGTGAAAAATATATTTTTCACACTAATCTCCATTCTTTTCTTTCAGATAAATAAATCCTCCAAGATTTCCCCTTTTTCCATGGCTGGCACGGTGGGAAAATAACAGATCCGGATTACAGCAGGTACAGATATTTGTAACTGCGATCTTTTCCTTTAAAACACCTGCCTCTGTCAGGACGATCTCATTCGCCTTCCAAAGATCAAGCTGATACTTGCCATTTTTCTTATCCAGAAGGATTTCATCCGTATGACCAGGGAATGCTTCCTTAAAAGCATCTGCAACATCCTCACTGACCTCATAGCAATCCTGACATATGGACGGACCGATGGCACAGACTAAATCTTCTGCCTCAGTGCCAAATTCACGCTTCATTGCTGTGATCGTGGCTGCCCCCATTCTTCCAACAGTTCCCTTCCAGCCGGAATGGCTCATTCCGATTGCCCGGTGCACCGTATCCACAAAATATAACGGCACACAGTCCGCATAAAAAGTTGAGAGCACAAGTCCCGGCTCATCTGTGATCAGACCATCGATATCCTTATAATCTCTCTCTTTTACAATACCTTTTCCGGCATCCTCGGCCGTCACTCTTTTTATGTTTGTCGTGTGTGTCTGGTCTGTAAAAACAAACTTTGAAATATCTGTTTTCATCGCACCGGCAAGTCTTTTAAAATTTTCCCGTACAGCCGCTTCCTCGTCTCCGCGCGTAAAACTTAAATTCAGGGATTCATAAATTCCTTTACTTACACCACCACATCTTGTGGTAAAACAGTGCTCTACGATTCCGGTCTGCTCAAGCAGAGGATATTTAAGGAGCGGCAGTCCTGCCCCCGCTCCACTTTCACACCATACTTCTTCTAATACAACGTCATTATTTTTCTTTTTAAAATTCACACTGTCATCCTTCCCATTCTAAAGATATCCCTGATACTCAAATGCATTCTTTATGAGTTCCACCTCATCACCAGATACAGCTGCAACATCAAAGCGGCACGGCGTATCCATTCCACAGCCATGTGTCAGCAGATAATAGGATGCGACCTTGCTGATTGTGCGCTGTTTTTTTGGTGTTACTGCCTCTGCCGGACGTCCACACCTGCTGTTCCTACGATATTTCACTTCAATAAACACAAGGTATCCCTGATCTTTTGCAATGATGTCGATTTCTCCCATGCGACAGCGAAAATTATACTGCAGGATCTCATATCCTTTTGTTTGTAAATATTCTCCCGCTGTTTTCTCATATGCAGCCCCCACTGCACGTTTATTTACTTTCTCCGTAGTTTATCCCCCATTGTTCCGCTATTTTATTTTACATTTTCCATCCTGTAAAAACAAGACCTGATCACAGTAATCCTGCCCTGCTTAATTTTGCTTTCATTTTATCCATATCATCTACAAACACCAGAATTTCTGCCACAACATCATAAAGTTCCGGCGGTATCGTATCACCGATCTGAAGTTTTGAGAGAGTTTCTGCCAATTTATTATCCTGATAAAACGGCACATCATTTTCTTTCGCTTTTTCAATGATACGCTCTGCAACTTCTCCTTTTCCCGCTGCTAATATCTTCGGTGCCGCATCACCCGGCTCATATGCTACCGCCACTGCAGTTTTCTGTTTTTTCCCCTGTTCTTTATTTTTTCCATCAAACCACATAACTAACTGCCTCCTGCGCTGCTTATGCACGTACATCAAACGAATATCTGTGAACCGTCCCCATCTGTGGCATATCTTTCTGCAGAAAATCTTCTACAAATTCAACCTTTTTTTCTTCTTTTGACATCGTAATGCTGCAATGATACCCTTTCTGTGCCAGTCTCTTTTCTAACACCGGAAGATGCTTTTCGATCAGATCATAGGACGTATCATCAGCAATATAAAAATTTGTCTTTACATTTTTGTCCTTCATGCGGATAGAAACATCCGTGGAACCTAAATTATCAAGATCTAAATGCAAAAAAGCGGTCAGTTCTGCTTCCGGATCATTCAGATTCTTTTTATTGGTGTACACATACAAATCCCCGGATGCATTCTGTCCCGACAATTTTAGTGGAAGCTGTACATAAGTATACACCTGATTGATCTGGTTCATAAATTCCACATTGCTGCGGATGTCTGCTGCCGTCTGTACAAAAGAGTTCTGTGTGACTCCTGCAGCTTTCATTACATTTTCCATCTGTTTCATCTGGTGATCTAAACGTTCATAAAGTTCACTGACCTTAGATGTTTCTTTTAACTGTTCCGGTTCAAGCAGCCACTGTTTTTGGGCACGGTTCTTTAAGATCGCAGCAAATTCCTTACTTCCGAACAGTTTGGTCATTCCTGCAAATCCATACTCCCGGTTCTGTCCTAACGCATCCCGGAGTGTATTTAAAAAATCTTCTGCCGTCATGGACTGTTTTAAATTTACTTCCGGTTCTGTCACTGTCTGCGCTAATTCTAATGTCTTCTTCCCCGCATCCTCTCCTGACATTGTATCCACAAACACATCTTCCTCTGCATTCATCTCAAAAAGATCTGTATTGCCGGTCAGCGTCGGGATATTCTGCAGTAAACGTTTTAAATGCTCCAGACCATTCTGATCTAAGATCTGCTCTAACGTATCCGTCTGCATCTGCGTATTTTTTAATGATGCATTTTCTGCTCCTGACTCTGCAGTTCCCATTGAAAGCAGATCTTTTGCAGTCTGCTGCATCTGCGCTTCTCCAGCTGCTGTTTGATTCTGAATCTGATTTGCAGCTGTCTCTGTATTTATGTTGCCACCGGCATTTACTGTTGCGCCTGCTTGTATATTTCCATCTGCATTTATGGCTGTGCCTGTCTGTAGATTGTCATCTGCATTTATAGCTGTGCCTGCCTGTAGATTGCCGTCTGCATTTATGGCTGTGCCCGCCTGTATGTTTTCTCCGGCATTTATGGCTGCTCCTGTCTGATCCTGCTGTAATCCATCCGCAGCCTGTGTGAAACTTTCTCCCTCTCCGTTTAAAATATCTAATACTTTCCCATATAATTCAAAGGACTGCTGCTCTCCTAAATCCGCATCTCCTAAAAGACGTCCGAGCTGATTCATTGCAAGATCCATTTCATCTACGATCGCATGCTGGTCAGCCATATAATTTTCAAACTGTGATGCCATCTCTGTACTGACCGGAAGTCCGATCTTTGTCATCAGAACCGCTGTATTTACATTGACATTTGGATTGCTTCCTATAACTCTTCCCATATCAAGAATACTCTGTTTATTGATCGACATCTGTTCTTTCATCATGGAATCCACCATCGTGATATTCCGCTCTGTCGCCGGAACTCCTGCGGCAGTCAGAGCATTTAACAGGATCGGATTATTGATATTGCCTGCCTGAACATAAGGACGAAGTGCGATCGTTGTCCCATCATTGGAACGAACCTGAAAAAACATAGACTCACCCGGCTGAATGGATACTTTTCCATCGAGTCTTGCTGTTATAGTCTGTCCGTTTCCGAGTGCCAGAATAACTTTGCCATTTTTGACACTGTTAACCGTTCCTTCAAACGTGCTGCCCGGCTCTAGTTCCTGCATGGATGACACAAGTTTCTGTGTTCCCTGTGCACTCATAAGTTCCTCTGTTCCGTTTTTGACATTCTGACTGTACTGCCCCAACATATCTCTGATCTGCATAACAAACCTCATTCCCATGTGCGAAAAATATATTTTCACACTACACCCGATTTCAAACGTTTACTCTATAAAATTATGGATAAAACTCCTGCGGTGGATCGGGGATGCGCCGTATTTCTTTAATGCCGCAATATGCTCCGCCGAACCATATCCTTTGTTTGACGCAAAACCATACTCCGGAAGGATCTGGTCATATTCAACCATCAGTCTGTCCCTCGTCACCTTTGCGATAATACTCGCTGCACCGATGGAAATGCTCTTTGCATCTCCTTTTATGATCGGTACCTGCGGAATTGTAACTTCCGGTATCGTCACCGCATCATTTAATAATATATCGGGTGAAGGATTTAATTTACTTATAGCTTCACGCATTGCTTCATAAGTTGCCTGTAAAATATTAATCTCATCGATCCTTTGCGGCGGCACCATACCGATCCCTGTTGCGACCGCCTTCTCCATGATCTCATCATAAAGTTCCTCACGTTTTGTCGCTGTAAGTTTTTTAGAATCATTGATATATAGTATATCGCAGTCTTTGGGCAGGATCACCGCACCGGCAACGACCGGACCGGCAAGAGGTCCTCTTCCTACCTCATCTATTCCGCAGATATATGCATACTCACTGTATTTTCGCTCATATTCCTGCAGATTCCAGACTCTTTTTCGCTCTTCCTCTAATTTTTGCAGGCGCTTTTTTGCCTGCTCCACAAGTTTTTTAACGCCGCTTCTCTCATCCGGCTCATAAGAAGCAATAAAAGAAGGCAGCATTGCTTCCGTTGCCGCCTTTAATTCATCTTTGATCTGTCCTATTTTTCGTTCTTCCATCTCTGACACTTCCATTTCTGCTGTCTGTATTTTGTACAATAGCTCACATATTTTACGGGTATCCCTGTGTCAGGAACCATGTTTTAGAAAACCGATTTCTGAAAACGGATAAATACGAAGCCATGCACGTCCTATGATCCTGTTTTTCGCGATCAGTCCGACTTCTTCCATACGGCTGTCCATGCTGTTATTCCGGTTATCCCCAAGCACAAAATATTCATCCGCTCCGAGATCTATCCCATCTTTTGCCAGTCCCGGATCACGCATCACTTCTTTTCCGTAAGACTCCATCAGCTTTTCGCCATTGATGTAAATAAATCCATCCTCATCGATCTGTACGTTTTCCCCCGGAAGTCCAATGATCCGCTTGATAAAATATCTGCCGTCTTCCTGTGGAAAAACAATAATATCAAACCTGTCCGGATCATGAAAACGATAGGACAGCTTATCTACGATAAGATTATCCCCATCGGAAAGCATCGGCTGCATGGAAACACCATTTACAACTGTACGCTGTCCCACAAAGTGAATGATCAGAAACGTGATTCCTGCCACAAGTGCAAAATACAGGATCAGTTCTAACACTGCCCTGATATCCGTCTGTCTCACCCGGCACTGTCCTCCTGCATTTTCGGACGTTCCAGTGTGATCTGTCCTAATTTTCCACTCCGGAATTCATCGATCAGAAGTGCAGCTGCTTTACTGTAGTCTAATTCGTTGCCTTTTGAGATGCACTTTCTGTTTTCTGCGATCTGTCCTAAAATTACCGGTGGTTCTGCATCCTCCTCCACACCATAACGTTCATGAAGTACGGACGGATAATCACTTAACAGTATTTTTATCAGCTCTAACGACAGCTCATCAATATTTAATATTTCATCTTTGATCGCACCGATGAGTGCTAAATAAAGTCCGACTCTCTGATCTTCGAATTTAGGCCAGAGAATCCCCGGTGTATCTAACAGTTCCACGTTTTTGTTGAGTCTGATCCACTGTTTTCCCTTTGTAACACCCGGTTTATTTCCAGTCTTTGCACACGCCTTTCCGGCATAAGAATTGATAAATGTCGATTTACCGACATTAGGAATACCGACAACCATCGCACGTACCGGACGGTTTTTGATTCCTCTTTTCCGGTCACGCTCGATTTTCTCCCTGCAGGCTTCCATCACAACATTTGTAACATCCTTCATCCCTGCCTTGCTTCTTGCATCTAAGCAGACCACAAAATAACCTTTTTCACGGAAAAAATCCGACCACTCGCGGTTTCTTCTCGTATCTGACAGATCTGATTTGTTCATCAGAATCAGTCTTGCCTTATTTTTTCCAAGTTCATCTATATCCGGGTTACGGCTTGCGAGCGGTATTCTTGCATCCACCAGCTCAATAACCAGATCGATCAGTTTTATATCTTCCTGCATCTGACGTTTTGCTTTTGTCATATGCCCTGGATACCATTGAAATTGCATATTTTCCTCCATTTCTCTGCATAAAATCTTATATTCTTATTTTTATAGAAATCCAAGTTCCGAGAACGGCGCGATCCGAAACCAGGCTTTTCCTATGATATAGTCTTTTTTTATATTTCCAATATTTGCGTAACGGCTGTCCTCACTGTTATTACGGTTATCTCCCAGAACAAAATATTCATCCGGTCCAAGTGTGATCTCATCCGCCGCAAGTCCTGCATCTTCAATAGATGCAACATCCGTTTCCTCATCAAATGCTTTTCCGTTGACGTATACCGTTCCATTTTTAACCTGTACGGTATCTCCCGGAACACCTATGACACGCTTTACATAGTAATGGGATTTTTCATTTCCATTTGGAAGAAATACGATTATATCATTTGTTTTCGGATCTGTCACTTTATAAACAAAACGGTTTACTAAAATCTGGTCTCCGCCATTTAATGTCTTAGACATTGACTGTCCTACAACACTTGTCCGGAGTCCGATAAAATAAACAAAGGTAAATGCAATAAGTAATGTGAGTGCTATTTCTACTGTCCATGACAAAACTTCTTTTACTACTGTAAAATTGATCTTTTTCTTTCGTTTTCCAAAGTTTAAACCACTTTTTCTTCGTCTTACCACGTCTGTTTTCCTTTCCCCAAAATGTACTTCTATACTTTATCACAAAATGCCACACTTCGTAAACCTTATCCGTGGATAAAATCCCGTTACAGAACAAAGAGTCGCTTGCGACTCTTTCGCGCTCGAGCGATGCTGTTTACAGCTAACTTCTTCTCCGCGAGATGCGCATCCCGCCCGGAGAGCTTTCTGATTCTTAGGACGTAATTTCCTATGAATTAAAAAGCTGCCCCGCTGTGTTTCCACCTGCAGGGCAGTCTTTTTATATTTTACTTGAATTTTTCTCTCTGTTCTTCTAAAAACTCCGGTGTATCAAAATAGTCGATCTTCATCGCATGTTTTACTTCGGCAAGCGTTTTTTCTGCCTCAGCTTTTGCAGTCTCACTGCCTTTCTTTAAGATATCATACACATCATCGATACGGTTTTCGTATTCTTTTCTGCGTGCACGGATCGGAGAAAGCTCTTCCTGCATGACATTATTTAAGAACTTCTTCACTTTGACATCGCCAAGACCACCGCGTGTATAATGATCTTTTAACTCCTGTAAACAGGAATATTCTGGAAGATATTCTGCAAAATGTCCATCATTGCAGAACGCATCCAGATAAGTAAATACTGTATTGCCCTCAAGATTACCCGGATCTTCAATGCGGATATGATTCGGATCAGTATACATGGACATGATCTTTTTCTTTACGTCAGCTTCCGGCTCGGAGAGATAAATACAGTTGCCGAGTGATTTACTCATCTTTGCCTTTCCATCAATACCCGGAAGTCTTAAACATGCCTTGTTTTCCGGCAGTAAGATCTGCGGATCTGTCAGTGTCTCACCGTATACGGCATTAAATTTGTGTACGATCTCCTTTGTCTGCTCAAGCATCGGCATCTGATCTTCGCCAACCGGAACTGTCGTTGCATGGAATGCAGTGATATCAGCAGCCTGACTGATCGGATAACAGAAAAATCCAACCGGAATGCTTGTCTCAAAGTTACGCATTTGAATCTCTGATTTTACGGTCGGATTGCGCTGCAGTCTCGATACCGTAACAAGGTTCATATAATAAAATGTCAGCTCCGTCAATTCTGTTACATAAGACTGGATAAAGATATTCGACTTCGCCGGATCAATTCCTACAGAAAGATAATCGAGTGCTACTTCCATGATATTGCTGCGCACTTTTGCAGGATTATCTGCATTATCTGTAAGTGCCTGTGCATCTGCGATCATAATAAAGATCTTGTCATATTCTCCGGAATTCTGAAGTTCAACTCTTCGCTTTAAAGAGCCTACATAATGTCCCACATGTAATTTGCCCGTCGGGCGGTCACCTGTTAAAATAATTTTCTGTGCCATAATTTTTCCCCTGTCAAACATATTTCTATATCCATTATACACGTTTTGTTTCCGTGATTCAATTTTTTCTTTTACATATAGGCAATCTCTTCTTTTATTCCCCTAAAACCTGACGAATCCGAAAGTGAGCATCTTTCGGATTCACCGGTTTTAACAGAAATCCATCGGCACCTAACTGTTCTGCGAGTTCCTGATCTTCTTTCATATCACTCATGGTAAGTACGATCACAGGTATATTTTTAAAGATTTCGGATCTTTGTCTTTTCCTCAGCACCTCAAATCCATCCATTCCCGGCATCACAATATCCAAAAGAACGACATCGATCTTTCCTTCGCTGTTCTCTACCAGATCAAGACATTCCTGCCCGCATGATGCTTCTGCCACATCATAGATATCTTTTAAATTTTCTTTTAAAATTACTCTCTGAAGTTTTGAATCATCCGTAATCAATACTGTATATTTCACAATGTCACCCTATACATCTTTTCTACTGTATTTTCTTTTATTCTGCCATAGAATGCGCTGTGATTCAACTGTCCTTTTTTCCCACTAAAACCAGTATTTTTATATGGAATAATCAAAAGACTGTCCGACTGCTTTTTCTTCTTCCGTCAGGACAGAATCTGCCCTGCTCTCATAAATGACATTATCTATCTTTTTGAGCAATTCTTCCCAGGAGGAAGCGGAAACCGTCACTTTGTCCGCATCTGATGACTTTTCCTTCGAATTCGTCTTATCGGCAGAATCCATTTTCTTATTTTTATCTGCCCTGTCTGCTTTTCTCTCTTCCGCGCGTTTTTCCTGTGTTTTTTTCTGCGCTTTCTTTTTTTCTTCTGCTGCAGCCTCCTTTTTATCAGCGATACGCTCTTTCTGTGCCGCAAGAGATTTATCGACAACTGCAAAAAATGATGCATTTCCGTTGTCATCAAAGGTCATCCCAAAAGAACTGACAGAATCTGCTTTCGATCCTAAACTGTCTTTCATCTGGCTTAACTGGGATGTTGCATTACTTAAAATTCCCTCATATTTTGCGCGATACTCCTCATCCTCTGCCATCTTCTCAATCTTGTCTGAATCGATCAGGACAATAAGTTCTTTCGAGCTCTGGTACATCCCCTTTTTACTCTCGGCTTCCTCCTTCTGCTCCGGTGAAACAAGGATAAAATCCATATTGGAATATTTTGCTTTTAACTGTTCATAATATTTTTTTGCTTTATCACTCAGAACCGGATCTCCGATCGTTCTTCCACTTACCTTGCTTTTCTTTGTCGTCTTATCCGTCTCTTTTGTGCCATCGGTCTTTTTGTTATTATCCGCTTTCCTGTTGTATTCTGTGCGGTAAGAATAGTCCGCTGCATAAGAATTTAATGCACTGTTGTTACTGATCTCACTCATAATAATCCCCTTTCTTCCGTGAAAAATCTGACTTTTGCCTTCTAATTCCATTTATGGGCTTTTCTCGTTTCTATTATGGTTATCGGCTCATTTACAGATAAATTTATACGAATACTGACTTGACTTTTTGCTAAGAGCAGATACACTTTATATCAGTCAAAACATTATTTATTATAGAAGGAAGTGTTTTAAATGACACAGAATCAGATCATCAAAAATCATATGGATATTCCCTGGCATCAGTTCACAGGAAATGATAAAGAACTGCCGATCACCCAGGCAGGTCTTACCGAAAAAGCATCCGTGATCGGGCGTACCGGTCTGATGATGCTCTCCTGTGGTACAGGTGCATGGCGGGTACGCAGTTCTATGAATACGCTTGCCTCTCTGCTCGGCATCACCTGTACCGCAGACATTGGTTTAATGTCGATCGAATATACCTGTTTTGACGGAAACGATTGTTTTTCACAGTCTCTCTGCCTGACAAACACCGGTGTCAACACTTCAAAATTAAACAGGTTAGAACGTTTCGTCAATGACTTTGCAGGTGAATGCACCACAATGTCAGGGGAGCAGATTCATGCTTATTTAGACCAGATCGAACAGATCCATGGTCTTTATTCGCCCTTTGCACTCGGATGTGCTGCTGCTTTTGCATGCAGTGCGTTTACATTTTTGTTAGGCGGCGGACCTGTTGAAATGCTCTGTGCTTTCTTCGGCGCAGGCATCGGAAATTATCTCCGGTGCAAACTCACAAAGCATCATTTTACACTGTTTTTGTGCATCGCCGTTTCTGTCTCAGGTGCCTGTCTGGTTTATACCGGACTTTTAAAAATCGCAGAGCTTCTGTGGGGGATTTCCATTCAGCATGAAGCAGGCTATATCTGTGCAATGCTTTTTATCATCCCAGGCTTTCCATTTATCACAAGCGGTATCGACCTTGCAAAACTGGATATGCGTTCCGGTTTGGAACGTCTTGCTTATGCGCTGATCATTATTGCCGTCGCCACAATGTTTGCATGGATGGTAGCACTTTTACTGCATTTACAGCCGGTAGATTTTCTTCCGTTAAATCTTAATCTGCCTGAAAAAATTGTATTCCGTCTGCTCGCAAGTTTCTGTGGCGTATTTGGATTTTCCGTCATGTTCAACAGTCCGGCAAAGCTTGCCGCATCTGCCGCGATCATTGGTGCTATTGCAAACACTTTCCGTCTGGAACTTGTAGATCTCCTGGGAACACCTTCTGCTGCTGCAGCATTTTTAGGTGCACTGACTGCCGGACTTCTTGCATCGCTCTTAAAAAATCATGTCGGTTATCCAAGAATCGCGATCACTGTTCCATCCATTGTCATTATGGTGCCTGGATTGTATCTGTACCGCGCGATCTACAATCTCGGCATCATGTCTTTGGATGTGTCGGCTTCCTGGTTTGCCTCTGCGATCCTTATCATTGTATGCCTGCCACTTGGACTGATCTTTGCAAGAATACTGACAGATAAAATGTTCCGGTACTGCAACTGATTATTTCTCAAAATACTTCCAACTGAATTTTGTTGAGACAAATGCTGGTTTGTTTATGAAATAAATCGCCCGTTCCAATGGTGTGTCGCAGGTCTGTGAGTGGCATTTTGCGCAAAGCCGGAGTTAATTTTGGTTCCATTGTACGAAAATAAGAAAAGTCTAGGTATGCCTGAATTAGATTTTCTCGGAGTGACGTGACCGGCAACAACGAGTCATCCATGACTCGATGCTGCCTTGTTCTGCCATCCGTGGCAGAACATCACTATGTATAGACAGGCACACCAAGATTTTCTAATTTTCTCCCAAAGTCACAAAATTAGCTCCGGCTTTGCGCAAGATGCCAGCCGTCAGGTTGTGAACACCATTTGAGTGGACGGTTCATCTCAGAATTGGGGGCGTAGGTGTTGATTTTTGATATTCGCACAACTGATAATACACTTAATATCTTAATGTGCTGTATCATTTATATTCAGCCTAACGGCTTTCCAGAATTTTTATATGCCACATTACACGAATTATTTCGTAAAATGCCAGACAAAATAACACAGAATATTTTTTTCAAATGTGTATGGCAATAAACATAGGCATAACGGGATACATTGAGGTTTTTCCAGTATTATCAAACCAATAATAATCTATTAAA